>UMHY01017912.1_pt1 | contig 38928 bp, 35 predicted proteins | sample 1965661 | NCBI WGS metagenome assembly UMHY01 (sample SAMEA4836112, study PRJEB28245) | human gut metagenome | biome: gut microbiome; material: fecal sample | place: Denmark | collected 2008
AGCAGTGTGTATTTTTATACTTTTTTTGTACTTTTTCCCCTTTATTTTTGCCGTTTTGCCGTTGTTGTCCGTGCTAGTACAAGAGTTAGTGTTTGTAGGCTGTTTTTTCAGATTTGCGCCGTATGGGCGGGCCTTAGTTTGGGCGCAGTGTGGCTGTATGCCACTCTAGCCCAAAGGGACCGCTCAGACGGCCAAATGTGGAAAAATGTTGCCCCTCAAACGCAAACAAGGGGAAAAATGTTATTTTTCCCCTTGTGCGTTTATATCTAAATCCTACCAACAGCTGTTATCTTTAGCGGTGCAGGTTTACGAAGGCCGCCGCCTCTATCCCCGCCTTCGCCCCACTCCCCGCCGCAATCACCGCCTGGCGGTAGTATTTATCCGCACAATCTCCGGCGGCAAATACGCCCTCCAACGTGGTGTGCGTGCGTTCATCCGCCAGCACCAGGCCGTTATCGGCCAACCCCACCAGCGAATTTTTCAAAAAGTCCGTTTGAGGCACGGCGCCCACCGCCACAAACACCCCCTGGCATGCCAGTTCGCTTGTTTCGTTGGTTTTTACATTTTTAATGCGCACGCCGGAAACGGTTTCGTCCCCTAACAATTCTTCCACCACGCTGTTTAACACTAACGTAATTTTAGGGTTTTCGCGCACTTTGTTTACGGTCACTTGGTCCGCGCGGAACGCATCCCGGCGGTGAATTAAATATACTTTTGTGCAAAATTGGGCCAAAAATAACGCATCTTCAAACGCGGTATTGCCGCCGCCCACAATGCAAACCTCTTTGCCGCGCATAAAAAAGCCGTCGCAAGTGGCGCAGGCGGAAAGGCCATGCCCTTTGAATTTTTCTTCGTTGGGAACCCCTAACCACCGGGCGCGCGCCCCCGTGGCAATAATTACGGATGCGGCCTCGTATTCTTCTCCCCCCGCCATTACTACCGTATACGGGGTTTTACTGCCTTTTAATTGGGCCACTTCGTCCGTCAGCATTTCCACGCCCAGGCGCTTGCATTGTTTGTGCATGCGCTCCATTAAATCAAAACCGCCCACCGGGTCAATAAATCCGGCATAGTTTTCAATTTCGCTGGTTTGCAACAGTTGGCCGCCGGGCATAGCTCCCCCGGCAATTACCGTTTTCAGCCCCGCACGCACCGCATAAATAGCGGCGGAACACCCCGCAGGGCCTGCGCCAATAATTAACAAATCGGTCTTTTTCATTTAGATTCAAACTCCTTGTATAAATTTTGGAAAAACTCCACCGGGAACCCCACCACATTGGTACGGCTGCCCACAATTTTTTCTATAAAACGGTCGTCTTCGTCCTGCACGGCATAGGCGCCGGCTTTGTCCAAATGTTTGCCGGCCATTTTTTTTAGTTCGTCCTCCGGCAAGTTGCGCGCCTTGCATTTGGAAACATCCACGCCGTACATCATTTTTTTGGATTCCAAATTCAAAATGCACACGCCGGTATAGACGGATTGCCACGCGCCGTTTAACATACGCAAAATGCGCAGGGCGTCTTTTTCGTCTTTCGGTTTGCCGATTACTTGGCCTTTGCAATAAACCAACGTATCCGCGCCGATAACCGTGGCGGCGGGGTACTTTTTGGCTACATCAAACGCTTTTTTAACGGCCAAATCCCGCACCTTAAAACCGGGGCGTTTATAGGCGGTTTTTTCGGGCGATTGGGACGGGATAATTTCAAACGAAAACCCCAAACTTTTTAATAAATCTATGCGCCGGGGTGATTTGGAGGCCAAAATTAACATATTATTTCTTCACAAATTTGGCAACAATCAAATAGCCCAACACTAGGCCGATAACCCCGCAAATAGTCACCCGCAACGCCAACGGATGAATACCCAACATATAAGTACGGGTCAGCGCGTTGGCCATTTCCATAGGCAGGAAAGAGGCTAATTTTTCCAACCCCAAGCCCAACACTCCGCCCAACACCAACGTCAATACAGCAAAAATAATTCCTCTCATACAGCACTCCTTAATGTAAAGTGACGGTATCTTTTTTTATGGGAACAGGGGCGGTCATTTTGCCGTCTTCCTCGTTCGTTAAACTATACCGCATTCTAAAAAATCCAACTCCGGCCAGCACGGCCAACACGCCCACAATCAACCATGGGCCCGCCAAATAACGCGGGGCCACATAATCGCCCAACATTCCGGCCCCAAAAAAGCCCACCGCCGAGCCTAAATTATAAAATACCATCAGCATACCCAAATAGCGGCCGCGGGTTTCGCGCGAGGCTATATTGGAAACCAATGTCTGTTCCCCCGGGGAAACAATCAGCTCCCCCAACCCCGCCAGAAACACGCCAAAACCAATCAGCAGGAACGAATCAAAAAAACCTACCGAGCCAAACCCCACCGCATATAATAAACACCCCACCAACATCCCGGTTGAAAGGCGCACTTTGGCCGCCCATTTGCTGGCCCAATACTGCAAAAACACCGTGACCAGGCCATTAATGGTAAAAAACCACCCGATGTAATACTCCGGCATGTGTAAATAGCGGTTGCAGTGGATAGACAGCCCCACCACCAGTTGGGAGTTTACCGCCGTAATAAGCACCACATAAAAACAAATTTTGGCTAAACGCGAATCTTTTAAGGATAAAAGCGTGGAAACAAAACTGGGCTTGCGGGATTTGCAGGGGGCGTGATTATCCACCACCAGCCGCCCCAAATACAAAATAGTGACGGCATACAAAATGCCTGTAAAATAAAACGCCATACTGTACGAATAGCGCACCAAAAAGCCGCCCACGGCCGGGCCCAACGCCCAACCGATATTTAGTCCGATACGGATAAGCCCAAACGCTTCCACCCGTTCCCGCGGGGTGGTGTTATCCGTCACCCACGCATTGGAAGCCGGGCGGAAAAACGCGCCCAAAAACGTGGTTAAAAAATAGCACAGGAGCATATACCCCACCTGCACTTTTAACTCAATACAAAGCCCCAACCCCAACATGGCAATAATTTGGCTGAAAAGCCCCCACATCATCACGGTTTTACGGCCGAACACATCGGCCAGTTCCCCACTGATGGCACTGGAAACACAACGCGATACCCCGGCCAGGGCAATAATCAGCCCCGCCATACTGGCGCTTAAACCGCGTTGGGAAATTAAATAAATGGTAAAAAACGGGAGAGATAACCCATACCCAAACAGTAATAAGCCGTTGGCTATGGCAATAATCAGCATCCCTTTGCGTGTTTGGCTTTGCATATATATATTATAGTAAATATGCCACCGGGGCCGGGGCGGCTCTCACGCAAAAAAGGGCGCCCGCAAGCGCCCCCTTTCCTTAAAATAAGCAAGCGGTTATTTGTTAAACGTGCCGATTAAATAATACTTTCCGGCGGGCATGGTGGTATCTTCCGGCCCGAAAGATTTACAAACGCTTTTGGCAATTTCACTGGTAGTGCCGGCTACTTGGCACCAGTGCTTGCCTAAATAGTTGTCCTGCGCGCCGTTTACCTTTTGGGCCAAATGGAACTCAATGACCGGGCAATCCGCGACTGTCGGGTGGGCAAAGCAGGTGCGCTTGCTGGAGCAATCGTAAGTATAATTCTTGCCGGGGTCCACTTTTACGTCTAATTGGGAAATATCCGCCGCGTAATCATCATACGCAATATAATACACTTCCTGCGCGTCCGTAATGGCTTTTAGGGCCACCATGGCTTCCGTCGTGCGGGCTTTGGCTATCGTGCGCTGGTATTGGGGTAGCGCCACCGCCGACAAAATACCGATAATTAATACAACTACAAGCAATTCTATCAATGTAAAACCTTTTTTCATCATACAATCCTCCAATTATTTAATTGTAGCGGAAATAAACCCAAAAAACAACTCCCCTTTTTCATTTCGGCCGCTAACTCCGCTTTTGCAGAACCCCGGCCGCGTGCCCCGGGTGCCCCGGGTGCGCCTATTACGCCCTAAAAATCACTAAAAACTCCCCGGCTAGAGCAAGCCCGCAAGAATTGCACCGAGTACGCCAAGCCAGTTATACCCCATAAAAAAGGCCTCCTGCACAGCCAGCAAGAATTGCACAGAGTACACCAACCCAGTTTTTCCCCATAAAAAAAGGCCCCGGCCGCGCGCCGGGCATATTATCAAACCCCGGGCCTTGTAGAGGAAAGCATATTATCAGGCCCCCATAAAAAAAGGCCCCCTGCGGAGCCTTGTAAAAAACTAAAAAGGAAAGCCTACGGAATAGAATCCATAATTTTGCGCAATTCTTCTTCGCTTTTGTCGCGCACTTCTACGGTTTTTTCTTTGCCTTTGGCGCCTTTTACAATAATAATGCTTTCCAACTTTACGGCAAAAAAATCGGCCAAAAAGGATTTCATAATTTCATTGGCGGCGTCATCATCTACTTTTTTATTTTTAATTTTTACACGCAACACGCTGCCAATGCGGCTGATAACCTCGTTATTCCCCGTCGTAGGGATTACCCGTACCTTTATAATCATAAATCCTCCAAATTTTTGGCAAAAATTGCACTGCCTATACGCGGCAAGGTGGAACCCTCTAATACCGCTTGCGCATAATCTTCGCTCATCCCCAGCGAAAGCCACCTTTCCGCACCGGTAAAATCCTGCAAGAACGCCTCCCGCACCCCGGCAAACAAGCCGCGCAACACTTGCGGTTGTTGCGCCTGCGGGGCAATAGCCATGTAGCCGCACACCTGCAAACCGGGCAGTTTTTTTAACTGTGCGGCCAGTTGGCGCGCCTGCGCCAAAGGCAAGCCGGATTGGCTTTCTTTATCCGTCAGTTTCACCTGCACCAATACGCGCACACATTTGCCTTTTTTTACGGCCAGCGTGCTTAAAACTTCGCCCAAAGGCAGGCTGTCCACGGAATCAATAAAATCAAATAACTCAACGGCCCGGGCCGCCTTATTTTTCTGCAAATGACCGATAAAATGCTTAACGACGGGATACTTTGCAAAAATGGGGTTTGTCCACCGGGCCCACGCCTGTTGCACGCGGGATTCCCCTATATGCTTAATACGCCCCGTTGCCAAAAGGGTTAAAACGTCTTCATCTTGGGCGTACTTGGTGACGGCCATTAAACTTACCGGGCCTGTTTTTACACGCGCTTGCGCATACGCTTGTGCGATAGTTTGTTCTACCCGGGATAGGTTTGTTTGCAAAATTTCTGCTCGGTGCATAAAAAACCCTTGACATATTATATCAAAATTTACTTTAATACACAAATTTTATTACTATACAAATGCCCCTTCGTGCCACCGGGCCGGGCATAAAAAAAGCCCCCGGGCGGGGGCCTTAAATAAAAGGGATTTACATAACGTAAACGTCCCAATTTTTGTCGTAAGTCACATTACCGCTTTTGGCACTGCGGCCGCTTAAACTTTTGCACACGGCGGCGGCACGCGTGTTGCCGTTGACGGCCCAACATTCCCGTTGGCCGGCTCTGTGGCTGGTTTCGTTAGGGGGCACATTTAACCACACCCGGTAGCCCACTTCCGCCGTGGCGCGGTTAGGCACTAATACCAACACATCATAAGTGGAGCCGGTGGTGGAAAGGTCCAAATACACATTCGGGCAAACCACCATACCGCCTGAATCTCTGCCGCAACTGGCGGGCGGAGCAATAGGCAAATCGGCGGTGGAGTCCGTCAAGTGGCGGTTTTCGGCAAAGTCCATTTCCGCGCCCAATTTAATAGCGTCCGCTATGGGGATAGCCGAGCCTAAACGGGATTTTAACAAGGCGGTTTGATATTGCGGCATAGCCACCGCCGCCAAAATGCCGATAATCAGCACAACTACCAATAATTCAATTAAGGTAAAACCCTTTTTCATTTTTTCTCCTATCCAAATAAAAGCTACCTAAAGTATAATAAAAATTGCCCCGGTTTTCCAGCCCCGGGGCAACTTTACAACAAACCGGACGTTATGCCAACAAGTTTTTTAAGGAGCGGCTGGCCACTTCCTCTTTCATTTTGGCAATTACTTCATCCACCGGCAGGGCTTCCAGGTTTTTGCCGTCTTTCAAACGGATGGTTAAGGTTCCGTTTTCGGCTTCCTTGGCGCCGATAATGCCTGTATAGGCAATACGTTCCAGGTGTGCCTCGCGGATTTTGAGCCCCAGCTTTTCGGGCCGCGTGTCTACCTCCACGCGCAGGCCGGCGGCACGCATTTTGTCCGCCACGGCTTTAGCGGCGGGGATTTGCGCATCCGTCAGCGTTAATAACTTGATTTGCACCGGGGCCAACCAAAGCGGGAACCACCCGGCATAATGTTCAATAATCACGCCGATAAACCGCTCTATACTGCCGAACATGGCACGGTGTACCATAATGGGGCGTTGGCGGCCTTCGCTGGCGACATATTCCAAATCAAAGCGTTGGGGCAGGTTGAAATCAAACTGAATGGTTGAAAGCTGCCACAGGCGGCCAATCGCATCCATTACTTTAATATCAATCTTCGGCCCGTAGAAAGCGGCTTCGCCCGCGTGGGTGGTGTACGGAATGTTATTGGTTTCCAATACATGTTTCAGGGCGTTTTCCGCACGGTCCCAATCTTTTATATCGCCGGTAAAATGTTCCGGGTGTTGCGGGTCCCGCGTGGAAAGTTCCACGGAGTATTTTTCAAAGCCGAACGTTTTGAAGATGTGCATGGCAAAGTCAAAACATTGTTTCACTTCGTCTTCCACCTGTTCCGGCGTGCAGAAAATGTGCGCATCATCCTGCGTAAACCCGCGCACACGCAAAAGCCCGTGCAACGCGCCGGAGCGTTCATAGCGGTAAACGGTGCCCAATTCACTAAAGCGCAAGGGCAAATCCCGGTAGCTGCGCAGGTGGGAGCGGTAAATTTCCACATGGAAGGGGCAGTTCATGGGTTTAATTTGGTACTTTTCGCCGTCTACTTCCATGGGGTGAAACATACTGTCCGAATAAAACCCGGCGTGGCCGCTGACTTCAAACAAATGCAGGCGCGCAATATGGGGGCTGACGACTAAATCATAACCGCGTTTTAAGTTTTCGTCTTTAATCCAATCTTCCAGCACGCGGCGCAACATACCGCCTTTGGGTTGGAACAAAATAAGGCCGGGGCCGACGTTATCGTTAATGGTAAACAGGTCCAGTTCCGGGCCCAGTTTGCGGTGGTCGCGCTTGGCGGCTTCTTCCTGTTGTTTGATATAGGCGTTCAGCTCGTCTTTACTACCAAAGCACAAGCCGTAAATGCGCTGGAGCATGGGGCGTTTTTCGTCCCCGCGCCAATAGGCCCCGGCAATGCCGGAGAGCTTAAAATTGGTAATTTTGCCCGTGTGTTCCAAGTGCGGGCCGCGGCACAAATCGGCATAGTCGCCGTTGATATATACGGTAATGGAGCCGTCTTGTAATTCTTCCAACAGTTCCAGTTTATACGTTTCGCCGCGTTTGGTAAAAAATTCTTTCGCTTCCGCTTTAGACATTTCTTTGCGCTCAAACGGTTGGCGCGCCTTGATGATTTCTTTCATCTTGGTTTCAATTTTTTTCAGGTCTTCCGGCGTGAATTGGGTTTTGCAGTCAAAATCATAATAAAAGCCATTATCAATGGCCGGGCCGATACCCAATTTTGTACCGGGGAACAACTGCTGTACTGCTTGCGCCAAAACGTGAGCGCACGAATGACGCATAATTTCTAATTCTTGTTTTTCCATGTTCGTTTTACTTTGCGCCTGCCGGCCACCAAGACCGGGCCAGGCGGCAAAGCCTCACAATAAGATATAATAATTATATCAAATTAACAGGCAGGCGTATTTCATGCAATCGCTCAAAAATTCTATTTTTTTAGCTTTCAAAAACGATTATAAACTCTTACTTTTGTTATCCCTTCCCGCCCTGGCACTTTGTGCGTTCGGGCTTTACCAGCTTAACGAGCTTACTTGGGCCACAGCCCCGGCGGCACTGGCGGTTAAATTCCTGTGCGAATTTTTATTTATCGGCTTACTGCTTTCTTTGGCCCAAATCTGCGGGCTGAAAAACAAAGGGGCGGTGACGGTTGCCGCTTTCCTTTATTATTTAACGCTCACGGCCGATTTTGTGCTTTTGTGGTATTTTAAGGAACGCTTTGGCGCCAAATACCTGCAAACCATGGAAGGCGGCGATTATAACTTTTTGACCGATTGGCGGGTCATCAGCTATTTTGTGCTTTTGGCGGCGTTTTGTTTTTTTGCGGTGCGGAAATTTTTTACCGCTTCCCCCCGCCGCACCGCCGCCATGCGCCTGGGGTGGTGCGCAACAGGATTATTGTTATTCATCTTTTTACCACCGCTTGCCCTATTAAAAGCCCCGCATAATTTTTACGCCCAATATATGCTCGCGCCGTCCCCGGTTTATACGGCGCGGGCCCTCTTGGCCAAATCGCCTAAGGCCCACATCGGCACGCCGTCAACCGAAGTACAAAAACTGGCCGAAAGCTACGGCATTTGGAACGCCGCCAACACTGGCGTTGGAAAACCCTACAAACGGGTGATTTTAATTGCGGCGGAAAGTTTTTCCGTTAAATACCTGCACCGCTTCAACCCCAAAATCCCCGCCGAGGCCAGCCGGGAAGTGGACGCCTTAATGGCGCGTTATCCGTCGGCCTCCCTGGAACACGTCACCTTATCCACTTTATATGGTTTATCCGTCATTTTCACCTCCCACCCGTTTGTAAAATTAGCGTATGAAAACGGCTACCCGGACTCCTTTGTGCGCACCTTGCAACAACACGGCTACCGCACCGCTTTTTTGCGCGGCGCTAACGAAAAGTATATGGACGAAAACATTTTGTTCCACCAGGCCGGATTTCAGGAAGTTATCGGCCGGACTTATTTTGAAACCGACCCCCGCTATGCGCCGTTTATCAACTGGTGGGGTTTAATGGACCGCAAATTGTTTGCCTATGCGGCCGAATATTTGCAAGCGCACCAAAACGAGCCCGTCTTTTTAACTTTACTGACGGTGGATACCCACGTTCCCCTGGGCCGTACGGATTACGCCGGCGAAACCTACCGGGAAATTGACGCCCCCTTTTATGACACCCCCACCCTGCCGCGCGCCTTTGCCCGCCTGGGGCAAGACATGCAACATTTCCTGCAAGATTTGCAGGCGCGGGGATTATGGGACGAGGACACCCTGATTATTTTAACGGGTGACCACCCCGCCTACCCGGATACGCCCACCCCGGCGTTGTTTTCCCCCCACCCGGCCCGGTATGATGATTTGCCGTTTATCCTTTTAACTAAAACGCCCATTCAAAAGCCGCTGGATACGGACGGGTTGATTTCCCAGTTGGATATTGCCCCCACCGTGCTGGACTTGCTCAACATTCAGCCGCCCAAAGCGTTTTTCGGCCACAGTTTATTTGCCGACAGCCCCCGCACCGTTTTTGATATTAAAGAAGATTACGCCGTAATTACCACCCACCGGGCAAAGCGCATTGTACCCTTAAATTCCAAACGGGCAGAAGATAAAACCCTGCTGGAATTACTGCGCACTTTCCCGCGTTCGTAAACGCGCGTACAGAAATATGCTAAAATACAAGGGTATATTTTAGTAGACGCAAGGAGGATTTCATGGAAACAACCGCAGCACAAGGTGGCGGAACTTTTATTTTTTACATATTCTTATTGGCATTTGTAGTAATGATGCTCTGGAGCGGGCGCGGTCAAAAAAAGCGTGACCAAGAACGCCTGGCCAAAGTGGAAGCCCTGCAAAAAGGGGATAAAATCATTATTCCCGGCGGTATTGTCGGCACCGTAGCCGGCTTCAAAGATAATACGCTGGAAGTAAAAATTGCCGAAAATGTAAAAATTACCGTTCTAAAAACGGCCGTCGTTGGATTTGTAAACGAGACGCAACCCGTCAAATAACAAGGAGACTTATAAATAATGTCTAACAGACTCGCATGGAAGTGGGGCTTCATCATTGCCATATTGTTGGGCTCCCTCTATTTAATCTACCCGAACTACAAGTGGTACTCCAAACCCTTGGCGGAACGGGAAGCATTAGACACCCTGGGCGAGCGCCCCAAACGCATGCTCAACCTGGGCCTGGATTTAAGGGGCGGTTCCAGCCTGCTACTGGAGTTGGAAGTAGCCAAACTGGATAAAAAAGAGCCCTTAAATGAAGCCATGTCCCGCGCGATTGAAATTATCCGCAACCGCATTGACCAATACGGCTTGGCCGAAACCCAAATCACCCGCCAGGGCGATAAATGGATTTTGGTGCAACTGCCCGGTGTGGCCAACCCGGAAAGAGCGGAAGCGCTAATCGGCAAAACGGCTATGTTGGAATTCCGCATTGTAAAAGAAAATACGGAAGCCTACTCCAAAGCCATAGCCAAATTGGAAGAATCCGAAAAACCGTTTGACGAAGACGGCGTTTTGGACCCGGCTATTGCCCAATTAATGCCGGATGATGCCCAAATTATGCGCAGCAAAGAAGGCGGGTATATGGTGGTCACCAAAACGGCCGCCGTCACCGGGGCCGATTTGGATAACGCCAAACTGACCATGTACGGCGAAAACGGCTACCCCGAAGTTGCGTTCAGCTTTACTGCCGAAGGCAGCAAAAAATTCGGCAAATTGACGGGCGCCAACATCAGCAAACGCCTGGCGATTGTTTTGGATAACACCATTCAATCCGCCCCCACCATTCAAAGCCGCATTACCAGAGACGGCCGCATTTCCGGCACTTTTACCTTGGACGAAGCCAAACAGCTGACCATTGTATTAAAAGCCGGTGCGTTGCCTGCCCCGGTAAAGGTGATTGAAAAGAAAACCATCGGCCCGACTTTGGGCGAAGACTCCATTAAATCCGGCTTAACGGCCTCTTTATTCGGCTTAATCCTGATTTTGGTTTTCATGGCAATATACTATAAGGGCGCCGGGTTTATTTCCGATATTGCCCTCGTACTCAACCTGGTATTACTAACGGCAGTTATGAGCTATTTTTCCGCCACGCTGACGTTGCCGGGTATTGCGGGTATTATTTTGTCCTTGGCTATGGCTATTGACGCCAACGTGCTGATTATTGAACGTATGCGCGAAGAAACCCTGCTGGGCAAACCGATTTACGAAATTATCCACCTGGGGTACGATAAAGCCTGGTCTGCCATTTTTGACTCCAACCTCACCACTATTATTGTGGGTGCGTGTTTGTTGCAATTTGGTACCGGCCCGGTGAAAGGCTTTGCCGTCACCTTGATTATCGGCTTGGTGGTAAGTTTGTTTACGGCCGTGTTCGTCACGCGCGCGATTTACGAACTTATCTTAACCTCTAACCCCAAGGAGATCAGCTTATGATGCACTTATTACCTAAAACAAACATTGATTTCCTTAAATACCGCAAAGTATACTTTGTATTGTTTGCGTTATTATTAATCGGCGGCGTAATTTGCTTTGCCACCAAAGGTTTCAACCTGGGTATTGATTTTACCGGCGGTACGCTAGTACAGGTAAAATTTGATAAACCGGTGGAAATGTCCGTCCTGCGTGAGGCGCTGGACAACACGGGCGAAGAATCCGCCATTCAAACGTATGGGGATAACACCTTTGCCATCCGCGAAAAAAGCACCTCCAGCGAAGTAGGCGTCGTGCAAGCACGCATTGAAAAAGCCCTCCAAGCGGTACAGGTGCCGTTTACCATTCAGCAAACCAACTCCGTGGGCCCGGCCGTGGGTGACAACATGACCGAACGCGCCATGTGGGCTATTTTGCTGTCGCTGGTGTTCATCATCATTTATGTTGCGTTCCGCTTTAGCAACATTTTGTGGGGCATTTCCGGCGTTGTGGCCTTGTTCCATGACTTATTTGCCATGGCGCTGGCGTTTTCTATCACGCAACGGGAAATTGACTTGGTTATCGTGGCGGCGTTCTTAACGGTCGCCGGGTTCTCTATTAACGATACGATTGTTATTTTTGACCGTATGCGCGAAAACATCCGCCTGCACCCCAAAATGAGCATGAGAGAGTTAATCAACCTGTCTATTAACGAAACGCTCTCCCGCACGATTATTACCACCTTAACGGTAATTTTTGCCCTGTTTATTTTGTATTTCTTGGGCGGGGAAGTGCTGAACTCTTTTGCGTTTGCTATGCTGGTAGGCTGTATTAGCGGTGTGTATTCCACCATTGCGTTAAGCACGCCGTTAGTGTACACTTGGCAAAAGGGCCAACTGTCCGATTTGGACCGCGGCTACTCTACTGCCAAAAAAGAGGCCGCCAAACCGGCCGCTCAAGTATTGGCGCAAGAACCGCGCGAAGAAAGAGCCGCCGCACCCAAAAAGACGGTGACGAAAATCAAACGTACCCGCCGCAACAAACACAAATAGTTTTAGGGGTCCGCACGCCTGTTTGGGGTGTGCGGGCCCTTTTTATTTATCATAAAACAGCTTTAGCAAACGCTTTACGGAGTTTTTACTAAAACGGTTTTAAGTATGAGAAAAATAAAACGGTTCAAAATAGCCACACGGCAAAAAGAAATTCTGCGTAAACTATTGCGCACCGCAGAAAATTTAAGGCAGGCCGGTTTTGAAGACGAAACCGCCCTGGCCCGCTTTATTGCCGCGTTAGCCAAAGAGCTGGACCCCGGAACCGTGTACGAATTTAACCAAGATGCCCATTGGGAATTAGGCGCCGCAACGCTGATTCCCAAAGAAATGTTCAGTGCTTGCGCCGTGACGTTGGGCAGTAAAGTGGAAACCTTTGTACAGCAAATAACCAACCCGCAACAGCAGATTTTAGCCAATACGGCGCTGTATGAATTTTTGCGCACGGCCATTTTGTTCGTCACGGAGCTTATCCGCGAACAGGCCGAAAAAGAAGAATGTGAAATTTTGGATATGCAGTTGGTCTACACGCCGTTATTAGGCGTGGCGGCAGAGCCCAAAATCTTACGCGAAGCCGTCCGGCTGGATAAATCCTTGGCGGACAGCGCTTTACCCCTTTTGTTAGAAAAATTAAACGCTAGCAAAATTGATGTGGCCTTGCAAAACGGCCAATTAACCCCCAAAGCCACCGTGGTATTTTTAATCCCGTGGCAGAGAAAAAAGAAAAAAGGAAAAAAATAATGTCCGTACAATCCCAGCCGCTTTCTTACACCGTTAAACATTTTTTAGGCTCCACGCTGGCCTATGCTTACACCGTTTTTTTAGGGTGGACCACCCGCATCTACTGGTTCAAATCCGCCGAAGGCGAACAGTTGGAACAAAGCCAAAAAGGGCTGATTTACGCCGTATGGCACAACCAACAGTTGTTTTTGCTTTACCCCTATAAAGGGCAAAAAATTGCCCCCCTCATCAGCCAAAGCAGTGACGGCGAATATATCGCCCGCCTGCTGCCTAAATTCGGGATGTTGGCCGTGCGCGGTTCCAGTAGCCGCGGCGGTGCGCGGGCGCTTATCCATTTATTGCAAGCGGCCAGAAGCGGCTACCGCCCCATGCTCACGCCGGACGGCCCGCGCGGCCCGGTATATAAAGTGCAACCCGGCATTTTGTTTTTAGCCAAAAAAACGGGGCTCCCTATTATTCCCGTCGGTACAGCGCTGAGCCATAAATTTACGGTGGGCTCCTGGGACCGGATGCGCGTGCCGCTCCCCTTTGGCAAAACCGCCCTGGTGTACGGCAAAACTATCCGCGTGCAAGACGATACAGACCTGAACGCCGCCGCCGTGGCCCTGGAAGAACAACTTAACGAGGCCACCGATAAAGCGGAACAATTCATCAACCACCGTCCGTTTGATAAAACGATTCCCCCAAAACGCAAAAAATCCGCTTAAACGGTTTTTACGGAAAAACGCACAAAACCCGCCTTTTTGGGCGGGTTTTATGTTTATTGTATACATTTATGCAAAAACCGAAAAATCTTTTACCGGGGCTGTTTTTGTGCGTTTTTAGCCGGACAGCGGAGCCACTTGTTGAGTTTTTATTGCAGTAATTTTTGGATTTTCCTTTTTTTATTTGGGGCAGACTTTTTTTGCCGGAAAGAAAGGTGTTTCCGGCCCTTTTTATACAGGCCCTTTTTATACAGGCCCATTTTGCGCACCGATTCCACAAAAACCCCACCGCACCCCCACGAAAGGGCCCCACGCAAAAAACCCCGGGAGTAATTCCCGGGGTTTGGTTGATGAAAAGTTCATTTAATCTACTATTAACACACTGCGGCCGTTTTCTTGCGGGCTGTACGGGTCCGGCGTGTTCACGCCGTCCACAATAAACAAAAAGCGGTATTTGCCCGGCGCAATGGATAAGGTGGTTTCCCACGCGCCGTTTTTCTTGCGCAGGGCTTGCGGTTTGGCCATGGTAAAACCGCTGACGATAGAAACTTTTTTGCCTTCCCCAAAATAGCGGAAAGTGACACGGCGGTACTTGGAACTTTTGGGATTATCCGCCACCACCACACTGGCTTTGGCGGGCTTTTCGGCTTGCTCGGCCGGTTGCTCTTGCTCGTCCGCTTTGGGGGCGGGTTCGGCTACCGGCTCTTGCACTACTACCACCGGCTCTGCCGCAATTTCTTGCACTTTAGGCGCTTTTACCGCCGGGGCGGCCGGAGTTTTGGTTTCTTTTTTAGTTTCTTTTTTGGTTTCGGGCAACACCTCAGCCAACAAATCGGGCTGGGCGGCGGCCTGTTCTTCGGCCACCACTTCCGTCTCCTCTACCGGCATAAAAAAACGCGCCGACAGATTCTTATACAAAAAGAAACCGCAGACGCATAAAAAAACGATATCTACCACTATCAGGAACAGCCAAAGGTCTTTATTGGCGGAAACAGGTTTTTGCTCTAAATCAAAATTTTCGTTTTCCATAAGTTCCTTAAAAAAAGCGGGCGAAGGGAATCGAACCCTCGTCTAAAGCTTGGGAAGCTTCCATTCTACCATTGAACCACGCCCGCAATATCCTAATGTGTTATTATTTTAGCAAAGTTTTTCAACCAATGCAACTATTCTTATTTTTCCGCTCTGCGCGAAAGGAAAAACACAAAAAACCCCGGAAATTATTTTTTAATCTCCGGGGTTAAATTACTGATTTTTATAAACGCCTACCGTCTTTTAGCACTCTTTTTAGCGCTCTTTTTGGCGGTTTTTTTAACAGCCGCCTTTTTAACAGCCGGGCGGGTGGCTTTTTTTACCGTAGCCCGGGCCGTTTTGGCGGCAGGTTTAGCGGTTTTTTTGGCAATATGCCCCACTTTTGCCAAGGCTTTGTCAAAATCCTTTTGGTGCTTGGCGGCGTATTCTTTCCACCCTTCCAAGGCCAAAGGCAACACTTCGTCCATGCTTTTTACAGGGATTAAGGTTAATTCCTTTTTTACCTGTGCGGGCAGTTCGTCCACATCTTTTACGTTCGTGTGCGGGAACAAAATGGTTTTTACGCCTTCCCGGTACGCGGCCAAAAACTTCTCTTTAATACCGCCCACAGGCAGTACGCGCCCGGTAATGGTCACCTCGCCCGTCATAGCCAAATGCTTTTTGACCGGCAGGCCCGTCAGCAAACTGGTAATGGCGGTGGTAATCACGCTCCCGGCGGAGGGGCCGTCTTTCGGCACGGCGCCTTCCGGGAAGTGGACGTGAAAGTCCGTATGGTCAAAATCCACGTCATACCCATAGCCGCGGCTGCGCGCATACGTCAGCGCCGCGCGGACGGATTCTTTCATTACCGTACCCAACATACCCGTCAAAATCAGCTGGCCTTTGCCGGGCAGTTTGGTGGCTTCTATGGAAAGGGTTTCCCCGCCCACGCTCGTCCACGCCAGGCCGGTAGCCACGCCCACGGAGTTTTCCTCCGTAGAAAAGTTGGCATATCTCGGCACGCCTAAATATTCATGCAGATTTTTAGCGTTAATGACAATTTTTTTGCCGCCGTTTTCCACATATTGTTTAGCGGACTTGCGGCAAAGGGAGGCTATTTGGCGTTCCAAATTACGCACCCCGGCTTCGCGCACATATTCCCGCATAATCAGGGCGACGGCATCCCGGGAAATTTCCAAAGAGCCCTCTTTTAAGCCGTGCAATTTCATCTGCCGCGGAATTAAATATTTAGCGGCAATATCGTGCTTTTCGTAATCCGTATAGCCGGAAAATTCAATAATTTCCAAGCGGTCACGCAACGTGACGGGAATATCCGCCAGGGAGTTGGCCGTAGTAATAAACATCACTTTGGAAACATCATACGGCACGTCTAAAAAGTGGTCCACAAAATCTTTATTTTGTTCCGGGTCCAACAGTTCTAGCAAAGCCGCGGCCGGGTCACCCCGCCAGTCGGAGCCCATTTTGTCAATTTCGTCCAACAGAAACACCGGGTTGGAGCTTTTGGCTTTGCTTAACCCTTGGATAATGCGCCCCGGCATAGAGCCGATATAGGTGCGGCGGTGGCCGCGGATTTCGCTTTCGTCCCGCACGCCGCCCAAAGACATCCGCACAAATTTACGCCCGATAGCCCGCGCAATAGATTTGGCCAAAGAGGTTTTGCCTACCCCCGGCGCCCCGGCAAAGCACAACACCGGCCCGCGCAGGGAATGGGTCAACTTGCTGACGGCTAAATATTCCAAAATACGCTCTTTGGGTTTTTCCAAACCGTAGTGGTCTTCGTCCAACACTTCTTTGGCTTTTTTCAAGTCCAGTACGTCTTTGGTGGTCACGTTCCACGGCAGATTTAACAGCCAATCCAAATAGGTGCGCGAAACCGTAGCTTCCGGGGAGAACGGCGCCATTTTAGCCAGGCGGTCCAGCTCTTTTTCGGCCGCTTCTTTGGCGTGCGCGGGCAAGCCGTTCTTTTTAATTTTGGCGCGCATGGCGTCTAATTCTTTTTGGAAATCATCCTTTTGGCTGAGTTCCTTTTGAATGGCTTTCATTTGCTCGTTCAAATAGTATTCTTTTTGGTTCTTTTCTATTTGTGCGCGCACTTGGGAGTGGATTTTTTCTTCCAACCCTAAAATTTCAACTTCGCTCGTGATTAATTTTAAGATTTTTTCCAACCGCGTTTTCACGTCCACGGCTTCCAAAATGGCTTGGCGGTCGGCCGTTTTTACCATCATATTGGAGGCCACCGTATCGGCCAGTTTGGACGGGTCGTTAATTTGGCGCAAGAAGGAAACTCCCTCCACCGCCACCCGTTTAGACACCCGCGCGTAATGGTCAAATTCGTCCAGCACTTTGCGCATTAAAGCCTGCACCACCGGGGAGTTATCGTCTTTTTCTTCCAAATAATCCACCGTGGCAAACCAGGTATTAGCCACCGGGTTAAGTTCTAATTTTTTAACGCGTGCGCGGGTTAAGCCCTGCAAAAATACCTTAATGGAACCGTCCGGCATTTTTAAGTTTTGGGTAATTTCCGCCACCACGCCAAAATGGTAAATATCGCTTTCTTTGGGGTTGTCAACTTCGGCATTTTTTTGGGAAAGCGCCAATATATAGCGCCCCTCGGATTCCAACGCCAATTCCACCGCTACAATAGATTTTTCCCTATCCACAGACAACGGCAAATTCATACCCGGGAACATCACCACATCCCGTATGGCCACGGCGGGAATTACCGTCGGCAGCGATAACGTTTGTTTTTTAATTTCTTCGCTCATGCTTTCTCCTGATAAAAAGGGGCTTTTTCATGGCGCGCGTTTTTTACCCCCGCGCGCTTACCCACGATAATATTGTAGCAAATTCAATTAAAATTAGCAAACATAGCCAATGCCTGCTAGTTTTGTTTATTTGCCCGGCCTGTTATCCCATAATAAAAAACCCCGCCGTGCGGGCGGGGTAATTGCAAAGCGGGTACGGCTTATTTATCCCGTAAAGTTAAAACTTCGTCAATAATGCCGTAGGCTTTGGCTTCTTCGGCGGATAAATAATAGTTGCGTTCGCTGTCCGTGCGGATTTTTTCCTTCGGCTGGCCCGTATGTTTGGCCAAAATATCCAACAGGTGTTCTTTATTGTCGTGCAGTTCGCGCGCTTCAATTTCAATATCCGTCACTTGGCCGGAAATACCGCCGCCCCAAATTAACGGTTGGTGAATCATAATGCGCGAATGGGGCAAAGCATAGCGCCGCCCTTTGGAGCCGGCCGCCAACAGCACCGCGCCGAAGCTCATAGCCTGGCCCATGCAAATAGTGGTGATGGGGGCTTTGATAAACTGCATAGTATCGTAAATAGCCAGGCCGGCCGTCACCATACCGCCGGGAGAGTTGATATACAGGTTAATTTCCCGTTGGGAGTCTTCGGCATCCAAATACAAAAGCTGGGCGATAATCATATTGGCGCTGGCGGTATCCACTTCCCCCTCGCGCCCGCCGACAAAAATAATACGGTCTTTTAATAACCGCGAAAAAATATCATATCCGACATTCTTTTCAATAATAGTAGGTATAATCATAATACTTATTGTAGTAAATTTTTTTATTTTAGAAACTTCCTTTTTATATTTTTCCACAGGCCCGGGGTCAATGCGCCGAACGGCCTATAAAGGCCCAACGGGAATATAGGTCCAAAATCCATAAAAAATAGGTCTTTAGGCCCTGTAAAAACCCCGTCAAAAGATTTATAGTAATAGCAAGTAGGAACCATTTTAAGGAGGACGTATGAAATTCAACAAAATAGCCGTATCTGTATTGTGTTTGTTTACGGTTGCCATTTGTGCCAATGCACAAGCTGTTAAAGCTCCCAAAAAAGATGCCAAAACTTCTGCTAAATTAGAAAATGTTTTGCAAAAACGCGCCTTACAAGCCCGCAAAAATGCCAAGGCCGAAAAATGCCGCTGGTGTGATGAACCGGTGGTAGAAGGCCGCAGATGCCCGGCCGACCCGGATGTATATTGCATGCCGGCCCCCAAATATGTAAAAGCTAAAAAAGCGCCCAAAGCCGCCAAACCGGCCAAAATGGAATACAACTGCCCGAAATGCGGCGCCGAATACACTTCTGACGAATTATGCCGCGACGTATACCACGAATGTGCCGATAACCGCCCCTACGGCGAACCGGAAGCCGGTTATTATTGGGTGGAATCCCCGGCCACGGAACAGAATGATGCCTCTGACGGTGAACCTCATTCTAATTTAGTCAGTGTCAGCGGTCTTGAAGACTACCCTTACGGCGAACCCGAAATGGCCCCGCTGCATGAATTAGATATGGCGATTGCTAACAGAGCCGAAGTGTTGTTGCAAAAAGACCGCGACGCCAACAACGGCCGTGCCAAACATGATTTTGAATACTACTACAACCAACTGGCCGGCGCGGAACAATGCCGCTGGTGCGGTGAACCGGTAGAAGATTTCCGCCGCTGCCCGGCCGATACGGATGTAAACTGCATGGGCCCTGTATCCGCCACTACGTCTTACGAAGCCAACACGGTCAGCACGGTCAAAGCGACCGAAACCCACTGCCCGAAATGCGGCGCCGAATACGACATTGACGAAATTTGCCACGGTATCCAACACCGTTGCGAAGCCAGATAAAAGCATTTTCTTTCTGCAAAGCCCTCCCCTGCGGAGGGCTTTTTTATTGGGGGTGCCGCACAAACGCCGAAAAATGTATAATAGTTTTTTGTGATTTTATCCATAACCGGAGGCACTTATGCCCATAGAAAGAAACGCCGAAGAAAAAGAAAAAATTAAACATATTTTAGCTACCGCCGAAGCCAACAACCTGCAAATTATTAAACTTTGGTTTGTGGATATTTTGGGCAACTTAAAATCCCTCTCTCTTTCCCACCGGGAATTTGAATACGCCCTGAATGAAGGTATGGGCTTTGATGGCTCATCCGTGGAAGGGTTCGCCCGCACTTACGAATCCGACCTGGTAGCCTTGCCGGATTTGGATACGTTCCAAGTATTTACGCCGGAATTAACCGGGGCACCTATTGCCCGGTTGTTTTGCGACATCAAAAATACCGACGGCAACCAGTTTGAAGGGGACCCGCGCTACATATTAAAAAAGAATTTGGCCCGCATGAAAAAAGCCGGATTTGACCAATTTATGGTGGGGCCGGAACTGGAATATTTTTATTTTCAAGACAATAAACACACCCAACCGTTGGACTGCGGCGGCTATTTTGACACCATCCCTTTAGATACCTCGTACGCGGTGCGCCGTGAAACGATGCAAATGCTGGAAAAATTAAACATCCGCGTGGAATATTCCCACCATGAAGTAGCCCCCTCCCAACACGAAATTGACCTACGCTACGACGAAGCCCTCAAAATGGCAGACCAAGTAATTACCTACAAAACGGTGGTTAAACAAATGGCCGCCAAACACAATATGTACGCAACCTTTATGCCCAAACCTATTGCCGGCGTAAACGGCAGCGGCATGCATGTTCACCAATCTCTATTTGCAAACGGCAAAAATATGTTTTTTGATGCCCAGGACGAGCTTTTCCTCTCCGACACCGCCAAACACTATATCGCCGGGATTCTAAAGCATGTGCGGGAAATTTGCTCCGTCACGGACCAGTGGGTAAACTCCTATAAACGCCTGGTGCCCGGTTATGAAGCCCCGGCCTATATTGCGTGGGGGCGGCGCAACCGCAGTACCTTGGTGCGTATTCCGCAGGCAAAGGCCGGCAAGCCCAACGCCACCCGTTTAGAGTGCCGCTTCCCGGACCCGGCCTGCAACCCCTATTTGGCTTTTTCCGTTATGTTGGCGGCCGGATTAGACGGCATAAAAAACAAATTGCCCGTTATGCCCATTACGGAGGACAACATCTTCCACATGAGCCCGCAAGAGCGCCAAAAACGCGGCATAGAAACCTTGCCCGCTTATTTATACGAAGCCGTCAACCTGACCCGCCATTCCGCCTTGGTGCGCGAAACGCTGGGCGAGCATACGTTTGAAAAATTTATTGCCAATAAAGACATTGAATGGGAAAACTACCGCACCCACGTTTCTAATTACGAAATTGAACGCTACCTGTCTGTTTTATAGGCAATCATTGACGGATTATTTTAACGCCGCTTCTTAAAAAAAGCGGCGTTTTTTACGGCTCCAAACGCCATAAAAAAAGGGACCGTTCTGGTCCCTTGTGCAAAGTATAAAGTATCCGGCATTAGAGCGAATATCCGCTCCCGCCCGCGTTGGCCCACTTCCAAAAGGCATCTTCAAACGCGTTCATATCGTTATAATAATACACGCGTTTAAGGGCCTTTTCGGGCGAATACGGCTCGTAAATTTGGCGGCCTTTGGAATCTTTTTTCAAAAACCCGGTGGACGGGTCCCGCACCGCCTCCCCTTGCGAAAGCAGGCGCGTAAACTGCTCAAACTGCATCCGCTTAGACGGATAAGACGAATTACCCGGGTTGAGCAAAAAGCGCACCATGGTATAGGCTTGGAAATACCAATCCTGCGTTTGCCCGTTGGATTCCATCATATTGAGCGACCCTTCCCGCATAAACTGGTCAAACGGTAAAAAAGTGACCGTGCGCCCCGGTTTGCGCCGGGCCGGGCGCGGAGAATCCCACCCTAAAGACATCCGGCTGGATTTATCGCGCTCAAGGTTCAAATTCTTAAAATCCTGCGCCCACGGGCCGCCCTGCGTGCCGTTATAGGCTTGGTCTTCCATAAGTACCGCCAATCCCTCGTCCAACCAGGCGGGCGTCATAATTTGGTGCGTATGGCGTTTATCAAAAAACTTTTGGGTAAAAATATGCACCAGTTCGTGCGTGAACATTTCTTTCAGCTCTTGCGTTTTTTGCGGCTCGTCATATACCACAATTTCCCCGCGGGTCGGGTACGCCAGGGCGCGGCTCCAGGGTTTGGCATTCGGCTCGTATTTCAAGTACGATTGATAATCCTGATACACAAACACCCGCACCCGGTCCGACATCATCCACGGAATAAACCGTTTTAAGGTGTTGTATGCCTGTTCAAACACATTGGACATATTGGCCGTACCACTGCCAAAATCCCGCTTTTGGGTATAAATGGTAAAGTTTTTGCTTTCGCTTAATTTCCATTCCACGCCCGGGCGGTAGACATTCGGGTTGAAGTGGCGGGCTTTGTTGGAAGGCACCGTGGCCGTTGTATTTTTAGCGGCCGGCGGCGGAATTAAACGGCCGGAGTTTTCCTGCTTTTGTTTGGCCTGGCGGAGTATGCGCGCGGCGGCTTCCAACTCCGCATCGGCGGCTAAATCTTCGTCGCTGGGTTCTTCCTGCGGGCCGTCATCCGGGTCCGGCGCGGCGGTTTCCCCGGGCGGTAAAAGGGCGTTTTCTTTTTCTATTAATTTTTCCGTTTCCGTGGGTTTGGCGGACGGTTGCGCGGCTTGCTTTTTAGCGCCGGGAGCGGCCACCGCCTTGCCTGCCGGAGCCGGCTTTTTACGGAGCGTATTATTTTTTTTGCCTTGGGTGCGGCGCGCCTTGCTGGCCGCTACCCGGTTGGCGGTTTTTGCGCGGAGCTTTTTAGTGGGCACTTGCGTTTTTACCACCGCCGCCGGGGCATTTCCGCCCATATCTAACGGCATTTCCAACGTGGCATCCGCTGATGTTTTGGCGGGCGCTTTGGCGGATGAGCCCGCGGTGCTTTGCGCGCGCACGGCCGTAGTGCCCACGGCCCGGGGGGCTTGCTTGGCTTGCCCGAGGGATTTTTTGAGTATATCAATATTCGACCCGGGGGCCGTTAATTGTTCGTTAGATACCTGAATAGACGAAGACACCGCTTCCGCAGGTGCGGAAACGGTGTTTTGGGCATAAACAAAGCCGGATAAGGCAAGTGCTACACTTAAAAAAATGCTCCGTTTCATAATCACTATCCTAAATTATAAAGAGCCGCCGTCACTGCCTATTACTTCAAAAACCATTTGCAACATATTTTCTCCGGCAGTTTTTCCGGTCATTTCTCCCCGGGGGTAGCCGTCCACTTCTCCGTTTTCCCCTTTTGTATCATACAACCAGGCACGCACCTGATACTGTTGCCCGTCTATTACGGGCCAACAATCATAAAAGCGGTGTTTTTCCGTATCGCTGGTGCTGGTACAAATGCCGGAGTTATTGTAGTCGTCACAATACATATAGGCGCCGCGGGCGTCCCCTTCAAAATCACTGCGGAACGTGGCTACGGATTTGGCCGCCCACAGAGAATTTACCTCCGCCATGCAGGAATCCGCCATAATCTGGGTGCTTACATTCCGGCGCGTTTGGCGCACCGTCATCGTGCGCGAAAGCGTGGCACGCAACAACATGGCAGACATCCCCGCTAACACAATCGTCACCAGTAAAACTTGCATCAAAGCGGCACCTTTGTTATTTTTTAATATCATACAAATCTCCTTTACAGCCCGTTAGGCAGTAAAAACGTTTCTTCTACAATGTCATTGACCGTTTGGGCAGAATCTAATTCCACAATCAACGTCATATCAATCGCGCTGGCAACGCCGCTGTTGCCCACCCGCCGGAAGGACGGAGAGGAGTACCCTTCATATCGGGGCATATATTTTACATTGTTCAGCACAGTACTCCTATTACGCAGGATTCTGCCGCCGCGCGTGGCCCCCGCGGGCTTCACGCCGGACGACTTAGAGCCTTTTTCAAACGTATATTCAACACACCCATTTCCGCCCCCGGGCTTGGTAATAGTTTCCCCGGATACGCTTTTATTATCGCACAGCTCAAATAAAAGGCCCCCGGTGCTGGGGTTCGTACCCGCCCCCATATTAATATACGTTGCCGCGTTAATATCATTACGCAACGTGCGCAAAAAAAGGGATAAATTATTACGGAGCATTACTTTACTGCGCCCAACCCCCGCCTCGCGCGAGGCCGCCGTGGTTAAAGAGGCCAACGCCACCCCAATTAACCCCACTACCATTACCGCCAACAGAACCTCTGTAAGTGTAAAACCTTTTCTGTTTTTCATAGCGCCCCCTATCTGGTTAAAGTGTACCCGTTGCAACGGATTTCAAAATGGATGGTTTTTCCGCTGGAAATATCTTGCGGCTGCACCCCATCTGCGGTATTGTAAACCCCCGTATTCCAGTTGGTGCTTAGCGGGCGTTCCCGCGCGGTTTTCGGCAATTTAGCGTTGACAACATCATTAGGATTTACCCGGTACACAAAACAGCTTTTGGAGCCGGTGTCACCATTGCAATCATCCACGGCATCCGAATCACAAATAAGCGGCAACAGGCACTTAATGTTATGCGTTCCGGAGGCAAGGGGCGTGGTGTCATCAACCGCCATGGTGCCGGAGTGCCCGCACAAGCCGTTTTGATAGGCCAGCGGCACTAAATCTTCATTTTCCGAATCTTTTTTGGTAAGCGTAAAATCGCGGGAAAACACATACGCTTGCAACTGCATGTGCGCTTTTTCTACCGCTAAAATCATTTCTTCGCGGAGGTCCGGCCCGGAAGATTTACGCGAAGCCGATAACAACACCGCAAAAGAGCCGGTAGCCACCACGGCCAACAGTACCATGGCAATCAACCCTTCCAACAACGTCACACCTTTTTTACTTTTCCAAAATTTCTTTATCATAAAGTATCCTTTAATCGTTGGAATTATCCGTCACCCGTAAAGCACTATCTAAATAAATATAATATGGCACACCGTCATACTCTTTTACATACTTTTTACCGGCCGTTTTTTTATCAACCGCTTTTGCCACCGCATAGGGGCGGCCGTGGCAGTTGGTGTTGTTATCTAAACAAGAATAAAAAGTATAAGGCAACTCGGAATATTCCGACCCGCTTAAATAACCGCAGGCAAACAACTGCATAATATTTTCCGTCTTTCCTCGGCCCGGCACCCCGCTGGAGCTTAAATCGTTGCAGGCGGGAACAGTACCCAGCCCGGTCCCGGTGAAATTCCCGGTAATTTGAACCCCTTTGGTATTTTGGTAATAACTGCGGATTGCTTCGGACAAGCGTTTTACGCCTTCTTTAGCCAAGTTGTTGCGTTGGTCAAAACGGATAGAATTATACGCCGGAATTGCAAAGCTAAGGATTACGGCAATAATCAGCAGTACAGCCAAAATTTCCATAAGCGTAAAGCCTTTTTGGCTTTGCGCGCAGGAACGGAGATTAAAATAAGATAAATATTTTTTCATAAAATATCCTTTTTGCTAGGCCCCGGTTGTGCCGCCCGTACCACTCCAAGTGGAGGAAATTTCGCTCCAACTATCATTGGCCGCGTTGTAGCAGGCTTTATAGCCCTGATACTTACCCAGTTTGCTATTTACCCCCTCAAAACAGGCAGATTCCTTCCCGGACAAGGTAAATTCGAAATAGCCGTTAAAGCCCAACGCATCCACATATCCGTTAGCCACCAAACAGCTGGCCGGCCACTCGGAACTGGGTCTGGAGGCAAAACCGCGGGCGCAATATTCGGTCCCGTCAACGGAAGAAGTGCCGGTAGTGCCTTGGACCCTATCATCAATACGGTTGCTATTAAAAGAAATGTTCGGGTAATCAATATGCGCCCGATAATTCCCCATAGCCAACGATTGCGTGACCGCGCGCGCCTGTGCCACCCGGGTTTGGGCGGTGCTGTTGCGGTAGCTCACCGTGGCAAACAAAGCCAAAATACCGATAATGGCGGCCGCTATCAACAACTCCAACAAGGTAAAACCGGCCCGGTTGCAATATAAATGTTTCATATAAAAATCCCCTATAAAATGTAGGCTCTATTAAGTATTGCGGAAAATTGCCAATTTGTCAATTACCGCGTGACCACTTTGTCTGTGCCGTTATTAAAATATTTTAAGGTTTCCGTACCCATATTATCAATACAAACTTTATACGGCACAGGTAATTTCTCCACGGGAGTCCGATACATACACACATCGCAATTTCTTTCTTCTATGGAATATTCATAAGAATTCATAGGATCTAAAGTTGCTTTGGTATACCCGTTGCGTCGCATACATTCATGGGGATACTTTTGGCACCCGGCTTTATTAAGCGTTTTTTTTGCCGCAGAAGCCCCTTCGTCCTGATTTAGATACATGTCTTCCGGCGTGGTGACCTTGGGGCAACTATATCCCCCAAACATTTGTTGCACATTACGCAAGGCGGAAGAAAGCTCTATCAGTTTCCCCTCCGCGGCCATAAATTTATTGCGTTCCATGCTCCGTTTATAAGCCGGCACGGCAAATGCCGCCACCGTGACGGCAATTACCACCACAATCATCACTTCAATCAGTGTAAAACCTTTCTTCATACAACCCTCCTAGTTGCCGCCGATTTGGGACAGTTTGAAAATAGGCAAGAAGATAGAGGCCACAATAATACCAATTAGCGCACCTACGCCGCAGATTAAGATAGGGTCAATAACCGCGGAGAAACGCGCAATAAACTGGTCTACTTGGTCGGCATAGAATTTAGAAAGCGTACCGATAATAGAAGGCAATTTACCGGATTCTTCACCCATGAGCATCATTTCCGTCATCAACCCGGGGAAAATGCCCGTAGAGCGGAACGATTCGGAAATAGACTGCCCGGCCGCCACTTCCGCACACACTTGTTTTAAGGCCCCTTGAATGATTACGTTGGTATCAAAAGATTCTTCCAATACCGCAATAGCATTCAAAATGGTCACGCCGGATTGCAACAGCGTAGACATGGTGGAAAGCATACGGTCGTAATAAATATTTTTCAAGAAATTACCAAAAAGCGGCATGGATAACAAAAATGCGTGCCAGCGTTTTTTACCTTCCGGGGTTTTAATGTAAAACTTAAACCCGACGAAAGAGGCAATCAAAATGAAAATAAGCAGAATACCGTGGTTGATTAAAAAGCTGGACACCGCCAATACCATAACCGTAATGGTAGGGAGTTCAATGTTAAAGTCCTTAAAAATTTGGGCGAAGGTAGGTACAATCCCCAAAATAAAGTACACCAACACACCGATAGACGCCGTACCCAAGATGAACGGATAGGTGACCGCCGTAATAATTTTGCTTTTCATACCTTCCTGCGTTTTGGTGTATTTAGCCACCTGCATTAAGGTATCGGCCAACTGGCCGCCCACTTCACCCGCTTGCACCAAAGACAGCCAAATGGTGGAAAACGTGCGTTTGTGGCGGGAAAGCGCCGTATGTAGCGAACTACCGCCGGAAATATCTTTGGCTACTTGCGTAAGCACGGTACCCAACATGGGGTTAGAAGCGTATTCCCCCAGCAGGGAAATAGCCCGCACCAACGGCACACCGCCGGCAATAAGGGTGGAAAGCTGTTCGGCAAAGAAAGCCAAAACGTGCCCGGGCACTTTACCCGTTTTTTTAGGGCCGCTGGCGCCGCCGAACAGACTGGCGCCGCCCCCCTCTTTTACGTCCACCACAATATACCCTTTGTTTTGCAGGGCGAAAACAACTTTTTCCCGGCTGTCGGCTTCCACACTGCCGCGCAGTTTTTTGCCGTTCATGTCCTGTACTTCATAAGTGAATTTTGCCATAATAAAAAACCCTCATTAATTTTATTATATTGGTTATTCGTCCGACGTTGTTGCTGCTAAAATTTCGTCCACGGTGGTTAAACCGCGCACCACTTTGTGCCAACCGCTCGCACGCAGGTTAAGCATCCCGGAGCGGTCCGCCGCTTGTTTAAGTGCCACCAAATCCTGCGTTTTGTAAATAATGGTGCGCATTTCCTGGGTCATGCGGTATACTTCGTAAATGGCGCGGCGGCCCATATACCCGGTGCCGAAGCACTTGGGGCAACCGACCGACTTAAAAAATGTCCAGCTGTTTTGGTCCTTCGGGTTCAAGTGCCCTTCTTTAATAATTTGGGCCAAAACGTTTCCGTCCGGCATGTGCGGCACTTTGCAGTACGGGCACAACACGCGGATTAAGCGCTGTGCCGCCACCAACGCCAAAGAGCTGGCCAGCAGGAACGGCTCCATCCCCATATCAATCAAACGGGGAATAGCACCCAACGCTTCGTTGGTGTGCAGGGTGGAAAGCACCAAGTGACCGGTTAAAGCGGCTTTCAAGCACGCTTCCGCAGTTTCCGTATCGCGGACTTCCCCCACCAGAATAACGTCCGGGTCCTGACGCAAGAACGAGCGGAGCCCGGCCGCAAAGGTAAGCCCAATGGAGGCTTTTACCTGTACCTGGCTGATACCGGCCAGTTTGTATTCCACCGGGTCTTCCAACGTCATAAAGTTTAATTCCGGCGTACGAATGGTGGTCAATACCGCGTTTAACGTGGTAGATTTACCGGAACCGGTAGGACCCGTCAAAAAGATTAATCCGTGCGGCAAGTTGGCCGCTTCCATAAACAAGCGTTTCTGTTCCGGCTCAAAGCCCAGCTTGTCTACGTTCATTTCCCCGGTGCCTTTATCCAAAATACGAAGCACCAGTTTTTCGCCGAATACCGCCGGGCAGACAGACACACGGACCTCAATTTTGCGGTTTTGGAATTGGATACCAAAACTGCCGTCCTGCGGCAAACGTTTTTCGGCAATATCCAGTTTAGACAAAATTTTAATACGGGAAATAATAGCCGCGATAGCATCTTTAGACGGTGGGGTGCGTTCATACAAAGAACCGTCAATACGGAAACGCAAGCTGACGCGCTCGTCAAACATTTCCAAGTGAATATCGGAGGTACGCTCCGTAATGGCTTGGCGCAAAATAGCGTTTACAATTTTAACATATTGGGAAGTGTTGGGGCGGACGCGGTCCAAATCCAAATAGCCGGAGTTCAAATCGTCGTCGTCATCTTCCTCCACTTCGGCATCCGCCGGTTTGTTGGAGGCATCATTAATAACTTCTTCCAACAAGTCTTTATTGGAATAAAACGAATCAATAACACTTAACAGCTGGCTTTTGCTGGCGATGAACGGCTGTACCTGCTTGCCGGACATCATTTTGATATTTTCAATTAAAAATACGTTCGTCGGGTCATAGAGCGCAATAGCCAACTCGTTATCTTCCACGAACAGCGGAAGGACCATATTTTCACGCGCAAATTTTTCCGGGATAATATCCTGCAATTTTTGTTCTTTTTCCGGGTTCAAAATGCCGTTTTCTTTGGAAGCGTAGGGAATTGCAAAATGTTTGGAAAGCCCAATCGTCACTTGGTTTTCACTTGCGAAACCGAACTTAACAATGGCATCCGCCAACGGCACATTACTCTGGCGAGAATAAAGCTCCGCGCTTTTGAGTTGCTTGTCGTTAATGATGCCTCTTTCTATTAAAATTTCGCCTAACTGTTTTGCCATTTCCTAATCCCCCGCGGGGTTTTCCCGCTGTGTATTGTCGTTAAACTCCCGCCCCCGCCATAAAAGCGGGGACGGGATAAAAAGCTCTTTTTTACTCGGCCAGAATGGTCGGTGTAATAAAGATTACTAAGTCCGTAGTGGATTTGGTCTTTTCCTTGCTGGTAAAGAGCCAACCCAATATCGGGATATCACCCAAAAGCGGTACTTTGCGGGTGGAATCCGTTTCGCGGGAGCTGAGCAAGCCCCCAATTACCACGGTTTGACCGTTTTTCACACGCACCAGGGTAGATACGGCGCGGGTGGTGGGGTCTTTCGTGTTGCCGATACCGTCAGCCAAGTCGGAATAAGACGGCTGAACGTACAGGGTCACATAGCCTTCGCGGTTTACCTGCGGGGTCACTTGCATCGTCAACCCCACGTTGGCTCTTTCGGAGCTTTCGGATTGATAATCCCCGCTGCTACCGGAAGAAGTGGTAAAACCTACGGTAGCTTGGGTGGTGGTCATAATGGTAGCCGTTTTGTTGTTGACGGTCACCACTTTCGGTTTACCCAAGTATTTGGCTTCACCGCGGGTCAGCAGGCTTCTAAGCACCACTTTGAAAGCGGAGAAGTCCAACAAGCCGCCTTCGTCTTCCTGGTCGCCGGAACCGGAGCCGGAGCCAGAACCGGAGCCGGAGCCAGAGCCGGAACCACCGCTATTGAGGTCGTCTTTGCTCGGGAAAATCCAGCCCCAACCATGCACGCCTTTACCGCGGATGTAATCTTCGGTCACTTGGCGTTTCGGGCCGGTAAAGGTGACTAAAGAACCGTCACTGCCGCCGTATTCAAAGCCAATGTTCAGGCCGCTGGTTTTGTTGACTTCCACAATTTGCGCTTCAATCAAAATTTGAGGAGGACGAACATCCAATTCCGCCAAAATGTTTTCCACTTGCGGGAAAACTTCCGCCACGTCCGTAATAATTAACTTATTGGTGCGCGGGTCCACGGCGATACGGCCCACCGGGGAAAGCATGCTCTTGATAATAGAGATAATTTCCGCCTGGCCGGAATAGGCATCCTGACCGGAACTGCCGGTGCCGGTGTCCTGCGAAATATTGTTGGACGAGCTGTAATTGCTCATGTTGCTACCGCTGGAAATTTGCGGCAGAACGCTTTGCTTTTCACTGCTGGCAGAACCCATGCCCTGCAAAGAAATATAGCTGAGCGTGTAGATTTTGGTAATGGTATCCGGCGCGTCGTTAGAGCGTTTGGTGACCACATAGCTTTCGCTCTTGCCGATGCGCTGGTAGGTTAACCCGTGTACGCGCAACAACGTATCCAACGCTTCCCGCACAGTCACTTTAGTCAAAGAGGCCGTCACTTTTTTATTGGCGAATTCTTCGCTCATAATAAAGTTAATGCGGGCCTGCGTGGTAATGCTGTTCAAGAACGCCGATATCGGCACGTTGGATACTCTGATAGACACGGTGCGGTCTAACGGAGAAGCCTGTTCGGCTGTCTTGTACAAATCGGGTTCCCCGGTCATTTTGACCGTCTCTTCCGCCGTCAGCGTGACGGTGTCATCGCTAGGGAGAGACTGCCGGGCTTGCTGCGCGCTAACAGACGTAGCCAAACCCATGGCCAAAACCAAAGCCAGAAAACCTTCTAAACGATTTTTCATCTATCCTCCTAATTTGCTTTTTGTAAATTACTAAATTACTGCAACTACTTTAACTGAACTTTCTTCTTAAATTTATGGCCTTTATACAAGAATACCACTTCTTCGTTGCGTACGTCTACAATTTTTGCACCCTTGTAAACTTTACCAACCGTGTATATCTTATCGCCGATAAACACTTCCTTGCCAATAATACCGCCTATGCGGATTTTATTGCGGACCTCAATGGTGGGGTCTTTAATGCGCGCAAGTTCCAACTGGCGGCGCCGTTCGGCTTCTTCGCGTTTGCGGCGTTCTTCGGCCAATTTGCGTTGGCGCTCCGCTTCCAAAGCGGCCAAGCGTTGGCGCTCGCGGTATTGTAATAGCAAGAAATCATCCGGGGACAGGGTGGGGTCCCGCTGGTTTTTGGGATTATACACAATTTTATTTTGGTTTTCTTTCGCGGCTTTTTCGGCCACATCATCCCGTTGGGTGACAAACCCTTCCCCGTTTTCATCCACACTGGCCGGCATGGCAGGCGCGGGAGGAACCCCCTGCGCGTGTGCCGCCCCCAGGGCGAATACGGTTAAAAAGCTAATAACCAGAATTTTATTCTTCATCATTAATTACCCCCCTGGTCTTTGAACAATTTAGGCGCCAGTTTTTCTTTGGGGAACAAGGTATTAACCTTTAATTTAATTTTATTTTGGCCCAACATATTGGTTTCGTTGAGTTTTTCCAAAGAAAATTCGGAAATACGCAAATATTCCGGCCGGTTTTCCACCGAGGCAATCAACTGGGCAAATTCCAACCAAGAAGCATTGCTGGCCACCTCTAAATTCGCCAACGTATAGTTGGGGTTCGTGGTGTTTTCCGCTTGCGTGCCGGAAAATTTAGGCGTCAATTTGGCTTGTGCAAACACATCCAAAATTTGCGTCATTAACCATTCGCTTTTAGAGGCCGTATCCGGGAAGCGCGGCTCCAACTCCAGCAAGCGTTTTTTGCTGGCCATATATTCCTGCTCGTTGGTTTGTTGGGAGCGGATTGCATCCATTTGCCCGCGGTAATTATTAATTTTTTGTTGGAACGAGTTGTTAAAATAGCGGAACACCAAAAATATCGCTATAATTACCACCAACTGTTTGGCAAACAATTTTACGTTGCCTTCTTGCAACACCAACTGCATATCCTTAAAGCCTTTTTCTATGGAGGCTTTTATTTTATTCACTTGTGCATTAGCGGACATATTTTTCCTCCTCTTTGCCACATTCCAGCGAGAAGGTGGTTTCGTTAGATGCTTTTTTAGCGGTAGCATCCTTGGCGCGGGGCTTGTCAAAATTATCGTCCGATTCATCCTGCACGGAGACATCCTGATACGAAATTTGCGCTTCCTGCCCGCAAATAGAGCTTATTAAAGGCATTTCCATCAAGGCGCGGCGGTATTTATCGCCCAAAGCCAAATCGGCCTGGCCGTCCCCGCCCGATTTAATGGAGCCGGTTATCTTAAAAGAGCGGGTTTTGCCGGATTCCGCCGGGAATTTATCTTTATATTCCATTTTGGTAATCCATACTTCCGCCGGGATAGCATCCACAAATTCCACCAATAAGGGCGTAATCGGGTTGCTTTTTAAGAACTTTTCCAGGTTGGAGTTTTGGCTCTTAATCTGCGACAAGTTATTAGAAATTTGAGAAGCCGTTAAGCCTTCAAAATCTTTCACCGGGTTGGCGTTTGTGGCTTTGACGTGTTTAAGCTGGGATTCCGTCTTCTGCACGCCGAAATACCCTTTTACAATCATAATCAGGAATACGGCCACTACTAATACCGCAATTTTCCACGCCATAAGCGCCGCGTTAAATTCGTAATCGCTCAACCGGGAGCCTTTTACAAAGTCCAAATCCGGGGCTTTGGAATCATAGAATTTGCCACTGGCCCCAATAGCGGATACTTCCCCCGCCGATTTGGTTTCAATGCCGTACACTTCCGTTAAATTCCATTTGCGTACCGGTTTTTTGGAATCGGCTTCCAGCGCGGTAATCCAGTTGTCTACATCGTGCCCCACGATAACCGCTTCTTCAAAGGGGTCTTTTTCCAACTGTTTGGCAATAAATTCCGTGCAGTTGGTAATTTCAAAGCGGCGGCGTTCGGCCGGTAAAGAGCCGGATATTTCCACCTCGCGCAACAGCACGGGCGCGCCTTCGTTCAAAAAGACGAAACTGGCCAAATCTTTCCCGAAGAAAGAATAAATGCGGCCCCCGTTGCCAATGGCTTCTTTATCGCTGGCGTCAAACGCGCGGCTTAAAGATAAGACGGACGGCTCCACCGATACCAGTTCCAACCCCGCCGAGTGCAAGCCCTTGGATAAGCGTTCCAAAATGACTTTGCTGGTCATGGCAAAAACCACGCCCATCTTTTTTTGCTTAGTGGCGGCAGTTTCAAACTCGTACACATGGTACGCGTATTCGCCTTTTTCAAACGGGAAATGGATATATTTACGCGCTTGTAAAGGGATACTGGTTTTCCAGTTTTTGCGTTCAATAACCGTAGGAATTACAAAGTGGCGCAACAAACAAAACGGCGAGGCCAAGCTGACCACCACTTTGTTGGTTTTCCATTTTTTGCGGCTGGCCACTTTGGTTAAAGATTCCAGCCAGTTATCCATTTGGAAATACGATTCGTTCAAATCCAACGGTTTAAGTTGGGTGCGGTCCACATCACTTACCGGCACGCGCAGGAGAGATTCCAAAACAGTCCCGCCGTCCTTTTGGGAGGTCTGCGCAATATACATCTCGTCCAGGCCGATATAAAGGCCCAGGCAATCCGGGTGGGCCTTCATATTTTTGCCTATCAGTGTTTCCGCAAGTTTAGAATTTGCAAGGTTAAAATTTGCCATGTCTAAAAATCCTTATTGTTGGGCGGATGACGCGTCGTACTGGTCGTACGGCATATCATACGGGTTATTATTAGCGGTGGTTCCATACGGGTCGGCCGCGGTACCGGCTACGGGTGCAGCATCATACGGATTGGCCGTAGTGGTAGTTTCCGGCGCGCCGTAAGCGCTGGGGTCCGTGGGCATAGGCGCGGCGGACGCATCATCCAACGCACCGGCCGGCAACGTTTCTTCGTAAATATTTACGGTAGATTTGTTGGTCGGGCCCGTGACGTTTACCGTATCGGTCGTTTGCGCCACCGGTTCTTCGGCTTTTTCCACTTTGGGTGCCATCATTACACGGCCGGGTTTCGTCCACAAGCGGGCCGTTTTGTAATTGCATTTGGTGCAGAGCGATTTTTCATCGGCCACGGCGGCTTTTTGGGTACCGCATTTTACGGTGATACGTCTTCTCAAAGTTTTCTTTTCACCGGTGGAATCCGTGACGGTCAACACCAACGTATATTTACCACATTCCAGTTCCGGCCCGATAATCCCTTTGCGGGCGTTCCACAAAATTTGGTGGTAAACCGGCGCAAAGCCTTCCAGCTGGCGCACCACATAGTATTTGCCGTCTTTGGCGTGTTGCACTACTTGGAACGTCCAGTTAGACACAGCGTTTACCGTTTCAATCACGGAGAAATCCACCGCGAACGCTTCCCCTTTGGAGGGGTCAATTTCGTTAGAAACCGGCACTACCGCCATGCTGAGCAGAGGCTGTTTGGAAATTTGGTTCGCCTGCGCAATAGCGCTGGGCAAATCGGAATCAAAATCAAACACAATGGAAAGCCCTTCCAAATTGGCAAATTGGGCCGGGGGTTCCTGGTCATACAAGCCCATATTGTAGCCGATTTTGCCGGAAGAAATACCTTTGTGTACAAAGTAAGAGTTCAGGGCCATCGCTTGGCGGATACCGCCCAAAGTGACGTCATCCGTATACGAGCCGGCCGGCAAAATAATATAGCTGGCGCCTTGGGTCAACGCCATCAAGGAATAAATATCGTCCAACAACGGTTGGGCAGACAAGTTAAAGCGGGTCCCTTGGAAAATCACATCTCCGTCAATATCAATGGCATCCGGCAAGTCATTGCGGAAATAAATGCGCACCCCTTTGGTATTGCGGATACGTTCAATAACGGCGGCTTTCATGCTGTCCAGTTTTTGCTGGCTATACAGTTCGCGCGCTTTCAAAGCGTCCGGAGAAACTAAATCCGTATAAGTAGAGTTGGAAGATTGAGCCGTTGCGGCGGTTGCGGCGGCGGTTTCGTCGTCGTCTTCATCTTCGTCATCTTGGGCAACGGCAACAGGCGCGGCGGCCAGCGTTTGGGCGGCGTCGTTAGCCGTATTTTGTGCAACGGCTTGTGTTTCTTCCGCAGCGGTTTGGGCGGAGGCTTGCGCATCTTCTACCGCGGCGGTGGCATCTTCGCGCACTTGGGCCGTATCCTGCTTGGCTTGCGTCTTAGCGGCGTTTACTTCGTCCTTGGTTTGTTGGGCAATCGCCTTGGCATCTTCCGCGGCCGCTTGGGAATCCTCCGCCACGGCATTGGCAACCGTGCGGGCTTCCAAACTGGCTTCCGTGATGTCGTCTGCGGCGGCCGAGCGTTGCAACAGCATATCCTGCTGTGCTTGGGCTTCGGCGGCGGTTTGCGCATCAGAAAGACGTTTTACTTCCCCTTCCTTAAAAGCCACGTCCACTTCCACCGGGTTTTGGATACCGCCAACACGGTTATGAATCATGTTGACGTATTTATTGGCCTCGGCCACCTGTTTACGGTTGCCGGAAAGCAGTACGTCAATAAAATACTCCATGGCTTCGTCGTTCTTTTCCTGCTCAAACAACGCTTTACCCTTTTCCAGTTGTTTTTCCGGCGAAGTAGCCGCAAACAACGGCGCATTATCACCCACGAGTGATAAGAACATAAAAGCAGCAACCAAAGTTGCACTTAAATATTTGTTTATTTTTATCATAGATTCACTTGCCCTTGTAATAAAGGTATCCTTTTTTGTACACATTTACAACATAACAGATAATAGAATTATAGCAATTTAGCGGCGTTTGTAAAGTTATTTTTTATTCTCTCCCAGCCGCCGGACCCTAAAAAGCTATTTTTTACCCAGGGCCGCCAGGCGTTTGGTAGCCGTGGGGTTTTCCGGGTAATAGAACAACGCGCTTTTTAAGTAATAGACGGCATCCTGCGTTTGTTCCGCCCGGTACAGCAAGGAAGACAACGCCAAATTGGCCGATAAATCTTCCGGGTGTTCTTTCAGTACGCCTTCCAACAATTCCTTGGATTTTAAGGCATTCCCCGCCTGGTTGAAATACAACGCCAACAAAACGGGGCCGTTGGTATCGTTTGGAAAATCTTTTATATACGCTTCAATATCCGTGCGCAATTTGCGCCGGCCGGAAACGGATTGGCTCCAATAATTAGCCGCCTTAACATGCAAATCCTGTATTCTTTGCGCCTGGGCGGCAATAGGGGGCAGGGCCTCCTGCGTCTTTTTGTAGAGCCGTTTTAGGTTCTGCAATAACGTGCGGTCCAGCGTATCGGCCGTCAGCCCGCGCTTATATAAATTTTTGGCAAATTCCGTTTCGTCCCGCTTTACATAAATATCGCCCAGCGTGGTCCACAATTCCGCCGCATACGGGAACAAGTGTACCCCGCGGTCTAATAATTTCAAATTATCGTCGTTGGCATAAATAACATCTTGGCGGATAAGCGAGCCCAACATCACATACGCGCGCAAATTAAACGGACTTAATTTTAAGTGTTCCGTTAAATAGCGTACGGCTTTTTCTTCTTCCCCCGCGCCTAACGCGGCCAGGGCGGCGTTCAAATAGACCTCGTCGTAATACGCGGCGGCAGAGAGGGTTTTTTCATACGCGGTTAATGCGTTTTTATAATCGTTTTCTTGCAGATAGGTATTCCCCAACCGCAAACCGGCCTCCGTATTGGCCGGATAGAGCGCCAACGCGCGGGCGTAATTGGACTGAGCCTCTTTTACTTGGCCGGAAGCCTGCAATTTAAGCCCCTCATAACCACGGAAATAGCTGCAAAGCACCAACCCTTGCCACACAATCACCGCCCCGCAAAACGCCAAAACAGCCAGGCCTACGGTTTTGGTCACGGGGTTGACGGTAATAGCCACGGTGCGGTCTTCTTTCCCTACGCCGCTGACCTCGGCCCCCACAAACCACCAAAAGATAAACGCCGGCACCACCGCGTGCAGGGAGATATTGAGCATATTATCCACCAACATACCCAAAATACCGCAGAACACCGCCTGCAACAGTTGTTTTTTGTCCCCCTCTTTTTTATGGGAAGCAAAATCTTTGACCTCTAAAAACAGCACCATAAACATAAACAGGAACAACCCCACGCCCACAATACCGCCTTGGGCCAGTTGGAAAAAGACCTCGTTATGGGGTGCGTTGGTGCGGGCTTTTAATTCCCGCAAATTGGGGTGCTTTAGTAAGGTTTTGTATTGGTTTTGGGCAAACGCCATTTGAAAATTGCCCAATCCAGCCCCCATCACCGGGCGGGATAAAAAGATTTCCTTGGAAACATCCCACATAAACAAGCGTTGGTGGAGGGATTGGAAAATGTGGTCTTTATCCACATCCAACGTAAAATTGGACGGAGTCACCTGGGAAAGTTCTTCCGCGCGGGCCGCCACCGGGCTTTTGGAGCCGCCAAAATAGGCCGAGCCGTACAACACCCCAAACGCCAGCAAAATAAGCAGAAACGCGCGCAAACGGCGGCTCCAGACCAAACTGCGCAGGGAGCCGAACATCCACATCATAATAAACCCGCACGCCGCCCCCAACCAGCAGGAACGCGCCAACCCGAAAGACAAATACAGTAAATATACCAGGGTTAAAAAGCCGTAAACCAGCATATCCTTTTTGCTTTCCGCGCGCAAAAAGTAAACGGCAATCGCGGGCAATAACATCACTACGGCGGAAGACAGAAAGTTCGGGTTGCCGAAGGTGGAAAACGCCTTACTGGCAAACTGGCTCATTTCAAACGGCCATAAAAATTCCAAGCCCAAGGCTTGCAACACGCCGTACACGCACGCCAGAAAAACGGAAATAAACACTAAAACGATAATGTTTTCCTGCGTCACTTTTTTTAGTACGCGCATGCCCAGCCAAATCCCCGCCGCCCACAGCAAAACGGCGTACCAGTCAAACATCCGCGCGAACAGGTTGTCGGCGGACAGCATAGTATGCAAATACGGCAGCAGTAGCCACAGCGCGCCCCAAACAATAAACAATAAAATATAGTTGGTTTTGCTTTCAATCACGCCGGAAAACACCACGTTTTTACTGACGACATACGCCCCCAACGCCACCACCAACAGCAAGGTGCCGTAATTAAGCATATTGTAGAACATGGTTTGGCGCAGGGCTTGCGGCTCGGACGATACGGCAGACAGCCAAGTGACGGCGCACACAATTACATACACAAAAAAGGCCAAATCAAAAAAAGTTTTGGTAAAATCAATGGTTTTGGAACGCAAAAACTTAACGGCCATGGTGGCATAAATCAGGGCCAAAAGCACATACAAAACAGTATTTTGCACTTGAAAGGGGTTTTCGGTCAAGTCCGTAAAAAACATCAGCGGCGTGACTAAAAACAACGCGGCCAAAAGCACGCGGGTGATTTTCATATAAATAGTTTCTTTTTGGGGTTTGGTTAAATGGAGCATAAAACACCTGCTGTAAAATACCCGCGGATAAACCCGGGCAGACTTTTTTATATTGTAGTTTTTTATAAACAACCTTGTAAACGGCTAATACAAAAAGCCCCGGGCCTAAACCCATTTTCATGGTATTTTTGGTAGTGGTTGATGCGGCAAACACCGCCTAGGCGCAGAACACGCCCGCAGAAAGCAGAAGCAATTTTTTCATAACCAGACCTCTTTTATAAAGGTTTACTTCCAAAACGGAAAAACCGGCAACCCCAACGAGGTTTTTCCGCCGAGGGTGGCACCTGGGGCATCCCCCCGTGCACAAGCTCTTATTGATTATTATACTAAAAAACACAATTTCTTCAAGTATCAATCATCCTTTTTAATTTTTACCGCCCGGGGACGGGCGTGTACTCTTGGGGCGGCGCCCCAACCCTGCCATTCTTTTTCTCATTGCAGAAAAAGACCTTGCAGGCCGCCTTGCAAAAAGCTAGCCCCCTGGGAACCTATAAAACCTATTTTG
>UMHY01062716.1_pt1 | contig 35317 bp, 40 predicted proteins | sample 1965661 | NCBI WGS metagenome assembly UMHY01 (sample SAMEA4836112, study PRJEB28245) | human gut metagenome | biome: gut microbiome; material: fecal sample | place: Denmark | collected 2008
TTGAAATGAGTACATTCTTAGAGAATCCAATGATGAAAGCTTACTTGAGGGATATGTGCTTACGACCCTCTTGCTATAATTGCCCAAGTAAGGGCGTGAGGAGAAGCAGTGATCTTACACTTGCAGATTTTTGGAACGTAAATGAATTTCTAAATGATTTCGATGATAATCGAGGAACGGATTTAGTTATTTGCCATACAGCTAAGGGTTTAGAGCTCTTGAATGAGGCCCGGTCAGAAATAGCATGTCAGGAAGTTGATATGCGAGCGGCATACGAAAACATTCCGTTGAATAACTCTTCAAAGCTTCCAGCTAATAGGGATGATTTCGTAGAATTTTTGAGCAAGAGCACATTCACCGAGGCTGTGAAAAAATTTTGTACGATTCCGATGTATGAGAGAATCATTACAAAGATTAAGCTTATTTCTAAGAGAATAAGTAGGAGGAAATAAAAATGTCTGCATTTGATAACGCAACCCTTATGATTACTGGTGGTACTGGCTCTTTTGGTTCTACCGTTCTGAAGCACTTCTTGGACTCTGACTTGAAGGAGATTCGTATCTTCTCTCGTGATGAGAAGAAGCAGGACGATATGCGCCATGAGCTTCAGGCCAAACACCCGGAAAATGCCAAGAAGGTCAAGTTCTACATCGGCGATGTCCGCAACCCGCAGTCCATCCGTGACGCTATGCCCGGTGTTGACTACATCTTCCATGCTGCTGCTCTGAAGCAGGTTCCTTCCTGCGAGTTCTTCCCTATGCAGGCCGTTCAGACCAATATCATCGGTACCGATAACGTCCTGCACGCTGCCATCGACGCCGGTGTCAAGCGTGTCGTTTGCCTGTCCACCGACAAGGCAGCCTACCCCATCAACGCCATGGGCATCTCCAAAGCCATGATGGAGCACGTCATCTATGCCAATGCCCGTGTGGCTGCGGAGCGTGGCGGCACGACCATCTGCTGCACCCGTTACGGCAACGTGATGTGCAGCCGTGGATCCGTCATCCCGCTGTTCATTGACCAGATCAAGGCTGGCAATCCCATCACCATCACTGACCCCAACATGACTCGCTTCCTGATGAACCTGGACGAGGCTGTGGATTTGGTGATGTTCGCTTTCCAGCACGCAAACCCTGGCGATCTGTTCATCCAGAAGGCTGATGCCTCTACTATCGGCGATTTGGCAAAGGCTGTCCAGCAGCTCTTCGGCGATACCGGTACGAACATCATCGGCACCCGTCACGGCGAGAAGCTGTTCGAGACCCTGATGACCCGTGAGGAGCGCCTGCGCAGCCAGGATATGGGTCATTATTTCCGTGTTGCTGCGGATAACCGCGACCTGAACTATGATAAGTTCGTGGTCAAGGGCGAGGTACATACCATGGCGGACGAGTCCTACACCAGCCACAACACCGAGCGTCTGGATGTGGAAGGCACTGTTAAGAAGATCCTGACCACCGAGTACGTTCAGAATGCACTGAAGGGCATCCCGAATGTCTAAGGAAAAGTTGTTGCTTGTTGGTGCTGGTGGCTTCGGGCGCATGGTGGCGGAGCAGGCGATGCTCCAATATGATTGTGCTTTCGTGGATGATGGACAAGCCGTGGGCACTGAAATTTGTGGCATTCCGGTGGTTGGCGTTCTTGCTGATCTGCCGGAACTGCGGAAAGAGTATGGTTTGCTGGTAGTTGGCATCGGCAACAACCAGTTCCGGGCACAGGTGTATGAAAAAGCAAAAGCACTTGGCTATACGTTCCCCAACATTATTGCTCCCAGCGCCTACATCAGCCCGAATGCTAAAGTCGGCTGTGGTTGTGTGGTATTGCAAAATGCCTGTGTCCAGAATGGCGCGTCCGTTGGCAACGGTGTTCTGCTGAATGCCGGAACGGAAGTCCACTGTGATGCAGCGGTAGGGGATTACGCCCTGATTTACACTAACAGTGTGATCCGCACTGGTGCGACCGTGGGCAACTTTGCACGCATCGGCAGCAACTGCACCATCTGCAACAATGCAACCGTGCCGGATGGCGCAGACATTCCGGACTGCACCGCAGTACATTAAAGAGGTGAGAGGATGAACATTCTAGTCACAGGTGCAAGGGGCATGGTGGGAACCGCTCTGTGCAACAACCTGAAAAACATCCGGGATGGCAAGAACAAGACCCGCCCGGCGCTGAATATTGAAGAAATCTACGAGTATGACCTAAACTCCACCCCGGTGGAACTGGACGAGTACTGCCAGAAAGCGGACTTCGTGTTCAATCTAGCAGGTGTGAATCGTCCGGAAAACCCGGAAGACTTCATGAAGGGCAACTTCGGTTTTGCGTCTGATTTGCTGAACTGCCTGAAAAAGCATAACAACAAGGCCACCATCATGCTGTCCTCCTCTATTCAGGCCACGCTGGCAGGCCGCTTCGGCAACAGCGAGTACGGTCGCAGCAAAAAGGCTGGTGAGGAACTGTTCTTCCAGTATGCTCAGGAGACCGGGGCAAAGGTAGCCGTTTATCGCTTTGTCAACCTGATGGGACACAGCCGCCCCAAGTACAATAGTGCCGTCAGCACCTTCTGCTGGGCAGTTGCTAACGATGAACCCTTCACCGTCAATGACCGCAGCACTGAACTGGAGTTGCTGTACATTGACGATCTCGTAGAAGGGATGTTTGACCTGCTGGAAAGCAAGGAGACGCACTGTGAATTTGACGGTGTGGAAACCGTTCTGAAAGCAGATGGTCGCTACTGCTGCGTCCCCGTGACCCACAAGGTTATGCTGGGCGAGATTGTAGACTTGCTGCAGGAGTTCAAGGCACAGCCGATTACGCTCATGATGCCGAAAATGCCGGACGGCTCCTTCGCCAAGAAGCTGTACTCCCTGTACCTGACCTATCTTCCCACCGACAAGTTCAAGTATGCCCTCAAGATGAACGTAGACAACCGTGGCTCTTTCACGGAACTGGTGCACACCGCCGATTGCGGTCAGGTGAGCATCAACATCAGCCGTCCGGGCATCACCAAGGGGCAGCACTGGCATAATTCCAAGTGGGAACTGTTCATTGTGGTTGCTGGTCACGGACTGATTCAGGAGCGGAACATCAACACCGGCGAAATGGTGGAGTTTGAGGTTTCCGGGGATAAAATCGAGGCCGTCCACATGATTCCCGGCTGGACGCACAACATTATCAATTTGTCAGAAACGGAAAATCTGGTGACGGTCATGACCTGCAACGAGATTTTTGACCCGAACCACCCGGATACCTTCTTCGAACCGGTGTAAGAGAAGAATACTGGTTGTCAATAGGAGAATTTTATGGAACACAATTTTAAATGGAAAAACGATGGGCGCACCAAGGTCATGATTGGCTGTGGCACCCGTCCGGAGATTATTCGGTTGGCTGCGGTTATCAAGCGCTGCCGGGAATACTTTGACTGCTGCGTGGTCTATTACAATCAGAACTGGGACAGAAACCTCTCCACCGTGTTCTGGGAGGATTTCGAGCTGAAAAACACCTTCGGGGAGTATGGTCCGGACATTTTGGTGCCGGTGGTTGGCGAGAATCTGGGCGTGACCTGCGGTAACATTCTGGGACGCAGCTATGAGCTTCTGTCCGAGTTGCAGCCGGAGGGCTATCTGGTGCTGGGCGATACCAACTCCTGCCTGTCTGCCATCTCTGCGAAGCGGCTGCACATTCCGCTGTTTCACATGGAGGCCGGCAACCGCTGCAAGGACGAGTGTCTGCCTGAGGAGACCAACCGCCGCATCGTGGACGTGATCTCCGACGTGAATATGTGCTACTCCGAGTTCGCCCGGAAGTATCTGGCGGATACCGGACTGCCAAAGGAGCGGACCTACCAGACTGGCTCTCCCATGGCAGAGGTACTGCACATGAATCTGGACAAGATCCAGAAAAGCGATGTGTTGGAGCGTCTGGGACTGGAGAAGGATAAGTACATTCTGCTGTCCGCCCACCGGGAGGAGAACATCGACTCTGAAAAGAACTTCCTGAGCCTGTTCACTGCCATCAACGCTCTGGCGGAAAAGTACGATATGCCCATCCTGTACTCCTGCCATCCCAGAAGCAAGCACCGTCTGGAAAAGAGCGGCTTCGAACTGGATCCTCGTGTCCGGGTCAATGAGCCGCTGGGCTTCAACGACTACAACAAGCTGCAAATGAATGCTCTGGCAATCGTCTCCGACTCCGGCACCCTGCCTGAGGAAAGCAGCTTCTACCTGTCTATTGGTCATCCCATCGCCGCCGTGTGCATCCGTACCTCCACCGAGCGCCCGGAGGCGCTGGAAGCTGGTGACTTCATTCTGGCTGGCATTACCACCCGGGAGCTTCTCAACGCCACCGATATGGCCATTAAGATGAAGCAGAAGGGTGTCCTGGGCAAGCCCTGCCCCGACTATGTGGACGAAACCGTGTCCATGAAGGTGGTTCGCATCATTCAGGGTTATGTGAATGTAGTTAATAAAATGGTGTGGAGGAAAAGCTGATGATTATCACAAAGACCCCTTTTAGGATGTCTTTTTTTGGCGGCGGTACCGACATGGAGAGTTTCTTCAAGGAAAACGGTGGTGCAGTGCTTTCTACAACCTTTGACAAGTATTGCTATGTCAATGTTCGCCATCTGCCGCGTTTCTTCGATTATTCTACGGAGCTTTCTTACTCAAAGACCGAACGTGTGACGAATATTGATGACATCCAGCATCCGGCTATTCGCAATGCGATGAAGATGTTGGATATGCACGAAATTCGCCTTACATATGAAGCTGACCTACCAGCGCGTTCTGGCTTAGGAACTTCAAGCTCTTTCGCTGTTGGAATGCTGAATGCTTTTTATGCACTTAAAGGAAAGTATGCTGATAAGAAAAAGCTGGCGGACGAAGCAATCTACCTTGAGCGTAATCTGTGCCAAGAAGCAGGTGGGTGGCAAGATCAGATTGCAGCGTCCTTCGGGGGATTTAATCGAATCAACTTCAATGCAGATGGCTATGAAGTGCTGCCTGTGATTATCTCACCTGAGCGAAAAAAACAATTGAATCAAAATTTGATGATGTTCTTTACGGGATTTACTCGCTTCTCGTCTGATGTACAGAAGGCAAATGCGGCTGGAAAACAGGACAAGACTGCTCAGCTCAAAGAAATGCTGGCATTGGTTGATGATGCGGAGCGTGTATTGACAGATAAGCACGCTGACCTTGATGATTTTGGCCGTATGCTCGACCACACGTGGAAGTTGAAGCGTCAAACCGGTGCAGCTGTGTCTACTAACAGCATTGATGAACTGTATGATAAAGGAATGGCTGCTGGCGCTTTGGGCGGAAAGCTGCTCGGTGCTGGCGGCGGCGGATTCCTTGTGTTCTATGTACAGCCTGATCGGCAGGACTCTGTTCGTTGGGCGATGCGAGATTTGATGCACATTCCATTTGAGTTTGAAGACGGCGGTACGAGAGTGATTCACTATTCGCCGGAAACGTATGAGCCTAAAAACTAAATTCGAGTGAGGATAGTCCAAGATGAAAACAGTAATAATGGCGGGTGGCAAGGGAACACGAATCTCCTCTGTTGCTAGTGATATCCCCAAGCCGATGATAAAAATCGAAGGAAAGCCTGTTCTGGAACATGAGCTGGAGTGTCTGCGGGACCAAGGATTCACAGACATTATTTTGACCGTTTCACATCTCGGAAACATCATCATGGACTATTTCGGAGACGGTTCAGGCGTATCTCCGGCAACAGGAAAACCCTTTGGTGTTCATATTGAATACTATTTTGAGAAGGAGCCGCTGGGTAATGCTGGTGCACTTTTCAAAATCAAGGATAGGTTGGATTCGGATTTTCTACTGCTGAATGCCGATGCTGTGTTCGATGTGGATTTCAACCGGTTCGTAGCCTTCCATAAACAGCATGGCGGTTTGGTTACTCTATTCACGCATCCAAATAGCCATCCTTATGACAGCGGACTCATTATTGCTGATAAAAATGGATCTGTCGAGCAATGGCTGGCTAAGGAAGACGAACGACCGGAATACTATCGCAATCGTGTCAATGCAGGGCTTCATGTTATCAATCCAACCATTTTGGAGCATTCTGGGATTAATGCAGGCAAGGTTGGCACGGTGGGAGAGAACGGGAAACCCATCAAGGTTGACTTGGATCGGCAGCTCCTCAAGCCGTTGGCAGGAACCGGAATGATGTTCTGCTACGACAGTCCTGAGTATGTGAAGGACATGGGGACACCAGAGCGATATTACGCTGTCTGTGAGGACTATAAGGCTGGGCGTGTTTCTGGGAAGAATCTGAAGAACAAGCAGAAAGCGGTGTTCCTTGATCGGGACGGCACTATCAATAAATATGTGGGTTTCCTTCGGAACATAGACGAGTTTGAACTGATAGATGGCGTTGCAGATGCAATCAAAAAAATCAATGCTTCCGGTTATTTGGCAATGGTTGTTACGAATCAGCCTGTGATTGCCCGTGGAGAAGTGTCCTTTGAAGAACTCGAAGAGATTCACAACAAAATGGAGACACTTCTAGGCAAAGAGGGCGCATATCTGGATGCCATCTACTTCTGCCCACACCATCCGCATAAGGGATATGAAGGGGAGCGCCCAGAACTGAAGTTTGACTGTGATTGCCGTAAACCAAAACCCGGAATGCTGCTGAAAGCAGCTCTGGATTTCAACATTGACTTGGCACAGTCATGGATGATTGGCGATAGTGAGAACGATGTTAAGGCAGGTCAAAATGCTGGTTGTCGGACGGCTTTGATAGGTAACGAGTCCTATGGTCAGACAGTGACGGTGTCGTCTCTGAAGGACTTTGTGGAGCAATATCTTAAATAAGAGGGGGATTACTAAAATGCGTGAACTGGAAAATCGACTGATGAAACACATCGACCTGTTGGTGGAACGGTACCCTTCTTTGGAATCGGCAAAAGATGACATTGTTGCAGCTTATCTTCTGATGGAAGAATGCTATGAAAATGGCGGTAAGCTTCTTGTGGCCGGCAATGGTGGCTCTGCGGCAGATGCCGAACATATCGTTGGTGAGTTGATGAAAGGCTTTAAAATGCCCCGTAAGCCTGAAACTGATTTCGCAGAAAAGCTGGTTGCTGAGAATCAGGAACTCGGAGCTGTCCTGGCAGAAAACCTGCAGGGGGCACTTCCTGCTATTGCGTTGGACGGGCATCCGGCTTTGTCCACTGCATACATGAACGACTGTGAACCGCTGCTCTGCTTTGCACAGCAGGTCAATGGTTACGGTAAATCCGGGGATGTGTTCCTTGGCATTTCCACCAGCGGTAATAGCAAAAATGTGCTGTTTGCGGCGACAACCGCACACGCTAAGGGAATGAAGGTCATTGGACTGACGGGTGCAAAGGATAGCAAACTGAAGGATATGAGCGATGTGTGCATCAAGGCTCCGCAGACGGAAACTTATATGATTCAAGAACTGCATCTGCCGATCTATCATTGCCTGTGCCTGATGCTGGAAGATAGGTTCTTTGCGTGATTACGACTAAGCCATGCTCAAAGCATGGCTACGCTATCCAGATATGCTGCCTCTACGTGGCAGATAGCAGGCAACGAGATTTCCTCTCGGCTAAAGCATATATTCGTCAATTCACTCTTTGGATGAGGAAAAAACTATAATGGGAAAGTATTTTGGGACTGATGGCTTCCGTGGCGAAGCTGGGATCACTCTGACCGCCGACCACGCCTATAAGGTAGGTCGCTTCCTTGGCTGGTACTACAACGCACTGCGCGAGCGTAACGGCAACAACGAGCCTGCCCGTATCGTCATCGGCAAGGACACCCGCCGCAGCTCCTATATGTTCGAGTATAGTCTGGTCGCTGGCCTGACCGCATCCGGCGCAGATGCCTACCTACTGCACGTCACAACCACCCCGTCTGTGGCCTACATCGCCCGTGTGGATGACTTCGATTGCGGCATCATGATCTCTGCCAGCCACAACCCCTATTACGATAACGGCATTAAGCTGATCGACTGCTATGGTGAGAAAATGCCCGAGGAAATCTTGCTGTTAGTCGAGGACTACATCGACGGCAAGCTTCATGTATTCGATAAGGATTGGCCGGAGCTGCCCTTTGCCCACCGGGAACACATCGGCTGCACCGTGGATTATGTGGCAGGCCGCAACCGCTATATGGGCTACCTGATTTCTCTGGGCATCTACTCCTTCAAGGGCGTGAAGGTCGGTCTGGACTGCGCCAACGGTGCAAGCTGGAATATCGCTAAGTCTGTTTTCGATGCTCTGGGTGCAGATACCTACGTCATCAACAACAAGCCCAACGGTCTGAACATCAACAACAACGCTGGTTCTACCCATATCGAGGGTCTGCAGAAGTTCGTGGTGGAGAATGGTCTGGATGTCGGCTTTGCTTTCGACGGTGATGCTGACCGTTGCCTGTGCGTGGATGAGAAGGGCAATGTCATCACTGGCGACCACATCCTGTACATCTACGGCTGCTATATGAAGGAACGTGGCAAACTGCTGACAAACACTGTGGTCACCACTGTCATGTCTAACTTTGGTCTGTACAAAGCCTTTGATGAGCAGGGCATCGGCTACGTCAAGACTGCCGTGGGCGACAAGTACGTCTATGAGTACATGGCCAAGAATGGTTGCCGTATCGGTGGTGAACAGAGCGGTCATATCATTTTCTCCAAGTACGCCAGCACTGGTGATGGTATCCTGACTAGCCTGAAGATGATGGAAGTCATGCTTGCCAAGAAGCTGCCCATGAGCAAACTGGCCGAGCCTCTGAAGATCTATCCGCAGGTTCTGGAAAATGTTCGTGTGACCGACAAGAAGGCCGCACAGGATGACGAAGCAGTGCAGGCAGCAGTCAAGACCGTAGCCGAGGCACTGGGTGACACTGGCCGTATCCTCGTCCGTGAATCTGGTACGGAGCCTGTTGTGCGTGTGATGGTAGAGGCTCCCGACCACGATACCTGCCAGAAGTACGTCTCTCAGGTTGTGGAGACCATTAAGAGCCGGGGTTACGGAATTTGAATGCGAAGCTGAAACAGAAAAGTGCTCATGCACTGTTGCTTGTTTTCATTCTGGCCTCAATCTTGTTTTTAAAGCCAGATGCCACCGTTGATCATGATACTGGTTTCGTGTCTTCGGAACTTGAAGTGAAAGAAACCGTAGAAGAAAATGTAACGAACACGAGTTATGTGAACTCTGACGGAGCTATCGCAGATGCCATTGACATGGGCTTTGCGACAGTACAGAGAACGCGGAATGCAGACGGACAACTCGTAGAAGAATTTTACATCGATGCTGCTGGGAATCCAGTAGAACGGTATGGCGATTACTATGGCATTTCGTATGAATATAACGGTGATAATGCTGTAATCAGGTATCTTGGTGCAGATAAGCAACCAATGATGCTTAGTTCCGGTTATTCCGCCATTGTGAGAACACTGGTGGAAGGAAAAGCAACGGACGATTTCTACTATGACCTTAATATGCAGCCGGTCCAATGCACAGGCGGCTATTACGGTTTGCACCGAGAGTATGATGAACAAGGACTAAATTGCGCTATTACTTATCTCAATGAAAATAGACAGCCCGTCATCTGCACATTTGGTTATGCTGTCAAGACGTATCTGCGTGATTCGGAAGGAACCGTTATTGGCGAACGATACTTTGACACAGAAGGAAAACCTGTAAAATCTTCTCTTGGGCAGTATGGCGAGCTATATCAGCGAGATGAGCAAGGTCGTATCAGCCAGATAACCTATCTCGGTGCAGACGGTAATCCAACACCAACGAATGCTGGTTATACGGTGCTGAAGCGTACTTACCACCGGGATGGTACAGCGGACACTGATATGTATTTCGATGCAGATGGCAATCCAATGGACTTGTCCAAAGGGCAGCATGGCATCAAGCGCAGCGGAAAGGTGAATCTGCTGCTTGACAAAAACGGTCATGTCATGCTGTGTGTGGACAATATCCTGAACGGATTTCCGTTTATGGTTGTCATTTCTGGATGTGTTATCTGTTTGCTGATACTGTTGCTGCCGAAGAAAATGAGTATCTTTTTGACGGCTACGTATGTAGTATTCATCCTTTATGAAACACTGATGTTCCGCGAGACAGGGGATGCAAGGACGAACTTTGTTTTGTTTTCTTATGCGGATCGTTTTCTGACGGAGCAAGCTGTGAGAGTGGGAGTCATCAACAACATTTGGCTCTTCGTACCATTGGGAACAGGGCTGTATAGATGGTTCAAGAAAAAATGGGTGCTGCTTGTTCCATTTATGATGTCGGTGGCGATTGAAACGACCCAATATATTACGGGACTTGGCATCGCGGAGTTCGATGATGTGTTCGGTAATACGGTGGGCGGATGGATCGGTGTGCTGGTGGCTTGGATGTGGTTGAGCAGAAAAATTAGCTTGAAAAATAGGACATAAGGAAGTATATATGTCCGATTTTTCCAGTCATCCTTGAAAACGAGACCTATATAGTATATATTTGAGCTGTGAGAGGTATCCTCAACGGATGCTCACAGCTTTGCCGCTCGAAACTTTGCACACCTCTACGCGGTGGGCGGCAGGCAACACAGCATGGGTGCTGTGGCTAAGATGCAAAGGCGACCTAACAAAATAAGCGGCGTAGACAAATGGAGATTTTGGATTTTATTGTTGAACTCGGTCTTGATGCAGGGTTGAAGTACTTTAAAAATCGTCTAAACACGAATAAACTGAAAGACTCTTTACGGCAATACATTAAAAATCAAGAAGCATATAATGAGCTATCTTCCTTGGAGGAGGAAATTGATTTTCAAGGACTTGCGGCTTTTATTGAAACAACATTTATGGAAAAGGTTGATGAATGCATCTTTTCTGTTAGTATAGAGCAGAGGAGTGAAGCACGAAGGACGCTGATCGATGCGGCGGTGGCTTATTCTAAAGCAGAAACTGAAGAAGCAAAGCAAAGAGTGACTAAATGTGTGACAGACATCCTGGCTATTTTACATTCGTTCTATGCTAACGATGTGCCACAGGAGAACTATTTGCTTGCGGCAGAAGTAGTAGATGCAGTCGATGAAAACACAGAGAGACATATTGCAGGTTTGATAGCAAACCAAAATAATAACCACCAGCAGGTAATGGAAGTGTTAAATGAAAACGCTAGAATGATGCAGAGTATTATCAGACGCATACTTGGCATAGACCAGACTACGCTGGATGCATATAAAAAAGTCAGGGATGACTATGTAAGCTCCCCAGAGCATTCTTTGGAGGAAAAAATATGCTTTGCTGAAAATTGTAAACGGAAAATAGTGGAACAGGAAAATTGTCTGGCAGTTATCAATTTGGCAAGAGATGGTGTTAACGAGGATTCGAGCCCTTCGCAGGTTGATGAAGATTGGTTTACTTTTTTCTTTGATAAGGTAAGAAAGACGAGTAACGAGAGTATCCAGCTTGTAATGTCAAAAATACTGAAGGAGGAAGTCAATAATCCGGATACGGTGACAAGATCTCTTGTTCAGGCATTGTCGGTAATAAGTAGAAGACAGTTGAAATTGTTCTGCAATATTTCAAAGTATTGTCTTGATGAATATGATATAGAGCAGAAACAAACAGTTGGCATACATCTGTTCCTCTTTATTGCAGAGGCACCTACAGCATATAGTGACCAGAAAATCACGTGGGAAGGTGTGAAAGAACTGGAGCGGTTGGGATTGGTTATTTGCGATTCGACAACTGGCTTTGCGTTAAAGGGACATCGTGTTTTCAAAAAGAAATCGATGGTGGTTGACGTTGTTCCAGATAAGAATGGAAGAGTTCCGACGGGAAATGTGATTTTCACACCGGACGGAAAGAAACTATATGAGTTTTTGGATGATGTATATAAGGGATATTTCAGAGGGATTTTCAACTTTACTGTGAACCATCTCAACGAAAAGGGTTGCAGAGCATTAATAACCCGCTGAGAGGAGCTGCGGTGGGTATCTGGCTTGCGGAGAAGATGGCTTAATCATCTTCTACACCATCCCACCCGATGAAATCTTCCTTTGCATCGTCAGGTCTCGACCAGTCAATGTACTGCCAACAGTTACCGCAGTAGGACTGGAAATCATATTCGATGGCACTCTTGCACCGAGGACAGATAGCGAAGCAGTTTCTGTCTTTGTAGCTGCAGGCTGTGTTCAATATCATGGGCAAGCGGTATGTAGGGGAGAGTAGCAGGTCAAGGATAGTGTTAGCAAGAGAACGCTTTTGGGGGATGTCTTCCCAGATGTCATCGGAATTCTGATGGCAGAGTCGTTTGAAAGTAAACTTCATTTTTAATCACCTCTGCCCTAAAGCATAGATGATTGACCCGGACACTTGGATGTATATATGTCCGATTTTGTCCGTTATCCTTGAAAACGAAAACTATATAGTATATATTTGAGCTGTGAGAGTCATCCGCTATTGGATGCTCACAGCTTTGCCGCTCGAAACTTTGCACACCTCTACGTGGTGGGCGGCAGGCAACACAGTATGAATACTGTGGCTAAGATGCAGGGACGAGATATTAGGGACATTTAGGTGAAATCATGGATTCTTCGACGATAAGTACAGTTGTTTCGTTAGGTTGGGATAGTGTGTTAAAACTCATGGGTTCCATAGTGCTGAGCCTTGGAGGGGGCGCTGCCATTGCGCTTTTCATTTTCCACTTTATGGCGGATCGTTTGGCGGAACGTCTGAAGGGAAAATATCAGCTTGAATTGGATAAGAAGTTTGAAAGCTATAAGGCTAATCTTGACAATAAAAAGTATGTGACGAAAACAAAGTTCGATGCAGAATTTGATTTGTATAGAAAATTATCAAAAGCATACTTTGAAATGGTGAAATGTATCAACGTGATGATTCCTCAAGGCTTATCTACGGTGCCTGCAAATGAAGAACTGCGAAAAAAAGTGGATGAGGATCACTATACTGCGGCTCAAAAAGCAGTTGTTACAGCACAGGATGAACTAAATAGCAATGCAGCTTTTATTCCCGAGACCTTTTATAACCAATATGAGGCTATTCGTCAACTTTGCATTTTGCAGTTGGACGAGTTTCAGGAGCGTTGGAATGTGGGATCACTTGTGCCCCAGAAAGAGAAAGAAAAAATATCGGTGGAAGCCTATAAGAGAACAGGTGAAATAAATGGAAAGTTCAAAGAGTTAAACTGCGAACTTAGGAAATATTTAAGTGAATTAGATGTTATTGACTAATAAGAAAAAATATACATAACGATGAAAGCAATATTTCTGATATTGCCATCCAACTTCCACAGTGCTATACTAACCTCAAATCATATATAATCTTATCGGAGGTATCATCCTATGCCCAGAACCAAAGGTAGCAAGAACCGTGTTACCGCATCTGCCGACTATGATGCTCAGATCGCAAAGCTGCAGAAAGACAAGGCGATGCTCGAAGAAGGACTTTCCAAGACTGTCGCCCACATTGAAGAGCTGAAGACCGACATCAAGTCGCTGCGTGAAAGTCTAAAGCCGCAGAAGGCGGAGATCAAGCAGACCGAAAAAGAAATCGCAAAGCTGGAGGTCAAGAAGGCAGCCGCTGAGGCGAAGGCCGCCGAAGCTGCTAAGAAGGTCGAGGCCGAAGCTGTGCTGAAAAAGCTGCTGGTATCCGGTATGACGGCAGATGAGATTCTCGAAAAGCTGAAATAAAGAATTAGAGCCGTGTGTTCTTCTCCTGAGTTGGAGACTTGAACACACGGCTTTTACTATTATTGGAAATCCTATATAGTTTTAAGGTCGGATGTGATATAATAAAATTGGCGGTTTTCCGTACTACATGAAAAGGGCAGGTGAGTGTACAAATGCATATCATTTGTCATAGCGAGAAATTCGAGTTCAATCTGGACAAGCTTATTGAAGCTATCACAAAGGCTTCAAAAGCAACATTGAATCGGATGAACAGCAGAATCACCAAGGAAATTCAGCAATTGTTGGATTCGGGAGATAACTCGCTTGAAGACTATCCGCATTCCCAGTGGCTCTATGAAAGAATTGCAGAGTTGGAGCGGATGCGGAAGTACATCAAACTCCTAAAGAAGATGAAAAGCAATAGAGTTCCAGCGAAGTTGCGCACACTTTGGCTTTCCAGGATAAAAAACAGCAGTCGGACATTGGCGAGCACATCACTTGACCCAATGAGCATCGCACTGCCTGTTCCGCCCACGTTTGAGGCTACCTTGAGTAGTTTCGGACGTGGGAGGGATTTGGATGCCCTCGCATGCTGAGAAAAATCCAATAGAGATTGAAAACTACTATCACATTATAGACCCGAAGCGTAAGCTGTCTGAGAAAGAAAGGGCCGAAGAGGTAAACAGGATGTTAGTGAATATGCCTGCTTGTTTTCCAGAAGCACTACGATATGTGATGACACGTTTCGGATTTACGCAAGAGGCTCTGGCTTTTGAATCAAAGGTATCTGAGTCAACGATTGGTCGCTACAGAAACGGAAAGGTTAAAAGTTTTTCTGAGAAAAACGTGGTGGCAATGTGTGTTGCCATGCACCTTCCTCCGTGGCTTTCATTTGAGCTCATAGCAAAAGCGGGTTTTAGCTTGGCTGCGACCAGAGAGCAGCAAGCATATTTAATGGTTCTTAGCTGTATGTATATGAGGTCGGTTGATGAGGTGAACGACTATTTGAAAGAAAGAGGGTCTGATTTACTGTCCCAAGTGGCGGCATAGGATTGTCGAGCATCCTGAAATTCCACACCTAAAATGATGAGCCGTGTGTCCTTCTCCGGTAAGGAGTTGAACACACGGCTCATTTGCACTTGTGGTTATTCCCATTCCTCATCCCTAGCCCGCAGAAGATCCTGCATTTCTTTCTCGGTTGCCAGGCGAATGGCAGGTCTGTTCTGATAGACCGTTTTGCCGCAGTCTGGGCAACGGTCAGGCAGCGACTCTGCCTCAAAGCAGTAATGGCAGACATCGCAGAAATAGTAGTTCACAACACGCAAGTTGTCAAGCAAAAAATATATATTTGCATAATTCTATGAAATGCAAAGCGTTTAATTGATTGCATAGCATTGACAGGTATGCAATTTTCGAATATAATAGATTTAAAGGTGGTGATAAAGTGGGAAGGAAAAAGGCAGTGAATCTATTTCCGGAATATGCCAGATCTAAAAGGGCTGATGCAGAGGCACTGAGCCAATTGGTTTTGGCAGCCAAGGGAAATATGACTATGAAGAAGTTTGCTAACAAATGTGGAGTGAACACTTCTACTATTTCTCGTATTATAAATATGAAAACGGAAACCGTATGCTCTGATGAAATAATCCTTGCAATTTCCGAGAATGCGGTGCCGGAGAGTGGAGTTACACTTGAAGATTTGCTTGCAGCTAACGGATTGGTTAAACTGGTTCCTGAGATTGCGGACAGCACTATAGAAGAGGCTGGTAGTGCGCTTGAAGGTGAGCACAAGTTTAATCGTTCCGATAGAGTTATAGTGACAACAAACAAGTTCGGCCATCTTAGTCACATAAATAAACAGGCTTTCCGTCAGACGTATAACATCGTTGACTATGAAATGCGAATGGTGGAAACAAGTAGGCAAATAATTTTAAATGAAATTATTTTAAATGGATATACGGTTGAGCTTATTACGTCTGAAAAAGCCTACTGGTCCTCATTGAAACGCTATTACGGTGATTATGCAATAAAAACAGATGCGTTAAAAAGCTACGGCATCGACACATGGATCTTCGATTGTAAGTCGTATCACACTGGTAAAGTAGCCGCCGCATATAAGGCACTAGAAAAACTATTTGCACTAGCTTACATGAATAGCCCAAAGGATGCAGGTGTAAAGATATCAGTTGTTGTAGACCATAAAGATATGTTTCAGCAGGCGGTCAAGGTGTATTCAGGTATAAAGGTTCGGGACTGTTTTTCTGTGATTTTGATAAACGCACAAAGTCGATGCGTTGTGGAGGAATTCTGCATTCCAAGAGTTGATGGAACAGAGGTATCAATCTTTAGAAACGACTAAATTGGGATAGGAGGCAGGGAAACATGAGTGTGGATTATGGCATTTATGCGACCAAAGGTAAACGGATGCTACTTGCAATCCGGGCAATGGTCAATGGCCGTAAAGCGGTGGCGTATGTGAAGAATGGAAAGGTACAAGCCTATGAGTACTTAGATGATTTGGCAGCCCAGTGCTGCGTTGGACCCTGCCTCAAGTTTGAGGACGAGAATGAGAAGAAGCGGATGTGAATTAGCACACTTGGCTCATCGGAATCGTGTGAGCCAGTCAAAAACTAAACTGCTGCCTGTTTGGTGCTGCTCGAATGCGTAGTAAGCCGGGGTAGACTTCAAAGAAATCTGAAAAATTTCGGATTTTAAGGAGTCTATTCCGGCTTTTTTCGTTTATAGGGGCGCACGAGTGAACTTGCACAAAAACAGAACTCCGGGTTTGGTATTCTGTCCAAAGATGTCGAAATGGTATTTACGCTGGATGATTTTGGTGCTATAATCATCATGGGATTTAAGCAAAAAGGAGGACTTAACCCATCATCTTTATTCCATAGTGTAAATGCAATACGACAAAATTGGACAGAAAGGATAACCGAAAATGCGAGGTATATAAGGCTCTGAATTGATTAGTATAGACAGCCTAATTGTTTCAGCAAAGATATGTGTTTGATTGGTAAAAGCTGAAACAAATTTCTTGATTTAAGGCGTACAGATCCAAAGTACATAATTAGAAAAGCAGTAGAAACGAATTTTTTTAACAGCGCAATAGAACTCTGAGTAGATAAACTCGAAAACAAGAATGCTTTTATAAATTATGTAAGGGGATAAGTATGCTCATTCGAGAATTGGACTATATTTTCAATTCGATCTGACTTCGCAATGGAATCTTTGTATATACAAAGACCGGAGAAGCTAGGATAGTGTACTTTTATCAAGTCACTGAGTCTTAGCAGCTCCGGTCTTTTTTTGTTTGCATTTGCAGTATGGAAGGGGGTGGACCGAGGTGGCATCTGCTGTACATAAGGATATCGAGCCCAAAGTGGCGGCCGTCAATGTCAACTCGGTTTGCCGCCAGTTGTCGCAGAATACTGCTGAGCAGGAGTTTGCTGCTCCGGATGAGTTTGTCGCTGAGGTTCAGTGGTCTATGGCAATACGAAAGCTGATCGCAGGTCTGGAGTTTGGAGATGCTCTGAAGCTGTTGATGAATGACCGGGATATGTCTGTAGAGCAGATGGAGTCTGAGTCCGGACTCTCTGTGTCCACAGTGAAGCGGCTTCGCGCAGGTCAGGAGGCAAGCGCGGAACAAATCGTTGCCATTTCGGTGGCATTGCGTCTGCCACCAATGGTCAGCAGCGATTTATTGAGAATGTGTGGAATCACACTGGACTTCAACAATCAGAGGAATACCGTCTATCAGATGATCCTGACGGGCCATTACAAAGACGGTATCGAGCAAGTCAATGGCTACCTTGCGGCATGTGGATGCGCTCCACTCAAAACTGCCTGCTGAAGCACCTACAACAGAATACCCATGAGGCGATTGGACCACAAAATGGTCTGGTCGCCTTTTTTTGAAATTTTTTCTGTGGGGAGAGCTCAAAGAGTGAGCCCTAAATGGCAGCAAAATGGCGCAATGAGGTGGTGTGAGACCGTCTGGTGTAGCCTAAATTTCAATAAAAGCACGGAATGACGATGCTTTTCGTAGGGCTCACTTGGTGAGCTGGCTGTTTGCGCGGACTTCAGCTATCATGTAGTCAGTTCAAGGGGCAAACCCAAAAGGACAAGCCCCAAGAACAAAAATAATATCGTAAGCCCGATTCTAGAGAGGGTTGAGGATACCATAACGGAGTTTTACCCACTGGCAGATGTCATCTGCTGGAGGTGGAACAGCCGGTCTATGGGTGTACCTCCCATCTCTGGAATCGGGCATTTTGCGTTTTGCAGGCAGCCCAAGCTCAGAATGTGAGCCCTGTTCCGTCTCCGTCATCGGTATCCTTTTCCCTCCCAGAGTCCGGGGGAAAGGACAAGAAAATGACTAACATGATGAACGGGGCAGTTGCAATTTACGGCGGCGTAGGCGTGATGGAGATTCGCCAGCCGTTACCGCAGGCAGTGGAGAGCGTGGCACAGGCGGTCGAGGACTTGGCTGTCAACGCACACATCTCTCTGCGTGAGCTGAAGAGCACGATTGCGGCCGTTATCGAGAAGAAGCTGCCGAAATACGCACAGCTCATGGAGATGAATCCAGTAGTTGCCGCCAGAACCGTGGTGGATGGCGCAAAGCTCACGGCCTATGAGAATGGTTATGCCGTCTATGAGCAGGATGGCGCACACACTGTCATGGCAATCGACCGCTGCGGAGACTACCGCTACGACTTCAATGATGGCACCTATGAGGTAGTTCCGGCCGAGGTGTTCGAGGATGCCGAGTGGTCGGTGCGTCTGGTCATGGAAGGTGAACGCCGAATGGAGAGTAACCGTAACAAGACGGTCGCCATCAATGAGGCGGCCAGCCTTGATTGCGATGGCTCTGACTGGTCGGATGCAGTTATGGTGGACTTTATGGATGAGGAAAATGCCGAAATGTTGGCAGAAGAGGAACTGCGCAAGCTGTATGCCGCTATGAGTAAGCTCACGGAACGGCAGCGGGAAATCATTCAGCTCTACTTCTATAAGGGGATGAATCAGTATGAGATTGCAGAAGAATTGGGGATTGCAAGACCCGTGGTAAGCAAAATTATGACTGCCGCAATTAAAAAGCTCAAGAAAAGTTTTTGAAAATAGGGTACCTTTTCCCGAATTTCAGTAAGCATTATGAGAGGAGCTTCTCTCACGAATACATCCAAGGAGGTTACACCCCATGAGTAACATCAAGAATCCCAAAAGCAATCCCTTAAAGAGTTCGGCCCCGGTGCGACCGCCCGGTGGTGACACCGCTCCTAAGAAAGTCTATGTCTGCTCTCCGTTCCGTCCTACGGCGGCATCGCTGGCAGACAGGGCAGAGGAGCAGCGTTCCAATATCGAAAGGGCACTCAAGGCCTGCCGAATCCTCGCCATGATGGGCATCCAGCCGCTGGCACCGCATCTGTATTTCACTCGTTTCCTCAAGGACGATGTGGCAGCGGAGCGGGATACCGGGATGCGGTTCGCACTTTCATGGTTGGAACAGGCAGATGAACTCTGGGTGTTCGGTGAGCGTGTGTCGGATGGTATGGCACAGGAGATCGCCAAGGCCAAGGAACTGGGCAAGCCGGTGCATACCCTTCCCGAACCCGGACGGGTGGCAGAACTGCTCATCCAGAGCATTTCGCAGAAGTACAACATGACCACAGACGGTCAGCAGAACAAGCAGCCCAAGGCTGCGGAAAGTGAGCAACACAATGATGAATGATAAGGATCTGAACGCCAAGACCACGGAAGTCCGCCGTGTGCTGCCGGTGATGCTGAAGGTTGAGAACCTCCACATCCATCTGGATGAGCGCAGCACCAGCAACACCTATTTCAACGGTGCCGAGGAAGAGGAACCGGATATCGACATCGAGGCCATGATCGATGCCATCGCCACCAAGACCGGTCTGTGCAAGCAGGCTGTCATGATGGTTCTGGATGCTGAGTCGGAATATCTGGATTCCGTCTACGGCGAGGACGATGAGGTGGACGAGGATGAGTGAGATGCTGACTGGCCCCAAGAAGATCGTGGATGGTCTGACCGAGGTATTCCGCGGCCTGACCCAGATGTGCGAGGGCATGGCAGAGCAGATCGAACTCCTGGAGTTCACTGCGGACGATGCCGCCGAGGAGGACAAGCTGCTGCCTCCCGCAAAACTCCCGCCTGTGGACACGGCACCCGAGGTACAGGACGTTCCGCATCCTCGCAAGAAGCCGGTGAAGCGTCCTCGTAAGCAGGAGGACACTCCGCCTGTGGTAGAGGAACAGCCTCCGGAGCCGACCGAGGAAGCTCCTGCGGAGGAGACTCCTGCCGCAGATGAGGCAAAGGAGGAACTGTCCGACTTTCCGGTTGACCCGGCGGATGACCTGCCCTTTGATGTGGACACCGGCCAAAAGACAGAGCCGGAACAGCCTGCTGTGACCATCTCCAAGGATGACATCACATCGATCATCGTGGCGAAGATCAAGCAGAAGCGCAGCAACAACGAGAAAATCGGCCAGTTGCTGAAAACCTACGGTGTAGGCCAGCTTTCCGAACTGCCGGCGGCTAAGTACGAGGCATTCCTCGCAGACATCTCCCAACTGTAACGGAGGTGTCCTATGCCCGAAGTACACGCGATTCTCTCTGCGTCCAGCTCGAAAAGATGGCTGAATTGTACGCCATCGGCTCGGCTGGAGCAGAATTTTCCCAATGAATCCTCGGTGTATGCCGAGGAGGGAACTGCTGCCCACGCGCTGGGTGAGTATAAACTCCGCAAGTATCTGCACGAGCGAATCAAGCGGCCGACCTCCGAGTTCGACAACGAGGAGATGGATGCCAACACCGACATCTATGCGGAGTTCATCATCTCCACAGTCGAGCGCATCAAGGAAACCTGCGCACATCCGCTGGTCATGGTGGAGGAACGGCTGGATTACAGCTACCTCGTTCCGCAGGGATTCGGGACCGGCGACTGTGTGATCATCGCAGACGATACCCTTTACGTCATGGACTATAAAAACGGAAAAGGCGTGTTTGTCAGCTGTGACCATAACCCACAGATGATGCTCTACGCCCTTGGTGCTTACCACGCCTATGGGTATCTGTACAGCATCACCAAGGTGTCCATGACCATCATCCAACCTCGGCTAGAAAACATCTCGACTTTTGAATGCAGTGTGGAGGAACTACTGAACTGGGCTGAAAGCTATGTCCGCCCCAGAGCAAAGCTCGCCTTTGAAGGCAAAGGTAAGCAGGTTCCCGGCGACTGGTGTCGGTTCTGTCGTGCCCGTACTTCCTGCAAAGCCTGTGCTGCTGAAGCAATGGCACTGGTCAAGACCGAGTTCCTTGATCTGGATGCCGGTGTGCTGGCAGATGAGCAGGAAGAAACGGATGCCACTGCATCCTACGACCCGGACACCACAGCACCGACCTTTAAGTCCCCGGCACTTCTGTCCAAGGCGGATATCGAGAAGATGCTTCCCACGTTGAACCGCATTGAATCCTGGATCGAAGCCATCTTCGCCTATGTCAGCTCCGAGGCTATCAACCACGGTGTCTGCTGGGATGGCTACAAGGTGGTGGAGGGCCGCAGCAAGCGGCAGTTCCTTGACCTGAAGGCGGTGGCAACCGCAGCCACACAGGCAGGCTACAACGACATCTACAAGACTGAGATGATTTCTCTGACCGAGTTTGAAAAGCTCATGGGAAAGAAGAAATTTCAGGAGGTCCTGGGTGAATATGTCGTGAAACCGCCCGGTAAGCTGGCACTTGTTCCAGACTCAGACCCCAGACCGGCAGTTGATCTCGATACTGCCGCAGACGAATTTACACCACTCGAATAAAACACAATGGAGGATTACAAATCTATGGCTACTGCAAACAAGACTATGAGCGCGACCAAGGTCGTCATCCCTTGCCGCATTTCCTTTGCCAACATCTTCGAGCCCAAGAGCATCAACGGCAGCGAGGCAAAGTACTCCGTGTCCTGCCTGATTCCCAAGGATGACAAGAAGACTCTGCTGGCAGTCCACAAGGCTATCGAGGCTGCCAAGGAGGATGGCAAGACCCGTAAGTGGGGCGGTAAGATTCCGCCTAACCTCAAGATGCCCCTGCGTGATGGTGACATCGACCGTCCGGACGATGAAAACTATCAGGAGCATTTCTTCCTGAACGCGACCAGCAAGGACGCACCGCAGGTGGTTGACCGCCATGTGCAGCCTGTGACCGACCCCATGATGGTCTACTCCGGCTGCTACTGCAATGTCAGCGTCAACTTCTACGCCTTCAACGCTAACGGCAACCGTGGCGTGGCGGCTGGTCTGGGCAACATCCAGTTTGTCAAGGATGGCGACCGTCTGTCTGGTCGTGCCTCTGCGGATGCAGACTTCGATGCACTGGAGGATGACGAGGAAGTCCTCGGTGGCGATTCCGGTGAGGAACTGCCCGACTACCTGCGCTAAGTACACATGGATCGGGAGGGGGCTTCGGCTCCCTCCCTTTTTACATGACAGATCGAGGTGATGAACTTTGAAAGAAACACTGATCGATATTGAAACCTACTGCGAGGCGGACATCAAGAAATGCGGTCTGTACCGCTATGTGTCTGACCCCAGCTTCGAGATCCTGCTTATTGCATGGGCAACGGATGGAGGTGAGGGGTTCGGAGAAACGAAGCTGGCTGACCTTGCATCCGGGGACCCATTCCCGCAAGAACTACTGGACGATTTCAAGGACAGCAATGTGACTCTGATTGCTCATAATGCAGCATTCGAGCGTGTGAGCTTTTCCCGATATCTCCAGCAGCACTATCCCGGCCAGTATCTGAAACCCGGCACATTCCTGTCGCCGAACAACTGGATCTGCACCATGGTCATGGCGGCATCGCTGACCCTGCCCATGGCACTGAAAGACGTCGGTGAGGTCTTGAGAACCACACAGCAAAAGGACGAGGAGGGCAAACGGCTCATCAAGCTGTTTTCTGCGCCCTGCAAGCCGACCAAGTCCAACGGCGGGAGAACCAGAAACCTCCCGCACCACCTCCCGGAAGACTGGGCGAAGTTCAAGTACTACTGCGTTCAGGACGTTAACACGGAGGTGGACATCTACAAGCGGCTGAAACGCTTCCCGATGCCCGACCGGGAGTGGCATCACTACCGGGTGAACGAGCGTATCAACGACCGTGGCGTAAGGATCGACACGGAACTGGTCCAGCAGGCCATCACCTGCGACCTGCTTCTGTCGGATGCCATGACTACGAAAGCGTATGAGCTGACCGGGCTGGAGAACCCGAATTCCGTATCGCAGCTTAAGACCTGGCTGGATGAGCGTGGCATTTCGATGGACACGCTGGGAAAGAAGAATGTCACTGAGATGATTGGCGAGCTGGACAAGAACGGCGTGGATGCCGAGGCAATGGATATGCTGAAGCTCCGGCTTCAGATGGCAAAGAGCTCCGTCAAGAAATACCAGGCAGCGGAACGCTGTGTATGTCCGGACAGCAGAGCCAGAGGACTGTTCCAGTTCTACGGTGCAAGCCGCACCGGACGCTACTCCGGCCGGAATATCCAGTTGCAGAATCTGCCGCAAAACCACATCTCCACGCTGGATGAGGCAAGAACACTTGTGAAGATGGGGTGCTTTGACATGGTGGAGAGCATCTACGGCAACACACCGGATGTCCTTTCCCAGCTCATCCGCACCATGCTCATCCCCAAGGAGGGCTGTGAGTTCATCGTGGCGGACTTCTCCGCTATTGAAGCCCGGGTGCTTGCTTGGGAGGCAGGGGAGCAGTGGGTGCTGGATGCCTTCAAGAACGGCGAGGATCTTTACTGCGCCACAGCTTCCCAGATGTTCCATGTCCCGGTGGTCAAGCATGGCATCAACGGTGACCTGCGCCAGAAAGGGAAAATCGCAACACTGGCCTGTGGCTACGGCGGTTCTTCCGGTGCGCTCATCAGCATGGGTGCCTTGCAGATGGGACTGAAGGAAGAAGAACTTCCGGAGATCATTGACTCATGGCGTGAAGCTAACCCCAAGATCGTGCAGTACTGGTGGGACGTGGAGAAAGCTGCAATGCAAGCCTTCAAGACCGGGGGACGACAGGATATCGGCAGGATCAGTTTTGCCTTTTCTTCAGGAACTCTATGGATGGTTCTGCCTTCCGGTCGAAAGCTGGCATACCTCGTTCCCAAACAGCAGCCGAATCGCTTCGGACGCATGAGCCTGACCTACGAGGGCGTGGGCCAGAACCACAAATGGGCACGGCAGGAAACTTATTCCGGCCGACTGGTCGAGAATGCTACACAGGCCATTGCCCGGGACATTCTGGCTGAAGCCATGGCTCGGATCGAGGATGAGGGCTTGAACATCGTGGCGCACGTCCATGACGAGGTCATCATCGAAGCCCCCAAGGGTAAGTACACGGTGGAGGAGATCTGCCAGCTCATGGCGGCTAACCCTGACTGGTGCGATGGCCTTCCGCTGGCAGCCGCCGGGTATAAGGGCGACTACTACTTTAAGGATTGAGGTGACCAGATGCCGCACGCCATTGAAATGAAGGACGGCAAGCTCCTGACACCGTTTGGCATCCGGGATCTGCTGGAAGCCGTGTCTGACTATGCCGGCGAGGAACTGGCTCGTGAGATCGAGAGCTATATCGACACGAATGTAGCGGATATCGATGACTACGAAAAGGAGTACGACCGCATGGAGCAGGACAATGAACGCCTTGCTGACCATCAGCGGTCTGTCCTCTGTAATATCCGGGAAGAGGTGGATGCTTTGGACACACTCCTGCACGACGCTCGGCTGAACCGCGCCCGGATGCAGGGAGCAGTCAAGATTATTCGACAGATGATCAACCGGGAACTGTAAGAGAGCTGAGAACTACAAAACACGGTGCCCTTGTCATAAGGACACCGGCGTATAAGAGGGCACATAAATATGCGCCGCAGAAAGGAAAGCATATGAAAACAGGCAGAAATCTGCAGGAAGTCCTTGTAGAACTGGATCGCCAGAACAAGGCAAAGCAGGACTTCATCAGCCCGGCGCAGGGAATGCGCCTCCGGGAGGATGGGCACACCTTCGAGCTGAACCATCTGACCACAGACCGGCAGATGACCTTCGGCACCACCTCGCTGTTCCACCGTCAGGTGGCATCGGCGCTGGGCATCCCGGCCAAGTACTACGACCTGATGCAGAGCCAAAAGCCGGAACTGCTGGCGGAGAACGTGAACGCATGGTTTGCGGACAAGACCAGCTCCTACATGGTGCGGTCTATGGACTACGGCTCCGGGCAGGTCGCCCGTGCGCTGCTGTCGGAGCGATACCGCCGTATCGACAACATGGAGATCGCCACATCGGTGCTGCCGCTGTTTGCAGGCAATGACCAGTACGAGGTCATGTCCTGCGAGGTGACGGAAAACCGGCTGTACCTCAAAGTGGTCAACCATCGCCTGGAAATGGAGGTCCGCAAGGGTGACATCGTGCAGGCTGGCGTGATGATCTCCAACTCCGAGGTGGGTCTGGGCGCAGTGTCCATCCAGCCGCTGGTGTACCGTTTGGTCTGCACCAACGGCATGGTGGTCAATGACATGGGCGAACGCCGTCACCATGTGGGCCGTCAGGCGAAGGCGGTGGATGACAGCTTCACGCTGTACTCAGACGAGACGATGGAGGCCGAGGACAAGGCGTTCCTGTTGAAGCTCCGCGATACAACGATGGCAGCCATTGACGAGGCGCGTTTCGCACAGGTGGTGGGGCGTTTGCAGGAGTCTATGGCCGTCCCCATCACCGGCAAGGTGCAGGATGTGGTACAGCTCACTTCTCAGAGCTATGGCATCAACGCCGATGAACAGGAGGGCATCCTCAAATATCTCATCGCCGGCGGTGACCTGTCGCTTTACGGCTTGTCCAATGCAGTCACCAGAGCGTCACAGGATGTTGCCTCGTATGACCGGGCAACCACACTGGAAGGTATCGGCTGGCAGGTCGCTACAATGGAGCCTGCCCAGTGGAAAGAAATCAACCGGTGAGGTAAGCAGCGTGGAAAAAGAGACACTGGCTGTTCGCTGGGTCGAACACAAGGATGAAAGCTCGCCCGAAAGGCGGCACAACCGCAGTCATCCAGACCCCACGGCAGATGCCGCCATCGGTCATGTGCTGCTGGAAGAACGCCGAAAGAAGAAAAAGAAGCGTCCGCGCACCGGAGTGTGGCGGGCAGAGGAGGGGAAGCAGAGTGAGGGAAAGTGAGGTCGAGCGTCAGTTTGTAGAAGCTGTGAGGGCTGCCGGAGGGCAGGCCCTTAAATTTACCAGTCAGAGCATGAACGGTGTGCCGGACAGACTGGTCCTGCTGTTGGGCGGCAAGTGCGCCTTTGTGGAGCTGAAAGCCCCCGGCAAGCAGATGCGGCTGTTGCAGCGCAAGCGCCGGCAGCAGCTTGAAGCACTGGGCTTTCCGGTGTTCTGCGTAGACCGCCCGGAGCAGATCCAGCCTGCCATTGATGCACTTGTCCATTGGAATCCCGGTGAACCCATTCCACAGGGCATCGGGGCGAGGATACCTGATATGCCACAGGTAATTCTGCCGGAAAGCGAGGTGATGCCCAAATGAAGTTCATTCCGCATGATTATCAGAGATACTGCACGGAGTATATCAAGACCCATCCCATTGCAGCTCTTTTCCTGGATATGGGCTTGGGCTGAGGAAAAACCGTCATCACCCTTTCCGCAATCCAAGACCTCATGCTGAACACATTTGAGGTCAACAAGGTTCTCATCATTGCGCCGCTGCGTGTCGCAAGAGACACATGGCCGGCTGAGATCGAGAAGTGGGATCACCTGAAAAATCTGGACATTTCAATCGTCGTGGGCGATGTGAAGACACGCATCGCCGCCGTCCATCACCCAGCTATGATCTATGTGGTCAACCGGGAAAACGTCAAGTGGTTGGTGGAGTACTACGAGAAGAACGGAATGCGCTGGGACTTCAGCATGGTCGTGATCGATGAGTTGTCATCCTTCAAGAACTATCAGTCCCAGCGTTTCAAATTCTTGCGCAAAGTCCGCCCGTATGTGAAACGCTGGGTCGGACTGACCGGCACACCGTCCTCCAATGGCCTCATGGATCTCTGGGCGGAGATCGGAATTCTGGATGGAGGAGAGCGTTTGGGCAAGTTCATCGGCCGCTACCGTGAAGCCTATTTCAAGGCAGCGTCCATGAATCCGTCCAGTGGCGTGGTCTTCCAGTACAAGCCAAAAGAGGGAGCCGAGGAGCTGATCTACCAGCGTATATCGGATATCACCATCTCCATGAAGGCGCTGGATTACCTGAATATGCCGGACTGTATCCCTACCCGGTATGAGGTGGAGATGAACGCAGACGAGCGCAAGCTCTACGATATGCTCAAGCAAGACCTCCTGATCCCCTTGAAGGACGGGGACATAGATGCTGCCAACGCTGCATCGCTGACTGGAAAATTGTTGCAGATGAGCAATGGCGCGGTCTATGACGAGAACGGCAAAGCGCGAATCCTGCATGACCACAAGCTGGAGGCACTGGAAGACCTCATCGAAGCTGCCAATGGACAGTCGGTGCTGGTGGCCTACTGGTTCAAGCATGACCGGGAGCGCATCATCAACCATCTGACGAAGCTCAAAATCCCGGTGCGTGACATCAAGACCAGCGATGACATCAAGGATTGGAATGCCGGCAAGATCCCGGTTGCCCTGATCCACCCGGCATCGGCTGGACATGGCCTGAACATCCAGCAGGGCGGACACATCCTGATTTGGTTCGGTCTGACATGGAGTCTCGAACTCTACCAGCAGACCAATGCCCGCCTCTGGCGGCAGGGCCAGACACAGGTCGTCACCATCCACCACATCATCACAAAGGACACAGTGGACGAGGATGTGATGGCAGCCTTGGAACAGAAAGACATGACACAGGAAAAGCTGATTTCTGCCGTCAAAGCACGGCTGGAGGAATGAGAATGGATAAGATTTTGTTTTTGAACGAGAAAGACCGCAATACTGGTCTGAGCCTTGAACACAGCGATTACCGCTATAAAACTGCCAAGCCGGTGGCAGCAACCAAGCCCAAGCACGATGAAGTTGGCTTCACAATTCCGTATGCGATGTTCCGTCCCATCCGGGAACCCGGCTTGCTCTGTGAGCTGCTGGGGGACAATCCGGTGCGCCGCACCGCTGACCTCAAAATGAACTTTGACTTTCTGGTCAAAGACCTCTACGAAAATGAAATCAGTCGGTTTATGTATGTCGTCCGACTGGAGGAACTACGCTGTCGGCTGATTTTCAGCAGTGAGGACAGAGCGTGGGAACGCTACACCCGTCTGCGAGAAAAGGGCCAGCAGGCGGCCATGCCCAAGGTCACGTCGGATGAGAGCCGCAAAACGCTCCTCAAAGCCATCACTTGGAAGTACGACTGGATTCAGCAGCACAAGAAACAGTGCTTTCGGTTCGCTGAGGCGGTTTATGCACGGCAGATGAAGGATGAAACGAGCCAGTCCCGGTTTATCGAGGCGTTCATCCAGTATGCCGCAAACCTGCCGGAACCCAACCGCCGTCTGCTGGATGAGATGTATGAGCTGGCGTGGTACGACATCCAGCTCTATCCTTGCAGCCTTGAGGGCAAGCGGCTCGTGAAGCCGTGGTACGACACAAAGGAGAGTGGCGATGGGAAATGTTGAGTATGCCGAGTGCTACGCAGAACTGGCAAACGCCATCGTTTTGCAGGCATTCAAGGATTATCGGAAAGTACTGTTCAAGCTGGTGCAGGAGCCGGAGGAATGGAAACACCGGTCCAGCAAAAAGAAACTGGAGCGATTCTTCCACTCGAAGTGGTATCGGACTTTGACTGAACTGGACCCGGAAATCCTGATGCAGGAGGCAAAGCGGCAGGCAGATATCAATGTTGAACGCTGGGAGCGAGGCAGGGCAAAGGCACGGGAACGAGCCGAGAGAAAAGCTGCTAAAAGGAATCTCTCGGCTGCGGCAGTCATGTGATACAGAACATCGGTCAGAAAGGAGGGCTTGACCATGAGCGAAGAAACACATCCCGGTGAGGCGCAGACCTTTGTTGGGACACCGGATTATATGGAAAAAGCCAGAGAACTGGCCGATTCCTATCCACAGCTTCTGGCGAGAAAGCAGGAACTCAAGCGGCAGATCGACGAATCCCACGCCTGGTTTTATACCCGGGACGAGGTCATCTACAAGCTGTCGCAGGGAGCGCATGAGCAGGGAGAACGGGTCAAAACCAGCGGCACGTCCAACCCGGTAGAGCGCACCGTCCTCAACTGCGACAAGGTGCTGGCATCCATGAACCGAGAGATTCAGAAGCGCCGGGAGGAAGAACTAATCACTCCGTACCGCCGGGTCTGTGAGGAGATCGAGTTGTTTGAAATCGGGCTGCGCAGTCTGCGAGGACGGACACAGCTTGTTGCCCAGCAGCTCTTTGTGCAGCGGAAAGCTATCCCCACGGTGGAGGACAGCTCCGGCAAGGTACTGGGTCGGAAGACCGTGGAGGCTGAACGGGAAAGAGCACTAGAGAAAATTGCGGTCGTCTTGGAGTACAAAAACCGCATGAGAGGAGAAAAACAGAATGGCAAGACCGAGTATTCTGGGAAACCATCCGCCAACTGAGGCGGAGGTGAATCACGCTCTTGAATGCTGCAAGGCGATTCCCCACATTCGAGAGGAACTGCTGGCTATGGAGCAGGAAATGTCAGACATCAAGGAGAGCCTAAATAAAGCCGAGAGCCAGAACGAGCAAGAACTGTATCAATTCATGCTCGAAGAAAAGGAAAAGAAGTGTCAGCAGAAATGGGAGTCACTGGAGAAGCTGATCCGTGCGATATGGGCAATTCCACATGCCAATGCAAGAGCGGCTGTTGTAGGCTTTTATTTGGACGGTAAAGCACTCAAAGAAATCTGTGATTTGCAAGATCATGTACTTGGAGTAAATCGTGCCCGACACTTCAAAAAGCTGGGCTTGGAGCTGCTTGCTTTGGAGCTGCGAAAACTTGAAGAAAAAAGTTGAAATAGACCGCACATTACAGTAGTTTATTGACATTTTCAAGGGTTTCTTGACAAAATCATTTCTTTACGGTACGCCCTCAATTTGGTATAATTTATACTGGAAAAGCTGGATAGAGAAGCGTATTGCCGAGGCGGTCAGAAATGACTTTGCTTCGGCTTTTTTGTTGCGGTGATCAATTCGTCGCCAAAGCTGTGACTTCTCTGTCCGGCTTTTAACTTTTACATCAACCCAAGGTCTATCGACTGGGAAAAAGAGGTGAGTTTTCATTGGGTCGCAAGAATAAGAATGGTCGCTCAAGACCTCATGTGAATAAATACATCAACCAGAAAGGGCAGCTGCTCCGCAAGCAGCACACCGCCCGGCCTGCTGTCAAGGCGGTTTCACAGAAGCCTTCTCAGCAGCAGAATTCTCCGCAGCAGATGGTGCAGCGGTTCGAGATTTGGTTTGCCGAGTTGGGCGACCATTTCGGCAGCTCCGTGCAGAGTGGCAGTCGTCCGGTGCTGGTCATCAGCAACGATGTGGCAAACCGATTCTCCAGCACCCTGACGGTGATCCCCCTGACCACGGTGCAGAAGAAGCTGAATCTGCCTACGCACATCCAGATCGCGGAGGCAGACTGCCAGATGATCAATGACCATGCGTATCTGCGCAACTCTGTCGCATTGGCAGAGCAGGTCACGACCATCGGCAAGAATGCCCTGCTGAACAAGCTGGGCAGCCTGACCTCTATCGCCAAGCAGCGGGAAGTGGAGCAGGCAATCGCGGTGTTCTTTAACATGGGCACTGCCGACACTACTACCAAGAAGGAGGCGAGAACGTGGTAGACATCAAGAATATCCCTGCGAAGCTGAAGAGTGACTGCCGGTTCTGCGTCTGGAAATTTGAAAAGCGCAGCGGTCAGAAGACCAAGATGCCGTACAACCCGGCCAACGGTGACCGAGCCAGAATCAACGACCTGCGCACATTTGCTGATTTCAAAACCACCCTCATGACTTACGCGATGGGTGGTTATGACGGCATCGGCATTGCAGTTGGAAACGGCATCGGCGCATTCGATATCGACCACTGTATCCGAGAGGACGGTACGCTGAATGACACAGCGGCGACCGTCCTTTCCATTTTCCCCACGGCATACGTTGAGAAGTCTCCGTCAGGTAAGGGACTGCGAGGCTTTTTTGGTGTGCCGGAAGATTTTGTCTACGATAAAACAGTCTATTACATCAACAACCGCAGCAAAGGGCTGGAAGTGTATATGCCCGGTGCGACAAACCGCTTCGTCACCGTGACGGGAGATGTTTACCGCACAGGGGAGATCCCCAACGATGAGACGGCGATGACCACCTTGCTGGACTCGCTGATGAAGCGCAACAAGCAGGTGCAGAACACGCAGCTCCGACATCACTCGTATCTGGACGATGACGCAGTCATTGCCCATGCAGAGGAAGCCAGCAACGGTGACAAGTTCAAGAAGCTCTATGCCGGTGATTGGGAAGAACTCTATGACAGCCAGTCGGATGCGGACATGGCACTTCTGTCCATCCTTGCGTTCTGGTGCGGTTGTGATGAAGAACAGATGGACCGCATCTTTCGCACATCCGGCCTGATGCGTGACAAGTGGGATCGCCGGCAGGCCGGTACGACCTACGGTGCGATCTCCATTCGGAACACCGTCAACACCTGTGCTGCGGTGTATGTTCCTGTCAACGCACAGGACATCGTGGACGAGGAGTTCACCAACCTTGACCCGGATTCCAAATCCCCAGAGTTCCAGCCAGACATCACTAAGCTCACCTTGTCACTGGATGAGATGGCTCCGCACACGAATCCGCGCTACGGCAGAGATGAGATCGGCATGGGCAATATGTTCGCCGATTTCTTCAAGCCCATCGCACGGTACAACAGTGAGCGCGGCATCTGGTATGTGTATGACGGCACCGTCTGGCAGCCAGATACGGAGAACCTCAAGGTAGCGGAGCTGGCAAAGCTGCTGGCGGACAAGTTGTATGTGTTTGCACTGACGATCACCGAAGAGGATGCCCGAAAGCGATTCATCGACCGGGTGCGGAAGCTCCAGCTCCGAAAGCATCGGGAAACCATGCTGAAAGATGCAAAGTCTGTGTTTCCGCTGTCTATGCGGAGCTTTGACCAGGACATCTATCTATTCAACTGCAAAAACGGTACGCTCGATCTGCGGACTATGGAGTTCCGTGAACACCGCCCAGAGGATTATCTCACAAAGGTGTCACCTGTCAATTATGACCCAGAGGCGGACTGTCCACGCTGGCATACCTTCATGGATGAGATCATGCAGGGGGATAAGGCGAGAGCCGACTACTTGCAGAAAGCCATCGGCTATGCGCTGACTGGTGACACCAAGATGGAATGTCTGTTCATCCTCTATGGCCCGACCTCTCGAAACGGCAAAGGCACCACGATGGAGAGCATCCTGCGCATCATGGGTGAGTATGGAAAAAATGCTGACCCGACCATGCTGCAAGCAAAGTTCAATGCACAGAGCAATGGACCTACAGAGGAAATTGCTCGACTGGCAGGAGCCCGTTTTGTCAATATTTCAGAGCCAGCTAAAAAACTGACCATCGATGCAGCTCTTACCAAGCGGTTGACTGGTAACGACACGATAACTGCCCGATATCTGCATGAGAACAGCTTCGAGTTCCGACCCAATTTCAAGATTTTCATCAACACGAACCATCGTCCGAACATCACAGATCTGACTTTGTTTGATTCAGGGCGAATTAAGATCATCCCCTTTGACCGGCACTTTGACGAAAAGGAGCAGGACAAGGATTTGAAGACCACATTTGCCAAGCCGGAGAATATGTCAGGCATTCTGAACTGGATGCTGGAAGGCTACAAGATGTTCCGCAGTCAGGGTTTGGAAATGCCGGATTCTGTCATCAATGCAACAGATGATTACCGTAAAGCGTCGGATAAAATCGCTCAGTTTTGCGAAGCGTGTCTGGTGTCGAAACCGGGAGCGATGTTGCGCAGTAAATCCGTTTATAACCGGTATAAGCAGTGGAGCGAAGCGAATGGCTATCACGCGGAGGGAATCAAAAATTTCAAAACAGAGTTTTTGAAGCATTATGTGGAAGATCGGCGCAGACCTCCGGATGGTGGTGAGAAGACCACAGTGGTTCTCGATGTGGATTTCCTTGTCGATGACGATGATCCGCCTCCTGAATTGGTGCCTGTGTAAGGTTAGAGCATCCACGCCTAATCGGTTTTTGCCACATGAATACGGCAAGAAATATCGATAAACATCGCAAAATCAAGGCTTTTCGAGATTCCTTGCACGGCTGGGGCAGTTGGGGCAAGCAAAAACGGTTTTCTTTATTATTATATTTTTTTATATGTATTTTATATTTTATCTGCCACATCTGCCCCAAAAGATAAAAATATAGAATACAAAAGAATAAAAAGAACGAAATATCAAGAAAAAGAGGACGCAAGAAGTGGCAAAGAGTTTTTCGATGCAAAATGAAATCTGCCACGGTCCTGCCACAAATCATTTGTGAGTATGTGGCAGACAGAATTTATTTGTACTTAGCAGGCAGTTTTTGTGGGAGCCCTGATTTGTGGGCAACGGCAAAGACGGCCTGCTTTGTGATACATGAGAAAGTGAGGGCTTTTTATGGCGAAGAACAACAATGAGGATTTCATGGGATGCGGCACCCTGGGGTACAAAGATATCAAGCTGATCGGCATTCAGCCTCTGCATCCCGGTATGACCGTCATGGTGGTCGACACCGATGCCGATGACAATGTCGTGATGCGCGACTGTGTTGAAACCGGAAATTGCTACTGCCTTGCGCTGGTGGAAGAGAACGGTGAAAAAGCGGTCTATCCGTTTGCACTGTCGACTTTCTACGGTGTTGACCTCAGAGCCACGGTGGTTCCGATTCGGCATTGTCCGAAGTGTGGCAAACGCATGCGGCCGCACATGGAGGAGGGCGATACCGGTACGCTGTACTACACCTGTGGTCGGTGTGGGCGAATGGAACATAGTTGGTTGGAACCTGACGAACTGGAAGACCCCGGCGAAACCGATGTGGATTGCGAGGAGGACAACGACCATGAGTAAGATCATCACCTGTGAGCAGGTCAGCAACGGCCACCCCGATAAAATTTGTGACCAGATCGCGGATGCCATCGTGAGCGACATCCTTCAGCATGACAAGACCGCCCGTGTGGCAATCGAGTGCCTGCTGAAACGCAATCAGCTCTTTATTGCCGGTGAAGTCACCACCGACTACCAGCCCAACTACCACCAACTTGTCCACGAGGTCATCACCCGTATCGGTGCTGACAAGCTGGGCTTTGATTTCAGCGACCTGCTCCGCATCGGCATTCTGGTCGATAAGCAGTCACCGGATATTGCATTGGGTGTGGACAAGGGTGGTGCTGGGGACCAGGGCATCATGTACGGCTACGCTACCAACGAGACAGCAGAGCAGATGCCGATTCCCTACATGGTCGCCACCAAGTTCCTGCAACTGCTCAAGGCACATCCCAGTAAGATGTTCCGGGCAGATGCCAAGGCGCAGGTCAGCTACGACTATGACACCGGCCGGATCACCACGTTCCTCTGCTCCGTGCAGCACAGCCCGGATGTGGAGGTCAGCGACTTCCGCCACATCATCGAATCCATGATGGTGCTGGCTGCCTGTGAGTACGGTCTGGATGGGAACTTCGAGAAGCTCGTGAACCCCACCGGTCGTTTCGTCATGGGCGGCAGCTACGCCGACTGCGGTGTGACCGGCCGTAAGCTGGCGTGCGATACCTACGGCGGCATCGGTCGAATGGGCGGCGGTGCCCTGAGCGGCAAAGACCCCACCAAGGTGGACAGGTCCGCAGCGTATATGGCACGGAAGATCGCCAAGGACATCGTGCAGGCCGGCTACGCTGACAAGTGCGAAGTCCAGCTGGCGTATGCCATCGGTGTGGTTCAGCCGGTGGGTGTAGCGGTGGAGTGCTTCGGCACGGAACACCAGCCGCTGGACTTCATCCAGGCTTACGTCAAGGACAGCTACGACCTGACCCCGCAGGGTATCATCCAGCGTCTGGGTCTGCTGGACGTGGACTACAACAAGGTCAGTGCCTACGGTCACTTCGGAAAGCCCGGCCTGCCGTGGGAGGAATGACCCGTGCCCCGCAGACCCAAGGTGCCGTGCCGACACCCCGGTTGCCCGGAGCTGGTTGAGCCGGGCAGCCTTTACTGTGCAATGCACCTGCCGCTGCACCCGGAAGTCACACGCCCAGCGGGTAAGCGTGGCTATACACGGCAGTGGCAAAAAATAAGCAGGCAGTACCTCCAAGCCCATCCGCTCTGCGCCGAGTGCATGAGGCAGGGGAGATACACGAAAGCCACCGTGGTAGACCATATCACACCGCACCGTGGTGATCCCGGACTTTTCTGGGACGAAGCCAACTGGCAGCCGATGTGTAAACAGTGCCACGACCGCAAGACTTTGACCAAAGACATCCACCCGGTGTACCGCTACTGACCCCCACCGGGGGCCGGGGTCACTTCTCTGTGGTGAAGTCAAC
>UMHY01048857.1_pt1 | contig 28262 bp, 19 predicted proteins | sample 1965661 | NCBI WGS metagenome assembly UMHY01 (sample SAMEA4836112, study PRJEB28245) | human gut metagenome | biome: gut microbiome; material: fecal sample | place: Denmark | collected 2008
TATTAATCAGAATTCTGTTGCATTTGCAAGTTGAATTCAGCTTATATAATTCTTTTTCTTATTCATATTGCCGTTTTACATTTTTGATTTTAAAAAGCTAACATCATGCGGAATTGTCCAGCACGTGAACCACGTTCACAAATCAAGTTATATGCTCCTCCGTCCATACCATGAGTCCACTGATACGTATCATTACGTTGAGTACTTGACCAATAATGTCCTGTCAAAGCACCATTATCAACAGATGTCATTTCTTCACCGCCAACTTTTATAATACTTTTATTAATATTAGTCAGATTATCAGCAACTTGCTGCCAATCCTTAATAGAAGGAATATACCAGGGAGTCGCAGCAGAAGGAACTGCTACAGCATTGCGATAGGCCACGATAAAGCTATAAGCATTATCGCAAGTAGAAGGAGAACCTTTACCTTCTTCTGTTACCATAGTCATCAAGACCGTATTGTTATAACCAAAGAAAGCCGGGAACATAGTCAAAGCATCATTCTTCAAATTACCATCACGATTTGAATTGCAGTAAACAAACTTACCAGCCCATTCCTCATCTGAATCAAACCATGTATCATAAGTTCCACTCTTGCTTGTATGATACTGAGATGTAGCTATTCCATCAGGTAAAACAGCATTATTTAAAGAAAGAACTAACCCATGAGAACAATTAGGATAATCACGATACAAAGCATCCTGAGTTTCGGAACAAGCATCTGGAGCATACACATGCGGCTGAGGATTACCCACATAACATACAACACCAATTGCATTGTCAGGAACTGTTGCAGCATCTACACTTACCAGATTACCATCGGCACAAAGGTAATCACCAATCTGTAAAGTGTAATCTAGCTTATTAGCATCATTAATGGTATACATTTTAGCCTTACCACCAGCCAGACTTCCTGTTGCACTAAATGACATTTCCTTGGCTCCCTGATAAGTACCAGAAATAGAATAATCAGTTTCAGGCTTTACCAAAGCCATATAAGTACCACTGGCAGCATCGTAATATGGAGTTGTTTTCACATCATTTATAAACAGCTCTTTAGGAGCCACATTCAAACTATAATCGTCCAAACCACCATTTGTGAAATCATATACCAAATTAGGCATTTTAAACACAGCTAAAGCCATACGATGTTCCATTGCAAAAGTTACTTTACCTTGCAAACGACCATCTTCTGCCTGACTTGCACTCGTCATTAAATCACTCTTTGTATACTTTGAACTTCCCTGATCTGCTGCAATTTCCCAGCTACTTACAAACTCAGCAAACGGATCTTCGGCAGCAGGATTAAACACCACATTCTCCTGATATGGATAATAAGCATAAAATGTGATATTTTTGAAACGCTCACTATCATACTCTATAGGGTTTCCATCCAAATCCCATACTCCCTTTTCATTGAGAGTAAATTTACGATTGGAAATTCCCTCTACCAGCTGACCATTTTCTACGCCATACATTCCAATGGCATCTCCTTTAACAAAAGTTGTCTTATAGTTTTCATCCACAGCACGTCCATCCGATATTCCCTGGAAACCCATATCGGAAACACTGATCTGAAAAGACTGTGCCACAGAACTGCCTTCCATACTATCCTCTTTTGTACAGCTAGTAAAAGCAAGCAATCCTGCCAATGCACATATTGAAAGGTTATTATAAATTTTCATCACTTATCCATTTAAATAATTATTTCACAACAGGAACAATTTCTTCATTTTCCATTTCACCCCATTCGGCTCCGTTTACATGTGCTTCAGTACCTAAAGCCTTTGCATCGGGAGTTTCTTCTTTGTTTACTTCTGTCCAAGGGTTAATATCTGTACCTGAAATTTCCAAAGCAGTAGGATCGGCTGTCATATAGTCATTAGCGGTCAACGTATAATTATAAGAATATCCAGATTTCAGTTCAGGCCAATCAGTTGCAGGTAATTCCAAATAATAATAAATCCGTCGACCATCTGCTGTAGTCATGGCAGCTTCGATTTCCAATCCTTCTGCACCTATTGTCTGAGGCAATAAATACGCTGTGAAGGTATATTTATTATCAGCTGTCAATATTTGTCTTAAATCACCCAGCTCCGCATCTTCAGCTACTGCTGCTACACCTGTCGTAGTGTCGAATGTACCTTTCAACTTCATACCAACCAGATAACATTCAATGTTAGTTAAAGTAACAGGATTTCCGTCAGGATCTGTTCCAGGAACAAATTTCAGGTTTACACGACTCATCACGTGATTAAAACTCAAATGCACATTGGGCTCAGCCTTTGTCGCCTTAGTAGCCGCATACAAGAAATCATATTTAACTCGTTCTTCTGCATTTGCCTGATTTTCGGTAGTAATCTCTACACTTTGAACTGGAGGAGTAGTTCCTTCTTCTCCCATAAACGGATAGTAAGCTGTTACATCATACTCTTCATTTCCCAGCAACCAGATTTCATCAAAACGATTAACAGAGGTAAAAGAATTGTCTGCAGCATTGTAGCGATAAGAAACATTGTGCTGTGTAGGACCACAAGATATACTTACCACATCACCGTCATCCCACGTTACGCCAGAAACACGAGATACATCTTGAGCATTCTGTTCGTTGATTGATGCACTAAAGGTAACTTTCGCACCTTCCTCACCAGCAAACTTCACTTCGGCATCCTGTTTACAACTAGCTAACAGGAAAGCGGCAAATACCGCCATGAAACTAATGTTTTTCATACATACACTTTTTTAATAAATTTGTTAATTACTTTTTTTGTTTATATACGGCTCTCTATTATTTCGTCTATATTTAAGGTTTTTATTTCTGATTTACATTGCAATGTTATAGATTATTTAAATGTATGTATAATTAGTATTGTACAAATACATGGAAAATTGTACAAAAACGCGTTTCAGGGTATTATAAGAGAGATTATACCCGTATACTTCGCTTCAGAAAGCTCCAATTTTAAATATTGCTTATATACATTTTCAGGATTCTCAAAAAGTTCAAAATCCACCAATCATCCCCATAAACAATCATACAATTCCGAAAATAGTTCTTGAATGAGGGTGAGTCTTAATTAAAGAAATCAGTCATAGAAAACACAAAAGGATTGTCCAAAGCAGAACTAAAGAAGAAAAAAAAGAACGTTTAATGAGAAATTTAAAGAACCTTTTTTAATCTTCACCACAAGTAAAAATCAGGTTAAATTATTACCTTTGAAAAAACACAAGGACATTTGAAAAAAACGTCTTTGCGTCTTACCTCAAGCGCAAGTGCGTTTCAATCAAAACTCTTTGGTGTTTGACCTAAAACGTACTTGTGTTTTCAGTCAAACATACTTTCGTCTATTTTTCACCTCCCCCCAGACAGGCTTTAAAAGCCATTCCAGCACTTTTTTGAATCATTATGCATATTTTTTTTCACAAAACGCTTGCATATTCAAAAATAAGTCGTACCTTTGCACCCGTGATTGAGAAACACCTCAACACAAAGCTAGGATGGCCCGTTCGTCTATCGGTTAGGACGCAAGATTTTCATTCTTGAAAGGGGGGTTCGATTCCCCCACGGGCTACGAAAAAAGGTCTGAACTTTTGTTCAGACCTTTTCTTTTATACTATATTCTGACTCTATCAGAAGATTACTCCCAGACGGAAACCGGCATGGTTTTGCCCCTCAATGTCGCAAGTCAATGTCTGCGTCTTGTTGGTAGCATAACTGTAGTAGCCGGCTACATGGAATCCCCATTTCTTTCCTGTCGGATAAATTTTCAGACCGATTTCTGGAGAAACATAGAATCCCCATGATTTGTCGTACACACCTCCGCTACCAAAGTAAGTGGTATTACGGGCAAACATAGCACCTGCCTTCACTCCGATGTAAGGCTTTACATAACGGTTGGTAGAAAGATTATATGCTCCCATCACGCCAAACGGTACTTGAAATGCCGAACGCTGTTGGTCGGTAGTCAGTGACTCTGTAGGCGACAATGACAACGTCTGACGCCCCACATACTTATGATTGGTATGGAAAGAAGCAAAGACTCCAGCTTCCCAACGAGGCGTAAACTGATAGCCCAACTCATAGTTCATCCCCCATCCGCTCAACTTATCTGCAAAATCAGTGGAAAAAGGCGCATTCATCTGCCAGTCCACCTTCAAAGTTGTCTTGCTGATATCGAATTGCGAAAATCCTTTTACAGCCACTCCCAGACACATAAAGGCCAGCAGTGCCATCTTTTTCAATACATTTATCTTCATTTCAAATTCCTCCTCTAATTAATTAACCGATTTAATATAAGGTGACTGCTCAAAAGCCTGTACCACCGAGTTCTGCAGCATCATCTGATTAAACTGTCCGCTGTACTGGAATCCAGATGCGCTGGCATACCACACCACCGGAAGGCTTTTCTGTGCGCCGTCCTCATCGGCAGTCAGGTCGACCATCTCCATCACCAAGGTATTGGTATTATAAGAATAGGATACAGGATACGGATAATACCATCCGGACCAAGGCCCCCAAAAGCCATAGTCCCACCAGCCGCCCCAATAGCCACCGGTAATGACCTGAGTTGTCTGAGCTACGTAAGAAAGCTGCAAGCCCACATTGGCTTCTTCCTTCTTTTCCGGATCAAGGATACGAGTATATCCGCGCGCATCCATTTCTGCAGCTACCTTATTAATAATAGCCTTTGCATTCTCATCCTTCCAGTAAGTAGCACGATACCCGCCGGCCTCCAAAATACTGTCAGGCAAGAAATAGGTTTTATAGCTACCAAAGTCGGCATCCTTATCATAATCGGTATAGACTACCAAATCCGCGTCCAGCTGATTCATGTCAGGGTCTTTCTCACATGCCGACAACCCCAACAACAGACACGCAAAAAACAACATCTTTCTCATAATTCATCTTGTTTTATTAAATTGAACGTCCTTTAAATACTGAGCTCTTGAAAGACGGAAGTATCACCCCGTTCAGGGTCAGACGATTAGAATTAAAATTCGGAGTAATGGTAACCGTGGCATTGTTCGTTCCCTTCGGCATACTAATATCCAAACGAGCCGAAATGCCAGTCCCCATCACATTCATAGATAAATAAAGCGTACCTTTCTTGTCAGTCTTTACTTCATAAGAAGAAACCTTTCCGTCTACCGTCACACCTCCCAATCCGTTTGGGCCTGCAGCCGGAATATTAAAAGCTACCTGCACCACCGCATTTTCTCCGTCTACAGAAACGAAATTAGTATTCGATGTCACGTAGGCCGTCTGCCCGTACTTAAACACTACCTGATCTGCTTCAAGGGTAAACTTCTTTGCATTAACAGCTTCCATGGCTTCTGCATGATGAATACTGTCTATTTTCTCTTGAAGAGCTTTCTTTTCTTCTTTGGTCAACTCAACTTCTTGAGCCTGAATATGTCCGACCATCAAGGCCAGAGCGCATATCAGAATTGATACCATTTTTTTCATACATCTACGTCTTTAATTGATTACATACTATAAACAACGGATTCAGCGTTTTGCTGCATAATTCCTGTTTAAAAAAGTATAATGTATTTCCTCGTTTTCAAATAAAATTGTTATCTTTAGAATATATAAAGAAAAAATCTATTCATTACCTTAAAAAAACCGTACCATGACACACATCAGCGAAATAACCTTATTGATTGCCGTCATTGCACTGGCCCTCTGGCCGGTCGTATTGTTTGCCTTGCGTTTCTTGCGCGAGCGTCAGAAACGGTTAGAATACATTGAAAGAATGACAAAAGACGAACAGGACGAAGTCACGACAAAAGACCTCGTCATCAGTGTACTAAAGAAAATTGGTTGCCAACCTAAGGTGAATGAAGAAAATCACATCACCTTTAAATATCAGGGAGACGATTTCTATATTGCAGCAGAAGAAGAGAACCGATTTATCATGATCTGGAATCCATGGTGGGGCTCCATCAATGCCGACAACGAAGCGCTTCCCTATCTGAAAGAGATTATCAATTTAGCCAATGTAAACTCACTGGTCACTACCGTCTATATGGTGGACGAGGATGAGAAGACCATCGGACTGCACTCCCGTTGCCACACATTTTTCTCTCCCAGAGAAGGAGAACTGGAAGAACACATGAAAATGCTGCTGGACTATTTCTTTGACATGCACAATGTGATAAAGGACAACATGAACCAGTTAGGTCAGGCAGCTATCAACGAGGAAGAGAAAAAAGAACGCGTAAAAGTAAAAGGCTTCTCCGCCTATAAGGAAAACACCATGCCTATTGAGACGAAGAAGGAGGAAGAGAAGAAGGAGTAGGCTCTTCGTCATGCTTCCTCATACTAAACTCACAGCCGCAATACTGCTGGTTATAGAAATTATATTCCTTGATAATAGCTATACGGCGTTCACTCAAGCCACCCTTGCGCCAGTTCTGTTCCCACCAGGTTACATCGGGATAAGCAGCTACAGCCCAATGCCCTGCTTCATTAATCTGCTCCAGACTTTTCCAGCGAGAGGAAGCTAACGTGGTCGTGATGACTGAGAAACCGTGCTCATGTGCATAACGGGCCGTATCGGCCAGACGCATTTTGAAACATTTCAGGCAACGCCCTCCGCGCTCCGGTTCGTTTTCAAGTCCGGCCACCGTGCAGCGCCAGGATGCATGGTCATAATCTGCATCTATAATATCCAAGCCCAACGACTGGGCATAGCGGGTACACTCGTCTTTACGGATATTGTATTCCTCCAACGGGTAGATATTCGGATTACAATAATAGATAGTAGGACGTATGCCATGATTTAACAGGCATTCGATAATGGCCGATGAACACGGTGCGCAACAGGTGTGCAGCAAGACTTTGTCGGCTCCACCGGGTACTTCCAATTCAAATTTCTTCTTTTTCATCCTTTCACTCACCTTTATTCACACGAATCAGATACTCCCTCCGCATAAGAAGCAAACAAGGGTTGCAACAGTTCCGGTATATCTATCCCCTGCTCGCGTATTCCCTTCAGGCAGTTATGCGCTTCTTTTGTCAGAGAGAAATACATTTGCCGCTTGTCTTTCTCGCCCAAAGCACGCACTAACAGATTCCGCTCCTCCACCGCACGAATCACCTTGGAAGCATGCGAGGGAGTCAGTCCCGTACGCTCTACAATCGTACTAGCTGCTACCCGCTCCTTGCCAATAGCACATAACACCATGGCTTCGTTCAGCGACACTCCATGCGACTGCATCAAACGGGATTCAAGTTCAGAGAGAGCCCGAAAGAGCTCTCTCATCACACAAATACATTTTATTTTTTCCATACTTAAATAAACAGATTTACATTGGCTTCCTCGGCACGGTCCATATAGGTCGCTACCCCACCGATGGTGACGTTGTCCAGCAGTTCCTCCTTTTTCACTCCCATCACATCCATCGACATCTGGCAAGCAATGAATTCTACTCCATTATCAATGGCCTGCTGGCGAAGTGATTCCAACGAATCGATTCCTTTACAATTCATGATGTAACGCATCATCTTCGTACCTATACCTCCCATATTCATCTTTGAAAGCTTGAGTTTCCGGGAGCTGGAAGGCAACATCATGCCGAACATTTTTCCAAAAATGTCTTTCTGCACCGAGGGTTTCCGTTCTTTCTTGATGGCATTCAGTCCCCAGAAGGTAAAGAAAATGGTCACTTTCTTGCCCGTAGCCGCCGCACCGTTAGCCAGCACAAAGGTAGCCAAAGTTTTGTCAAGGTCATCACTGAAAAGGATGAAAGTTTTACCCTTCTCTCCCACGTCCTGACGGGAAGCCTCTATGGCACAAGGAGTCGCTTTCTCTACCACTACCTTATAGATTCCCCCTTCCGACTTTGAAGAAAGGAAGCGGTTTCCGGTAGTACGGCACCATGCCTCTGCGTCTCTCGGGAATCCGGCATCCGTAGCATGAATTTCCATCTGCTCACCGGCTTTCAGTTCCTCCATCCCTTTTTTCAAACGCAAGATAGGACCAGGACACTGTATGCCACAGGCATCTACCACATGTACCTTTTTGCAGTCCGAATTTCCTTCTGCTGTCTCACACGAGCAGGCTACGGCACATGTTTCTTCCGGCTGACAAACCGGAGTAACCGCCGCATTGTAGGTCTTGATACCTCCTATCAGGTTGCGCACATCCTTATAACCGTTTTCTTTCAGAATGTTGGAAGCCAGATAACCGCGCAACCCTACTCCACAATACAAGAAAACTGGTTTGTCCGATGGAATCTCCTTCATCCGTGAACGCATCTCATCCAAAGGTACGTTTACCGCTCCAGTGATGTGCCCCAGTTCATACTCGTCTTGTGTCCGTACATCCACCAAGGTCACTTTAGTCAAATCGGCCTGCTGCAACTCTCTCCAATAAAGAGGAGTCATCTTGCCGTTCAAGATATTTCCAGCCACATACCCCGACACCGCTACCGGATCTTTAGCTGAAGAGAAAGGAGGTGCGTATGCATGTTCCAGTTGCATCAAATCATATACGGTTCCTTTCTGCTTAATAACCAATGCATATTCATCAATTCGCTTATCCACTCCATTGTATCCCACAATCTGTGCCCCATACAAACGACCGTCTTCAGGAGAGAAAGTAATTTTGATGTCCATCTGCAAAGAACCGGGATAGTAACCGGCATGCGAACCTGAGTGAATGGTTGCCGACAGATAAGGCATACCAAAAATTTTCAGACGCTTGGCGGGAAGTCCCGTAGAAGCCACGGTCAAGTCAAACACTTTCGCTATGGCTGTCCCGATAGAACCTTCATATTTCACCCGGTTGCCAAATGTCATGTTATCGGCTACGATACGTGCCTGACGGTTAGCCGGTCCGGCCAGGAAGTTCAACCACGGCTTACCGGTAATCGGATGCGGATATTCAATGGCATCACCTACGGCATACACCGACTCATCGGAAGTCTGCAGGTATTCATTTACATAAATACCCTTCATTTCTCCTAACTTCAGTCCGGCTTCTACGGCCAGACGAGTTTCAGCCCGTACACCAATGGAAAGGATAACCAGCTGAGCTTCTGCCTGCAATCCCGACTGGAATTTAACTCTCAGTCCGGAATCGGTCTTTTCAAAGGCTTCCACTGCCTGTTGCAAATACAGTTTGACACCCTTCTGTTGCAGATGACCATGCACCAGCGCTGCCATAGAGAAATCAATCGGTCCCATAACCTGATCTGCCATCTCTACTACAGCCACCTCAATACCGGCATGATGAAGGTTCTCGGCCATTTCCAACCCGATAAAACCACCTCCGACAATCACTGCTTTCTTTACCTCATGGCTCTGCATATAAGCCTTAATGCGGTCTGTATCTGCCACATTCCTCAGGGTAAAAATTCCTTCATTATCGATTCCAGGCAAAGGAGGACGCACAGGCGATGCCCCCGGTGAAAGCAGCAGTTTATCGTATGTTTCAGTATATTCTTTTCCGTCCGAAGTACGTACCTTTACTTCCTTACGGGCAGTATCAATTGCCATAACCTCCGAACGTACCCGCACATCGATGCGAAAACGAGTGGAGAATGCTTCCGGAGTCTGTACAAACAATCGGTCGCGTTCCTGAATCACCCCACCTATATAATAAGGTAAACCACAATTGGCATAAGAGATATATTCTCCACGCTCAAACAGAATGATTTCAGCCTTTTCCGTGTTTCTTCGAATACGGGCAGCCGCAGTGGCTCCACCTGCTACCCCACCAACAATTACATACTTCATAACTATTTATTTTCTTTGTTATTATTTTCTAATGGAAACTTTTTGCAAAGAAAATAAATAATTACATAAAGAATAAATTTCCAATGGAAATTATTTACCAATTAAGCATTATTAAGGGAAAGCGTCTCTTTCTAAGCTAATTTCTGGTAAGCCAGTCGCGGAGTTCCATTACGCACATAGATAATTCCACAATACGCAAAGCCTGTAGAAAGCAGCAGATGTTGCATCACCTTGTTGTCTGCATGAGTATCGGCACGCAGGCACGGCCACTGACGGAAGCACCAGTCCACACACAGTTTTCCTATCCCCTTGCAGGAGCCGTCGGATGCCAGCCGATGAATCACATAATAGGGAGAGTCGTCTCGCCATTCCCCGTTTTCAATGCGTGCATACGTCGGATCGGGTCCCTGAATGAAACAAAAGGTAGCCACTGCTCTTCCATCTCCCGTTACACACACATAACAGTGAGAAGCCTCTATCTCCTCCTGTATCATCTCCCGCTGGGGATAGCCGTTAATCCACTGATTAGGATTTCCCGTACGACACATGAAACGACGGGCTTCTTCAAATATCTCCATCAAACGGTCCAAATCATCCAATGTAGCCTTGCGTATCTGTAAATTCATAAGTCTTTTCTATTTTGATAAACCGACGCAAAACTAATGGTTTTCTTCTGTTTTATAGAGCAGGTTTCTTGCTTTTTTGAAATAATGTTGTACCTTTGTGACAACTTCAAAAACAAATGGGGCATTAGCTCATCTGGCTAGAGCGTTTGACTGGCAGTCAAAAGGTGGCAGGTTCGAGTCCTGTATGCTCCACTTTTTCCTTTTCTACTCCACTTGACTTTTCCCTGATTAAATATAAAAACAGACCCTGTCTGACTTATTCAATTTATTATTATGTACAGTATTTTAATCATAGAAGACGATAAACGAGTAGCCGATTTGCTAAAAACCGGACTGGAAGAAAATGGCTATCACACCATGGTGGCATACGATGGAGCCATGGGGCTTCGTCTGTTCCAATCTCACTCTTTTCAGCTGGTTATTTCGGATATTATTCTTCCCAAATTGGATGGCTTTGAACTCTGCAAAGAAATACGCAAAGCAAATCCGCATATCCCTGTACTTATGCTGACAGCCTTGGGATCAACCGATGACAAACTCGACGGATTTGATGCGGGTGCAGATGACTACATGGTAAAACCTTTCGACTTCCGGGAACTGAACGCACGCATTAAAGTACTTCTGAAAAGAAAAGCAGAAGCAACTGTATCTGTTGTTGCTCCCGAGAAACTTACCTACAAAGACCTTCAAATTGATACCAACCGCAGAGAGGTAATGCGCCAAGGAAACCCCATCCGCTTATCTCCAAAAGAATACAATCTGCTTACCTACATGGTGCAGAATGCAGAACGGGTCATCAGCCGGATAGAAATTGCCGAAAAAGTCTGGAATACCCACTTCGATACCGGTACCAACTTTATCGATGTGTACATCAATTACCTGCGCAAAAAAATAGACAAAGACTTTGAAACCAAACTGATTCATACCAAGCCTGGAATTGGATTTATCCTTACTGACGAGAAGCCATGAAAATTAAAACCGCACTTACGCTCAAAAATACCGGAGTCATAGCTGTGGTATTTCTGCTTTGCATGACCTTAATCTATCTGGTCAGCGAGCATATCCGAAGCAATACCTTCTTCCATAACCTGAAGAGTGAAGCTGTCACCAAAGTACATCTGTTCCTGCAAAACCAGGTAGATGCCGACATCATGCAATCCATCTACCTGAATAATAAGGAGTTTATTAATGAGGTGGAAGTGGCTGTATATACCACAGACTTCCACATGCTCTACCACGATGCCATCGACAATGACATTGTCAAAGAGAATCCGGAAATGATTACCCAGATTCTTCAACAAAAGGAAATTAAATTTTATATCGGAAAATACCAGGCCGTCGGGATGGTTTATCCTTTCAACGGACAGACTTATATTGTAACGGCTGCAGCTTACGATGGTTACGGACACACCAACCTGCTGGAACTTCAGAAAACATTGGTTATCCTGTTCTTTATCGGCCTCCTGCTTTTATTTATTACCTGCTATTTCCTGGTTCGGGCATCCTTAAAACCTATCCGGGAAATCGTAAAAGAAGCAGAAACGATTACTGCTTCACGTATTGACCAGCGTCTGCCTGTAAGAAACGAGAAAGACGAATTAGGAGAGTTAAGCCAGGCCTTCAATGAACTACTGGAGCGACTTGAAATTTCATTCAACTCCCAGAAAATGTTTGTCAGCAACGTATCTCACGAAATGAGAACCCCACTGGCTGCCCTCATTGCGGAACTGGATTTGTGTCTGCAGAAGGATCGTACTGAAACACAATATCGTCAAGCCATGCAGAACGTGCTACAGGATGCACGACGAATGACAAAACTGATTGACGGGCTGCTCAATCTGGCTAAAGCAGATTACCAGAAAGAACAGATCAAGATGCATGAAATTCGGTTAGACGAATTGTTGCTCGATACACGGGAAATCATTCTTCGTGCCCATCCGGAATACCACATCGAACTGATTTTTGAACAAGAAGATGCGGAAGACGACCGAATGATTACCGTCATGGGTAATGACTACCTGCTGAACATTGCCTTTGCTAACTTGATTGAAAATAACTGCAAGTATTCAGACGACAAATCTTCTTTCATTCAAATTTCCTATTGGGATAAATGGACCATTATCCGCCTGTCGGATGACGGAATTGGTATGTCGGATGCAGAAAAAGAAAAGATTTTCACCTTGTTCTACCGCGGAGAACAAGAACAGCATGCGGAAGGACATGGCATCGGTATGGCGCTTGCACAGAAAATCATCGCCCTGCACCAAGGCAGTATAGCCGTACATTCAAAACAAGGAGAAGGAACGACCTTCATCATCGAACTTCCTCACATTTAATCTTTTAACGCATCCATTCAAAGAAAAATAAACTCCATTAGAGTGGTATTAGAAAATTAGTCTCACAAATTCTAATAGTTTTCTAATACCACTCTAATATTTCTCTAACAGTCTCTGTCGGGGGCATTGCCTACTTTTGCCACGTGAAAAGAAAACATAGTAATCACCCTATGAATTTTAATGATCATGTGGAAGAAAAGAAAAAGTAGCACCACATTCACCTTCAATGGCGAAAAGGTATTTTTAGCAGCAAGCCAGACACTAGGCACAGTTTTCAGCTATTTCCAGACAAGCCGTATCGGACTTACACAAGAAGAAGTGGAAGCCAGACAGTCTCTCTATGGGAAGAACGAAGTGGAACATGAGCAGAAAAAGAACCCCATATCGACTTTCATCAGAGCTTTTATCAATCCTTTTATCGGCGTACTCACGGCACTGGTCATCATTTCTTTTGTGCTCGACGTACTGTTGGCCAACCCAGGTGAACAGGACTGGACAGCCATTATAATCATCCTGACCATGGTTATTGCCAGCAGCATACTGCGTTTCTGGCAAGAATGGAAAGCCAATGCCTCCAGTGAAGCTTTACTGAAAATGGTGACCAATACCTGTTACGTAAGACGAGCTGGTAACCAAGATGAAGAAATCAACATTGCAGACCTGGTTCCTGGAGACATTGTCATGATTGCTGCAGGAGACATGATTCCTGCCGACATGCGTATCATCGAAGCAAAAGACTTGTTTGTAAGCCAGTCTTCCCTGACGGGAGAATCAGACCCAATAGAGAAACGTCCGGAAGCCAAAGGAAACAAGCACAGCAAAGGAAGTGTAATTGAGCTGGAAAACATCTGCTTCATGGGCTCTAATGTAGTCAGCGGATCGGCTACCGGTATCGTGTTTGCAACCGGCAACAGTACGTATTTGGGCACCATTGCCCGCAGCATTGCCGGACACCGTGCGGCTACAGCTTTCGACAAAGGAATCAGCAAAGTCAGTTTCCTGCTGATACGATTCATGCTCATCATGATTCCGTTCGTTTTCCTGGTAAACGGTGTGACAAAAGGCGACTGGCTGGAAGCATTTATATTTGCCGTATCGGTAGCTGTAGGACTTACCCCTGAAATGCTCCCGATGATTGTTACTGCCAACCTGACCAAAGGTGCCGTAGCCATGTCTAAGAAGAAAACCATTGTAAAAGATCTGAATGCCATTCAGAACTTCGGGGCGATGAACATTCTCTGCACGGACAAAACCGGTACCCTCACCTGCGACCAGATTGTATTGGAAAAGTACATCAATGCCGATGGAAGCAATGACGAAAGCCGACGCATCCTGCGCCACGCTTATTTCAACAGTTTCTTCCAGACCGGATTAAAGAACCTGATGGACAAAGCCATTCTGTCGCACGTAAAGGACTTGTCCTTGGAATACCTGAAGGATAATTATACAAAGGTAGATGAAATCCCGTTTGATTTTACCCGGCGAAGAATGTCGGTAGTGGTAGAAGACCGTCAAGGAAAACGACAGATTATCACCAAAGGAGCCGTAGAGGAAATGCTGGACATCTGCTCGCATGCTGAGTTTGATGGAGAGGTGCACCCCATGACCATCGAACTGAAGAACAAGGCACGCGACATCATTGAACAGATGAACAAGCAAGGTATGCGTGTCATTGCCGTAGCCCACAAAAGCTACCTGGACAAGACTTGCGATTTCCGTATCGAGGACGAGAAAGATATGGTACTGATTGGGTATCTGGCTTTCCTGGATCCTCCCAAGCAATCGGCAGCCAGTGCCATCAAGCAATTGCACGAACATGGCATTGAAATTAAGATTCTGTCTGGCGACAATGATGCGGTAGTTCGCACCATCGCCCGACAAGTAGGTATCCGCACCGACAATGCCCTGACAGGTCCCATTTTCGAAACGATGAGTGAAGAGGAAAAAATGAAAGCAGTCAACCAGACGACCGTATTTTCCAAACTTACTCCGATACAGAAAACGGAAATCATCACCCTGCTTCAGGCGCAACAGCACACGGTAGGCTTCTTAGGTGACGGAATCAATGATGCCGCAGCATTGCGTCAGTCAGACATCGGTATCTCGGTAGATTCTGCAGTAGACATTGCCAAAGAAAGTGCCGACATTATCCTGCTGGAGAAAAGTCTGATGGTACTGGAAGACGGTGTATTGGAAGGACGAAAAACATTTGGCAACATCACCAAATACATCAAGATGACAGCCAGTTCCAACTTCGGAAACATGTTCAGTGTAATGGCAGCCAGTGCGTTCCTTCCCTTCCTGCCCATGCTCCCCATTCACCTGCTGATTCAAAATCTGCTGTACGATATTTCGCAGACCACGATTCCGTTCGACCGGATGGATGCAGAATACCTCCGGAAGCCACGTAAATGGGACGCCTCCGATTTGAGCCGCTTCATGATATTCATCGGCCCCATCAGTTCCATTTTCGACATCGTTACCTATCTGGTGATGTGGTATGCATTCGGATGCCAAAGCATGGAACATCAGACGCTGTTTCAATCCGGATGGTTTATCGAAGGCTTGCTGTCGCAGACCCTAATTGTGCACATGATACGTACCCGGAAAGTCCCCTTCATACAAAGCTGTGCCTCCTGGCAAGTAACCGGACTTACCCTGCTGATTATGGCCATCGGTATCCTGCTGCCTTTCATTCCGTTTGGAAGCTCTATCGGCCTGGAAGCACTGCCATTAAGCTATTTCCCCTGGCTCATCGGTATCCTGTTGTCCTACTGCATACTGACTCAATTAATTAAGAACTGGTATATTCATCGTTTTACCAAATGGTTATGACAAGATTCATGAAACTGTTCCTGTCCTTCGCCGTAGTGTCCTGTCACTACGGCCTGGCTCAGGAGCTTCAAGTAAGCTACACCACAGAACTACAAAGTGATTTCAAACAAGGAAATAACTGGGTTAATCTGCTGAGACTGGATTTCACTCATTCATTAGGCAAACATACGACATTACAAGCCGCCACCATCAGTACAGCCAGAACCCGCCCTGAATCACTAGCAGATGATTTTCAGACCTTTTCCAACATTGAAGAAGAAAACCATCCGCTTGCCCTCGCGACATTGGGCGTCCAGCAACAGTTCGGTCATTCCTCGCTATTTTTCGGTATCCGGAACTTGAATGAAGACTATTTCACTTCCCCTGTCACCTCGTTATTCACCAACAGTTCATGTGGCATCTTTCCCACTTTGTCCGCCGATTACCAGATAGCCAATTATCCGGTAGCTTCTGTCGGACTGCATTATGAACTGCAATTCACACGATGGTCCTTACAAGCATCGGTATACAACGGAAAAGGTTACTACCGGTTTGCCGGAAAAGAAAACGTATTCCGGTTCTGCCCACAAAGTGACGGAATACTCAGTATCACTTCACTAAACTATCAACAACATGGCAGCAATTATTATGTGGGCTTTGCTCTACATAGCGGCATGTATATGGACTATGAAGAGGGAACTCCAGAAAAGACAAAAAAAGAAAGGAGAAAAATAATCTGGGGATATGCAGAGCAACGTCTTGCTCCCGGTCTGCATGCACTCCTGCAAGGTTCATTCCAGTCAGGTGCCTCCAGAGGATGCAAAAGTTATGCCGGCGCAGGTCTCACCTGGCAATGTGGAAAAACAGAAGGCGGACTATTCACCGACTACGCCCGATTTTCTCCTTCATACGAATGGGCCAGTGAATTTACATGGAAAATTCCCTTTTCAGGCAACGGATTTATACAACCCACCTTACATTTCATTCAGCAAGCGGGAGCACACTATCTGATTGGCTTATTGCGTTTCAGCTATGTGCTCCCGGCTACCTGACTTTTATTATTTTACAACAAATTCATCAGTAAACAAGAAACCACCGGCCTCAGGATTGATATCAGCCTGCACGCGTACGTAACGAGCCTCACAACTACCTGTCCAATCATACGTCTGAATGGTCAACTGTTCGTCCGTAATGGGCAGCGTAGTAGTGATGGTTTTCAAAAGTGTATATTCTTTTCCATCGTTTGAAATCAGGAAGCTGACTTTCTGCGGGAGGAACACACCCGGACCTCTCAACTGCATGAAATCAATGGAAAGCTGCTGAATAGGTTGTGATTTTTCCAAATCCACAATCACATCGGCCCCTTTTCCAAGGAATCCCTGCCAGCGCTGGTCGGTATATACCCAACCGCCATGTATGCCGTTAGTCAATGCCGATTCTCCTCCTGCCGGATAAGAATCCGAATAAGGACGTACATATTCCACCTTCTTACCCTTTGCCAGATGATTATCCACGCTCAATGCCACCGGACGGTTTCCTACCTCATTTTGCAAGTCAAAAGTATGGTACCCCATTGAGTTCAGCACCTTTACTTCCTGCAAAGCCTCTGCATGGAAACGTTTCCAGTCTTTATGCTCCGGATTTGTCCAGGCAACTTCAGCCAAAGCCAGCAAACGAGGATAAATCATATATTCAGCATGCTCGGGTGTCGGTATATATTCCGTCCACACATTTCCCTGTACGCCCCACACGCAATCCAGTTTATCAGCGGGAAAAGCCTCCGTCACCGGTTCGTATGAATAAACCTTTTCCAGCGGGAGGTATCCTCCGATGGCTTCCGGTTGCGTACGCGGTGCATCCTGATAGCTGTCAAAATAGCAATATGCTCCCGGTGACAAGATGGTACGCAATCCTCTTTTTACCGATTCCGCACCTTTATCTTCTCCACGCCATACCGTTACGGCAGAAGTTTCGTCCAGCTCGCCTGTCAGAATCTCATCCCAGCCAATCATCTTGCGGCCGTTCTCTTTCAAAAACTTCTCAATTCTGGATACAAGATATTCCTGCAATTCACCTTCTTCCTTCATTCCCTCTGCTTTCATGAGTGCCTGACAGTCGGGACATTGTTTCCAATGGTTGGTACTTGCCTCATCTCCACCAATATGAATGTATTCTGAAGGGAACAACTCCATCACTTCTTTCAACACATTGGTCAGGAACTCATAAGTCAATTCCTTTCCCGGACAAAATTCTCCACCAGGTTTCAAATCACCTCCGCAAGCCAGTTGCGGAAGAGCTGCCAATACTTCTTCTGAGTGAGCCGGCATTTCAATTTCCGGAATCACCGTGATATGACGCTGGCGGGCATATTCTACAATTTCCTTCACATCTTCCTGCGTGTAATATCCTCCAGAAGCTCCAGGAGCATCTTGTCTGCAATACGTACGTCCGCCGTTCCACCAGCTTTTCCAGTCTGGGAAAGGACGATAGGCCGTTTCACGCGTCAGTTCCGGATATTTCTTGATTTCAATTCTCCATCCGGCTCCATCCGTCAGGTGCCAATGGAAGCGGTTCAGCTTATACCGTGCCAGTGCATCAATCTGTTTCTTGACAAATTCCTTTGTATAGAAATGACGTGACACATCCAGGTGCATGCCTCGATACGAAAAGCGGGGAGCATCTTCTATCGTCACTTCAGGAAGCTGATACGTATCATTTCCACTCTCACGCGCCAGCTGCACAATAGACTGAAAAGCATAAAACAACCCCGAAGCTGAAGTAGCCTCAGCCTGAATGCCTTTTTTTGTCACTTTCAAGCGATAGGCCTCTTCTTTCATCTTCGCATTTTCCGGACTGACAAGTTTAAAAGTAATGTCAGCCTTTCCTTTCTTCTTATAAGTCAGCGACAAAGGAGAATTACTCACATAAGATACAAAATCGTCTTTATCAGCTCCTGTCAGGTTACAGGAGAAAGATGCCTGTGCACGAAGCACAAAATGTCCGTCCCCACATACCATCTGCTGAGGATTAGGAATTACATACGTGTCAGATACCGAAGAAGCCATGGCTGAAAAGGCCATTGCCACACAGAAATAAAGGAATAACAAGGATTTCATTTTATAAATTATTTTAGGATACATATTAATAAGAAATTACCCAAGCTTACGATTTCAATGTATGCTTGGGTAAACTTCTTAAATGTAAATATATAAATTTATTATCAGATCACCATAAAATTAAAGTCATAATTTTACCAACCAGGATTCTGTTTGATATTAGGTGCCTTACCAATTTCATCCGTTGGGATTGGCGACAAATAGTGTTTCGGATCCTCAAATATCGGAGTAGGACTCTGACCCACATAACGCTTTTCATAAATAGTCAAAGCTCCATCTTCATTAACACCCACTGTCTCTTTTAAAGCCGCTATATCTTTCTCTGAATATCCAGCTCCTTCTATAATGATACCTAAACGTGGTGCAGTCAATAAATTACCACATTTCCAACGACGAATATCATCATAACGTACTCCTTCAGCAAACATCTCAATACGACGTTCACGACGAATTTCTCGAATCAATTTTGCATTATCTCCTGAAACATTAGGATAAGCAGCTGCTATTACAGGATCATCAAATGGTACAGCCAATTCTAACTTTTTATTAAATCCTACACGCTCACGCAACTTATTGATAGTCTCATTCAAATCAGTCTGAGTGATAGTTCCCAATTCTGCTGCAGCTTCAGCTCGAATCAACATAATTTCACCCAAACGGAAAACTGGAGCATCTTCTGTACCCTGATAATGAGAGGCACTATACTCTGCCGCATTATAAAATTTTACAATCGGATATCCCGTTGCACATCTACTAGGGTTGCCCGTATTAGTCACAGAAGCAATATTAGGAGCCAAACCTCCCATGTAATAACAATGATCCACATCATTTACATCTGGAGTTGCTGTTGTCTGAAGCATACGCGGATCACGATTAGCTAATTCAGCAATCAAAGTAGTATGCACCGTATGACCTGAACAGTTACACAAGGAAATAGGCAAACCCGTAGTTGCACACAAGTAAGAATCAGCACAATTCTTGCTCATACCAAGAGGAGTTTCACCAACAAAAATCTGTCGGGTCAAATTATTACCTTTATCTATTCCCGGATCATACGCTTTCGATAAAATCACTTCTGGATTGTTAGACTGATCAGCCAGACAGAATAATTCATGATAAGCTGTTGCCGGATTAGAACCTTCATATAAAGAATATCCATATTCCGGTTTCATTAATTCACAGGCCGCATTATAAGCTTCCTGCAAGAATTTGTCAGGATTTTCAAGGCCATGATATTTACGCCAAGAACCTTCGAACAGACACATACGAGCTTTTAAAGCCAATGCCGCATCCTTACTAATCACTGTCACATCTGTCTTCTTAGGCAACCAGCTGATTGCCTGATCAATATCTCTCAACATATTATCCATTACCAGGATTCGGGAATCACGCGCCTTATACATTTCCTCATCACCCGGATTCATTACATTTTCAAACCAGGGTACATCACCATAGGCTTTTACTTTATTAAAATAATCCAAAGTCTTAAAGAAAAGTATCATCCCTGCATATTTCTGTTTTACCTCCTCACTTTCTGGAGATTTTTCATAATTTGCCAGGAAATCATTACAAGCACGAATATTCTCCCAATTCCATTGAGTACCACTTGCACTAGAAGGTACCGTAGCCAGACCAAAACTTGTTCCATTACGTTCCCATGGCAATACATCATCACTTGTAAAATCTTCGCCCAGCATACCCCAGTCATAACTTTTTGGGGCTCCATATCCCACGATTAACTTTGGATAAAAATCATTACAATATTGTTCCAAAGCAGTTGCATTTGCAATTGCAAAAAACTGATCTTTTCCAATGGCATCCAATGGTTCTCTATCCAAAAAGTTACAACTAGACAACGCCACTGTAAACAAACATCCGGTTAATATAGATATTTTTTTCATACTCATAATTCTTTTAGAACGTTAGATTAATACCAAATGAATAAGAACGGCAGAAAGGATAACTCTTCATATCCGAATTCAATGTACCCACCATTCCATCAGAAGACTTCTGATAAGTATTTCCTGTCATATCCGGATCTACATACTTATATAAACCAGTAGCTTCCCACAAATTCTGACCACTGAAGAAAATCTTCAATTGAGAAATACCTACAGGTTCCAACCATTTTTTCGGGAGTGTATATCCAATAGTCAAGTCACGCAAGCGTATATAAGATGCATTTTGCAGATATTTTGTTTGCGTTTTACGGCTTCGGTCACTATTAAACAAAGGTACAGGATAATATGCATTAGGATTATCTTCAGACCATGAGTTATCTACGTGATAATCATTGATAGCACTGTTCCATACCCCACTAAATCCCCAGAACACCTCATTACCAAGCCACAAATCACGCTTCAGCACTCCTTCAAACAAAGCACGTACATCAAAATTCTTCCAACTTAATCCGAGGTTAATATTAAAACGATAACGAGGAGTTTCATTTCCAATAATAGATTTATCACCATGATTACTCAAGGTATTGATAGGTCCCTTCTCGCTGTCACCTTCATTCACCACTCCGTCACCGTTCAAGTCTGCATAACGGATATCTCCCGGAATCCATGTATTTGAAATATAAGACTGACGCTTAGATTGTTCAGCTGCTTCTGCTGCATCCATTATAAAACCATCCGTTGTATAACCCCAGATTTCACCCAAACGCTTACCGACATAAAGATCATTCAACGTTCCGGTAGGATTATCATACTTAGTAATAGTTGAATAACTATCAGAAAGTCCGATTCCTACATTATAGTCCAACGGACTTCCAGCCACATCTTCAATACGATCATTCCAATTCAAAGAAAGTTCCCATCCATTAGTTCTCATACTTGCCAAGTTCTCTTTACCACCACTTGTACCCATAGTATTAGGATAAGCCTTCGAAACCACCATATCAGTTGTATAACGAATATAGTAATCGAAAGAAGCAGTCAAACGATTATTCAACAAACCCAAGTCAAGACCAAAGTTAGCAGTTGTCACCTTTTCCCATGTTACGTTATTATAGGCCAATGTAGCAGGTGTAATACCTGAAGGAATAGCTCCTGAAAGCACATAATTCAAGGTTTCACTTCCAACTGTTCCTATGTAGTCAAAGTTTCCATTTGTTACCTGATTACCTAAGGATCCTACAGAAGCACGAAGTTTAAAGTTGTCAAATATTTTACGTGCTGGTTCAAAGAATTTTTCCTCAGAAACACGCCAACCTAATGAAGCTGAAGGGAAGAATCCCCACTGACTACCTGAAGCATATTTTGAAGAGCCATCATAACGTCCGTTCAATTCCACCAAGTAACGTCCTTTATAGTCATAATTCAAACGGAAGAACGCGCCCTGAACAGCCCATACAGTAGCCTCTTCAGACAATGTTTCCTTGTCTTTTGCCATATCAATAATAGGGAAGTCATTCACATACAAATTGGCTGCTACACCATACATATTACTTGTATTTTTTCGTTCCTGGTTATAACCAGCCATTATAGAGAATGAATGATCTTTAATCTGTTTCTTATATTCTGCCCACACATTCAAAGCCTCATAAGTATCATCATACTTTCTCAAGCCTGCTTTATTTGTAGGCATCTTTGCTGTTTGTGAACCATCCGGATTCAACTGATAAATAGTTTTCAAATGCTCACGTTGTGTACGGAAATAACGGTTCCCTGTATAATCTCCCTTAATTGAAAGTCCTTCTAAAGGAGTAATATTAAATGAACCTGTATACCAAATATCATCATACACATTCTTCAAGCGTCCTGCTTCAGCCAAGATACCGGCATAGTTATAATTGAAGTTACTACCTTCCATAGCTGCAAAGTTCTTTCCATCTGGCAAATAAATAGGGATAAATGGGAACGAACGATACACTTCGTAATAAGGAGAACTACCCATATATGCCTGAGTATTAGGCTCATCAGATTCACTTCGATTGTATTTTGCGCGGAAACCTATTTCCAGCCATTTAGTTATCTGCGAAGTAAAATTAAACGACATATTGATACGCTTATAAGTATCTGTACCATAAGCTAACAATCCATCCTGTCCTTTGTAACCGATAGAGGCATAATAAGTATTCTTATCTGTACCACCTTGAATACTAGCATTATGCTGCTGCATGAAGGCCGCACTTTTATAAAATTCATCAAACCAATCGGTATTTCCTGCATAAGCCCACTGCCCTTTAGCAGTAAAAGCTCCCGTTTCATCCAAAAAAGCAGAAGGACGACTTGGATCTTGGCAGTAAGCATGTACAGCATCCACCAATTCCTGACTAAAATAACCACTACCACTAGCATTTGTATTAGCTAACTGTACAGCATCAATCCATTTATCAGAAGAGATACCATCAGGAAGGCGTGACGGCGCAGACCATGAGAAATTATTATTATAATTCACAGTCACCTTCTGACCTTTCTTACCCTTCTTTGTAGTAATAAGTACCACACCAAATGCAGCACGTGCACCATACACAGCTGCAGATGAAGCATCCTTTAATACAGATACACTTTCTATATCCTGAGGATTCAACAAAGAAATGTCATTGGTTTCTACTCCATCTACCAAAATCAAAGCCGATCCTCCATTTAATGATGTAATACCACGTACATTAAATGTAGCCGTTGCATTTGGATTACCACTTGGCATAGTAATATTCAGGTTGGGAATAGCACCCTGTAAACCCTGAGCCAGATTCGCAATCGGACGATCTTCCAGCATATCACCTTCTGTCATAGCAACAGCTCCTGTCAGATTCACTTTCTTCTGTGTTCCATAACCTACTACTACAACTTCTTCCAAAGCTTGAGAGTCCTCTTTCAAAACGACAGTCAATGGCTTACCATTCCATTTTATTTCTTGAGTCTGAAAACCAATAAAAGAGATTTGAATAACATCTCCGACTTTGACACCAGGTAACGTAAAATTACCATCTAAATCTGTCACCGTACCATTTGTCGTGCCTTTCACAATAATAGAAGCACCGATTACGGTTTCACCTGTAGCATCTTTTACTACACCATTACAATTTTCCTGCTACTGTCCAATACCTGTCAGACTTTCTGCAAAAAGCGGAGCATTTACACCAAATGAACCACCTAATAACAGCACTAATGCGTGTACTAATCTAAATCTTTTTAGCATAACAACAAAATTTGATTTAAGAAACAAGGCTAGCATTTATACTTTAACCGAAAAATTAGAGATAAGGCTAACATTAACTTTACAAATATAGTAAAATTTTAATAGAACAGCAAACAAACACAAACTTTTTAAAAAAGACCAATAATTAAGATAATAAAGAACAAATCTGCTACAAACTTAAAAAACAAAAACACGATTTATAGATTCAAGACCCCATTTTAAATAAAAACCAGATAAAACCTAGAAGCAAAGACTGAGGTCATTTAGCCTTGTTTTTACATTGACATCTATAAAAAAGAAGGGAATAAAAAAAGAAAACCCACTGACAATCAGTGGGTTTTCAATAACAAAGCGGAGAGACAGGGATTCGAACCCCGGGTACCTCGCGGTACAACGGTTTTCAAGACCGCCGCAATCGACCACTCTGCCACCTCTCCAAAACTCTTCGTGAGAGTTGCCTTGTTTTTCAAAGGCGATGCAAAGGTACGCATTATTTTGAAATCTGCAAATATTTACCGCCTTTTTTGATTATTTTTTTTCATTGTCGTACCTTTGCAGGCAGAAAAAACGAAACAAACCAATCATGATATACCCTCATAATTTCGAACAGAAGATAGGATTCGACCAGATACGACAACTGCTGAAAGGCAAATGCCTGAGTACATTAGGCGAAGAACGGGTGGACGAAATGACCTTTTCGGACAATTACGATGAAATCAACCAACGCCTGGAGCAGGTGGTTGAATTTGTGCGGATTACGCAGGAAGAGGAAGATTTCCCGGCACAATATTTCTTTGACGTACGTCCTTCGCTGAAACGTATCCGTGTGGAAGGCATGTACATGGACGAGCAGGAACTGTTCGACCTTCGCCGTTCATTGGAAACCATCCGCGACATTGTACGATTCCTTCAGCAATCCGACGAAGAAGAGGAAACGGAAAATTCTCCTTATCCTGCCCTGCGTGAACTGGCGGGAGATATTTTAGTATTCCCTCAGCTTATCGCACGTATCGACAGCATTCTGGACAAGTTCGGAAAGATAAAGGACAATGCTTCTGCGGAACTTTTGCGTATCCGACGGGAACTCTCGGCTACTACAGGAAGCATTTCACGCAGTCTAAACAGCATTCTCCGTGCTGCACAATCGGAAGGGTATGTAGACAAGGATGTTACTCCCACCATGCGCGACGGACGTCTGGTCATCCCGGTTGCTCCCGGCATGAAACGCAAAATCAGAGGTATTGTACACGATGAATCAGCCACTGGAAAGACTGTATTTATTGAACCAGCAGAAGTGGTGGAAGCCAACAACCGCATCCGGGAGTTGGAGGGAGAAGAACGCCGCGAAATCATCCGCATCCTGACGGAATTCTCGGCTACGGTACGCCCGCAAGTTCCTGCCCTACTCTCCTCGTATGAGTTTTTGGCAGAAATCGACTTCATCCGTGCCAAAGCTTTGTTCGGTATAGATATAAAAGGACTGAAACCCTCATTTGAGAACAAGCAGATTGTAGACTGGTTTCAGGCCGTACACCCGCTTCTGCAAATGTCGCTGGCCAAGCATGGCAAGAAAGTAGTGCCGCTGGATATCATCCTGACACGCGACAAGCGCATCCTGCTTATTTCCGGACCAAACGCAGGTGGTAAATCTGTCTGCCTGAAAACCGTGGGACTGCTGCAATACATGCTGCAATGTGGTATGTTAGTATCCATGCATGAACGGAGCCACGCCGGTATCTTCAGCCACATATTTATTGATATTGGCGACGAGCAGAGTATTGAAGACGATCTGAGTACCTATTCTTCGCATCTGACTAACATGAAGATGATGCTGAAATCATGCAACGGCGAAAGTCTCATCCTTATCGATGAGTTCGGAGGAGGTACGGAGCCACAGATTGGCGGTGCCATTGCCGAGGCCGTATTGAAACGCTTCAACTTGAAAGGTACGTTCGGCGTAATTACCACTCACTACCAGAACCTGAAGCATTTTGCCGAAGATCATGAAGGAGTGGTGAACGGAGCCATGCTATACGACCGCCACGAAATGCGGGCACTGTTCCAGTTGCAGATTGGTAATCCGGGAAGTTCATTCGCTGTAGAGATTGCCCGTAAAATCGGGTTGCCGGAAGAGGTTATTGCTGACGCATCGGAAATTGTGGGAAGCGAATACATCCAGAGCGACAAATACCTGCAAGACATTGTGCGCGACAAGCGTTACTGGGAAACCAAGCGTCAGAACATACGCAAGCGAGAAAAACAGATGGAAGATACCATCGCCCGTTACGAACAGGAAATACAGGAGCTGGAACGCAGCCGCAAGGAAATCCTGAAGAAAGCCAAAGAAGAGGCAGAACGGTTGTTGCAAGAATCGAATGCTAAAATCGAAAATACCATTCGTACCATCAAGGAAGCGCAGGCTGAAAAGGAACGTACCCGCACGGCACGTCAGGAACTGAGCGACTTCAAGCAGCAGGTAGAAAACCTGGAAAAGGCGGCTTTGGAAGAGAAAATCGCGCGCAAGATGGAAAAACTCCGCGAAAAGCAGGAGCGTAAAAAAGACAAGAAAGCGAAACAAGCCAATGCTCCTGAAACTCCGGTTGCTCCTAAGGTACGTCCTATTGAAGCGGGAGACTATGTGCGCATCAAGGGACAGACCAGTGTGGGACAAGTCATGGAAATCAGCGGAAAGAATGCTGTGGTCATGTTCGGACTGATGAAAACCAACGTGAAAGCCGAACGACTGGAACGGACGGATGCACCGAAAGCTGCCCCGTTATCCAGCAAGGCGACTTTTGTCAGCAGCGAAACCCAAGACCGGATGTACGAAAAGAAACTGAATTTCAAGCAGGACATCGATGTCAGAGGTATGCGGGGTGACGAAGCCATACAAGCGGTCACCTATTTCATCGATGACGCTATCTTAGTAGGAGTCAGCCGCGTACGCATCCTGCACGGTACGGGCACAGGTATTCTGCGCACCCTCATCCGGCAATACTTAGCTACCGTGCCGGGAGTAGCCCATTTCCAGGATGAACACGTACAGTTTGGCGGCGCAGGCATCACCGTGGTGGATTTAAAATAAACCCTACGGGATTTCTGCACATATATGCGATTATTGCGTATCTTTGCAGAAAACTTACACCTAATTTTAATATGAAATCAATCAGAGAATTATATCGCATCGGCACGGGGCCATCCAGCAGCCATACCATGGGGCCCCGAAAAGCTGCCGAACAGTTTCTTGCCCGCAATCCGGAGGCTGCCTCATTCGAAGTGACTCTGTATGGCAGTCTGGCCGCTACAGGACGTGGTCACATGACCGATGTGGCTATTTTAGACACCCTGCAACCTCACGCTCCCGTAGAAATTCTCTGGAAACCGCATATTTTCTTTCCTTTCCACCCGAACGGAATGACTTTCAAGGCTTTCGATGCACAGAAGAAAAAGCTGGACGAATGGACCGTATTCAGTGTGGGAGGTGGTGCACTGGCCGAGGAAGGACACGACCGTACCGCCACCAACGATATTTACAACATGAATACCATGAGCCAAATTTTGTACTGGTGCGAACACACCGGACGCAGCTACTGGGAATACGTGGAGCAATGCGAGGGTCCGGAGATATGGGATTTCCTGGCAGAGGTATGGGAGACCATGAAAGCGGCCATCCATCGCGGACTGGATGCCGAAGGCGTATTGCCCGGGCCATTGAATCTGCGCCGCAAGGCATCGGCTTATTACATTCGTTCGAAAGGCTATAAAGACTCTCTTCGCTCACGCGGACTGGTATTCGCATACGCACTGGCTGTCAGTGAAGAAAATGCTTCTGGAGGGAAAATCGTTACCGCACCGACCTGTGGAGCCTGCGGAGTGGTTCCGGCTGTCTTGTATCACCTGCAGAAAAGCCGCGACTTCAGCGACGCACGTATCTTGCGGGCATTAGCGACTGCCGGACTGGTGGGAAACATCGTCAAGCACAACGCTTCCATCTCGGGAGCTGAAGCCGGATGCCAGGCCGAAGTGGGAGTAGCTTGTTCCATGGCATCTGCGGCGGCCAGCCAGTTGTTCGGAGGCAGTCCGGCCCAGATAGAATATGCAGCCGAAATGGGACTGGAACATCACTTGGGTATGACATGCGACCCGGTATGTGGACTGGTACAAATTCCTTGTATTGAGCGTAATGCGTATGCTGCCGCACGTGCACTCGATGCGAATATCTATTCAGCCTTCACCGACGGCCATCACCGGGTATCATTCGACAAGGTGGTAGAGGTGATGAAACAGACCGGACACGACCTTCCATCCTTGTACAAAGAAACAAGTGAAGGAGGACTTGCCAAGAACTATCAACCCATGGAATAAAAGGGTAAAAAAACGTAAGGACGCCTTCTCAAAAACGCCTTTACGTTTTATCTTAAACGCCCTTGCGTTTGTAGTGTACTAAATAAGTTGACACAATTTATTTAGTAAC
>UMHY01051603.1_pt1 | contig 27203 bp, 19 predicted proteins | sample 1965661 | NCBI WGS metagenome assembly UMHY01 (sample SAMEA4836112, study PRJEB28245) | human gut metagenome | biome: gut microbiome; material: fecal sample | place: Denmark | collected 2008
AATTTTTGTCTAAAAAGTGTTGCACTTGACTTGACAATCTACCAAGTGCCACTCATCATGATTTCGATCGCTACACGCAGGATCATCCCCACGCGTGTGGGGACAAGAAAAATTTGTTTAACTCATCAGGCACATACCCGGGATCATCCCCACGCGTGTGGGGACAAGTTTGCGAACACCTAATATTTTTGACATAAAATAGGATCATCCCCACGCGTGTGGGGACAAGTATCGCCCACTTTAACGCTCGAAGTATCGTTTAGGATCATCCCCACGCGTGTGGGGACAAGTTGATGAATACTTTTCCATTGTATTCAATACCGGGATCATCCCCACGCATGTGGGGACAAGTCTTTGGTGTAATCCCTGTACTTCTCGTCTACAGGATCATCCCCACGCGTGTGGGGACAAGGGTCTTGCAGAACTTGCTGAGCTTGCAGAGGAAGGATCATCCCCACGCGTGTGGGGACAAGATTACCGCAATTATCCTAGAATGCGTTCAGAGGGGATCATCCCCACGCGTGTGGGGACAAGAAATTTTGAAAAATTTAGGATATGCGACAGCTAGGATCATCCCCACGCGTGTGGGGACAAGTAATTCGACTTTTTGAGAATCCTGCCGAATTAAGGATCATCCCCACGCGTGTGGGGACAAGTAAGGCAGATATAAAAAATATTTAGAATATGGGGGATCATCCCCACGCGTGTGGGGACAAGATATAAAAAAAGTGTTATACAAACAAATGGTGGGGATCATCCCCACGCGTGTGGGGACAAGCTAATTGACTATCACGTTGACGGATATACTGTAGGATCATCCCCACGCGTGTGGGGACAAGTGTCAGAAAAAGTTAAATTAATTTCAAGCAATAGGATCATCCCCACGCGTGTGGGGACAAGTTAGCTCAACTATCAGCGTGTTTGCATTTATCAGGATCATCCCCACGCGTGTGGGGACAAGAATAGAAAATATTTTGGCTGGAATAACCAAATGGGATCATCCCCACGCGTGTGGGGACAAGTTGTCACCCACATTTATTGTCTGCTCCGAAAAGGGATCATCCCCACGCGTGTGGGGACAAGTCCTATTATATCTGATATTTTTTCTAATGTTAGGGATCATCCCCACGCGTGTGGGGACAAGATGTTTGCATAAGCGTAGTAGTACTGTTAGATAGGATCATCCCCACGCGTGTGGGGACAAGTTCTGACAATTCCATTTTCGCAACTGGCAATGAGGATCATCCCCACGCGTGTGGGGACAAGCGTTAAGACCGCCCACCTTGTCACCGACATTTAGGATCATCCCCACGCGTGTGGGGACAAGCTTCATACGCACGCTTTGCGTTTTTTCTTTTTGGGATCATCCCCACGCGTGTGGGGACAAGTCTTTCTCGTCATAGCTGCTACATGATTATCAAGGATCATCCCCACGCGTGTGGGGACAAGTCAGAGCAGTACACGCTTATCGGGGGAGCAGGAGGATCATCCCCACGCGTGTGGGGACAAGTTTCTTATTTTTTGGGGTGTATTTTAAATGTCGGGATCATCCCCACGCGTGTGGGGACAAGAACTCTCTCGAACTTATCGAGAGGGCTTTTTTAGGATCATCCCCACGCGTGTGGGGACAAGTTATCAAAGCTACTATAAGCATCCTTTGAACGGGGATCATCCCCACGCGTGTGGGGACAAGTCTAATTCCGGATAAGCAAAATTTAGTTGATGAGGATCATCCCCACGCGTGTGGGGACAAGTCTGTGCCTTAACACTTAACTTTATACAGCCTAGGATCATCCCCACGCGTGTGGGGACAAGCAAATGATAATCTTATGTCGTGTGACTATCGTGGGATCATCCCCACGCGTGTGGGGACAAGCCTTTCATCGCTTACGCCAGTGCGACAATCATAGGATCATCCCCACGCGTGTGGGGACAAGTTTGACCTAATCGGCATTGACGACACTGTATCGGGATCATCCCCACGCGTGTGGGGACAAGGCGCTTTCGCATAATTCTCCGACCGCATTAAAAGGATCATCCCCACGCGTGTGGGGACAAGTTTCCCTTGCAAGGGCAATCCCTGCTTTTTTCGGGATCATCCCCACGCGTGTGGGGACAAGGAGGGTTGCGACCCTCGATGTTTCCCTTTTCGGGGATCATCCCCACGCGTGTGGGGACAAGCATCAGTGCCTTAAATCCGATTGCTTTTATAGGGGATCATCCCCACGCGTGTGGGGACAAGCGTGTCAGTATTTTTCTTTTTCATCAGACACCCGGATCATCCCCACGCGTGTGGGGACAAGTCGTAGGGTTCAAGCCTTTGTAATAGCCGTGTGGGATCATCCCCACGCGTGTGGGGACAAGTTCCTATCTTTATTTGTTCGGGGTCAGGGAGCGGGATCATCCCCACGCGTGTGGGGACAAGCGTCTGTTGGTGCGTTCAGATTTCCTATCTTTAGGATCATCCCCATGCGTGTGGGGACAAGTTTATAATATTACAGCTAAAGAAAATCATGTTAGGATCATCCCCACGCGTGTGGGGACAAGACGGATTTTTACAAAATTACCACAAGTGGTGGAGGATCATCCCCACGCGTGTGGGGACAAGGTGGTACACCGCAAAGCGAAGAGCGGCAGAGAGGGATCATCCCCACGCATGTGGGGACAAGGCCTACGATAAATGGCTGACTTTGCGGAATGGAGGATCATCCCCACGCGTGTGGGGACAAGAGCGAAACGGCGATAAGTGCGATAAAAAGCAGAGGATCATCCCCACGCGTGTGGGGACAAGCCTTTCATCGCTTACGCAAGTGCAACAATCATAGGATCATCCCCACGCGTGTGGGGACAAGTCACGGAAGGCTGACTGCTCGTTCTGCCGCTGTAGGATCATCCCCACGCGTGTGGGGACAAGTTATTCCCTCGTATGTTTCGCCGTTCGGCGTTGGGATCATCCCCACGCGTGTGGGGACAAGTTGCAAGTCAAGGGCAGTATGGTACAAGCGATAGGATCATCCCCACGCGTGTGGGGACAAGCTTGGGTTTCCAATAGCATGTTGCATTGCTATGGGATCATCCCCACGCGTGTGGGGACAAGGACATCGCCATTTCATAAAGTCGGAATGTATAAGGATCATCCCCACGCGTGTGGGGACAAGAGCTTAGGTAGCTCTAACGAATATCGTTATGAGGGATCATCCCCACGCGTGTGGGGACAAGCTGCAACAGCCGCCGCTCCGCAGGATAGTGATAGGATCATCCCCACGCGTGTGGGGACAAGCTGTAAAGCAAACTGCGGAAAATCTGCTCCACGGGATCATCCCCACGCGTGTGGGGACAAGCACCGCAGTTTTTGATGTTGATATTGCTCACAAGGATCATCCCCACGCGTGTGGGGACAAGTGTCATAGTCGCCGTGAGCGGCGTAATCGTCAAGGATCATCCCCACGCATGTGGGGACAAGTATTATTACTATGCCTGATATAGCTTTGTGCAGGGATCATCCCCACGCGTGTGGGGACAAGCTTTTATAGCCGTATCAGGTACACCCAGTGAAGGGATCATCCCCACGCGTGTGGGGACAAGTTTACTGCCATGGAGCAGGACGAATTTTTAACGAGGATCATCCCCACGCGTGTGGGGACAAGGCGGAACACCTCGACAAATCCAAACATCAGAGTGGATCATCCCCACGCGTGTGGGGACAAGCAGTATCTACATATACTACCGAAGACGACAGCAGGATCATCCCCACGCGTGTGGGGACAAGAAATTTTGAAAAATTTAGGATATGCAACAGCCAGGATCATCCCCACGCGTGTGGGGACAAGGGTAACAAAAGTAAGGATTACGTTATTGGCGTAGGATCATCCCCACGCGTGTGGGGACAAGCTTCTGTCAGTGTTGCGTGTACGGGCTGGTCAAGGATCATCCCCACGCGTGTGGGGACAAGTTTTACGATTATGCCGACACCCGAAGTCTATGAGGATCATCCCCACGCGTGTGGGGACAAGACATATAAAGGCGAGAACAATACCGGTACAGAAGGATCATCCCCACGCGTGTGGGGACAAGGCAAGCCCCGATAGTGGACTTGTTTTCAGCGAGGGATCATCCCCACGCGTGTGGGGACAAGTTGAGTACACGGGAGAGCGGCATGCTGGGGGAGGGATCATCCCCACGCGTGTGGGGACAAGTTTTTTTCGGGCTTTGTTTGCTTGGTCTTGTTGGGATCATCCCCACGCGTGTGGGGACAAGTGGTGATATGATGGTTAAAGCTGCTTTGCATTAGGATCATCCCCACGCGTGTGGGGACAAGTATTTACTCTGATGGGTACTTGCTTCACTCAGAGGATCATCCCCACGCGTGTGGGGACAAGCATTTATGTTCATATTGTACTCCTTGTTACCAGGGATCATCCCCACGCGTGTGGGGACAAGGTAATAGACATTTATCGTTTTACCGATAAGCGAGGATCATCCCCACGCGTGTGGGGACAAGTTGAAGGAGTATACTCCTGTGTTCGGTTGTTCGGGATCATCCCCACGCGTGTGGGGACAAGAATATAAAATTTACTTTTATAAAAAAACTCCTAGGATCATCCCCACGCGTGTGGGGACAAGCAAATCCTACAAATCTTAAGGATATTGCGGATAGGATCATCCCCACGCGTGTGGGGACAAGTGCGCCTTCGCATAATTCCCCGACCGCATTAAAAGGATCATCCCCACGCGTGTGGGGACAAGCGCTACCGCCGTTAGTATCGGTAAGGTTATCAGGGATCATCCCCACGCGTGTGGGGACAAGCACTTATCCGTTTTGCTATCTTAAGGTGCATAAGGATCATCCCCACGCGTGTGGGGACAAGATATCTGCATAAACATGTCTGATAACGCATTTAGGATCATCCCCACGCGTGTGGGGACAAGTTAAGATAGCAAAACGGATAAGTGTACAGTTTGGGATCATCCCCACGCGTGTGGGGACAAGCCCCCGAGCCGACAATCTCAAGCGGTCAAGAGAGGATCATCCCCACGCGTGTGGGGACAAGATAGTCGGTGTACCTGCAACAAAAAGTGCGTTGGGATCATCCCCACGCGTGTGGGGACAAGTTGCTTACTGTGCCTGTGTTGCTGACAGTGTTGGGATCATCCCCACGCGTGTGGGGACAAGCTGTATAAAGCATCTGCGGAGATAATCAACCCGGGATCATCCCCACGCGTGTGGGGACAAGGTTCTGTTTTGCCCTGTATCCAGTTCTTAGATGGGATCATCCCCACGCGTGTGGGGACAAGGGGGCATACAAGCTTTCGCATTGACTGTTTTGGGGATCATCCCCACGCGTGTGGGGACAAGACGTCCAGAGCGGGCATATACCACAACACGAAAGGATCATCCCCACGCGTGTGGGGACAAGAACAATATCAACGTTAATGCACGAAATGGCACAGGATCATCCCCACGCGTGTGGGGACAAGAGTATCCGCTTGCCATACCGCCAAGCGTGGAGGGGATCATCCCCACGCGTGTGGGGACAAGCCCCCGAGCCGACAATCTCAAGCGGTCAAGAGAGGATCATCCCCACGCGTGTGGGGACAAGAAGGCAGAGTACGAGATGAGATATAGGGGGTGAGGATCATCCCCACGCGTGTGGGGACAAGGTGTGAAAACTGCGTGAAAACTGCGTGAAATTAGGATCATCCCCACGCGTGTGGGGACAAGAAAAAGCTGTTACCAACGGGTCGCCGTCATCTGGGATCATCCCCATGCGTGTGGGGACAAGCATCTTTTTGGTGACTTTTTTAGGCGTGGTATGGGATCATCCCCACGCGTGTGGGGACAAGAGTGTTGTGCAAACAAATGGTGGATATATGCAAGGATCATCCCCACGCGTGTGGGGACAAGCCTTTTCTTTTTTCAATAAATTCTTCCAAAATAGGATCATCCCCACGCGTGTGGGGACAAGTGACCGTTTACACCTGTCATACGCTCAAAGTAAGGATCATCCCCACGCGTGTGGGGACAAGAAATGTGCTTACTGATAAGACAGTAAGCAAACAGGATCATCCCCACGCGTGTGGGGACAAGTGTCATTGTTTTGAGGTGTTACCTCTCGTTTCAGGATCATCCCCACGCGTGTGGGGACAAGACTATATTTGGCATTGTATTAACAACGGCAAACAGGATCATCCCCACGCGTGTGGGGACAAGAAAAAGCTGTTACCAACGGGTCGCCGTCATCTGGGATCATCCCCACGCGTGTGGGGACAAGTTTGTCGTATGTGTCGCCTTGTTCCTCTATCCAGGATCATCCCCACGCGTGTGGGGACAAGAACGGAAATAACGGTAATGCTAACCGAGCTTGAGGATCATCCCCACGCGTGTGGGGACAAGAAAAACAAATGGAAAAGGTATTTTTTGAGCATAGGATCATCCCCACGCATGTGGGGACAAGGAGTTGTAATCGGCATAAATGCAAAGGGAGATAGGATCATCCCCACGCGTGTGGGGACAAGTCTTTTTTAAGTCGTTCAAGCACCACTTGACCGGGATCATCCCCACGCGTGTGGGGACAAGAGGGCTTTAGCTCCATTTTGTTTGACATAATCGGGATCATCCCCACGCGTGTGGGGACAAGCTTTAAAATCATTAGCAAAAGCTGGAATAACATGGATCATCCCCACGCGTGTGGGGACAAGCCCCGATCGAGGGGAAAAACCACAAATCTCATAGGATCATCCCCACGCGTGTGGGGACAAGACCGCCTAGAACCTTAAAAAATACACTCAAACAGGATCATCCCCACGCGTGTGGGGACAAGTCGGCTTTGTCCCGCAGTCAGATGGCACACTAAGGATCATCCCCACGCGTGTGGGGACAAGAAGCCCGTACAAGCGGAGTTGAGGTTATATCAAGGATCATCCCCACGCGTGTGGGGACAAGTTAAAAAAGGCGTTTGTGTAGTCAGGGAGTTCGGGATCATCCCCACGCGTGTGGGGACAAGTAAAGTACTGGTGCAACAAGATTTTGCCGCTTGGGATCATCCCCACGCGTGTGGGGACAAGTCTCCGACTGTCTGTAACTGACCGTCGGACACAGGATCATCCCCACGCGTGTGGGGACAAGGCGATACAGACTAACGGCACTTTTTACCCTAACGGATCATCCCCACGCGTGTGGGGACAAGTGAAATTTGTACCAGACCGATTTCATTTCTTTAGGATCATCCCCACGCGTGTGGGGACAAGAAAAATCCCTTAATGATGATAACATAACGGTGCGGATCATCCCCACGCGTGTGGGGACAAGCTGCACATACAAAGATTTTACCACTTAAAACGGGGATCATCCCCACGCGTGTGGGGACAAGATGGCTGATATTGTAAATACATTGCTTACTTGGGGATCATCCCCACGCGTGTGGGGACAAGTTAATAACGAGACAAGTCTTATAACATATAGTAGGATCATCCCCACGCGTGTGGGGACAAGCTCAAGGCGCTTGCGTCTTTTTTAAGGACGAGGGGATCATCCCCACGCGTGTGGGGACAAGAAGTAGTCGTCATACTGCTTTGCGACTGTTGCAGGATCATCCCCACGCGTGTGGGGACAAGTCACAGGGTTTAACAAGTCATGCGATGTGACAAGGATCATCCCCACGCGTGTGGGGACAAGGGGGCTTTGCGCTTGACTGGGAGAGCAGTCTGAGGATCATCCCCACGCGTGTGGGGACAAGGATGTGCTTCCCGTGCTTGTGCCGATGCTCGCAGGATCATCCCCACGCGTGTGGGGACAAGTTGCGTCTTTTTTAAGGACGAGGTTATGGGATAGGATCATCCCCACGCGTGTGGGGACAAGGCTCTGCATACGTCGCACTGCCCTCATAGCCCGGGATCATCCCCACGCGTGTGGGGACAAGAAGTAGTCGTCATACTGCTTTGCGACTGTTGCAGGATCATCCCCACGCGTGTGGGGACAAGTCGTTTCAGCAAAGTTTAACGCAAAGCGTAACGGGATCATCCCCACGCGTGTGGGGACAAGTGTCGTTTGTGCTGTCGTTTGTGACTGTACCAGGGATCATCCCCACGCGTGTGGGGACAAGTATGAGAGCGCCCTCGTCGGCAACGAGCACTGGGGATCATCCCCACGCGTGTGGGGACAAGTGCAATATCGCCGGATAACGCTTTAGGCTGTAAGGATCATCCCCACGCGTGTGGGGACAAGGACGGTGACAGAGTAAATCCGTGAGAGGAGGAGGGATCATCCCCACGCGTGTGGGGACAAGCTTGAGCCGTCATACTTCCTACTCAGATTTTTGGGATCATCCCCACGCGTGTGGGGACAAGCACGCTTGGCGGTATGGCAAGCGGATACTTTAAGGATCATCCCCACGCGTGTGGGGACAAGCCGACACTCTTTGCAGCGTCAAACGACAAGGGCGGATCATCCCCACGCGTGTGGGGACAAGAGGTGACCTTGACTATACTATAGAACGAAATCAGGATCATCCCCACGCGTGTGGGGACAAGATTAGCAACAGCGGAAATGTTTAACGGTGGCGAGGATCATCCCCACGCGTGTGGGGACAAGTGACAAGTAACAATGGCATCATGCAGATGACAAGGATCATCCCCACGCGTGTGGGGACAAGTTGACCGTTTACACCTGTCATCATCTCAAAATAGGATCATCCCCACGCGTGTGGGGACAAGTTAACCGTCACACCTGCCACCTTTGTGGTTAAGGGATCATCCCCACGCGTGTGGGGACAAGTCGGCAAGTAATACATCATATGTGCAAGTACGAGGATCATCCCCACGCGTGTGGGGACAAGCAACGGAGATAAAAATAACGGCAACATCAGTCTGGATCATCCCCACGCGTGTGGGGACAAGCTAAGGGCAGGAGGAAAACAAATGGAAAAGGTAGGATCATCCCCACGCGTGTGGGGACAAGGATATTTGCGGTAATCGTTAACTGCTTGATTGAGGATCATCCCCACGCGTGTGGGGACAAGCATAGCGCACCATCTTGTGTTCAGCACGGGCAAGGATCATCCCCACGCGTGTGGGGACAAGTTATACTCACCCGCCAAGGACGCACCTGACAAAGGATCATCCCCACGCGTGTGGGGACAAGTTTTTTGACTTGGCAACTTTTTGTGGTATCTGAGGATCATCCCCACGCGTGTGGGGACAAGTTAAAAACAACTTAGCAAGTGCCCGCTCAGCACCGGATCATCCCCACGCGTGTGGGGACAAGTTGTACGCCGATCGTCGCTGACTCCCTATAAAGGGATCATCCCCACGCGTGTGGGGACAAGGGGGCTTTGCGCTCGACTGGCAAAGCAGTCTGAGGATCATCCCCACGCGTGTGGGGACAAGAGGGTACAGCGGCAGTGCCTGTGTGGTCGTCTGGGATCATCCCCACGCGTGTGGGGACAAGACAATGGTGACCGCTTGCTGTCCAGCGTCGATAGGATCATCCCCACGCGTGTGGGGACAAGTGAGGTAAATATCAGCATATTTTTTCTCGACGAGGATCATCCCCACGCGTGTGGGGACAAGCAGCCATATGCTATAATACAAGTGTCAACAGGAGGATCATCCCCACGCGTGTGGGGACAAGAAAAACAAAAAGTGCCAAGAGAGACTGTACTCGGGATCATCCCCACGCGTGTGGGGACAAGCCAGTCGGGCGGGATATAAAAGCCGTGTTATCGGGATCATCCCCACGCGTGTGGGGACAAGTAACCTCTCATTTTCCTTTTCACGTTTTGAAAAGGATCATCCCCACGCGTGTGGGGACAAGTCGCTATTGCTTTTATCATTCGGTCTGCTGATAGGATCATCCCCACGCGTGTGGGGACAAGTACATCGGGGAATATTCCTTTTTCGGTATTGCAGGATCATCCCCACGCGTGTGGGGACAAGTTTCTGATTATTCTGATATTATTCAATGCCTTAGGATCATCCCCACGCGTGTGGGGACAAGATAGTTATCGGAGCAGAAACGAAAAACGGAGTAGGATCATCCCCACGCGTGTGGGGACAAGTTTTTATTGCGGTTTTCATTCCTTGTATTTCCAGGATCATCCCCACGCGTGTGGGGACAAGAACTTTTTGTTTTTATAAAATTCCGCAACCGAGGGATCATCCCCACGCGTGTGGGGACAAGTTTATCAAGATAGGTGTTTTCTGTGCATTTATAGGATCATCCCCACGCGTGTGGGGACAAGGATACCATATATCAAGCCCGAACATTTTATTGAGGATCATCCCCACGCGTGTGGGGACAAGCAGAGGGTTTAACAGCAGGTGTTTTTACAGTTAGGATCATCCCCACGCGTGTGGGGACAAGTTTATCATGCGTTCACGCTTTGTGGTGTCACTGGGATCATCCCCACGCGTGTGGGGACAAGTATGTAAGACAAGCGCAAAGTTAAACGAAGTTAGGATCATCCCCACGCGTGTGGGGACAAGACTAAAGAAATCAAGGAAAATAGCGGTTTTGCAAAATCAACCGCTTAGATTTCCTTTAACTTTTCATAGATCCTTTGTGTAAGCAGACAATCGTCAAGCGCCCTATGAATCCTATCTTTATTATAATGCAAATCAAGATAATCCGCAATAGCTGATAATGAATATGAATTAATATCAAGTAGTTTTCTTGATATTTTAACTGTATCAATAATTTTTGACGGAACAAAATCAATTTTGTTTTCAGCACACGCAGATTTAATAAAATTCAGGTCAAAACCGATATTATGCCCAACCAGAGGTTTTCCGTTGCATCGCATTGCAAACTCACTAAGTGCTTTGCTTTTGTCCGTTCCTTCACTTGCCAGTAATTCCTCCGTTATACCTGTAAGCCTGATAATCGCCTCCGGTATTTTTTTATCTGTTTTGACAAGCACAGAATATGTTTCCGCTACTGATCCGTTTTCAACCGTCACTGCGCCGAGTTCTATTATTTCATCATCGGGATTAAGTCCCGTTGTTTCAATATCGATTACCGTATATGTATCCGATACACCGGATGATTTCTGTTTTTTCTCCGATAAACGATTTATGTGATTTGTCATAGCCTTAGGACGAATAACGTTTTCATCGTCACTTTTTGTCACACGTCTTTTTATAAGCTTTATGCCGTCATAATCTACCGGCTCCCATTGCGTATTGTGAATACGGAATTCCAGTTTCTGCTCGTTATTTGAGCTGTATGACATTGAAGCATGACCGTTTCCAATGTTTGAGCACACTCTATCCCATACGTTATCACGAACTCTTGCGTTCAGATTTCCGACATACACGCCTGTGTCTATTTCCTGCATCCACCTGGAAAGATCTCCGCGCAGTTTAGGCGGACAACAACTCAGTGTAATTACTACCATCATATCGTCACCTGTATTGTTTACCGTAATCGAGAGGTTCGTTTTTATCATTCCACAGATACATGGCTTTTTCGTCATCCGGATTTTCTTCAGGCATCAGCAGATATTTAATATCGTGTACCATTCGCTCAAGCATATGAGCTTTCACCATTTCGTCACGGACCCTATGCCGTACAAATCTTGATATATCATCATTTACCGATGCAGCCGCTTCAAAAGATATCGGTATCGTGACTTCAGCTTTATAAAGATCGGCTATATCGTATACGAACGAACATTCGTGACCAATATGTACAAACCCCAGTGCAGGCGAACACCCCATAGAACATATAACAGCGTGAGCAAGCCCGTAAAGGCAGGCGTGAGCCGCCGACAGAGCCTGATTGACCGGATCGGACGACTGGAAATCTTCGTGATTGTATACACGACCGTTCCATTCGACATTCCATTTTTCAGACTGCTGTCTGTACACTTTTCTTATACGACTGCCCTCACGGCCTCTCAGCTGTTGCAGAGTAAGCCCCGAAACATCCTCATCGGGAAAACGCATCATATACATCTTTCTGACAACATCAAGATGCTTGCGCTGGTTTGTGACCATTTCCGCTTGTTTTACAATAAGCCTCGAACTGTGCGTCAGCGGTCTGCCGCCGGCATAATATCTGACACCCTGCTCACCAACCCAGCATATGCTTATTCCGCTGTCGCCGATAAGTTCCATAGCCCTGTGTGAAACATCAGTTCCGGGACCTAACATAAGTACAGAGATTGTACCGGATGGTATATGCGTAACGCCGTTCTCATCAATAACGGTGATTGCACTGTCTTTTCTGTTTATTTTACAATGTTCCAGATACAGAAATGTAATTCTGTCGGCAATCTGCGGCAGTTCTACGATATCGGGTTTTATCATTCCGGGTATTTCAGCCATTTGTATTATTTCCCGGACGCATTACGGTCATAAGTCCCATACCGTACGCTTTTCCTCTGCCTAATCCGTTTAAGAGCATATTTTTGAACAGTTCTTCATCCGTCACTTCAAGCAGTCCTTCAAACGTCACCGACAGAAGAGTTACTACTCTGTTGTCCTTTTTGAAAAATCTGCACCACTTGTTCTGAACCACATCAAATGAATCTTCACTAAGGCAGAACCCGTTCTTCTCTGCTCTGTCAATCAGCCACTGCTTTTGAAAGTCAACAATGGTGACTGCCCTTTTCTTACCCTGTCCCTGTTTTACATTATCCGTTTTCACCGGATTTGCAGTAAGGCGGAACTGCCATATATCACCCTTTTTTATTCTGCCAAGCAGACCGTCATATTCTCTTGTTTCTCCTGCTCTGCCGGTATCACCAAACTGCAATGCTATAACAGATAAGTCAGGCTTCTGATTGCTGAGAATCATCAGATAAAGCTCTCCTCCAAGGCTGTCGATGCGCCAGAGCTTTCTTGAACGGTCATCCGTAAGTGCCGCTTCTACAGCTCCGTGCAGAACACTGCGTGAATTGACCGCCTTCAATGTATTGCGGTTTGACAGATCCAGATAAACTCTTGATAAGTACATTGTTTCACCTCAATTCAGCCATAGGGTCGTGCTCTGCAGAAACCATATCCGCCGTGCTGTCCGGCTTATCGATTTCCACATAGCAGTCTTTTATTTTTCGCAGCCCGAAACGTCTGAATGTCGGATCAAACGAAACAGGAACATCCTTGATTATTGCAGGACCGTCTTCGCTTTCTGCGATAATTCTGAGCCTTGTGTCGGCGTTTTTTCTCTGCTGTTTGTCAAGCAACGGACTTTCCGATTTAAGCACATCAAGAAGATCTCCGTCACGCAATCCCCATACAAGCGGAGGTGTAGGCGGGCATGAGCGCCTGCCTAAAAATAGCGGAAACGCCGGATGCTTCAGAGCGTCTTCGATTTTTTCTATCAGCCCTGCATCTTCATGTTCGAGTCCTACAAGGAAAGTCGCATCGGAAAGGTAAAAACGGTGCGTGATATACTTTTTTGTCTTTTCACCGTTGGCAGTGTGATAATCCCTTATCTGCCGACCTTCGTTCTCTACTCTGATACCGATCTTAAGCTCATTCAGATCGTCAAGAGGTTCCGTCCTCTCTCTTCCCATAGCCGATGCCACAAGTCCGATTACACCGCTCTTGGTCGGATATCCGAGCGTGCGGCGTGTATCAAATTTCGACTCAACGCCCCATGACTGCAACGGAGCGGCAAGTCTGAGCAGCAGTACAGGCATTATACCACCTCATCTTTTATGTAGCTATACAGCTTTTCGAGCAGCTCGTCAAGATTTACCCTTTCGGCATCGGATATAGCGTCCGCACCTATCATAAAGCTCTTTACAGGCTTTCCGCTGAAGTTGTCATATACCTTGCCTGCATACTCCTGTAATTTCTTCACGGACTCTTCAACATAGCCGTTATTGCTGATAACCGGCTTTTCAAATGCACCTACAAGGTTTACGGGCTGATCTTTTCTGATCGTCACATAAACCATATCGGGATATGTTCTGTTTGCGTATGAGTTCTGCTTACCGGTAGGCATAGAGCAGATAAATGCTTCGGCAAATCCCTTTATAACTTCTGCTACAGAAACACCTATTGATTTCTTAAGCTGTGCAACATTCACAGTCGCATATCTATAAAGCGTTGAAGAATTGAACTCTGTTGTTCCGAGATGTCCCGCACCCGCACTGTCCTCAGGCGAGCAATCGTCTACTGCCGTAAAGTAATCATACTCATTCTGTACGGCATGAGTTGAAATGCTGTGAGCAACCTGCGATGCCGCGTCAACATTCAGGTCAGCGTCGTCTGCTACCATTCTTCCGAATAAAGCAATATCAACAGAAGGCGTTTCTTTAAGCGCCTGCTTATAGAGCTTGGCGTCTTTTTCACCGCTTATAACAAGTTGTGCAAGATTATTAGCCTGTACAGCACTTATAAAGAACAGTGCTCCTGTTTTATTATCCTTCTTTTCGTTTATTTTCACACCTGCCGAGTTCATCGCCTTTATAGCTTCCTTAACGGCTGTTTCATCGTCAAAACTGCTGTCAAGCTTTTTGATTTCATTTGCAATAAGATCAACAGCGTGCATTGTTCTGTAGCCGAGTTCTTCACTTGTAAAAAGTTCATTGAACATAAGACGCATTGCGTGCTTCCACGACTGGCTTGACACTCTCGCTCTGTTTGCACCGCCGTAAAAAGCTGTTTTAGGTCTGCCGGTATCATCACGGTTTACGCATGAAGGCGGAACTGTCTGTACTACATGGAAATCAACATATAATCTTTCGTTACTCATTTTCTTTACTCTCCTTTTGAATTATCTTTTTCGGTCTTATACTTTTCGGAATAGAAATCTCTTCCCCACGACAGTTTTATATCTGCCGCCTGCTCAGGATAATTGAACCTGTAGAGTTCTTCGGCAAGCTTCGCATAATCAAGCGGTATACTCTTGCCTTTGAGCAGTTGAACTATGCTTTTGAGCTGGTAAGCAAGCTCTTCCTTTGTCGTTGATGTTACAACAAGGTTAAGTCTGTTTACAACACGTTCTTCATCATCACTGCTGTTTGCAATGTGATAAGCCGCTCTTCCCAGAGTATAGCCCTTTTCATACATAAATCTGTCGTTACCCTGCTGATGCAAAGCGCACAACGTCAGAGCCGTATAAACTGCCCATTCTGCATTTGACGCACACTTTGAACCTTTAAGTTCTTCATCGATTCTGTCGAATATCAGCCACCAAAGCGACGGGAGTTCTCCCGGCTTTTTACCGATACCGTGTCGAAGCTCAGCAAGATAGCCCTTGCCTCTTCCTGTGTCTGCAATGCTGTGCAGATACTCGATTTTTGATGCGGTATAACGATAAACCATATCACTCTTACTCATTTGTTATCACCTTCTTTTCTGAAAATTTTATTTATTGTAGCATTGAAAATGTTAAGAGCCTCTACCGTAGTCACAAGGTTTTTATCCTTGCCATCCTTCTCATATCTACCGAAAATCGTATTTGCGCTCATCTGATGAACACAGTCGTTTCCGAATACGATTGCGATTTTCCTTACAGTATCTTCGATTTTACCTGTGTATTCATCAATATCATAACTTGTATCAAGCTGTGACAGCCAATCTCTGAAAGGCTTGTCTATCATACTGTAGAACTGCGTCTTTGCATCTTCTCCGGATAGTTTGTCACCGCTTGCTCCTGCGGATTTCTGCAAATTGATACTGAGTTTATTTACCGCTTTAGCCGCACTTTCACATTTGCCTATCTCGTTTCCTATACGATAGCGCCACGCTTCTCCGACTTTCATCAGCAGATCTGAATGGAACGACAGTTCATCACTGATAGAATCAACAATCTTAAAACACATACTATCGTTGAAATCATGAATTACAGACGCCGTTGTTACATTAAGTAAAAAGCAATTATCCAGATAGCTCCTGTCTATGTACGATTCAATATGAGCTATAACGCCCGGTTTTCTTGCAGTGCTTGAATTTTCATCACCTTCAAGCGCCGCGATACTTCCGAATTCCTGCCAAGCCTTTGTCGAAGGCTTATGAAGCTGAGGTTTATATTTTATGCTGTCGCTTCCTTTTTCTTTATACGACCTCCAGAGCGTCATCTGCTCACCGAAAACTTCAACTTCTTCAAAATAATCTCCGCCTGAAATATAATAACCGTTCACCTTTCCGTTTTCTCTGCAAAGATACACACGTCTTGACATCAATGAAAGCAATGCCGCCTGATTATCGGGAACAGGTATCAGAGTATTGAACTCAGCTTTGTTGTTATCCTTTTCCCACGACGGAGTACTTACATACACGTCATATTCAGAATCGCTTTCTGCGTTGTAATTCAGCATAAGCGTTTCAAACAGGTTGTTTCCTCTGACCGCTATCAGCCCCAATATACTAACCCATGATTTCTTAGGTACTGGTTGTTTTGCCGCTGTATCGTCAAAACAGATTATATGTAACAACCAACGAACCGCTTCCGAATATGAAAGCAGTCTTCCGTCATTGTTCCTGTCAGAGAAAAGCCTGGGCTTATTGGCACTTTCAAAAAGCGAGCCAATCATTTTTGCTATACTTGTAGCCTTACCTTTACCGTTTACCTTGTTAGACTGATAAAACGGATACTCCTCATCAAACAGCCAGAAACGGTCATACCATTTTTCAAAATACTTCTCAAACGGCTTCATCGGAAATTTGCCGCTCCGATAAACCTCGATCCAGTTATCCGTAAGATAATTAATATCGTCCTCGGGATCAACTTCATCACCGTTTTTGTCGTACCTTGAGAATACCGTGTAGATCACCGCAAGCAGAAACCTCAGTACAGCCATATCCTGCGTTTTTGTTTCTCCTGCAAGCTCCGTGTAATCCTGTGCGTGTTCAAAGACCTGCCTTATGCTTATCTCTTTCACCTCGCACCCGTTGTCACGGACACATATCCACGGTTCGTCGATCAGATTGAACTCTCTGTCCATATCAGCTTTCTTCCTCCTTTATTTCTTCAAAACCTCTTTCGGTGCTGTATTTATACGTTCTGCCGAGCATACTTATCTTGTTATTTCCGTCAAGCAAAAGCAATATCTCACCTTTGAGCCACTTTGCATTCCTCCACGCCTGAGGCATAGAGTTTGCCAGTATCTCAATCGTTTTACCAAAATTATAAGACTTGCTGAAAAATGCCGGCAATCTCAGTCTTTGCTTTGCTATCAGCTTTGCCTGTGCATTATCGGGTACAGAAGTAATATCAAACACTGCGTCCCGTGAAAACAGCGAATACTCCGTATCGGATGTTTTCACAAGCACAAGTGCTTCTATGGTTTCCTGCCCGTCACGCACCGCCGCTTCACCGTCTGAATCATTGTTCAGCTCTCGCCTGTTGATCATATCGCTAAGCGTTGAATCACTGCGATTAATTTTTTGTGACGGTATGCAATATTTCTTGGCTCTTTGCTTTTTCTCTTTTTGTTCATCACTATATTTTCTATACTCTGCGGTCTGTTGTTCATCATTGTCGGGTTCGGAATAAACAGCGCCGACAAGCTCAGGAATACATCCCGGTATAACAAGTTTATCCGGCAGATATTTTTCAGTTTGCTTCAGTATCCAACCGGAGTAAACACTCTTGCTGAAATCTTCCGGGATCAACACGCACAGCTCCGGTTCGGATAATTTATCCGGACGTGTGCGGTTATGTCTGTGCAGTCTGCCTGAACGCTGTAACAACAGATCCATAGGGCAAAGTTCGGTTATCATATAGTCAAAGTCTATATCAAGCGACTGTTCAAGCACCTGTGTACCGACTACTATCAGCTTGTCCCTCTTCTCACAGGTCGACTTCTTACCGACAAGTTCTGTTAGCTCACGCTCAATTACCGCTCTGTCAGTCGATATAAGTCTGCTATGGAAACATATAACACGATAATCAGGCATATTCGCCGCTATTGTGTCGGCAAGTTCCTGGGAATAAGCAACGCTATTCACAATAACAGCCGCACAACCGCCGTCCGACAGTTTATCTTCAAGCAGGTTTACAATATCGTTGCTGTCATTTTCTTCTCTTCTGATTACTGTGATAGGCTTATCGGGGATATCAACAGGTATATCCTTCTGCTTTACCTCCGCACCGTCGCTCCAAGTCAGCACAGGATATGCCATACTGCTGTTGTCAAAACTGTTCTTACTGCCGGTATACCATTTTATCAGTTCCGCTCTCTTATCCGGCGGCAATGTTGCAGAAAGAATTATCACAGGCACATTATACGCCGCCATCCAGCGCAATGAATTTTCCAGATAAACGTACATATATCGGTCATAAGCATGGCACTCATCTATAATAACAGTCTTACCTGCAAGTCCCAGGTGCCTTAGCATAACGTGTTTCTGCTTTAACGATGCCATAAGAAACTGGTCAACTGTAGCAACAACAAATTCGGACAACAGCGCCTGTTTTCTTCCTTCAAACCAGGTATGAACCATTATATTGTCATTATCGTCATCGGAAATGTCGGATGCTCTTCCGTGGAACATCTCACAGTATTCGTCATTCATATCCGTCATACCGTGTGCAAGTCTGAGCGAATGTATATCATCAGTACCACTCGCCCAGGAATGAATACGATCAAATATTCCGTTAGCGGTTGCCTGCGTCGGCAGTCCGAAAAACATTCCGCCATAGCCGAAACGTGATGCAAGTATCTCCGTTGCCGCAAGTGCCGCCTCAGTTTTACCTATTCCCATAGGTGCCTCAAGTATGTATATACCGGGCTTATTGCAAAGGCTTACAACATTCATAAATTCACGCTGTACGCAGTTCGGTTTGAAGCCGAAACGCTCTTCAAAAAAGCTGTCGCTATCAGCGATAAAATCGGCATACCAGCTGTCCGTAAGCGAAAGCTTGTTCCACGCTCTTCTGACACGCTCCTCACACTGCTCATCGGTGAGTTTTTCTTCGATGTCTATGTAAGGAAAATAATCGGTGTTGCTCGCTATCCAGTCACTCATTACGAGCAGTCCGGTAATCAGCATCTGCGCCGCAACATCGGGATTCGGCAGATTTTTGACATCTTCAAATCCGGTTACGCTGAGAGCGTATTCCATCCATTCCGCTCTTATCTGTGTCCATTCGTTTACGTTAACCTTGCCGTGTCCGTAATAGTTAGCCTCAAATGAACATTGCCCCCTATCCGCCGAACAATCGCCGTGATGTGCGCCAACAATGACTGCGGTTGGCGGTGCAACCTCAAATTCTTTTTTCAGAATATACTGTCCCGCTATGTTATGCGGTGACTCTGATATCTGTGTCAGACCTGAAAGGTCGATACCCGCGTCAAACAGTCTGTCATCCAGACCCTGAATATTATCTTTAAGCTTTCGTTGAAACGCCGGAGTTAATTTTCCTATATCATGCACCAGTGCAATGAACTTACAATAGTTGCACACAATTTCTTCTGCGTTCTCCGAACTCTCAATGCCAATCGCAGCACACAAGCGCCTTCTGACATTCTGAGCGATCCATTTATTGAAAAGTCGCTTTATTATCCCGGCCGTATCACTTGCGTGAACATTGAAAGGCAACCATTTTGTGTTGTCTTCAAAGCTGCTTTTTGCAGCTAACAGTTCTGATGTTTTCATTTCATATTCTCCAAATATGTTTCATTAATTGACATTATACTACTATTTTTATGCTAAGTCAATATAATTGAATACATTTTATTATACAGTATGTCTAATTATGTCGAATTAATTGAAAGTAATGATATGTACGGTTTGCCTTGTATGTGCAAGCCTTAGTACCGCTTATCTTGCTTGTTGTACTGAAAGTGTAGTCATATCCGCTCTTTGTTACTGTGACACCGGGAATGTTGAATGCACTTGCCGGCATATTGCTCTTGTTATTGTCCGGCAGTGTAATACTGTACTTCTTCGTTGAAGAATTATATTCCATTGTGTGAGTAGGAGCTTTAGCCTTATTAGTCACAGTGAAGCTCGGAACAATTGAATATGCCTTCATCTTGTTTAAGATGTACTCATAGCACTTTTCAGCGGGTCGTCCTTTCAACTGGTCGTAATATGCTGTTTTAGGTGTATTAGGAATTTTTGAATTAACAGCCAGGTCGCTTTTACCATATCCTGTACGCAGTCCCTGTTGAATTTCCCATGATATAATTTGTGTTGCAAATGAGAAATCATCAAGATTTGTGTTAGCAACCGGCGATTTGGTGACGGAGCTGTTAAAACCACAAAGTAAATCAAATTTCAATCTGACACTTACATTATCCGGTAAGTTTTGCATATATTTATCGCTGGTATCTTTACCAACATAGGAACTACCTGTGCTGTATGATACACCGGCTTCGATACAGATTGCCTGCTGTGTTACGCCGTTCTTACTAATGCCTAACTTAGCGTGTGTTGAGGCATAGCGAGTGGCTACACCTACACTACCGTCTGACTTATAGTAGATATAGTCGTAATTGTACTTATCGGCGTAAGGCTTACCGTCAGAGCCGATGTAGTTTCCAAGCATAGCCGCATAAACATTGTCACCGACACCCCAATCTGACGCAAGCGTCTGAATGGGCAGAGCGACTAATGTCATAACTGCCGCAAGGAAAAGTCCGGTCAGCTTTTTGAATTTGTTTTTAAACATAACCTTTGTCCTTTCTTGTTTGATTTTTTGAAAAAATATATATAAAAAAGCAGTCCTACGGGTGCGGACTGCTTTGGATTTTCATTTGACTGTCAGAAAAAGAAAAAGAAAAAGAGCCTTGAATTTATATTTTCAAAGCTCTTAGCATATTAAATTTTGACAGGTATCAGTAGCAAGGGAAGAACACATAAGCTGTCAAGTCCTGGCAGGCGGTATCATTGCTAATATCAACGCCCCAGTGTTCTTTTGCCCATTGGCAATATTCACTTGCAAGGCAATAGTCTACACAAGTTGCGCCTAAACCCTCGTCATAATTAAGTTGAATATTTCCACATAACATAGCTATCATAGCTTCTTTACGAGTATATCCTTCGTATATAAACTTAGGAACTGCCGGGCTATTAGCATATACTTGCGTCCAACTGCTGTGCTGATATACTTTGCCTTTGACTGTATCGAAGTCGGACGGCTTACAGTAGCCGTAACCGTTATCCTTTGCGTACTTTTCGCAAGCCTTTAATATATCTTCACAATCCTGCTTTGTAAATCTCCAGTTATCTTCAGCAGGCTTGCTTTCCTGTTTCTTCGTTGTTGTCTGTGAAGGCTTAGGTGCTTCAGCTTTCTTTGTGGTTGTTGTAGTCTGTATAACAATCTTGCTGTCGCTCAGATAGTCACCGTGTATAAAGCTGCCGTCAGAAAGTTTGAAGTAACCTGTATCGGTCTTGGCTATTACCGTGACTTTATCGTTCACGCTGTACAGCTTAACTGTGTCAGCGCCGAGTACGGCTTTCTTTCTGCTGTAGCAGTCTGTGTTGACGTACTTTGTACCGCTTGCCTTTGTTTCTGTCCATTCGGGTGCGGGCTTTGTAGTGGCGGCGGTTGTTGTCGTTGCCGGCTTTGGCTTTGCCGTTGTTACCGCTTTTGTGGTGGTAGTGGTAGTTTCAGCACTTTTTGTTTCCTGTGGCTTTGTGGTGGTCACTGCTGTGATAGCTGTGGTCTGAGCAGTAGTTGTTTCTGCTTTCGGCTCGTCAATCCTATCCATCACTGTTCCCGTTATTGCCGGAGCGGTAGTTGTGGTAACTGCCGTTTCGGGTACGGAGGACATTGTGCTGTTTGCACTGCCTGCCGTGCAAGCACTGGTCAGTATTACGCTGATAAGGGTTATTGTTGCGAGTATGGTGTGGGTACGTTTCATTTTGGTGTCCTCCTTTGTGGGATTTGGTACTATTTCCTCAAGTATATTGTACCATAAAAACTGACAAAAGTCCAGCACTTACCGAAATACACAAAAACCGCCCCGTGAAAAACACAGGGCGGTAAAATATTCATTTAGTATTATCTATCAGTCAGCCAAAAAACTGCTCATAAGTGTATGACCCTCAGCGATATAATCGCCCGTCTTAGCCGCACTCTCCTCGCAGAAGCAATCAACACCGTCAAGCTTCTTTCTGCTGTCATATATCATGAACGGCACAGGAGCATTTGTATGTGTTCTCAGTTCAAGCGGTGTGGGATGGTCGGGGCAGATAAGGATCTTTATATCCTCGTCCTTGAATTCGTCAAGCAGCTTGCCGAGTATCTTTTCGTCAATAAGGCTTATTGCCTTTACCTTATTGTCAACCTCATTACGATGACCGCATTCATCGGGAGCTTCAACATGGATATATACAAAATCCTTGCCGCTCTTCAGTGCGTCAACAGCCGCCTGAGCCTTACCGTCAAAGTTTGTATCTATGTAGCCTGTTGCACCGTCAACCTTGATAACGTCCATTCCTGTGAACTTGCCGATACCTCTGAGCAGATCGACCGCAGAGATCATAGCGGCGCTCTTTCCGTACTTTTCGGCAAAAGGAGTAAGATCCTTGCGAACACCCTCGCCCCAGAACCATATACTGTTTGCAGGACGAAGACCTCTTTCGATTCTCTTTAAGTTTACGGGATGATCCTTCAGCAGATCATAACTCTTCTTCATCATCTCAATAAGCACCTTGCCGTTTTCGTTCACACCAAGATGCGTCTTTATCGGCTTGCCTGTTATATCGTGGGGAGGAGTCAGCGTGCCTATATCGGTCGTACCGTGATCCCATATCAGACAATGACGGTAGCTTACACCGCTGTAGAATCTGAATTCATCCGTACCGAGCTTTTCGTCAATGAACTTTATAAGCTCTGCGGCTTCTTCTGTAGATATATCGTCGGCACAGTAGTCGAGTATTGTCTTATCCTCGTAAACCGGCTCGTCCGACAGCGTTACAAGATTCGTTCTGAAAGAAACGTCCGTAGGCTTCATATCAATGCCTATACTGCCTGCCTCTAAAGGACTTCTTCCCGAATAATATATTGCAGGATCATAACCGAGTACGGAAAGATTCGCAACGTCACTGCCGGGCTTCAGATTGTCCTCGACCGTCTTTACAAGACCTACTCTTGATACCTTTGCGAGCTTGTCCATATTAGGCTTGTGTGCAACACTCATAGGTGTTCCGCCTATATCCTCACGAGGAAGATCGGCCATACCGTCGCAAAGTAATACTGCGTATTTCATTTTTTGTTATCCCTTTCTTGCATAAAAATCCGACCGAAAATACGGCTGAAAAAACCGCTTTTTCCTGTCTTATCTATTAAAGTATAGCACAATGTCTGCAATAAATCAATATAAAAATTGCAAAGCGACTTGTTTTTGCTTTATCTTGCCGTATCGGTAAGCAGAATTTTACACGGATATTTTCCGACATAAAATCAAAAATATCATCAAGGACGGTGATATTTTGAATATTTCCAAAAAAGAATACGCACAGCTTGCCGACCGTTATTCCACACCGAGCAAGCTATATATAACAGTGCCGAAAGCGTTTGTAATAGGCGGACTTATCTGCTGTACAGGGCAGTTCTTTACCGATTTATATATTATGATAGGAAACGATGCAGATACTGCATCAGCGTACACCTCAATAACTCTTGTGCTGATAAGTGCCTTGCTGACGGGCTTCGGTCAGTATGAGCGGATAGCAAAGCACGCAGGCGCAGGCACTCTCGTTCCTATAACAGGCTTTGCGAATGCCGTTGTTTCCCCTGCCCTTGAATTCAAGACCGAGGGTCTCATTCTCGGTACGGGCGCAAAAATGTTCATCATTGCAGGGCCCGTAATAGTCTACGGCATAACAGCGGCATTTGTCTACGGCATAATTCTGTTCGTTATAAGTCTTTTCGGAGGTTGATATGGCTAAACTGATTTCAGAGGGTACAATAGAGTTTGACCGTGGTGTGTCGGTTTATTCCTGCGCCGCCGCAGTCGGAAAAATGGAGAGCGACGGACCTCTCGGCAACTGCTTTGACTATGCCGCAGAGGGTGCAGAGCTTGGACTTACCACTTGGGAAAAAGCCGAAAGCACCTTTCAGCAATATGCCTTTGATATTGCCCTTAGAAAAGGCAAGCTAATAAAAGAGGATATTTCATTCATTTTTGCAGGCGATCTGCTTAACCAATGCACAGGCTCGGCATACGGCCTGCGTGACACCGATATATCGTTCATCGGACTTTACGGTGCCTGCTCGACAATGGCTGAAAGTCTTGCAATGGCTTCACTTTTTGCGGATATGAGGCTCGGAGAATATTTCGCCGCCGTTACCTCGTCACACTTCTGCTCTGCCGAAAGGCAGTTCAGATTTCCCATAAACTACGGCGGCGTTCGTCCCCCTACTGCTCAGTGGACAGCTACCGGCGCAGGCTGCTGTATAACCTCGGTCGCTGAAAAACCGCCTTATGTAAAGCGTGTCACGATAGGCAAGATAACCGATATGGGCATAAAGGACGCAAACAATATGGGTGCGGCTATGGCAGGTGCGGCATACGATACGATAAACCGACACCTGCTCGCCACTGGAACATCTCCTGCCGATTATGATGTAATCTACACCGGAGATCTCGGACAGGTCGGCTCGGAGCTTATGTGCGAGCTTTTCCGCCGTGACGGAACAGAAATCAGCCATAAGCACAAGGACTGCGGTCTTATGCTGTATGACCGTGAAAAGCAGGACGTACACGCAGGCGGCTCAGGATGCGGATGCAGTGCCTCGGTACTGTGCGGACATATCCTGCCGCAGATAGCTGAGGGAAAGCTCCACAGAGTGTTGTTTGCCGCTACCGGTGCGCTTATGTCAACAACTAAAGTACAGCAGGGCGAAAGCATCCCCGGCATTTCCCACCTTGTAGAAATTTCAGACGCTTTATAACAGGAGATAATTTATGCAGTATTTATGGGCATTTTTAATCGGCGGTGCGCTTTGTGCTATAGGTCAGTTACTTATCGACCTTACAAAGCTCACCCCCGCAAGAATACTTGTAGCCTACGTTGTTTCGGGCGTGATTCTCGGAGCGGTAGGTCTTTATCAGCCGCTTGTCGATTTTGCAGGCGCAGGTGCGTCCGTACCTCTCACGGGCTTTGGCAATCTGCTTGCAAAGGGCATGAGAAAAGCTGTGGAAGATGACGGCTTACTCGGAATCTTCACGGGCGGATTTACCGCCTGCTCGGCAGGAGTTACCGCCGCAATGATTTTTGCTCTTGCGGTATCACTGATTTTTAACAGAACAGACAGAACAAGACAGGAATGATCCGTCTGTTTACCTTGACAAGTGCAAGTGCAAGTGCTATTATAATTACAGTTATTTAAAACTAACTGTAATTCATACATAAGGGGAAAATCAAAATGTCAAAGCAAAGTTACATTGAAAAAGGCTTTATAGAGGTCTGTAAAAATCGCTGTCCCGAACAATCCGAAAAGCTTATATCAGATATGAATAAAAGACTTGCTGTGCTCAGAAAAGAAACCGAAAACGAATCGAAAGCGATGAAATTCCACCTTGAAAGCCAAATACTACCCGGCATAGCGACTTATGAAACTTTGTCCGCCGTTATGTGTAAGGAACAGGCTTTAGCCGAGATACACCGCATTGTAGAGCTTCATTCACTTAAAATGAAAAAAGCGGTATCAAAAGCCGCCCGCTTTGCAGGAATGTATGAGCGTTTTCCGAAAATCTTTCTGAAAATCACGCAGAAAACCTTCGGCCGTGACGCAGGCTTTGACTATAAGATATATGACACCGATAAAAACACAGCAAGACTTGATATGATAAAATGCCCTTATCACATAATGACCGTAAGGTACGGTTGCCCCGAGTTATGCGTATGCTTCTGTGACAGCGACGATACAGCATACGGCGACATTCACCCTAAACTCAGATGGCACAGGACAAAAACTCTCGGACGAGGAAACGATTGCTGCGATTTCTCGCTGAGTTACATAAAAACCGAATAAACCACAACCGCCGACCTTACAGCCGGCGGTTCACTTTATCCATATATAAACAACTCAGTTCAGATACATAAATCCCTGTATCACAACACCAATAATCATAATAAGCGCAAGCACCCCCGCACCTATCTTCATACCTATTCCGAGCCTTTCACGATTTTTCTGCTTCATACTCTTACGCTCCTTGAATTATATATTTTAATTATACACCGATAAATTTCCGCTGTCAAGCAGAATGTACCTGCATAACCGGCAGAATGTCCGGAATAAACTGTATCATTATCTTTCCGGAGTGTGATATTATGTTTATATCGGTACTGCAAACCGCACTGCAGAGCCTTATCTTCTTTGCTCTGCATTTTAAAAGCAACGGTTCATTTCCCCGACAGCTTTCCGCAAAGGAAGAACGTGAATGCCTTGAAAAAGCGGCTCAGGGCGACCTTGCCGCCCGTGACAAGCTGATAAACCACAACCTTCGCCTTGTGGCATATATCGTAAAAAAGCACTACCCCGACAGTAAGGAAGCGGACGATCTTATCTCGATAGGCATAATCGGGCTTATCCGTGCCGCAGAAACCTTTGATTACAGAAAGAACATCAGCTTTTCCACCTATGCCGGAAAATGCATAAATAATCAGATAAGAATGTACTTCCGTAAAACAAAGCATCAGCAGACGGAGGTTTATATGAACGACCCGATGGACTGCGACAAGGACGGAAACGCCGTCACCCTTGCCGATATTTTCAAGGACGGAACGGACGTTGCCGAGGAGGCCGCTCTTAACATCGAGCTTGATAAAATGTACCGATATATAGACGAGGAGCTTGACGAGCGTGAAAAAGAAATACTTACAAAGCGTTACGGTCTGTCTAAAACATCCTACCGCACCGATAGGATAATGACCCAGCGTGAAGTCGCAGACGAGCTCGGCATAAGCAGGAGCTATATTTCAAGAATAGAAAAGAAAGCCCTCGAAAAGCTCCGCTCACGCTTTGAAAAAGGAGATTGATACAGAAGTATAAATGACCGATTTGTAGAAAAACTGATTCTTATTAAAGCGACACAGTGAAATATATCACCAACATCGCTTAAAACACTTTCCATACCGACAAGGAGTTAATATTTTCGTGACCTTATCAATGCAACTGCACTAACATTTACCCTTCAAAAAAACGCACTAACCTGAGATATATGTACTAACCTGCGGACATGTAGCATTAAGCGTCCCTGCATTGACAGGATATAACAATGTTCAGGTGGTTATTCGAGTTTGTCCAACACCCCGACGGGGTGTGGGTATGGGTAAGGAAAGAGGGA
>UMHY01031447.1_pt1 | contig 25884 bp, 25 predicted proteins | sample 1965661 | NCBI WGS metagenome assembly UMHY01 (sample SAMEA4836112, study PRJEB28245) | human gut metagenome | biome: gut microbiome; material: fecal sample | place: Denmark | collected 2008
GTCAGCCAGTTGGGCGAATGTAGCAAAACGGTGGCGGAATGTGAAACCCCGGAATGTACGGAGGGGGCCGTAAGCGGTAGCCAAAGCTGTAATACCTGCGGTACGCAAACCACGCAAAAATGCGTAAATGGCAAATGGGAGAGCTTTTTAGGTACCTGCTCCAAAACCGTGGAAGAATGTACCCAGTCTACCGATTGTTGCAGTATGAGTGGCAGTAAAAAACCGAGTGTTTGAAAAAGCAGTATGGGGCTAATTCTGCCCAGTATATTTGCGCGACGGGGGATGCGAGAAAGTGCGCTACAATAATTTATGGCGGTGGAACGGCTCCCTCTTATTGTATTGCGTCAGGTTCCGGCGGGTGGAATGAGAAAGCCGCAAGCGACTGTAAAACTTGTGCTGAACAGGTGCCTGACATTATAGGTTGGTCTTATGGTGGGTTCCGAAATTATGCTTGCAACGGTGCCCCGAAAAAATGTGATGTGAAAGGTAGCGGCAGTGGCAAAGAGACTTTTGGTTGTTGCCGGGTATATGAAGCAGGCACAGAAACATTTGTCTATCCTAGTATGACTGGGGAATATAACGATTGTATTAGTAAATGCAATAAAAACGGTAAATGCCCTGCGCAGGTGAAACCGGGTGTCTATATGAACGCTTCACATAGCACTTTGGATTGTTGGACTTCTTGCGAATGTCCTTTTGACCCTAACCATGTAGGACGGTCTTTTTACGGGAAACGCACTTACTTGAAATGTAAAAATGAAGGGAAAACATGTACGAAAGACGAAGTTGTTTGGGATTAATAAGCTAGCCTTTCGCGTATTATTCTTGTCCCATAAACCAGGTTGAAAAAGGGCCCCCTTTGCGGGGGCCCTTGTGTGTTTTATTGTAAAACTAATCGTAAAGTGCCGCCTGGGCCGCTTGATAACTGCTACAATGTAAACTATGGATTTACTACTTAATACCCCCGCACTCACCGCGTATGAACAAATGGCGCTAGACGAAACCTGCGCACTGGCGCACGCGGGCGGATTCTGGCTCCGTTTTTACCGTTGGGCGGATAAAGAGGCCGTCACCTTTGGCTATGCCCAACCTCGCCGCTCGGTTTTGCGCCAAGCGGCGGCGGCCGGAGTGGGCGGGCCTGCCGTGCGCCGCCCTACCGGCGGGGGCATGGTACTCCACCGGGGGGATTTGACGTTTTCCTGCATTTTGCAAAGTGAACAGCCGCCCGTGGCCTTGTATGCGCGTTTGCACGGGGCAATCCGCGCGGAACTGGCCTTTTTGGCCCCTGTAAAAGTATGGGGCAAAACGGCGCCGCAGGCGTATCTGCCCGCCCCGCACGGCCAGGCCGGGGCCTGCTTTTTGAACCCGGTAGAAAATGATTTATTGGCGGCAGACGGACACAAAATTTTAGGGGGCGCTATCCGGCGCTTTGGTAAAACCGTATTATATCAGGGCTCTTTACAAATACCCGGCGCACGGGAAAACTCCGCCTTAAAAAAAGCCGTCATTACGGCTGTCAGGCGGGAATTTGCCGCACATTTTGCGCCCCGCGCCGCGCAGGCGGGCGTGTTAGCGCAAGCCAAAAAGCTGGCCCAAACCCGCTACCAAAGCGAAGATTGGAACGGTAAATTTGAATGAAAAACGCGCTCAAAACGCTGCTGGCGGTGTTGCTGCTCCCCACGCTGTTTTTTGCGGCGGCGCAAACGGCGCGCCTGTTGTACGGCACGCTGGGCAACGCGCAAATGTTTGCCTGTTTTGCGGGCGGGGCCGCGGTGTATGGGGCCATACACTTTTGGGTGTATGATTTTTCCCGCGTGTATGTGCTGGGGCACGAACTGACCCACGCCGTTGCGGCCTTGCTCTGCGGATACCGCATTAAAGATATCAGTGTCCGGCAAGATAGCGGTTATGTAAAAATGACCCAATGCAACGCCTTTGTGGCACTGGCGCCGTATTTTATCCCGGCGTATACGGTGGCGTTGGGGTTTTTGTATTGTGCGCTTACCTGGGTGGCGGATTTAACGCCGTACCGTTGGGCGTTTGTGGCGTTGGCCGGGTTTTGTACGGCGTTCCACTTTGTGCAAACATTCAAAACCTTGTTTGAAGCAGACCAGCCGGATTTGAAAATGGCGGGCGGAAAGGTGTTTTCGGCCGTGTCTATTACCTTTGTAAATTTGATGATATTGGCCGTTTTGTGCAAAGTATTGTTCCCCCAACAAACTAATTTAAGTGATGCCGCCCTGCGCGTGGCAACGGGAACCTATCAGACGTGGCGAATTTTTGTAAACTATATAATAGAGCGTATTTATAACGCGCTCTAAAGGGAACGTATGGCGCAAGAGCAAAAAAAGAAAAAAAATTGGTTGGTGCGTTTTTTGGGGGCGTGTTGCACGCTTACCCTGCGTACCGTTATGTTTACGCTCATGCTTATTTTTGGCCTGTCTGCCGTTTGCTGGGTGCTGTTTATTAAATTTTTTAATGCCCAGTATTTAAGCGAGGAAATCACCACCCAATTACAGCGCGCCTTAAACCGCCCGGTTGTAATTACGGCGTTAGATTTGAAATTTTTTAACACGTTGGAATTAAAAGGCTTTTCCGTATTGGATAGCGAGGTGGCCCACGGGGAAGCACTGGTATCGGCCGACAGTGTGGCGGTGCGTTTTAAGCTACTGCCGCTGTTGGACCACCAACTGGTCATAGACGAAGTGACCCTCAACCGCCCCCGCATTAACATTGTGCGCGGGGAAGACGGCCGCTATAACGTGCCGGATATCCGGGCGCCTAAAAAAACATCCGGGGATGCTACCGCTCCCGCCGGGGAGCGCTTTGCCGTCAGCGTGCAGGACTGGACGGTTAAAAACGGCGTGATGAGCTATAAAGATTTGCAAAATAAAACCACCCACGCCGTATATGGGCTCAACCTGCATTTTGAGCGCTTGCGTTTTGACGAACTTTCCCGCTTTCAAATGGAAATGGTCTTGCGCAATAAGTGGAAAGATAACATTTCCGATATGGAAATTAAAGGCGCGGGCCATGTAAATTTTGCCAATTTTGACTGGAGCAACTTTGCCCTGCGCAGTTTGCGCGCGCAAGTGTTTGCGTTCCGCAAGCCGGTGGCTTTAACCGTGGATTTGGATAACCTGCGCACCCCTTATTTTAATATCCGCGCGCAGGTGCCTGCGTTTGAGGGGAAAGATTTATCCGTATTTGATGATAAAATGGCGCAGTTTTATTTCCCGCAGGCGGATGTAAGCCTAAAGGGGGTGCTGTCCAATAACTACCGTACCTTAAAAATTAACGAATCGGCCATTACGGCGCAAGATGTGCGCGCACAAGCCAGCGGCACGCTGAACTTTGCAGAGGCTCCCTTTACGGCGGACGTGCAGTTTTCCACCGGGCCGATGGATTTGGCCCCGCGGAGCCGAAATTATCCGCCTTTGGAAAAATACAAGCTGACCGGCTCCGGCGCCGTGGAAAAAGCCCACTTGGTGCGTACCGGCGGCCAATGGCAACTGCCGCTTTTAACCTTAACTGCCCAAAACGCGGGGGGAGATTTTTACGGCTTTTTGGCGGACGGCGTGAGCGGCACCTTTCAAGCTAAACAGGATTTTAGCGATTTATACGCCCATACTACTTCCGGCAAAGTGACCGTGGACCGCAGTGTGTTTGATAAGTTGCAACTTTCCGGCTTTTACCGCAAAGGAAACGTGTATGCCAATATTGCCGGCGGGGAATTAAACGGCGTGCCGCTTAAAATGAATTTGGCCATTAACCATATTAAATCCCCCAAGCGCAAAATTACCACCAATCTCTATTTGAAACATTTTGAGCCTATGCCGTTTATCGGGGTGGTGTTTGATTTCGCCCATGTGATTGGGCGGGTGCGTCCGTTTAAGGTGCGCGCGCCGCAAACCGGCAAACTGGCGTGGCTGGTTAATTTTAGGGAGCGCCTGCCCAAATTTATGCCCAATTTTGCGGGTACGTTATCCGCCGATACGTTTTCTTCCACAGTTATTTCCGGCAATAACTTTTTTGCGGAATTTGATTTGACGGGCCTGCTGCCCGGTATGGACCAACTAAACGGCACGTTGGATGCCACCCTGCAAAACGGCGTAATTCACCAAATGGAAAAACTGGCCGAAGAACAGCAGGCGCTCAACATTACTTTTACGCCGTTTATTATTATGCACCGTATGGAACGCGCCGGAAGTTTTAAGGTGGGGCAGGTGTTAAAAGATGTGCCTTTTGAAGATATGGCCGCCAGTGTGGATTTTGTAAACGGACGGATGAACATTAACAATGCGTTTACGCAGGGGCCCACTATTTCCGCCGCCGTACAGGGTTGGACTAACTGGGTAGAAGAAAATTTTGATATTATTATATGGACGATGTTTAACAACACTTCCCGCTCGGGCGCGTTGGCGGAAAACTTAACGGACGAATCCGGCAATCCGGCACTGGCGTTTAAGGTGTCGTCTTCCATGCGCAAACCCAAACTGGAAATGTTAAAAGCCAAGCAGACGGGCCGGCAAATTAAAGCCGCCCAATCGCGCGGGCTACGCACCGTTTTTGAATCCAACCGGGATTTTATTAAAGGAGACTTCCATGCCAAGAAATAACCTGGATGTTTTATGCCTCTTGCAAGAACATGGGGCTATTATGGAGGGGCATTTTGTAATGCCGTCGGGCTTTCACAGCCAGTCGTACATTCAAACGTCCCTTTTGTTGCAGCACCCTCATTTGGCCCAGCGGATTGCGCAGGCTTTGTCGGATAAATTTTCCCAAAAAGCGGATGTTATTTTGGCGTTGGAGCCGTCTAACTCCGTATTGGCGCAGGAAGTGGCCCGCGTGCGCGGCGCGCGTGCTATTTTTGCCTCCCGCAACGAGCAAGGCCAAATGGTGCTTAAACACAACTTTGTGTTAAAACCCGGCGAACGCGTGCTGGTGGTGGACGACGTGACCGTCGGCGGGCGCAAATTGGCGCAGGCCATTGAGCTGGCGCAAGGTTTGGGCGCCCATGTGTTTGGCGTGGCGGTAATTGTGGACCGCTCCATGGGGTATTTGCCGTTGACAATTCCCCTGCGGGCGCTGCTTTCCTACCCCATGGAAACTTTTACGGCGAAAGAGTGCCCGCTCTGCGCCGCTAAAATCCCGTTTACAGACGTGGAAACCTTAAACAAATAGGGCAATTATAAAAACAAGGAACCTGTATGATTGAAATTAAATTAAAAGCAAAAGAAGAAAGAAGACTGTTGGCCGGACACTATTGGGTGTTTTCCAACGAAATTGACGGGTTGGATACCTCTATTGAACCCGGTACGCTGGTGCGCGTGTTGGCGCACGACGGCACCCAGGCGGGGATTGGTTGTTTTAACCCGCACAGTTTAATTGCCGTACGGCTCCTTAAAAAAGGCGAAGGCGATTTGCCCGAAGATTTTGTGTTTGAAAATTTGGATACGGCCTATACTTACCGCCGGGAACACGGCCTGCGCAAGTACGGCCGTATGTGCTATGGCGAGGCGGACAATATGCCCGGTTTGGTGATTGACCGCTACGGGGATGTATTGGTGATTGACGTATTAACCGCCGGTATGGAAAAATTGAAACCGCAAATTACCGCCGCTTGCCAAAAAATATTTAAGCCCAAAGGCATTTTTTACCGCAACGACAGCGCCTTCCGCGCGCTGGAAGGGCTTTCCGGCACGCCGGAAACCGTGGGCGAAGTGCCCGAAACGGTGGAAATTGAAGAAAACGGCGTTAAATATATCGTGCCTATCCGCGTGGGTCAAAAAACCGGGTTTTATTACGACCAGCGCGAAAACCGCGCATTCTTAAAACCGTATTTTAAGGATAAACTGGTGTTGGATTTGTATTCTTATATCGGCTCTTTTGGCATTACGGCCGCACTGGCCGGGGCCGCCCAGGTGTGGGGGTGTGATTCTTCCGCCGCCGCGGTGGAATTTGCCCAGAAAAATGCCAAATTAAACGGGGTGGACGATATTGCCGTTTTCCACCGCGACGACGCCGAACGCTTGCTTTCCGCCATGAAAAAAGGCGAACTGCCCGACCAGCCCGATATGGTACTACTAGACCCGCCCGCTTTTGTAAAAAGCCGCAAGGCGCTTCCGCAAGCGGTGGGGCTGTATGTAAAACTGGTCAAAATGGCGTTGGAAGGCTTAAAAACCGGCGGTTATTTGGCGTTTTCCACTTGCTCCCACCATGTATCGCGCGAATTGTTTATGGACATCATCCGCCAAGGGGTGAGCAAATCCGGCAAGCGGGCGGTACTAGTGGAACTGCGCGGGCAAGCCAAAGACCACCCGGTGTTAATCGGTATGCCGGAAACGGAATACCTGCACTTTGCCTTGTTGCAAGTGCGCTAGGAGGATTTTTTAGCAGAAAATAAAATTTAATCTGTTTTTGGAACCATATAAAAGATATGGTGTTGCCGCTTAAAGCGGTACGCAAACAGGCCAAAAACAGTCGTTTTAGGCTCCAAAATAAAAGGACTAATTACCCTTTTGCTTTGGGGCCGAGTGTTTGCCGTCCTTATGGACGGCAAGCCACGGCTGTTTCTTGGAACGCCCTGTTTGCCGTTCCGGGATATGGCCGTTTTTTTATGCCCGGACCCAACACAAAAAGGAGCGTTCTTATGAACAAGCAAACAGGCTTCACCTTAATAGAATTATTGGTGGTTGTGCTAATTATCGGCATATTGGCCGGAGTGGCACTGCCGCAGTATCAAAATGCCGTATTAAAGGCCCGCACGACGGAGGCTATTGTGCAATTAAAGCATATCCGCGATATGCAACGGGAATATGCCCTGGCAAACGGGGCCCCGGCAACTACTTGGAATGATTTGGGAATAGATAATTTTGCGGGGGAAACTAATAGCTCTTATAAAGATTTTACTTATGGTTTAAGGCCGTTTGGCGGCGGGGAAATGCAAGCCGTTTATAATAAAAACCCTCGTTTTGCAATTCAAATGTATGTATATGATGATAGAGTAGTTTGTAATGCCGCCAAAGATAATGTTGCGGCCAATGAGTGGTGCAAAAAATATTCGCCTACCCAACAAGTTTGTTTAGACGAACCCAGCTATTGGTGCTATCCTTTATAATGCAAGCCCATTTATCCCCGATAACAAAAGACCCCGCGTCGGGCGGGGTCTTTTAACAAAAGGAAAAATGCCGAGGGACAGGATCGAACTGTCGACACCTGGTTTTTCAGACCAGTGCTCTACCACTGAGCTACCTCGGCATTACCTATATATAATACAAAATTTATGACGTTCGGGCAAATTTTATTTTTCCCCTATACAACCGCCGTTAAAAACGGCAGGCGGAAACAAAAATTTGCACCAGTTCTTCCAAATATTTCCGGTCTGTTTCGTTAAAACGCGCTAAAAGCGGGGAGTCCATATCCAGTACGCCCCATAAGGTGCCGTTTTGGATGACCGGCACCACAATTTCACTGCGCGAAGCGGCATCACACGCAATATGCCCCTCAAACGCATGTACGTCCGGCACCAGTACCGTTTGGCGCGTTTGGGCGGCGGTGCCGCAAACGCCTTTCCCCGGCAGGATACGCACGCAGGCCGGCTTGCCCTGGAAAGGCCCCAGCACCAGTTGCCCGTCTTTCCAACGGTAAAACCCGGCCCAGTTTAGCCCCGGCAGTGTGTTAAATAACAGCGCCGCCAAATTGGCCGCGTTGGCAATCGGGTCCGTTTCGCCTTTTAACAAGGCGCGTGCGGCCGGTAATAAAGTGTGGTAATGGGGGGTGTTTTCCATATTTTTATTGTACAAAAAAATGCGTATACTCATTGCGCAAAAGCTATCAAAAGAAATATACTGTAAGTATCAGGGTTAAAGCGGGGCCGGCCCTGGGCCCATAGGAGATTGTATGCCAAAAATTGTAGTAGATGCCAACAAGTGCAAGGCTTGCTATATGTGCGTGAACGCCTGCCCTAAAAAATGTTTGGGGCCGTCTAAAACCATCAGCAAGAAAGGGTATTTCCCCGCGGAGCAAATCCGCCCCGAAGATTGCATTGGCTGTAAAATGTGCTATTTGGTCTGCCCGGACGTAGCCATTACTGTAATGAAATAACGTTTTACCATAATTAAGAGGATTTTATGAGCGAAAAAACTTTAAGAAAAGGTAATGAAGCGTTAGCCGAAGGCGCTATCCGCGCCGGGTGCCGCTTTTTTGCCGGGTATCCTATCACTCCCCAAAACGAAGTGCCGGAATTTATGTCCGCCAATATGGCAGATGCCGGCGGCGCGTTTGTGCAGGCAGAAAGCGAAGTGGCCGCTATCAATATGGTATACGGCGCCGCGGCTACCGGCACGCGCAGTATGACGTCTTCTTCCTCGCCGGGGATTAGCTTAAAACAGGAAGGCATCACCTATTTGGCCAGCGCGGATTTGCCGTGCCTGATTGTAAACGTCATGCGCGGCGGGCCGGGCCTGGGCAGTATCGGCGGCGCGCAGGGGGATTATTTCCAAGCCACCCGCGGCGGCGGAAACGGGGATTACCATATCCTCGTGCTGGCGCCGAACTCCGTAGAAGAGTTGGGCAACTTCCCCAAATTGGCTTTTGATTTGGCCGAAAAATACCGTATGCCGGCTATGATTTTGGCCGACGGCATTTTAGGGCAGATGATGGAAACCATGTCTTTTAATTTTGAGCCGGTGGACCCCAATAAACTGGGCAAATTTGATTGGGCCGTGGATATTTATAAAAACGGCCGCCACAAAAATAATGTGTTTTCCTACAAAGGCGACGGCCTGATTGCGGACGTGGTGGAACGCGCCAAACGCTATGGCTTGATTGAAAAGAATGAGCCCCGCTTTGAAGCCCGCCAAACCGAAGATTGCGACGTGCTTTTGGTGGCGTACGGCTTGTCTTCCCGCGCGTGTTTGGAAGCCGTGGTAAAAGGGCGCGAAGAAGGGCTGAAAGTGGGCCTTTTCCGCCCGATTACGCTGTGGCCGTTCCCGTCTGAAGCGTTGAAAAACGCCGCCCAACACGCCAAGGCCGTGCTGTGTGTGGAACAGAGCCTCGGGCAGTTGGTGCAGGATGTAAAACTTTCCTTAAACGGTGCCAAACCGGTTTATTTGAATGCCTATCCGGCGGGCGGGCAACCGTCCGGCGCCACCATTTTAACGGCGGTGCGCAGTGCGCTCAACGGTCAAACGGAAGGGTTGTTTGATTTACAGCGCCACGCGGAAGGATTTACCTATCATTGCCAGCGGGATTTAGCCTTGGGTGTTCAGGGCGACCGCAAAGGAGGCAAGTAATTTTATGACGATTCTTGCAACAAAGCCGGATTCTTTATTAGATGTACCCATGCACTATTGCCCCGGTTGCGGGCATGGGATTGTACACCGCTTAATGGCGGAAACTTTTGACGAATTGAAAATAGCGGACCGCGTAATCGGCGTGGCCCCGGTGGGGTGCGCCGTATTTGCGGACAGTTATTTTGCCTGTGATATGGTGCAGGGCGCGCACGGCCGCGGCCCGGCTATTGCTACCGGTATTAAACGCTCCAAACCGCAAGCCATTGTGTTTTCTTATCAGGGCGACGGCGATTTGGCGTCTATCGGTATGGCGGAGATTGTTCACGCCGCCGTACGGAGCGAAAAAATTACCGTTATCTTTATCAATAACGCTATTTACGGTATGACCGGCGGTCAAATGGCTCCCACAACCCTGGTGGGCCAAGTGGCTACCACCGCCCCCAAAGGGCGCGACCCCAAACTGCAAGGCTGGCCGATTAATATGTGCGAAATGCTCGCCCAGATTACCGGCTCCAAGTATTTGGCGCGCGTGGCGGTGGATTGCCCGCAAAACGTAATTAAAGCCAAACAGGCCATTAAAAAAGCGTTTGAAAACCAAGTAAACGGTGTGGGCTTTTCCATGGTGGAAGTGCTTTCCCAATGCCCGACCAACTGGCACGCCAGCGTGCCGCAGGCGTTGGAATTTGTGCGTACCAAAATGATGCCGCAATATCCGTTAGGCGTTTTTAAGGATGAGGGGGCGAACTAATGTACCAAGGTATTAGAATTGCCGGTTTCGGCGGGCAAGGGGTTGTTTCAGCCGGGATTTTGTTGGCCCAAGCCGGGGTGGAGTGCAAAAAGAACTCCAGCTGGTTGCCGTCTTACGGCCCGGAAATGCGCGGCGGCACGGCCAACTGTTCGGTAGTTATTTCGGACGGCGAAGTCTACACGCCCATTGTGGCTATGCCGGATACGGTGATTGTGATGAACGAGCCGTCTTTGCCCAAGTTTGAGCCGCTGGTAAAAAAGGGCGGGCTACTGATTATTAACAGCTCACTGATTAATTCCCGCCCTACCCGCACGGATATTAAATCCGTTTGCGTGCCTTGCAACCAAATTGCCGAAAAAATAGGCATGGACCGTATTGCTACATTGGTGGCATTGGGGGCCTATTGCAAGCTGATGGGTGCGGTAAGTGTGGAAAATATTGTACACGCCATGAAGAAAGTGTATAAACGCGCCAAGCCGGAAATGCTGGAACTGAATAAAAAAGCATTGGAAGCCGGGTTTGCCGCTATTGAGTAAAATCTGCAAAACTCAAGCAAAAAGGGCGGAACTGCGGTTTCGTCCTTTTTGTTTTTACCGGGCGTAAAAATAAGGTAAAATACAAATATGAAATTTGAACGTTTTGTAGCTTTACGCTATTTAACGCGCCGCAAAGGGCTGTTTGCTATCATCACCACGCTAATTGGCGTGGCCGGTGTTAGCGTGGGCGTGGCGGCGCTGATTACCACTTTATCCGTGATGAACGGGTTTCAATCGGACATTAAAACCAAAGTTATTGGCGCGCAGAGCCACATTTTGGTATTTGGCCGTATGCCGGCAAGCACTTATCCGGAGCAAATCCGCAAAATAGAACAAATCCCACTGGTGGAAGCGGCCGCCCCGCATATTTACGGGCAGGCTATTTTATCGTACGACGGCCAAAGCGTGGGGTTGGTGGTGCGCGGGTTGGACCCGGAGCAGGAAAAGAAAATCAACAGTTTGAGCCGTTCGCTGACGGAGGGCTCCTTTGCCCCTAAAGATTGGGCGGCGGATGCTCCGGCCCCGTTGGTGCTGGGCACGGAATTGGCCGCCGGATTGGGCGCGGACGTGGGGGATGATGTGGTGCTGATTTCCCCGCAATCCATTTCCACTTCCGCGGGGATGTTCCCTAAAATGAAGAAATTTCGGGTCAGCGGGTTGTTGCGTACCGGGTATTACGAATTTGATAACACCATTGCTTACGCCGGCCTGGCGGACGCCAGCGACTTTTTGGGCCTGAAAGGCGGCGTGACAGGTGTGGCCGTTAAACTGCACGACTTAAACAAGGCCGAACAGGCCGCCCAACAAATCCGCGAAGCGATTGGCTTGGGGTACAGCGTGCGCACATTCGCCCAGTTAAACAGTACGTTATATGCGGCCTTAAAGTTGGAAAAAGCCGTCATGTTTATCATCCTGTTTTTAATTATTATTGTGGCCTCCTTAAACATTGCCGGAAACCTGATTTTGTTGGGTACGGAAAAACTGCGCGACATTGGCCTAATGCGCGCCATGGGGGCCAGCCCCAAAATGATACGCAAAGTGTTTATGTGGGAAGCCATGGTAATTGCCACATTGGGGATTTGTTTGGGTATTGCGCTTGCGTGCCTGTTATGTTGGATTATTGCCACCTTTAACATTGTGGAACTCCCCGGCGATATTTACTATTTGACCAAAGTGCCTGTGCATATGGAATGGAGCGACATTTTGGCCGTAGTGGGGGGCAGTTATTTTATTTGTTTCTTTGCGGGGTTATATCCGGCCGCCAAAGCCTCCCGCGTGAACCCGACGGATGCAATACGTTATGGATAATATCATAGAATTAAAAAATGTGACCAAAATTTACGGTCAGAAAGACGAAAACCTCTGCGTGCTGGAAGAGGTATCCCTGCAAGTGCAAAAGGGGCGTTTTGTGGTGCTTTTGGGCCCTAGCGGCAGCGGCAAAAGCACACTGCTTAATTTAATTGCCATGTTGGATAAACCCACGTCCGGCCAAATCTTTTTTGAAGGGCAGGATATTACCCGCTTGCGTAAGGAGTCGGCCCGCTCGGCCCTGCGCCTAAAAAAAATGGGGTTTGTGTTTCAGTTTGACGGCCTGTTGCCGGAATTTTCTTTACTAGAAAATGTGGAACTGCCCGCACTGATGCGCGGGGATGAAAACCCCCAAAAAGCGCAGGCGTTGCTGGAAAATTTAGGTTTGGGCGCCATTACGCACAAACTGCCCAGCGAGCTTTCCGGCGGGGAAAAACAGCGCGCCAGTATTGCGCGCGCGTTGCGCAACGAGCCTGTACTGCTACTGGCCGACGAGCCCACCGGCAATTTGGATGCCTCCCGCAAAGAGCAGGTGTTTAAGGACTTCGCCCGTATGGCCCGCGAGGGGCTGACGGTGCTAATGGTGACGCACGACGTTCACGCCGTCAACTTTGCCGACGACGTTTACACCTTGGAAAACCGTAAACTGGTAAAAACAAAATAATATGCTTACAAACCCAACTTTTTGGCTGGCGGCGGGGTGTTTTTTATTGGGGTGGTGCGTTTTTGTGCTTACCGCCCGCCGCAAAAAGCGCGCCTTGTTGCGCCTGAAAACCGCGGCCCAACAGGGGGACTCTGCCGCCCAAATAGAATTGGGCCAACGCTATTACCGCGGCAAAGGCGGTGTGGCGCAGGACGATTACGAAGCGTTTATATGTTTTAAGTCCGCCGCTAAATCCGGCGCGGCAGAAGCGCAGGTGGCGTTGGCGGCGTTGTATCACGCGGGGCGCGGGTGCGCGCGGAACGATAAAGAAACGTTCCGTTGGTATCAGGCGGCCGCCGAACAGGGCAATTATGAGGGAAAAATCAACCTGATTATGTGCCACCTAAAAGGCATTGGCACGCGGGAAAACCCGCAAGAGGCGTTCCGTTTGGCGTTGGCGGCGGCGGATGCCGGAAGTCCCTTTGCTCAACTAATGGTGGGAGATTTTTATGCGTACGGTACCGGCACCGTGCAAGATAAAAACAAGGCGGAGCGGTATTATTTGTTGGCGGCTACGCATGGGGAGCCGCATGCGCGCAAGAGGTTGGGGAAGCTAGCGGGGATACCCGAACGCCACGACATTTTGAATTGAGAACGGCATTTGGTAAGCTGGAATTTTAATGCGCGGGGAACAAAATAACATTTTGTTCCCCGTTCGCATTTTGTGGGCAAACCATTTTCCAAATTTAAGCCCTTTTGCCCCGCCTTTAGGCTTATGTAGCTCTGCTACACCGCGCCTAAACTAGCGGCGCAAAATCATCTTAAATTTGAAAAATCATGCTACCAACACTTACTCTTGTACTGGCACGAACGGCAACGCTAAGGAAGAACGGCGAGCGGCATTTGGTAGGATTTAGAGATTAACGCACAGAAAGCAAAATAACATTTTTCCCCTTGTCTGCGTTTCGTGGGCCACATTTTTCCATATTCATAAAACACCATCATTTGCATTTTGGGTTTCAATGTGTTATAATAATATTGCGGGGTAGAGAAGCCTGGTATCTCGCAAGGCCCATAACCTTGAGACCACTGGTTCAAATCCAGTCCCCGCAAGTTTTCTTATTTATACCGCCCGAAGGGGCGGTTTTTTTATGCCCTTAAAATAAAGTTTTACCGGGCGTACTTTTTATGTACAATACAAAATAGAGCAAAAAAGGGTTTAGGAGGTTGCAGTATGAAAGCAGTTATTTTTGTAGGTGGAAATAAAAATTTTACGGCCAGCCGCTTGGCGCTTAAATTGGCCGACGAACTAGCTAGCCGCGGGGTAGCGGTAGGGGTGATGGCCGTAAAAGGCAAAGTAAAGGCCGCCCACGCGGCGCTGAAAGAATACGCCGCCACCGCCAAGCCGCAAACCTTGGCAAACACACTTAAAAAAGAGGGCGCGGAGCGCGTGATTTCTTTTATGAATTTAACCGCTTGCCGTGCCGCGGCGGAAGCTAAAATTCCGTTTGTGTATGTAGAAAACGAAAATTTCAAAGAAGATAAAGCCGTTAAAGATAAAAAAGCCTTATTGAAAAAAGCCCAAAAAGTGGTAGTCATTCGCACCGCACAGGGGCCGCTCAACAAAAAAACGTACGCCGGATTAAAGGTGCAGGAAGTAGCCAACCCCGCCGTATGGGTGGAACATTACAATTACAACAAACCCGCCTGTTTTAAGAAAGAAAACAACATTGTGGCGGTGGGCAAACTGGCTAAAGAAAGCGGCTTTGATACCTTACTTAAAACGTGGGCGCGGTTGGCCCCGGCGCATACCTCGTGGCATTTAACGCTGGTGGGGGACGGCACGGCCAAAGCGGCTTTGCAAAAATTTATTGCAAAACACAACTTGCAAGCCAGTACGGAAATCGTCCCCGAGGCCAGCGACGTTTACAGCTTACTGCGTAATGCGGATATTTTTGCTTATCCGGCCTTAAACCCGGCACAAGCGGATATTTTGTTGGACGCCATGGCCAGCAAACTGCCTTGTGTGGCGTGTGAATCGGCCCCGGTGACGGAGTTGGTAGCCAACGGCATTAACGGCCTGATTGTAAACGCGGGGGAAGAAGAACCCTTTACGATTGCTTTGGACGAATTAATGGTCAACTGGGGCAAGCGCGTGGGGTTTGCGGTGGAAGCCGCTAAATTAAAAGAGCGCTACCCGTTTGAAGATTTCGTGCGCGCGTTTGCGGAGTTGTTGGCGTAATTTTGGCCCCGCCTGTGCGGGGCTTTTTTTCTGAAAAGAGGTTTTTTGTGAACATTACCTGTATCATACCCACTTTGGGCGGCGGCGGCGCGGAGCGCGTGATGTTGCAACTTTGCGCCGGGCTCGTTGGCCGCGGCCACCGCATCACCTTGCTCACCCTGTATGACGCGCCGGATTTTTATACGGTGCCGCCGGGTGTGGAGCGGGTGCAGGCCCATGCGGACCCACAGGCGCAAGGCATGTGGGCGCGCCTTAAACGGGTATGGCTCTGGCGGCGGGCCATTAAGCGCACGCGGCCGGATGTGGTAATTTCTTTCATGGCACTGGGCGTATTGGCGGCCGCGTGGCTGTTGCGCGTGCCGTATATTTTTGCCGAACATTTGGACGTTTCCAAAGTGCGCCTAAGCCGCCGGTGGCTCAAATGGCGCCTTTTTTTACTTAACCGCGCCGCCCGCGTGGTGGTGCTTTCCTGGCGGGATAAAGCCTATATTGAAAGGCATTACCCCCGTTGGAAAACCAGTGTAATTTATAACCCGGCTTTTGCACCCCAGCAACGTCAGTTGGCCCGCCCGCCCTATTTTACCGCGCCGCATACGGTGCTGGCCGTCGGGCGGCTGACCCGCCAAAAAGGCTTTGAGCGGCTGTTGGAAGCGTGGCAGTTAATCCAGCCGCGCTTTGCAAATTGGCGTTTGTGCATTGTGGGCGGCGGAGAGGAAAAAGAAAATCTAACCAGTTTGGCCGAAACATTAGACGTGCAGGGCAGTGTGTCGTTCGTGCCGCCCCAACAAGATTTATGCGCCGCGTACCAATATGCGGATTTGCTGGTTATGTCCTCGCGCTTTGAGGGGTTCCCCTTGGTGCTGTTGGAGGCCATGGCGGCGGGCGTGCCTGCCGTTAGCTTTGTGTGCAACGGCCCGGACGTAATTATCCGCGACGGCACAGACGGCTTTTTAGTGCCACAGGGAAATACCGATTTGTTAGCCGAAAAAATGGCGCAACTTATGCAAGATGAATCCCTGCGCCAAGCGTTTGGCACCCGCGCGCGGGAAGTGTGCGGGCGTTTTAGTCCGGAGCATTTTGTGCAGGAGTACGAACAGTTATGTTTAGCCGCCCGCAAGTAAGCATTATTATCCCGGTATATAATATGCAGGACGAACTGCCCAAATGTTTGGAAAGCGTGGTTTGCCAAACCTTTACGGATTATGAAGTATTAGTCATTAACGACGGCTCCACCGATAATACCGCCCAAATTATTCAAAATTTTAAGGAACAGCACCCGCATTTTATGTGCCTTACGCAACCCAATCAAGGGGTGGCGGCGGCGCGTAATGCCGGGCTTTTGCGCGCGGAAGGAACGTATGTTTGCTTTTTGGACGGAGACGATTTTTTAGAGCCGCATTTTTTGCAACGTATGGTATCGGCCGCCCAAAAAACAGGGGCGGAGGTTTGCCTCTGCCCGCGCCCTGTATATGAAATGCCTAGCGGAAAAATCATAACGGAAAAATTCACTTGCCCCCCGGCTATGGTTGGGGCGGAAAAAGCCGCCGCGTTTGAATCTTTCCAAGCCGTTATGAGTGTGTGCGGCAAACTGGTGCGGCGGGAGTGGCTCCAAAAAAATAATATCTGTTTTCCGTTGCAGGCGGTGGCGGAAGATATTTTGCCGTCTGTGCAAATGTTGGCCCACGCGCCCAAAGCGGCCTTTGTGGCGGATACGGCCAGTTATTATTGTGTGGGGGGCAAAAATGCGCTTTCTTCGCGCGTGCAAGGTAAATTTACCGCGTTGTTTACGGCGTTTATGCAGGCGCAGAAATGTTTGGTTAGCGCGGGCCTTTACGCCGCCTGTGCGCGCGGTTTTGAAAATGTGCGCTTAACGTGTTTGTTGAGCCATATTTCCGCCTTTGGGCTTACGGCCGAAGAATGGCAGTTGGTAGTAGAAAACCGGGCGGAATTATTAGCCGTGCCGCTGGGCCTGTTGCGCGGGCGCTCGGCGGTGCTAAAGGTGCAGTTCTTCTTACTGAAATTGTGTTTGCGGTGCGGGGTTAGTTATCCGCGCGTATGGGCCAAAATAGCGCGGCTTAAAAAATCAGCGTGCGGCAAGCGTGTGTAAGAAAACCCGCCAATCCCCGCTATATTTAGTAAGTGCCCACAACGCCGCCAAAAAGATAATGCCGCCTGTAAAAACCGTAAAAAACGGCGCGGAAAACGCACAAAATTTGGTGGCGGCCGCCGCCGGAACCAGCGCAATTATATTTAAGGATAAAATCCGCACGCCGTCTAATAAAGAACGCCCGTAAGCGATTTTGGCAAAGTGTTTGGCAAATAAATATTTATTAATGGCAAAGCCTATCAAACAGCACGCGGCTTGCAAATATGGGTACGCAAACGCGCCCCAATAGTAAATCCCCGCAATTACCGCCCCGGTAAAAAGCAAATTGCTAACCAGTAAATAAGGCAGAGCCTCTTTTAATTTGCGTTGGGCGGCAAACAGGTTGTTTTGCATCATAACCGGCGCCAATAAAACCATTACGAGCAGTAGCGGGCGCAAAAACGCCGCGGCCTCTCGGGCCGATTGGGCGGTAAAATTCCCGCGTTCAAAAAATAAGCGCACAATATCCAACGCATAAAAAGCCGTAAACACAAAAAGCGGCATCAGCAAAAAGAATAAAAAGCGGTTGGTGCGCAAAAAATGCACGTTCAGGGCTTCGCCGTCTTGGCGGGCGGAGTCTTCGCTTAATTGGATTTTGCTAACGCCGGTAATGCGCCAGGTGAGGATTTCCGTGGGGGCGTCCGCCAGTTGCTTGGCGTAATTGAGCGCGCTGACTAGCCCGCCCGCTAGACCGCTGATTAAATACACGGGAATAAGCGTATTAGCCAGGCCCACCAATTCCAACAGTTGGCTGGTTAGTAAATTCTTTTTTAGCCGCGTATGAAAAAGGCCCCGCCCGGGGGTAAAATCCCACCCGCACCGCGTTTTTAATAAATAGATAAATACGCCCATTTGCAGTACATTCGCCGCCAAAAAGCCGTACACCATGCTGATAATCCCCCATTGTTTGGCACCCATTAGTAAACACGCAAGCGGAAACAGCGCATTGGCCGGGGCCAACCAGGCGGAGCCGAACAGTTTGCGCATTTCCAACAGGCCGGATAGATATGAGGTAATTAATTGGCACGCAAACAACAGGCAAACGGCGCTAAATAAAGGGGTTTGCTCGTGGAGCAACGGCGCGGAAAAGCGGGTCAGCGCGCGAGCGAGTACGGTGGGGAAAAGGAAACCTGCCGCGGCTACTAATCCGCCCAGAAAAATATAAAAACAGAAAACGGTATTCAGCAGGCGCATGCCGGATTGGGGAGCGGTTTTTTCGGCATTCATAGCCTCCGGGATAAAAACCGCGGCATTGACCCGCTGGGCAAAATTGACCGCCATGCCGCTAAGCATAATCAAATAAAAATATAAGTCTGTATCCGGCCGCGTGCCAAAATAAAGCGCCAGTAAAATGCTGTTCAAAAAGGAACACGCCTTCCACGCCGTGGTGGAGCATACCGCCCACCACGCGCCCTTTTGATAGGAAACAGGCTGAAAAAGGTTTCGCATATTTGATATTATAATAATTTAGGAGATAGATAACTGTGACAACCAAATTTGAACCTGTTATTGGACTGGAAATTCACGTCCAACTGGCCAGCAAAACCAAACTGTTTTGCTCTTGCCCCAACGGCGTAGGGGAAGACACCAAACCCAATACCGCCGTTTGCCCGCGCTGTACGGGCCAGCCCGGGGTACTCCCGGTACTGACGGAAGGCGCCGTGAAACTTGCCGTAAAGGCGGGGCTCGCGCTGGGGTGCAAAATTAACGAATATTCCACCTTTTCGCGCAAACATTATTTCTACCCGGATTTGCCCAAAGGCTACCAAATCACACAGTTTGATAAACCGATTAACGGCGCCGGAAGCATTGAAATTACCTTCGGCCCCAAAGAAAATTTACAAAAAAAGAAAATCGGTATTCATCATGCCCATTTGGAAGAAGACGCCAGCAAATCCGCCCACTTTGAAGATTACTCTTTAATTGACTTTAACCGCGCGGGTTGCCCGCTACTGGAAATTGTTTCCATGCCGGATATGCGCAGCCCGGAAGAAGCCTATGCGTATCTGACGGAAATTAAACGCCTGATGAAATGGGTGGAAGCCTCCAACTGTGATATGGAAAAAGGCGAACTGCGCGTAGATGTGAACGTGTCTTTGCGCCCGGTGGGGCAGGAAAAATTCGGCACCCGGTGCGAAATTAAAAACTTAAACTCTTTTAAGGCCGTAAAAGATGCCCTGTATTACGAAATCAACCGCCAGACGGAACTGTTGAATAACGGCGGCCAGGTGGTGCAGGAAACCCGCTTGTGGGATAAAGAGCAAAACGTCACGCGGCCCATGCGCTCCAAAGAGGACGCCTTGGATTACCGCTATTGCCCGGAGCCGGACTTGCCGCCCATTGTGTTAAAACACGAATGGTTGGAAGAGGTCAAAAAGCAAATGCCGGAACTGCCCGCCCAAAAAGAAGCCAAATTTATGGCGGCCGGGTTAAATGCGTATGATGCCGGAGTGCTGACGTCCTCGCTGGATTTGGCCACTTATTTTGAAGCCGTGACGGCGAATAAAAAAGTGCCGGTCAAAACGGCCTCTAACTGGATTCAGACCGATTTATTGGGTATGCTCCACGCGGAAAAGAAAGAAATTGCCCAAAGCCCCATTTCCGCCCAAACATTGGCAGAGCTGTTGGAAATGGTGGAAGGCGGCAAAATTACCCGCAAACAGGGCCGCGACGTGTTTGATAAAATTTGGCAGGAGGGCGGCTCCCCCAAAGCCATTGTGGAAAAATTGGGTATGGTGCAAGTAAGCGACGAAGGCCAACTGGAAGAATGGGCCAAAGCCGCTATTGAAGCCAACCCCAAAGCGGTGGCCGATTATAAAAAAGGCAACAAGGCCGCCATCGGTGCGTTGGTGGGCGGGGTGATGAAAGCCAGCAAAGGCAAAGCCAACCCGCGGCTCATCAGCCAACTGTTAGCCAAGTTATTGGCTTAATCGGTTTAGTATAAAGAACGGCCGGGCCTTTTGCAAGGTCCGGCCGTTTTTGTGTAAGGGCGGGCGGCAAAAAGGGAAAGCGTTTGCCTGCAACCTACTTTAAGTACGCGCACGCGGGAGGTTTTGTATTGACCCGGGGGCAAAAATTCTGCTATCATTTATAGGTAGACTCAATATTTAATAATGGAGATACAAATGAAGAACTTATTGAAAGTAGTTTTGGTGTTGTCTTTAGCTGCCGGCTTGACCGCTTGCAAAAAGAACATTAAAGACGATGCCAACGCCGACTTGACCGCCGGCACTTCCAGCGAAATGGTATTGGAAGAAACCACGACCGAAGTTGTTCCCGCTGTGGAACTGAGCTTGGGCACGGTGCATTTCGCCCTGGACAAATACAATCTGACTGCGGAAAACCGCAAAGTATTGGAAGCCAACGCCAAGGCCATTAAAGCCAAAGCTGCCGAAGGTTTCAAAGTAGTGGTGGAAGGCAACTGCGACGACAGAGGCACTATCTCTTACAACATCGCTTTGGGCGAAAAGAGAGCCAACGAAGTAAAAGCCTATTACACCCGCTTGGGTATTGCGGCCGAAAACATTGCCGTTGTTTCTTACGGCGAAGAAAAACCGGTCTGCTACGAAGCTACGCAAAGCTGCTGGGCGAAAAACCGCCGCGCAGATACCGTACTTATCGTAAAATAAACAGTCTTTAATAAAAAGGAGCCCGAACCGCTATGAAACAAGTGCTTAAACTTATTTTTATAGGAGGTTCGGGCTTTGCTTTATGCGGCTGTTTAGCCAGCGAGCGTGACATGGGCACGCTTAAATTACAGCTTAAAGAACTGAACGATTCCATTTCCGTTTTGCAAACCAATCAGGCTGAATTGGCTACCAAAATGGAAGAACTGACGCAAAGCCTTTCTGTATCTAGCGAGAATTTATCCCAACTGGATACGCAAATGGTGCGCTTGTCTACTAAACTGGACGATTTGTCCGCCACGGTGCGCACGCCTGCCCAACCGGCGGCGGCCCAAGCCCCGGCCACCCAGCAAGTGGCGGCGGTGTTGCCGTCCGACTTATTCAACGAGGCCAAGGGCCTGCTGGATAAACAGTCCTATGCGGCGGCGGCTACCGGGTTTAAGTTGTATATTTCCAAATATCCCACCAGTGAACAAGCCGAACAAGCCTATATTTATTTAGGGGATGCGTACGCGGCAGACGGCCAAACCAAACCGGCGGCTATTGCGTATGCCACCCTGTTGCAAAAGTTTCCTCAAAGCAAATTAACGGCCACTGCCCGCCTGAAATACGCGCGCAGTATTGTGCCCTTGGGCAAGACGGAAGAAGCCCGCCGTTATTTGGCATCCGTCGTGCAAGAATTTCCTTCCACCCCGCAAGCCGAACAGGCCAAAGCGGAGTTGGCAAAACTAAAATAACCTTTTATGAAAAATTTAATTAAGTGTATTCTGCCGCTACTTTTGTTAGCCGGCGTGGTGAATGTCGCTTTTGCGCGGCCTAATACGGATGTTTACATTGGTATTACCTCTTACGGTAGCCAAAAAGTGCCCGGTTTGGGTCTGCCGGAGTTCAACGCCCCGGCTAAAGCGCAAAATGCCGCGCAGGAAGTGCGCGACGTGCTTCGTGCGGATTTGATGTATATGCGCTATTTTGATGTGCAGGAATCCGGCCCCGCTTTTAACGAAAAGCGCGTGCAGGACAGCGTGGGCGCGTGGGGCAAACAGGGCGCGGCGTATGTGCTGGCGGGGAGTGTGTCTTATGCAGAGCCGCATTACACCATCCGCCTGTATGTTTATGACGTCAGCACGCGCACGGCGGTATTTGCCAAGGCTTATAAAGGCACGCAATCCAGCTTGCGGCGTTTGGCCCATGTGGCGGCGGACCAAATCGTCAGTGCGCTAGTGGGTAAATGCGGTATTGCGGATACTAAAATTGCCTTTGCTAATGACGCCACCCGCAGAAAAGAAATTTATGTGGTGGATTACGACGGCCAAAATTTACAAAAATTAACGAACGATAAAAGTATTGCCCTGCTCCCCCGGTGGTCTAAAGAGGGGCGGATTTATTACACTACTTACCGCTATGGCAACCCGGATATTTTTGCGATTGATATGAAACTGGGCAAAATTGCGCCGGTGGTCATCCGCGGCGGGCTATCCTTAATCGGCGGTGTTTCGCCCGACGGAAAAGCCTTAGTGTTTACCAGCTCCGGCGGCTCTAACCCCAGTATTTATGTATACAATTTGGAAACCCACAAAAAGACCCGCCTGACGAATAAAGCCTCTGTGGACGGCTCGCCGTCTTACTCTCCGGACGGAAAATATATTACGTTTGTATCCAACCGGGCCGGCAATCCGCAAATTTATGTAATGAATTTGGAAACAGGCGATACCCGCCCCTTAACCCGCAGTTTCAACTGGTCGGACTCCCCGCAATGGTCGCCCACCGGGGAATGGATTGTGTTTGCGGGGCGTGAATCGCCGTTTCATCCCATGGATATCTTTTTGGTGGACTTAACGGGCACGCAAATCCGCCGCTTAACAACGGATTCGGGCACGAACGAAGACCCCACCTGGTCCCCCGACGGGCGCTTTATTGCCTTTACCACCACGCGCAACGGCGGCAAACGCCAGCTGTATGTGATGGATTTTGACGGTAGCGCCCCGCACTTAATTGCGGACCTGAAAGGAAACTCCTATACGCCGCACTGGAGTTTTGATAATAATTGCAGACAATAACAAAAGCCGGGCACCTCGCCCGGCTTTTTTGTGAATTTTCGCACAGCCCTGCGGTGTTGCGCGGGGCTTTTGGTGTGTTAAGCGGCGGATAAAATCGCGCCGAGCAGGGCCATAATCGCTCCGCCGAAAAACACCACCGCTATTACCGGCAATAACACAATGGCTATTGTCAGCCAACTAAATACGGCTACCCAAAAGGCGGTGCTTTTGGCTTCTTGGGTGTGGCCGTCGCGCGCCAAATCCTGCGCGCGCAAGGCCAGTATCAGCGCCGCCAGGGCCAGGGCAATCGTAAAAAATCCCGTAAAGCAGGATAGTAATACGGCCACAATGGCTAGCGTAAAATGGGAATTTACGCAATTCCCGCCGGTGGCCGCACAGTGGCAGTCTTCGCGGTTTTTATCGTTGATTTGGCATTGGGAATTATTTTTTTCGTTTGGCATTTTACCCCCTTGCAACCGGGCCGGCAACGGCAAATTTTTCGTGCCTAGCCAAGCTGCCCCATTATTATATAAAATATAATTTCTAGGAGTGCATTATATTATGGAAATAACCAAAAAAGATGTGGAACTTTCCGGCAAATTGGCCAAAATGAAAGTGACCGACCAAGAAGCCGATATTTATAAAGAACAATTAGAAGCGTTGTTTAAGTGGGTGGCCGAGTTAAAGGCCGTCAATACGGACGGCGTAGAACTGGCGGAAGCCTCCCTTTGCGCGCACATGCGTAAAGACGAACCGGTGCAGGACCCGGCGTTAGCCCGCACGCTGATTGGTGCTTTTAACGACCAAAAAGACGATTGCGCCAAAGTGAAAAAGGTACTGTAAATGAATATGACCATTTCTGAAATTTTAAGCGATATCCAATCCGGCAAACAAACGGCCGAGGCCGTCACCCGGGCGTGTTTGGCCAAAATTGCCGAACTCAACCCCACTATCAATGCATTGGTGGAAGTGTGGGCCGAGGACGCTTTGAAACAAGCGCAGGCCGTGGACGCCAAAAAGGCCCGCGGGGAAAAACTGGGCGCGCTGGCCGGTGTTCCCGTGGCTATTAAAGATAACATTTTATATAAAGGCCATAAAGCCACTTGCTGTTCCAAAATGTTGGCGGATTATGTGGCCCCGTATAATGCCACCGTGGTAGAACACCTGTTGGCGGCGGATGCGGTGATTATCGGCCGCGCCAATATGGACGAATTTGCCATGGGCAGCAGCAACCAAACCTCCGTGTATGGCCCGGTGCATAACCCGGTGGATACGACACGCGTTCCGGGCGGAAGCTCCGGCGGCAGTGCCGCGGCGGTGGCTTGCGGGATGGTGCCGGTTGCATTAGGTACGGATACCGGCGGCTCCGTGCGTCAGCCGGCGGCTTTTTGCGGCGTGGTGGGTATGAAACCCGGCTACGGGCGTATTTCCCGCTATGGCGTAATTGCGTTTGCCTCCAGTGCCGACCAAGTGGGCGTACTGGCCAACAATGTGGACGATTGCGCCACGGTGCTGGAAGTTATCTCCGGCAAAGATATGAATGACTCCACCAGTTTAGAAGCCCCGGTGCCGGATTATAAAGCCGCTTTTACGGCGGACTTAAAAGGCGTGCGCGTGGGCCTGCCGAAAGGATTTTTGGACGGCTTGGCCCCGGTCATTAAAAAACAGGTGGAAGCGGCCGCCAAACAACTGGAAGCCCAGGGTGCAACCTTGGTGGAAATAGAAGTTCCGCACGCTAAATACGCGGCCCCGTGCTATTATATTATTACCAGTGCGGAGGCGTCCTCCAACTTGGGCCGTTATGACGGCATCCGCTACGGCTATGCCGCCAAAGAGGCTCATGGATTAAACGATTATTACGAACTTTCCCGCGCGCCGTTTGGGCTGGAAGTTAAAAAGCGTATTATTATCGGCACCTACGCGCTGACGTCCGCCCGCTATGAAGAATGTTTTGTAAAAGCTATGAAAGTGCGCGAACTGCTCCGCCGCGATTTTAAGAAAGCGTTTGAACAAGTGGACGTTATTTTAACGCCCACCTCTCCCACGACCGCTTTTAAGTTGGGCGAACACGACGAAAACCCGCTCTCTTTGTATCTGGCGGATTTATACACCTGCCAAGGCAACATTGGCGGTTTGGGCGGGATTAGCGTGCCGTTCGGCAAGGACGAAAACGGCCTGCCGATTGGGGTGCAATTTTATGCGCCTATTTTGAAGGAAGAAGTAGCCTTAAATGTGGCGCACCACCTAGAGAAAGCACTATGATTGTTTCCGAATTTTCGTGCGGCGGTGTAATTTTAGACGGGCGTAAGGTGCTGTTGGTTCAAGTTAAAAATATGAAAGGCAAAAAAATTTGGACCTTCCCCAAAGGCCATATTGAGGCCAACGAAACGCCCCGTCAGGCCGCTTTGCGCGAAGTGCTGGAAGAAACCGGTTATAAAGCGGTGATTGTCCGGCCCATGATTCGGGTAAAATATGCGTTTACTTTCCAGGGCAACTATGTTAAAAAAATGGTGCAGTGGTATTTGATGAAAAAGCTGGGGCGCATTGGCAAGCACGACGCGGCGGAAATTATTTCTATCCGTTGGGTGTCTTTAACCAAGGCGCGCGAGTTGGTGCAGTATCCCAGTGATATACGGCTGGTGGATATGTTGTTGGCGAGCTTACACATATCGCCCGTAGAGTTGCCCGAAACCGAGTAGATAACAACTGGTGGTAGGATTTAGAGATTAACGCACAAGGGGAAAAATAACATTTTTCCCCTTGTTTGCGTTTGAGGGGCAACATTTTTCCACCTTTGGCCGTCTGGTCGGTCCCTTTGGGCTTATGTGGCATACAGCCACACTGCGCCCAAACTAAGGCCCGCCCATACGGCGCAAATTTGAAAAAACAGCCTACAAACGATAATTCTTGTACTAGCACGAAACGGCAACGCCAAGGAAGAACGGCGGACAACAAACAACTGGTGGTAAGCTAGGTTTTTAATGCGCGGGGAACAAAATAACATTTTGTTCCCCGTTCGCATTTAATGGGCAAACAATTTTCCAAATTTAAGCCCTTTTGCACCGCCTTTAGGCTTATGTAGCTAGCGCTACACCGCGCCTAAACTAGCGGCGCAAAATCATCTTAAATTTGAAAAATCATGCTACCAACACTTACTCTTGTACTAGCACGGACGGCATAAAATAAGGCGCCGTTTTCCTCCTTGCTTGTGCCATTGCTGTTTGTTGTTGCTGTGTGCCGTTTAGCTGTTGTTGTTTGCTGTTCAATGCCCCCTTTTGAACCTGCTTATAAAACCTATTTTGA
>UMHY01023597.1_pt1 | contig 25792 bp, 26 predicted proteins | sample 1965661 | NCBI WGS metagenome assembly UMHY01 (sample SAMEA4836112, study PRJEB28245) | human gut metagenome | biome: gut microbiome; material: fecal sample | place: Denmark | collected 2008
TTTTTCCCCTTGTGCGTTAATATCTAAATCCTACCAAATGCCGTCATCTTTTGGGGTAGAGGACTTGCTCTAATTTATCTTCCTCTTTTTCCCCCCCTCTAATCTTCAAATTTACCGACAGCACATACACCTCTTTGGTTAAAATTTCCCGCCAATTATCCGGGAATTTTACAAAATCCTTAAATGTGGTCACCAGCGGCAGGCCGTTGCGCGTTTCTTCAAAGGTGCGCAGGTGGTCTTCGGTATAAAACTGGTGGTCCGGGAAACGCCACTTTTGCGCCAACGTCAGGCCCAAATTTTCCAACGTCTTTTCAAAGGTTTCCGGGTGTCCGAGCGCGCAAAAACAGGTCGCTTTCCCTTTTACCTCATCCAAACCCACTTTGCGGCTTTGGCAAATATCAAAATAATACTCCGGCTTGTGTTCGCTTTCCAAAATTTCCACGGTGTCGTTATATTCGCGGATTTTATCTTTAATATCTTCCAGTTCGCGCGGGGTGGCTTGGTCACAATGGGTTAAAATAATTAACGCGGCCCGTTTTAACCCCTCCAGCGGCTCGCGCAAGTTGCCGTACGGCAGTAAATAGCCGTTGCCGAACGGATTTTTGGCATCTACCAAAATAATGTTGGCATCGCGTTTTAAGCGGTGGTGTTGCAGGCCGTCGTCTAACAATACAATCTGGCTTTTGAACCGCCGCAACGCTTCCGTTGCCGCCAGCGCGCGGTCCGCCGCTATCACCACCGGCACTTTGTACTGGCTCAAAACGCGGCTCATCATAAAAGGTTCATCCCCCGCCATGCGCCAATCGGCATCCGGGTTATCAAAAAGGACTACCGCCTCTTTGCTTTTTTGCTGGCGTTTATACCCGCGGGAAACAATCGCCACGCGCATCCCTTTTTTAGCCAGTAAGGTAGCCGCCAATAAAACCGCCGTGGTTTTGCCGGTTCCGCCCGCCGTAATGTTGCCAATGCACACCACGCGGCCGTTTACGCTCTTTACGGTTTTCCAACCGTTTTGATAGGCCAAACGGTCCAACCAACCGGCCCACCCATACAGTTTACTGGCCGCCAACAGCACCCAACGCCCCGGCGCACAAGCCATTAATTTTTCTTTTAATGCTAATAAATCCATATTTATTAAAACCTCGTTTGATAGTGAATAAGTATATTTTACCATTTCTGGGGCAGTTGTTCCTGCGGCAAGTTTATTCCACCACGGCAAAATTGCTATAATGGGATATGCGTTTCCAAAAGACACCTTTACACTACATCCAATACCTGGGTTTGAAAACCGCTTGCGCCATGTTGCGCTTGCTCCCTTATACTTGGGCCGTGGCGGCGGGGCGGTTTGCTACCGGCTCCGTGCGCTTTATAATGCCCAAACGCTTTAAGCGTTCTATGTATGATATTCAGCGCGCCTTCCCCCAAAAAACCCCGCAGGAAGTTTTTGCCATTGCGTTAGAATCCTGGCGCAATATGGGCGGCATTTTGGCGGAGTTTGTGCAATTAACCGCCATGACGCCGGAAAAATTCAAAAAATATGTAGCCGTGACCGGCATAGAAAAAATGCTGGAAGCCCAACGCAACAAACAAGGCGGCATTATACACATCGGCCACTTTACCAACTGGGAAGCCTTTGGCCTGGCCGGCGCCGTATGGGGCATAGATAAAGCCGTGCTGGCCCAGCGGGTAGATAACCCTTATGTAGACGAAGAAACCAACCGCCTGCGCAACATTTTTACCGGGCGTACCTTTTACAGCAATCACGAAGACAACCCCTTTTTTGCCTGTATGCGTTGGCTTAAAAAGGGCAAATTATTGGGGATTTTAATTGACCAAAACGCTTCTTCCAGCGAACTTTGGATTCCCTTTATGGGCCGTATAGCGGCGTTTTCCCCCATTACGGCGCTACTGTCTATCAAAATGCAAGTGCCGGTTTTCCCGGTGCAGGTAGTGCGCAAACAGGGCAAAATTGTGTGCATCGTGCATGACCCGCTCACCCCGCCTAAAGAATACTCCCAGCAAAACATCCGCGCGTTTACCAAAACACTGGTTAAATGCTACGAGGACTGGCTGAAAGAGGACCCCGGCTCCTGGCTGTGGGCGCACAACCGTTGGAAACGCGAGGCCGAGGGCGAAAAATACTTACAGGAACACCCCGATGAAAGATAAAATAAAAGCTGTTTTTTTTGACAGGGACGGCACTTTAATCCACGAAAAGCCCGGCACTTATTTAAGTGACCCCGCCAAAGTGCGCCCTTATAAAACCGCCGCGCCCGCGCTAGCCAAACTGGCTAAACTGGGCTACACTTTTTTTATAGTTTCCAACCAATCCGGCATTGGGCGCGGTTATTTTACCGCCAAAGAGGTGGACGCTTGCCACGCCCGCTTAAAAACCTTATTAAAACCGGCCGTCATCCGGGAAATCGTCTACTGCCCGCACGGGCCGGACGACCATTGTGCTTGCCGCAAACCGGGTACTTTACTGGGCGAAAAGCTGATTCAAAAATATCAGGTAGATGTGGCCCGCTCCTATATGGTGGGCGATAAAAAAGCAGATGTGCTTTTTGGGCAGGCGCTGGGACTCAAAACTATTTTAATGACCACCGCCAACGGCAAACACCATTTGCAAAAATACCCGGATTTACACCCCGATAAAGTGGCCAATAACTTACTAAATGCCGCTAAATTTATAGAAAAGGACTCCCTCCATGAATAAACCCGGGTTGGCGTTTTTGGTGCTTTTACTGGTAGCCGGGTGCAAAACCGCTCCCGCAAATAAAACACCATCCCCAACGCCTGCCGGGCAAGCCGTGCAAGTCACCCAAACGCAAGCGGTTTCCCACGCGGCCAAAGCGGTAGAGCCGCCCGCCACCCAGGCGCAAACCTCCGCCACACTTAAAAAGGCTGTAAAGGGCTCCCCCCATACCGGGGCCGCCCGAAACACGCAGGCGCAAGCCACGCCCACGCCTCTGCCGCAAAACGCCGCACAGCCGCGAGAAACGCCCGCGCCCGCCGAGCCCGCCAAATATACGGTGCCCGCCGGGGCGCAGTTGCCGGGCGATTCCCCCGTTTTTGAAGAAGAAGATTTAATTTCCACGTCCGGCCGGATGTTAAACCCTTATGCGTACCAACAGCCGGATATTTCCGCCACAACCGGGGCCCCGTGGGACGGCGAACAATTAAAATACGGCCTGTATTACTCCTTTGTAAAAGCAGGCACGGCCTATATACGCAACCGGGGGCTGGTGGATATTGGCGGCCGCCCGGCGTATTTAATACAAACCACCGCTTTTTCCGCCAGTGTGATTGACGCCTTTTTCAAAGTGCGCGACCTCAACCAATCCTGGCTGGATGCGCAAACTTTTTACTCCCGCGGCTACGGCCAAAGCGTGCGCGAAGGCAATTACAAGCGCGACGAATGGGTTATTTTTGACCCCGCTAACCGCCGCTATTACGGACAAATTCAAAAGAAAGAAGCCCCGCGGGAAATTTCCGGCACGTTGGAAACGGATGTGACCGATTTTTTAACTGCGCTTTATTATGTGCGCGCCCAAAAATTAGAGCCGGGCAAAGATATTGTATTTGATATTATCAACCGGGAAAAACAATACCCGCTTATTGTAAAAGTATACGGGCGGGAGCGCGTAAAAACCCCGGCAGGCCATTTTGATTGTATTAAGGTGGAACCGCAACTGCGCGGGGAAGGCATTTTTGTAGCCAAAGGCAAGAGCTTAACCGTCTGGCTGACGGATGATGCGTACCGTATGCCCGTAAAAATGAAAACGGAAGTATTTATAGGCAGTGTATCGGCCACCTTGTTAGAATACAAAAGAATGTAAACCACCCCTTAAATATTTTATAATGGGATATACTCAGGAGATATTTTATTATGACTAATGTACCCGTCAAAAGATTAAAAGAAATTTTGCACGCCTTTAACGGCAAGCAAATTGTTGTAGTAGGCGATATTATGTTGGACCATTTTATTAAAGGCGACGTGACGCGCATTTCGCCGGAAGCCCCGGTGCCGGTAGTGGCCGTAAAAAAGGAATTTTTTGTGGCCGGCGGTGCGGGCAACGTGGCGGTAAACCTGTCCGCCTTGGGGGCCAAGCCGGTGTTGGTTTCCGTAGTAGGCGACGATTTGGGCGGCGAAATGCTAAAAGGTTTCTTGCGGGATAAAAATGTAGACCTGCGCGGCGTGGCCGAAGACCCCAACCGCCCCACCACCCAAAAAGTGCGCGTGATGGCGGAACAACAGCAAATCGTGCGCTTTGACCGCGAAAGCAAAAAAACGGTAGACTCCGGCGTAGGCGCCCAATGTATGGAAAGTTTCAAGGCCGCCTTAAAAACCGCCAAAGGCGTTGTCCTTTCCGACTACGGCAAAGGCATGCTCAGCGACCATAACATCCAGGATATTATTTCCCTCTGCCGCAAAAAAAATATCCCGGTGTGCGTGGACCCCAAAATTGACAATTTCAAAAAATACAAACACATTACTTGTATGACCCCCAACACCAAAGAAGCCTGGGAAGGCGTGGGCGAATCCCCCCGCTCCGGCGAAGAAGCCATTACGGAGTTGGGCCAAAAAATCTTAAAAATGCTGGATGCGGATTCCATTTTAATTACCCGCAGTGCCGACGGGATGAGTCTGTTTGAAAAAGGCAAAAAATCCCCCTCCACCGTTAAAGCCACCGCGCGCGAAGTGTTTGACGTGACGGGCGCCGGGGATACGGTTATATCCGTATTAACCTTGGCCTTGGCGTCGGGCGCCACGCTTGAGGAAGCGGCGGTGCTTTCCAACTTTGCGGCGGGCATTGTGGTTGGCAAATCCGGCACCGCTACCACCACCGTAGAAGAAATTGAAGGGGTGCTGGCATGAGCGACGTTTTAATAGCCGTTCCGGCGCGCTACGGCTCCTCCCGCCTGCCCGGCAAAATTGTAAAAATACTGGCGGGCAAGCCGGTTATCCAGCGCACTTATGAAAAATGCTTACAGGCCGCCGTGGGGGATGTGATTATTGCCACGGAAGCCCAAATTGTGGCGGACACCTGCGCCCGGTTTGGGGCCAAAGCCATTTTGACCAGTGCCGCCTGCCAAAGCGGTACGGACCGCATTTACGAGGCCGCCCAAGGCCGTACGGAACAATTTATTATCAATGTGCAAGGGGACGAGCCGTTCATAGACCCCGCCACCATTGTAAAAATCGTCCACTTATTAAAGAGTGACCCCGCCTGCGATATTGCCACGGCGGTTATTGCCACGACGGACGATAAAATCATTGATAACCCCAACTGCGTAAAAGCCGTGTTGACGGCGGACAAGCGGGCGTTGTATTTTTCCCGCTCCCGCGTGCCGTACAAACGCCAGCCGGACGAGGCGGCCTTAAAAGCCCCGTATTGGAAGCACTGCGGCATTTACGGCTACCGCCGCGCGGCGTTGGAAAAATTTGTCCACCTGCCGGTAAGTCCGTTGGAAAAACTGGAAAAACTGGAACAGTTGCGCGCGCTGGAGGCAGGGCTCTGCATTAAATGCGTGGAAATCCAACCCTCCGGTCCGGCCATTGATACGGAGGCGGACTTAAAAGCGGCCGAAGACTATTTGAAACAGCACGAATAACAGGGGCTCCCGCCTGGCGGGGGCTTTCCTCTTTTAAGTGCCCGGCACCCGGTGCCGAAACCGATTTTTTTATTTCAGCAAGGAGATGAACATGAGTAAATTTATTATTATTACCGGCGGGGTAGTCAGCTCACTGGGTAAAGGGATTTCCGGGGCCAGTATCGGCAAACTTTTACAGCTAAACGGCTTAAAAGTAAATATGATTAAGTGTGACCCGTATATTAACGTGGACCCCGGCACCATGAGCCCCTACCAACACGGGGAAGTGTTTGTCACTACCGACGGCGCAGAAGCCGATTTGGACTTGGGCCATTACGAACGCTTTTTAGATGTAAATATGACCCGCGCCAACACCAACACCGCCGGGAGCATTTATCAAACGGTGATTGATAAAGAACGCCGCGGCGAATACTTGGGCGCCACGGTGCAGGTCATCCCGCATATTACTAACGAAATCAAGCGCCGCTTTACCGCGTTTGAAAACGAAGTAGACGTTTCCATTATAGAAATAGGCGGTACGGTGGGCGATATTGAATCCTTGCCGTTCTTGGAAGCGGCCCGCCAACTGCGTTTGGAAAAAGGCCCCAAAAACGTCATTTGCGTACACGTCACGTTAGTCCCCTATATTGCCGTAGCGCAAGAGCTTAAAACCAAACCCACGCAGCACTCCGTCAACAAACTGCGGGAAGTGGGTATTGAGCCCAGTATGCTTATTTGCCGCACCGAAAAACCCCTCTCCCTGCATTTGCGGGAGAAAATTTCCCTCTTTTGCAGTGTGCCCACGCAGGCGGTTATTGAATGTGCGGATGCCAAATCCATCTACCATGTGCCGGAAAATTTTTACAAGCAAAAAGTGGACGAGCAAATTATTGACCTGTTGGGCCTGACCCCCAAACAAAAAGTGGACCCCAAATGGTTTGAATTTTTTGATAAAGCCATGACCCCCTCCAAAAGCGTTAAAATTGCCGTGGCCGGGAAATATTCCGAATTGCAAGATGCCTATAAATCCATCAGCGAGGCCCTGCGCCACGCCGGTATGAATAATGATGCCAAAGTGGAAATTGTTTTTGTAAATACGGAAAAAGACAACGTGGAAGAAAAATTAAAAACCGCCGACGGCATTTTAATCCCGGGCGGATTTGGCGGGCGCGGCGTGGACGGCAAAATTGCCACCATTAAATACGCGCGCGAACACAAAATTCCTTTTTTGGGTATCTGCCTGGGGATGCAATGCACCGTTATAGAAGCGGCCCGCAACCTGTGCGGCCTGCACGACGCCAACTCTACCGAGTTTGACCCCACCACCAAAGACCCGGTGGTAGACTTAACCCCCCAACAAAAAAACGTGGTTTATAAAGGCGGCACCATGCGCCTGGGCAACTACACAGCCGATTTGGAAGAAGGCTCCCTGGCGCGCAAGCTGTACGGCAAAGACCAAATTGTGGAACGCCACCGCCACCGCTACGAGTTCAACCCCGCCTATGTAAAGCAACTGCGCGACGCGGGGCTGAAAGTATCCGGCTGGCACGAGGGCGTTTTGCCGGAAATTGTGGAACGCACCGACCACCCCTACTTTATTGCCGTACAATTCCACCCGGAATTTGGCTCCCGCCCGCTCCGCCCGCACCCGTTATTTGACGGCCTGGTAAAAGCGGGCTTAAAAAGAAAAGAAAATAAATAAGCCGACGTATTTTTTACGATAGGGCGGAGCTGGGAAACCGGCCCCGCCCTTTTATTTGGGTACGCAATTAAAAACCTTTTTACCGGCCCGCCGGGGAATTTTACGCGCCGCTTTATTTTACGCTCCCGCCGGGGAATTTTACACTCCCGCCGGGGCCGCTTTATCCGGCGGGCCCGGCCCGGCACTCCCCCCGCCAATAATTTTTATAAAATACTTGCTTTTTTAGTTTAAGTTTACTATTATATATACCGTTGTTTTACAAGCATACATAAATTTTGTATAATTTTTATGTAAGGAATTTCTCCTGTGCAATTACAGACGCAGACAGATTTTTAATAAAGGAGAAGGAAAAACAATGAAAAAGATGCACAGCCTGCTGGAAACCTTGGCCAGAGCCTTGGTAAAAGTGGGCGAAAACGTAAGCGGTGCGAACTATATAGTTGGCCGCTAACCCAAAAGTAAGCAGTTTGAAGCCGGTTTAGACATACGCCGGCGGACAGGTGAGAAGAATTTTCTTCCCCCTGTCTAAAACAGCCGAACCGGGCCCTAAAAAGCCCCACACTTTCAAAATGATTATGCCGCTACCCTACCGGGTGCGGTTTTTTTGCGCCATACAACCGGTAAACACAACGCCGCACGCATTGGTGCCCCCTTTACTCACGCCGTATTTACCCACGCCGCTTTTTACCCGCCACCTTATCCGCGCCACCGCCTGCCTTTACTCACGCCGTATTACCCACGCCGCCTTACCCGCATTTAGCCATAAAAAAACCGCCCGGGCAAACACCCAAGCGGTTTATCAAAATCCACGTCCGTTTACGGCTTTTTGCAGCTGGTTCCGGTACAGTTGGTAAAACCGGCGCTGATACAAAAATCCGTATTTCCGTTGCATTGGTCTTTTAGTTTCACAGGGCTCGTGCCGCAATCAATCGGCACCACTAGCGTATAGGCTTCCCCGCCCAAACGCTCCACTTTTATATTGGAGCCGTCCCGGGTTAATTTGAACCGCCCGGTTATCTCCAATTTGGCATCCTCTATTGTATAACCGGTTGCATCAATATCTAACATGGTCCACGGGGTATCAAACGTGCCGCAACTGTTTTCGCGTTCCCAATCGGCACGGGCCAATGCCTGCCCGATTTGGTGCGCCATATTGAGCCCTTCCGTCAGTTTAGCACGTTCCACCGTGCGCCTATATCCGCCCAACCCAATGGCGGCAATAATTGCAATAATCACTACAACGGCCATCAACTCGGCCAATGTAAAGCCTTTTTTCATAAAATCCCCTTAAATTGGAATATATAAACTATTATACTCTTTTTTAACGCGCTTTCAAGCGCCGGTGCGGGGCGGTTTCTATTGAATATTTGTAAAAAAACCGATATACTATAACCATAGTAAAAGGAGAATGTATGAAAAACAACGGTTTTACCCTTATTGAAATGTTAGCCGTCGTGCTGATTATTGCCATGTTGGTTTCCGTAGCGTTGCCTAAATACAAACGCTCGGTAGTGCGCGCGGAAGCCATGGAGGCTTTAACCAATTTAAGAACGTTGCAGGATTCCGCCTTGCGCGCCAAGGCCGCCCGGCCCGACCGTTCCACCCCCAGAAAACTGAACGATTTGGATGTGGATTTATTTGATGCGACGGATGCGGAAAGCGACACCTTTACCTTTGGGCGCTACACCTACACCCTGGGGGCTGATTCTATTTCCGCCACTAAAATCGGCAGAGATGCGTACAGCTTTTATGCCTATTACCCGAATTTAAGCGGCCTGGGCGGCGAAATCACCTGTTCCGCCCCGAAAGACCTTGTTTGGCTTTGCGAAGGGCTCTGCCGGGAAGGCGCCGACGGTTGTGTAATGAAAAACGGCCAATATGTAATTAACTAAAGTTGCTGTTTGATTTTTACCAACGCCCCGCAAAGGGGCGTTTTTTATGGGCGGAAATGGGTTTGCCTTACGCACAGCGGTACCTTTTATGGTGCGTAAACAAAAACATCGCTCCGCCTTTCTCGTCCTTACGCAAGCAACGAAGGTTGCTTGCTCAGGGCGCGCAATAATAAAAATTCCCTTTTATCCATAAAAAAACCACGCTTGCGCGTGGTTTTCAAATGGCTCGCCCTGAAGGACTCGGCTTCCGGTCGTTTTGTTGACTCAAAACGCCTGCAGCCCGGGCTCGCGGTTTTTGCCTTACGCACAGCGGTACCTTTTATGGTGCGTAAACAAAAACATCGCTCCGCACTAACCGTCCTTACACAAGCAACGAAGGTTGCTTGCTCAGGGCTCGCAGACAATAAAAATTCCCTTTTACCCATAAAAAAACCACGCTTACGCGTGGTTTTCAAATGGCTCGCCCTGAAGGACTCGAACCTTCAACCTACCGGTTAACAGCCGGTCGCTCCACCATTGAGCTAAGGGCGAATAAATCTTTTTAATACTGCCTGTCCTTGACTACCTAAATAGTATAACAAATTTTTTTAATACTGTAAATCTTTTTTATCGGGTAGCGGTGGCCGTCCAAAAATCCCGCTCTTCCCGGCCGAACAAGCTGACAAATATTAGTATAGCAAATATTGCGGCTACTGTACAGAGGGTAAAATTTAAGCCCCATTTGTCTATACAGGCGGCCACACCCAGCACGCATAAACTTTCCACCGTATAAGTAGCGGTGGCAAATACGCCCAGCATTTTGCCGCGTAATTCTACCGGGGTGCGCAGTAAAATAATGCTAATCATCATGGCGCCAAACGCCCCAAACGGCACGCCGCACAACACGGTGGCAGCCAATACTGCCGCTTTCGGCAAAGGAAACAACAACACCAAAACGGACAGCAAATACCCCACATAATTAAACGTAAGCAGGGCGAAAAACTTAAACCGCCGCGCGGCCGACGCAAACGCCAACGCGCCGATAAACGCCCCCAAGCCAAACGCCCCGCCCAACAGCCCCAAATACAGGGAACTAAAACCATGCTCGTAAATATAAGTAGGCAGGATAATCAACTCCCACGACTGCCCCAACAAAAAAGTCGGAAGTGTAAACAAAATACTTTCCAAAATAATTTTGTCCTTACGCACATACGCCAAGGTTTCCCGGTAAGAAACCGCCGGCTTTAGCACGCGCGGCTTGCGGTTGGTAAACACCAGCAAACACAAAAGCACAATCACCATGCAAAAAGCCGCGCACATCACCCACGCGCTAAACAACCCCGCCCAGGCAATTACCGCACCGCACAAAAGCGGCCCGGCCACGGACATAATACCGTCCATGGCTTCAATCAGGCCGGAAGTTTTGGATAGCGGCTCCCCCGCATAGCGCGAAAACGTGGGAGATAAAGCCGTGCGCGCCATTTCCCCCGGTGCATCAAACACAGAACTGGCAAAAACCAATAGCCCGATAAGCCACGTTTCCGCCCGGTCCACCCCCACCAACACGGCAATAAACCCAATCAGCACCAGTTGGGAAACTTCGCACACAAACATGGTTTTGGAGCGGCCGAATTTGTCTATTACCTGCCCGCCGAAAACGGAAGAAAATATATTAGGCAGTAAAGCGCAAAAGCCCACCACCCCGGTCCACCACACGCTTCCGGTGGTGCTTAACACATACCAAGGCAGTAAAATTTGCATAAACTGGTTGGTCAGCGAGGAGAACGCCTCCGTCGTTAAAATCAGTTTCCAAGGGGTCTTGTTGGCTTTTTTAGTTAATAATAACATAGTGAATCTCTCTTAAAAATTATATAAAATGATGGTAAGGAAGTGATAAGTTATGGCAGAATACAAAGATTACTATAAAATTTTAGGCGTGGGCAAAACAGCCACAGACGCCGAAATTAAAAAGGCATTCAAGCAACAGGCCCGCAAATGCCACCCGGATTTACACCCGGAAGCGGAAAAGGCAAAATGGACGGAAAAGTTTAAGGATTTGAACGAAGCATACACCGTGCTTTCGGACAAACAAAAACGCACCATTTATGACCAAGTGGGCCAAGAAGGCTACCAAAATTATGCGCGCGGCGGCGGGGCTTCCCGCAGCAGTGCCGGCGCAAATCCGTATCAGCAGTACCAACAATACGGCAATTTCGGCGGCGGACAAACCAGCTATAACTTTAGCTCTAATGGGGCCGGATTTGACGGAGGCGGTTTTAGTGACTTCTTCCAAAGCATTTTTGGCAACCTAGGCGGCATGGGCGGCATGGGCGGTATGAGCGGACGCGGCTTTGGCGGTTTCGGCCAGAACTTCGGGCGCAGTGCGGCCGCCGGGGTGCAATCGGGTGATGTGGAAGCCGAACTGGCCCTGAATTTGGAAGAAGCCCACCGTGGCGGAAATATGCAGCTTACACTGCCCAGCGGCCGGAATGTGACAGTCAAGTTTCCCGCCGGAATAAGCGAAGGCAAAAAAATCAAACTAAAAGGCATGGGCAACCCCACCGCCAACGGGAATGGGGATTTGTACCTGATTATCAAAATCCGCCCGCACGCGCAGTTTAGGCTGGAGGGCGAAGATTTACAGGTGCCTGTAATTATTATGCCGTGGACGGCGGCTTTGGGCGGTACCATTTATGTACCCACGTTGGACGGCCCCGTGAAAGTAAAAGTACCCGCCGGCACGCACAGCGGCAAGAAATTAAAATTAAGCGGCAAGGGGTTGAGCGCCAAAGGCAACTTATACGTCACGCTGACCATAGACGTACCCCGCACCCTGACCAAAGAGCAAAAAGACTTGTTTAGCAAGTTGGCGGCTCTCGGGTAAAAAATCTAACCGCCGGAGTTTTTGCTCCGGCGGTATTTTTTTATAAGGAGCTTTACAATATGACAGAAATTACCTGCACTTACACCGGCGACGGCGAAACCGCACTCGTTCACGGCCCGACCGGCACCACCTTAAAAACCGATTTACCGCCCGATAACGGCGGCAAGGGGCGCTGTTTTTCCCCCACCGATTTACTGGCCGCCGCCTTTGCCTCTTGCACTTTAACCATTATGGGCAAAATGGCCGCCGCCCGCGGGGATGATTTTACAGGCGCGCATTTATCCATACAAAAAATTATGGCCGCCAACCCGCGCCGCGTGGGCGAATTTGTGTTGGAAATTACTTTCCCCGCGCACTTTACGCAAGAACAGAAAAAGTTTTATCTGTCTGCCGTAAACGCCTGCCCGGTGCATCAGACGTTAAGTAAAGACGTCAAATTAACGGTCCGCGTTTTATAGTGCAAAAACCACCGGCACAAACCGGGCATAAACTGTTAGTATATATATGGAGGGTAAAATTATGGCTATACAAATAACATTGGGAAACAACTTACAAACCACCGCCCGCTTGGAAGGGCACACCGCCGCCGTAAAAACGGCGTATTTTGACCCGCGCGAAGATATGCAACCGGGGGAACTGCTCGCCAGCGCATTGGGGGCCTGTATGCTTACCATGGTAGGCTACGCCGCCCAAAAACGCGGGGACGATGTTTCCGGCACGCAACTGACGGTAGAACCTGTTTTCGGGGGAACTCCGCGCCGCGTGACGGAAATAAAGCTGACGTTTGCTTATCCGGCAAACTTCACGCAAGCCCAAAAGGATTTATACACCAAAACGGCGCAAACCTGCCCGGTGCATAACTCCCTGCGGGAAGACATCCGATATACAATAGAAGTAAAATAAACGAACCGCTCCGCGCCGCATTTTACCGGGCGCGGAGTTTTTTTGCCCTGTTTAGCACTCCCCACCCGCGCGCAGGATTTATTATAATAAAAGTATGTCTAGCATTAACTGGAAAGAAATTTTCTGCCAACTGAAAGACTTTATCAAAATGTCTGTCAAAAAGTACACGCTGTTTGTTTTGCGTTTATCCCCCCACCAAAACTTACTGCAGGGGATTGTGATGTATACTTTTTTGGGGTGGATTGCGCTGTCACTCCCGTTTATGAAAACCCAAAGCGTGGGGTGGCTGGATAACCTTTTTACCGCCGCTTCCGCCGCGTCTACCACCGGGCTTACCAGCGTAAACTTTGCCGATTCTTACTCCTTTTTGGGTAAACTGGTGGTTTTGTTTATGATTCAGGCGGGCGGGCTTGGCTATATGACGATGTCCTCCTTCTTGTATTTATCCACATCGCGCCGCTTGCGCCCCCACCAAAAAGAAGTGCTGACGGCGGAATTTTCCTTACCGCAAACGCTGGATTTGCACGATTTTTTACGCGCCGCTATGATTTTTACCGCCGTGGTGGAAAGCGTGGGCGCGGTGCTGTTATTCAACTATTTTATGCACCACGATTTTGGCATTTTTCAAGCGGCTTGGTACAGTATTTTTCATAGCGTATCGGCCTTTTGTACCGCTGGGTTCAGCCTGTGGAGCGATAGTTTAACCGGCTTTTATGACAGCAAAACCGTAAACATTATTATCATGGGGCTATCTTTAGCGGGCTCCATGGGGTTTATTGTGGTGACGGATATTTTTAATTGGGTGACGCGCCGCGCCAAAGAAATTTCCTACACCACCAAAATTATCGTTCTGGCTACCACGGTGCTGTTGGCGTTCGGCTCCTTAATCGTGTTTATCACCAACCCGGAAATGAACCTGTGGGAATCGGTCTTTCAATGTACGGCGGCTATGACGACCTCCGGGTTTAATACCGTCAGCATTAGTTCCATGTCGTCGTGTTCTTTGCTTATTTTAGCTATGCTTATGAGTATCGGCGGTGCGCCGTCCGGCACCGGGGGCGGTATTAAGTGTACGGCCGTCACCAGTGTATTTGCCATTTTATACAGCCAGTTAATGGGATATAAACACATTTCTTTTTTGGGGCGAAGAATCCCCCTGCGGCGCATTTATTTGGCAACGTCTACCTTTATTTTTTACGCCATTTTGCTATTTATCTGCCTGTTTTGGCTTTCTTTTACCGAGGAAGGCAAGCCGTTCCTAAACCTGGTTTTTGAAGCCGCCGCCGCCCTGGGCACCGCCGGTATGACGATGGACTTTACCCCCCAGTTAAGCGCGTGGGGCAAAGGGATTATCATTATCGCCATGATTATCGGCCGCGTAGGGGTAATTACCTTCGGTTTGGCATTACTGGACATTGGGGACGATGACGACGACGCGCCCGAGCCCACCCGCAAGGCAGACCTTGCCATTTAGGCCAAAAACGGATATTTTGTAAAATATAACTATGAAATTCTTTTTAATCAGCTTGGGTTGCCCCAAAAATTTAACCAATAGCGAGGAATTTTCCGCCCGCTTGCTGGCCCACGGCCACCAATTAGTGTTCACCCCGCAAGAGGCGGACACCGTCATCATTAACACATGCGGGTTTATATCTTCCGCCGTAAAAGAAGGCACGGAGGAAATCCGCCACGCGCTGGAACTCAAACGCCAAGGCGTTATCAAGCGCGTAGCCGTGACGGGCTGTATGGTGGACCGCTACCGCGAGCAAATGGCAAAGGACTTCCCGGAAGCCGATACCGTTTTTTCTATCGCCGCGCAAGACCATGTGGAAGATTTAATCGGGCAAGACGGTTTATTTTTGGAATCCCTGGCCAACGCGTTGTATATCCCCGAATATAAAATGACGCTCACCGCCACCCACACCGCCTACTTAAAAATTGCCGACGGTTGCAACTACCGCTGTGCGTATTGCACCATTCCGTTTATCCGCGGGGCGTACCGCTCCAAACCCATGGAGCAAATTGTGCAGGAAGCGCGCCTGCTCACGCAAAACGGAGTAAAAGAAATTTCTTTAATTGCGCAGGATACCACTTCTTACGGGATAGATTTATATAAAAAGCCGTCTTTGACGGACCTGCTTAAAAAACTGCTTAAAATACGCGGCTTGGGGCGGCTTCGCATTATGTACGCTTACCCCAATTTAGTCACGCAGGAACTGGCGGACTTAATGGCGGGCGAAGAACAGATTTTCCATTATTTGGATATTCCGCTCCAACATATTGCCGACCCGGTACTCAAAAATATGAACCGCCAATGCGACGGCAAAAAAATTAAAGACACGCTGGATATGCTCAAAAAAACGGTGCCGGATATTTCGCTGCGGACGAACTTTATTGTGGGGTTTCCGCAAGAAACGCAAAAAGATTTTAACGAGCTTAAAAAATTCGTGCGCGAGTATGAATTTGATAATATGGGCGTGTTTGAATACTTCCGCGAAAAGGGCACCCCGGCCTACGAAATGAAGCAAATTCCGGCGGCGGTAAAACACCAGCGCGCCCGGGAATTGGAAGAAACCCAAAGCCGCGTGATTGATAAAATAAATAAACGCCTGGTGGGTGCGGAAATGGAAGTAATTGCCGACGGAGCGGACTTCGGCCGCACCTACAAAGATGCGCCGGATATTGACGGCAAAGTGACGTTTACAAAACCTGTTCCCCCCGGTTGCATTTTTTACGGCCGCGTGGTGGCCGCCCAAGGCTACGAGCGGGAAATAGAGCCGCTGAAAATTATTAAAAAATAACCGTTGCTCAAGGTTTACCAAATAAAAACGCCCCGGCCCGAACCGGGGTATTTTTTATTCTTTTACCGCACCCGGGCGCAAACTTTTTTCGGCACCGGGAACAAACCTTTTTCAGCGCGCCCCGGCACTTTTATCCGCGTGCCTACCTGCCGTTTTTCAAGCGCCTGCCCTTTATTAAACGCCGGATAAAAGCAGTAGGCGGGCCCCCAAAGGCCCGCCCTAAATCCGTTCAAACGCCTATATATTTTTTTGCGCTACAAGTACGGTTGAATGGCTTTATGCACGCGCTCGGCCACCACCTCATACCCGGCGGCGTTGGGGTGGATAGGGTCCGCCTTGAACTTATTTTTTGTAAAAATGCCGTCTAAAATACCGGGTACAAACACCGCGCCTTTTTCCGCCGCGATTTGTTTGTAAATTTTGGTATAGGGCCGCATACCCGCATATCCGCCGGTATCCACCACCACGGCCACCGCGCCCGCCGCCTGCACGTCGTCCACCATTTGGCGCACGGCCGCTTCGGTCTGTGTGATAGGCACGCCGCGCATAAAATCATTTCCGCCAAATTCTATCAGCACCATATACGGGCGCTGTTCTAGCACCTGGGCCAGGCGCGCCGGAGCCGCCGCGGCGGTATCCCCGGGCAAACCCATATTAATTACCGGGCGGCTGATTTTGCGCCCCAAAAGCGCCGGGTAAGATTTTTCCCGCCCGGCCCCGGTGCCCGCCGTTAAACTATCCCCAAACACCACCACCGGGCCAAACGCATTATGCACGTTTTTTATTTCCGGCGCGGACGGGCGGAGCCACCAAACAAGCACACCCAAAACCAGTAAAATAATGAAAATTTTTCTCATAAAATTATTATAAAAAATTTTTACCGTTATATAACCGCTTGACTTTTTGCGCCTTTATTATAAAATAAAAGTATGAGCAAACCGACGACAAAAGAAATCCAAGCCGCATTATTGGACGCCGCGCAACAAGCGCGGGAGAATTCTTACTCGCCGTATTCCCACTTTAAGGTGGGGGCGGCCGTGTTCACGCGCCAAGGACATATCTTTACCGGCACGAACATTGAAAACGCTTCCTATGGCTTAACCGTGTGCGCGGAACGCAACGCCACGTTTGCCGCCGTAGGGGCAGGAGAAAAAGACATAGTGGCACTGGCCCTGGTCACCCAAAAACTGCCGGGGGCAAAGGTAAACTCCCCCTGTGGGGCTTGCCGCCAAGTGCTAGCGGAATTTATGCCGCCCAACGCGCCGATTTATATGGCCGTATTGGAGGGTAAAAAACGCACGGTTGTCACTAAAAAACTAAAGGATTTAATCCCATTAGCTTTTAATTTATCTTAACCGTAAAGGCGCGGCTTTACGGCGGCGCCTTTTTTTTGTCTGTTTGGGAAACACTGGGGGAACTATGCAACACACCACATACAAAGGCTTAAACGCTTTTTATTTGGAAACCGACGCTCTGCGCCTTACTTTCTTGCCGGATTACGCCTGCAAATTGGCTAGTCTGGTAAAAAAACAAACCGGGCGGGAATTTTTATTCCAAAGCCCTAAAGCCACCCTTACTTTGCCCCACTACGGGGCCGCGTTCAGCGCGTACGATTCCAGCGGCTTTGACGAGGTACTCCCCTCCATAGATGCCTGCCCGTACCCGGACGGCCAATACCAAAATGTGCCGGTGCCGGACCATGGCGAAGTGTGGGCGATGAAGTGGAAATGGGAAGTTTCCCCCACCGGGCAGGAGCTGATGGCTTCCGTACGGAGCGAAAACTTCCCCTACACCTTTACCCGGCGCATTACGCTTAACCACAACGAAATTTCTTTTGATTACTCCGTCACCAATTTGGAAGAAGGCGGTTTTAAGTTTATTTGGACGCCGCACTGCCTGCTCAACTGTTCCCCGGCAACGCGGCTGTTAATCCCCCCCAATTTAACCCAGGTAATGACGGTGGAACACTCCACCCAACATTTAGGCCCGTGGGGCACCCTGCACACTTATCCGCTGACGACGGACGTACACGGCCAAAAGTTAGACCTTTCCGCCACCGAGCCCGCCAGCGCCAAAAATTGCGAAAAATTTTACTTTACGCAAAAAAATACCGCCGGGTGGTGCGGCATAGAACATACCGATAACGGCGACACCCTGCTCTATTCCTACAATGCGGATTTAGTGCCGTATCTGGGCGTATGGAAAACACAAGGCGGCTACCGCGGGGATTACAACCTGGCACTGGAGCCCTGCACCGGCGCGTATGACGATTTATATGTAGCAAATAAAATTAAAAAAGCGGCGGTAATTCCCCCGCTCGGGCAGTATAACTGGCAATTCAAAATGACCGTAAAATAGGGGTATTCTTATGGAACAAATGAACCAAATTGCACTGCGCAATAAATTTAACGAAGTTTTCAAAAAGACAAAAATGTATTTCTTCGCCCCCGGACGGGTAAACTTAATCGGCGAACATACCGACTACAACGGCGGACACGTTTTCCCGTGTGCGCTGTCGTTCGGTACGCACGCCGTACTGTGCAAGCGGGACGATAACACCGTGCGCCTGCACTCCTTAAACTTGCCCGAAAAAGGCATTATCACCGCGGAACTAGCGGACCTTAAAAACCTGCCGCAAAACGATTGGGCCAACTATCCGCTGGGAGTGTTGGACGTTTTCCAACGCCGCGGATATAATATTCCCCAAGGGTTTGAAATGCTGTTTTGGGGCAACATTCCGGCGGGGGCGGGGCTGTCGTCGTCAGCTTCCATAGAGCTTGCCACCGCCGTAGCCTTAAATACGGCCTACGGCTTAAACATCCCGCAAATTGAACTGGTCAAAATGGCGCAAGAGGCCGAAAATAAATTTGTGGGAATGAACTGCGGCATTATGGACCAATTTGCCAGCGGTATGGGCAAAGAGGACAACGCCATTTTACTGGATTGCAACACGCTGAAATATGAATATGTGCCGCTCAATTTGCGCGGGATTTCCATTGTTATTATCAACAGCAATAAAAAGCACTCCCTGGTCAACTCCGCCTATAACGAACGCCGCCAACAGTGCGAGCGCGCCCTCAAAGCCCTGCAACAAGAACTGCCCGTCAAGGCCCTGGGAGAGCTGACCATTCCCCAATTTGAAGCCCACAAACATTTAATCCAAGACCCGGTGGAACAAAAACGCGCCAAACACGCCGTGTACGAAAACCAACGCACGTTGCAGGCGGCCCAATGCTTGCGCGCGGGAGAATTGGAAAAATTCGGCCATTTAATGAACGAGTCCCACATTTCCCTGCGGGACGATTACGAGGTAAGCTGCCCGGAACTGGACCTGATTGCCCAAACCGCGTGGGAGCAACCCGGCGTTTTGGGGGCGCGCATTACCGGCGGCGGATTTGGCGGCAGTGCGGTGGCTTTGGTAAAAGATGAAAACATCAAAAACCTGATAGACACCGTCAGCGCCGTTTACTCGCCCAAAACCGGCCTCAAGGCAGATTTTTATATTGCCAATATCGGCGGGCCGGCGCGGCAAATTGAAAAAATTTATTAAGAGGAAACTTCCCATGAAAAACATTTTAGTAATCGGCGGGGCGGGCTATATCGGCTCCCACACCGTAAAAAGACTGGCCGCACAAGGCTATAACCCGGTGGTGTTTGATAACCTTTCCAAAGGCCACCGCGAGGCCGTGCAAAATTACCCCTTTGAACTGGGGGATTTGGGCGACAAAGCCCGCTTGCACGAGGTCTTCCAAAAACACCAAATTGATGCCGTTATGCACTTTGCCGCGTTTATAGAAGTGGGCGAAAGCGTAAAAGAGCCGTCCAAATACTACCACAACAACGTGGCTAAAGTATTAAACTTGTTAGATGCCATGGTGGAAAACCACATCCGCTATTTTGTGTTTTCTTCCACCGCCGCCACGTTTGGGGAGCCTATCAAACCCAAAATAGACGAAACGCACCCGCAAAACCCCATTAACCCGTACGGCAACACCAAGCTGATGGTAGAAAAAATGTTGGCGGATTTTGACACCGCCTATGGCTTGAAAGCCACCGCTCTACGCTATTTTAACGCCAGCGGTGCCGACAACAGCGGCGAAATCGGCGAATCCCACACGCCGGAAACGCATTTAATCCCCATTGTGTTGCAAGCGGCGGCGGGCAAACGGCCGTCTATCAAAATTTTCGGTACGGACTACCCCACGCCGGACGGCACCTGCGTACGCGACTATGTGCATGTGAACGACTTGGCAGACGCCCACATTTTAGCCTTGCAAAAAATGTTTAAGGATAACACCAGCGAACGCTTCAACCTGGGCAGCGGCAGTGGCTTTAGCGTGGCGGAACTGGTTAAAGAGGCCAAGCAAATTACCGGGGTGGATTTTACGGTAGAAACCGCCCCCCGCCGCGCGGGTGACCCGGCCATTTTGGTAGCGGACAGCACCAAAGCCCAGCGCGTGTTAGGGTGGAAACCCAAATACAACTTAACGCAAATCATCCAAACCGCGTGGAACTGGGAACAACACCGCAAATACTAGGGGGCCTTATGAATATCAACCTGCTTATTGACCAATTAATTGCATACGCACTGGACCAAAAACTGTTGGCCCCGGCGGACGAAGTGTGGGCCGTCAACCAACTGTTGGATATTTTGCACCTGACGGAATATACGCCGTCGGGCTTTAACGGCGCCACGCCCGAATATCCGTGCGAAATTCTAAAAAACATTTGTGATTGGGCCGCCCAACAAAAAGTAATTCCGCAAGATACCGTCACCCAACGGGATTTATTGGACACTAAATTAATGGGTGTTTTTGCCCGCAAACCCAGCGAAGTGGAAAACGAATTTTTTGCCCTGTGGAGCCAAAACCCCAAAAAAGCCACGGACAAATTTTACCATGATGCCCGCGCGTTGGATTACATCCGCACCGCGCGCGTAGCCAAAAACAAACGGTGGAAGGCCCGCACGCCGTACGGCACATTGGATATTACTATCAATATGTCCAAGCCGGAAAAAGACCCCAAGGATATTGCCGCCGCCTTAAAAGCCGCGCCGTCCGGCTACCCCAAGTGCCTGCTGTGTAAAGAAAACGAAGGCTACGCCGGGCGCATTAATCACCCGGCCCGCCAAACCTTGCGCCTGATTGGGTTGGATTTACTGCAAGACCACAACCCGTGGTTTTTGCAGTATTCCCCCTATGAATACTACAACGAACATTGTATTTTCCTTTCTGGCAAGCACGAGCCTATGAAACTAACGCTAAACAGCTTCCGGCGTTTGTTGGCGTTTGTGGAAGTTTTCCCCCATTATTTTATCGGCTCCAATGCGGATTTGCCCATTGTGGGCGGCTCCATTTTAACGCACGACCACTTCCAGGGCGGGCGCTACACGTTTGCTATGGAAAAAGCCCCGGTGGAACGCACGTTCAAAATAGCCAAATTCCCGCGCATTAAAGCCGGCGTTGTCAAATGGCCCATGAGCGTACTGCGCCTGAGCGGCCCTAAAAAAGAATTGGCCGAAGCCGCGGACTTCGTCTTAAAAAAATGGCGCACATACAGTGATGAAACCGCCCAAATTTTGGCGAACACGCAAGGCACGCCCCACAACACCATTACGCCTATCGCCCGCCGCCGCGGCAAAGCGTTTGAGTTAGACCTTGTCCTGCGCAACAACCGCACGACGGACGAATTTCCGCTGGGTATTTTCCACCCGCACGAGGACGTCCACCACATTAAAAAGGAAAATATCGGCCTGATTGAAGTAATGGGCCTGGCCGTACTGCCCGCGCGGTTAAATAAAGAGTTAGCCGACCTGGGCGAGTGCCTCCTCCGGCAAGATTTACCCGCCATAGAAAAAAGTGACTCCCTTAAAAAGCACGCCGCGTGGGCGCGGGAAATGTTAAATAAATATACATTCACCCCCCAAAACACGGCGGAAATTTTGCAAAAAGAGGTGGGCAAAATTTTTGCGCGCGTGCTGGAGTACGCGGGCGTATTTAAGCGCACGCCGGACGGCCAAGCCGCGCTAAACAGGTTCATCAAAAAACTGTAAAGCGCCAAAGCCGCCCTTTACCGGCGTGCGGCCCTTGCACCCTTCATAAAAAACCCCGGGCAAATAAAACGCCCGGGGTTTTTACCTCTAAAAATTATAAAGGCTTGACTTTTTGCCCCACTATTTTATAGAACAAAATATAGAACAATAAAAAAGTAATAGGAGTTTTTATGAAAGCCCTGCACCCCACCCAAGCCAAATTGTTGGAAATCCTAAAAAACAACATTACCGACCCGCTAACCATGGAAGAACTGGCCGACCGCCTGAACGTGGGTAGCAAAAGCGTAATTTTCCACCACATTAAACAGTTGGAAAAAAAGGGCTTTCTCAAGCGCAACCCGGCTAACCCGCGGGATTATATGATTCTAAAAGACCCCGAACGCAACGTGGTGTACTTAAAAATGTACGGCATGGCCAAATGCGGCCCCGCCGGAACGATTTTGGACGGCACCCCCACCCGCGTGGTGCCGGTGGACCCCAACATGGTGTACTTCCCGGTAGGGAAAGGATTTATGGTAGAGGCCAAGGGCGATTCCATGGAGCATTTAATTTCCCCCAAAGATTGGCTGATTGTGGAAACCAACCACCTGCCCAAAAATAAAGATGTGGTGGTTTGCGTAAACAATGGCGAAGTGCTTGTGAAACGCTTTAATAATGACGGCAAAAATGTTATTTTACTATCCGAAAACCCCGCCTATGCTCCCATCGTGGCGGACCCGGCAACCTTTCATGTAGAAGGCATTGTGCGCAGTATCATTAAACGCAGCGTATAAGCGTTTTTACGACGAGGCCCGCCGGGCAAAAGCCGCGTTTGAAAAATTATTTTTTAACGCCCGGCACCGCAAAAAATCATTCCTCAAAAACAATTCTTTATTAAATTTTACGGAAAACTCTTCTCTTTTCCGCCGGAAAATGCTATGCTGAAAGTTCAAGCAGGTATATAACATGGAGGGAGTACTGTATGAGAATGATTGACCTGATTGCAAAAAAACGTGACGGAAAAACCCTAACGGCTGAAGAATTTGATTTCATCGCCCAAGGCGCAGCCAAAGGAACCGTGCCGGACTACCAACTGTCCGCTTTCTTAATGGCGTGCTTTTTGCGCCCGTTAAGTGATAAAGAAACCGCCCTTTTTACTAAAGCTATGGCGCACTCCGGCGGCCGGTTGGATTTTTCTGATGTAAAACTCCCCAAGACGGATAAACACTCCACGGGTGGCGTGGGCGACGGGATTTCCCTGGCGTTGGCCCCGCTGGTGGCGTGCGCGGGTGTAGCAGTGCCGATGATGTCCGGCCGTGGTTTGGGCCACACCGGCGGCACGTTGGATAAACTGGAATCTATGAAAAATTTTGAAGTGCGCGTGCCGGTTAAATCCATTCACCGCCAAATGCAAAAATTAGGCGTGTGTATGTTCGGCCAAACGCAGGACTTGGCCCCCGCCGATAAAAAACTCTACTCTTTGCGTGATGCGTCCTCTACCGTAGAAAGCCGCCCTTTAATTGTGGCCAGTATTCTTTCTAAAAAATATGCCGAGGGCGTGGACAGCCTGCTTATGGACGTTAAATACGGCTCCGGCGCGTTTATGAAAAAGCTGGAAGACAGCCGCAAACTGGCCCGCGCTTTGGTGGCTACCGCCAAACTGCTGGGGCTTAAATGCCGCGCGCTGATTACTTATATGGACCAGCCGCTCGGCCGCGCTATTGGCAACGGCAACGAAATGTTGCAAACCGTGCGTATTTTGAAAGGCGAAAAAGATTTAGCGCCCGATTTTTACGAACTGCTTTTGGAACAAGCCGCCAATATGCTGGTTATCAGCGGTAAACAAAAAGACATTAAAAAAGCCCGCAAAATTTTGGAAGAAAAAATTGCCAACGGAGAAGCGTTAGCCAAACTGCGCGAACTGGTTAAATGGCAAGGGGGCGACACGCAAGCCGTGGACAACCCGGAAAAATATTTCAAACCGGCCAAACTGACGGTGGACTTCAAAGCCCCGCAGGCGGGTTATGTGGCGCATATAGATGCCCTGCTTACCGGGCAAGCCAGCGTGCTTTTGGGCGCAGGCCGCAACCGTATGGAAGATGCCATTGATTACGGCGCCGGGCTGTGGCTGCACAAAAAATGCGGTGACGCCGTTAAAAAAGGTGATGTGGTAGCCACCCTATACGCATCCGATAAAAAACGCTTGGAAGACGGTTTAGCCCTGTTTGCCAAGGCCGTAAAATTCACTAAAACCAAACCCAAAGCGTACAAAATTATTAAAGAAGTAATTAAATAGTAAAAAACTCCCCCGGCCCAGCCGGGGGTATTTTTTATATGAGCCCCACCTGCGGCGGCACCAACACACCCGGCCAAAAACCGGGTTTTTTATATGAGCCCCACTTGCGGCGGCACCAACACACCCGGCTGATAAGCGGGATTTTTTATGGCAGGCCGCGCCGCGTGCGTTCAGGCCGTTGGTACTTGCGCCGCCGCACCATACTGCCAGCTAAAAAGACACTCACCCGCCTAAAAAGCAAAAGCAAAGTCATCAAACAGATGTTTTCCATAAATACAAGCAACAGACAGAAAAAACTCCTCTTTTATAAGCCTATTCCCAAACGGCCCGTATATATAAAAAATCCCCCCACAATCTTGTGGAGGGATAAAAATTATTGCATTACTGCTTACCAACCGTTTTTAGTACAAGTCGTTTCGCAACTCTGCCATTGGGAGATCGAACACGATTTTTTGTTGATACCACCCATTCCTATATTGCCAGTCGATCCGCCCGAGGTATACCAATTCTTAATACAATGGCAAGGATCTGCTCCGAAGTGATAACACATTTTCTCCTCAATAGCCGGATCCGATGGAAAAGCCGCCATAGCGCAAGGAGTACACGAGCATTGGTTAATTTTGTCAAGGACATACTCCTGTTTACACGTCCAGCACACCGTATCCGTTTGAGCGGCGGAAGGGCAGCACTCGCTCTTGTGAGCGGCCCTATAAGAGGAATCCGCACAAGATTTACAAGTATTGGAAACCTCTTTCCATTCGCAATCCGGAAAGTAGGAGTATTTTTCATTAATTACCCCTTCATAACCGGCCCCGTAGTTGGGGTCGTCCGCGCAGTTGCGCGTGCGGGTGGATTCGGACGCGGCCGGAGTGCCGGCGCCGCAAATGTCTTTTTCTTCCATGCGGTAGCGCAACAGGAAGGAATTGTACGCCGCACCCGGCAGGGCTTTCACCCCGGCAGAAGAAACTTCATAGTTGGCTTTGTAAGAGTCGTCCCAAATCATTACATAATCGTTGGAATAGGCGCTAGGAACTACGGTGGTGTGAGCACCAATTTTTAAGCTTGCCAAATCCGCTGCCATAAAACTGGCATTATCATTCAAATCCACCCCGGCTTCCACTACAACATCCCGCGGGTCGGCTTTTTCGGCCAATAGCTTGGCGCCAAGCACACTGCCGCCATCCCTTATGGCAAAACCCGTAGGCTCCATAATTTGATAGTTCATCACCGAGGAACTACCCACCTGGCTGTCCCCCGTCAGGCGTAATTCGTTCATTCTTACCAAACCCTTGGCAGAAATGGTACCCGCCGAAACCCCCGTGTTGCAGAAATTAACAAACAGAGCTTCCGCCGGGCGCTTATTATTGACCGATTCCAAGTGTGCAAAAGATGCCACCGGCTGGGAAAGGGCCGTCACAAATTTTAATTCTTCCGCGCCGGCGGGAACCACAGCCAAACACGCGGCAAGTAAGATTATTTTTTTCATAATAAATCCTCTCTTACAATAGGGGAACCCCCTTAAAATGGGCAGACTCCCTCTGACGGATATTATACTAAAAAAAACTCCAAAAACAAGGGGAAAATTTATTTTCAGGGGTGTCACCCCTTACCTGCCTTACTTTTTTTATTATAAAAAGTAAGGCAAAAGACCAGCACCCTGCGGGCGGCACCTTGCAAAAAGCTAGCACCCCGAGCCGCCGTCCGCAGGA
>UMHY01000327.1_pt1 | contig 24904 bp, 17 predicted proteins | sample 1965661 | NCBI WGS metagenome assembly UMHY01 (sample SAMEA4836112, study PRJEB28245) | human gut metagenome | biome: gut microbiome; material: fecal sample | place: Denmark | collected 2008
GAACGATGCTGTTTCTGAATTTCTGGATTTCTTTTTGTTTCTTATTCTGAGGACGAATCATAAAGAAATACATGATGGCGAAAATAGCGACCATCATAATAATCATAGACATGCCTCCGCCTTGTTGCTGCAATAAAATTGTCAATAAATTCATGGTTGTATTATTTTAATTGTTTGTCTTCTCTAATTTTTTCTCTGCTATTAATTTTTTGGAAACGGCATCCAACAATCCATTCACGTATGCCCCACTACGCGGCGTACTGTAGATCTTGGCTATATCTACATACTCGTTCAATGAGACATTCAACGGAATATTGGGAAAAGTCAGAATCTCTGCCAATGCAATTTGCATAATCAACAAATCCATAAGGGCAATCCGATTGAATTCCCAGTTCTTTGTATTATCGCTTATCAGCTTACGGTAATACTCCGCATTCAACAACGTGTTACGGAACAAACGATGGGCGAATTCCCGATCCTCTTCATCCTTGAATTCCGGCAAAAGCTCCTGTCCGGCCCCTTTAGCCTCGTCAAAACGCTTGATGGTCTTCAGCACAAACGTATCCACGATATATTTGTCGTCGTTCCAATATAGGCTCATATCTTCAAGCAAGGAGTCCAACTCTTCATTATTAGAAATGACATTCTTATATATCTTGCGCCATAACTCACGGTCCTGTGCATAAGAAGACTCGGATGATGCCATATACTCTTTGTAGTAATCCGTCTCTATGATTTGTTTGTACAACGAACGCACAAACCCTTCTTCGTTCACCCAACTTTTTTTCTGGTTTTCACGAAAATCCAACAGTTGTTTATTTACTTCCAACTGCATGATAAAACGATTGTCAATGAACTTTGTACTGGGCGGTTCACCCACCTTGATACGGTTATACCTGCTCTGTGCCGTCTCTACGGCACGTTCTGCTATCCGGTTGATTTCTACCATCAGGGCCAATAGGTAATTATACAAATCATAAGCCTTGGCCAAACTGAAGAAAAGTTCTTTTTCCGCCGTATCTATGTTCTTTCCCCCGTTTTGGTAATAAGCATAAGTAATCTGAACAACCTTTAAGCGTATAATCTCTCTGTTTATCATATAATATTATATATTGCAGTGCAAAAGTACGTATTTTATAGATAAAAAGGCCATCTTTCCCTCATTTTTTTTGGATGTTTTAAAAAATATTCTCAATTTTGAAGTAGTTATTTATAAACCGCAAAATATGGAAGATTTCAAAAAGAACCAGGAAAGAGATAAAGACATCGTCTTTTCCAAATCCGTAAAGGCAGGAAAACGTATTTATTATGTGGATGTGAAGAAAAACAGGAAAGGTGAATTATTCATAGCCCTCACAGAAAGCAAAAAAGTCATATCGGGAGATACGGAATCTCCATCCATAAATTTTGAAAAGCATAAGATATTCCTTTACCAGGAGGATTTCGAGCACTTTATGTCCGGGTTGGAAGAAGCTGTGAACTTCGTCCGCAAGGAACAGCCAGGAATAGAACCGCGACAAAGTCACAATACAACAGGTGATGAAAGTAACATAAGTTCAGATTTGAAAATTAACATGGACTTAAACGTGGAAGATATCGGATTAAATGTAGAATAACGCTAACATATAAAGGATAGGTTTGGGGTCACATGATTCTAAACCTATCCTTTAATAGCTCCAATATTTGCTTCCGGAAAGATTAACCTAATATTCCTAACTCATGAAACAAGCTATACTTTTTTCTCGGAATATCTCTACGCAGGATTCACTTTATTGGCACTCCTGTCCTAAATATTCAACAAAAGCCTTGATTGGCAGTCGGATGTGCCCGTACAATCTGCGCCAAACGATTTTCCGTTCTAAGCCAAACAATTTTTCAATCTGCTGAGAACGATTTTCAGGTATGCCTACACCTGTTTTACGGGCTTTGCTGTGCCAAACGCCCTGCCCCACCTCCCACAAACGGTTTTTCGTGCGAAAGGGTTCGCATCCTTCAGACACCCTCTGTACCAATGCTTTAAGGTGAACTTTCTGCCTTTACATCCTTCACCGGGATTTCACCGGGAAATGATACACAGCATACAGGTTCCGATTTACAAATGTAAACAAACTGGTAATCAACAGGGTTATGGTGAAGGGTTTGACAAGAGCTTTTTCATGTCGTATATTTGCGGGCAGAAAACAGACCCTAAACACGGCTACTATGGATTTCAAAAGGATTGCACATCATGCCGTAAGGAGGTGGAACAAAAAACGAAAGGCAGAAAAAACTGCGAACACGCCACGCACCGCTGCACCGCAAGAGGAAACGCTACCGAAAGCCGCCAACCTCAAATCCGCCCTCGGAAGTTTCCTCGCCGGACTACACTGCGTGATGGAAATATGAAAAAAACACCCGCAACATTTGGCCATGCCAATGAAAAGCCGTAATTTTGCACCGCTTTTCAGCATCATCGAAAGATGCACACATCGTGTGATGGTGAGATTAAGCATAAATCACTTAATTTAGAGTAACACAAAAAATTAATGCAATGAAAGAAATTAATGTAAAAGGTACAGTAAGAACTGTATTCGGCAAGAAAGCTGCCCGTGACATCCGTAGAGCCAATGCTGTTCCCTGCAATTTGTACGGAGAAGCAAAAGATGAAAACGGCGCACCAGTCGCATTGGCATTCACCACGACAAACGATGAACTGCGCAACCTGATTTACTCCCCGGATATCTATGTTGTAAATTTGAACATTGACGGTAAGGAATACAAAGCAGTATTGAAAGAGCTTCAATTCCATCCGGTAAAAGACAACGTATTGCATGTGGATTTCTACGAAATCACTGAAACCAAACCCATCATAATGGAAGTGCCCATCAAACTGAACGGTTTGGCAGAAGGTGTGAAAGCCGGTGGACGTTTGGCCGCATCCGTACGTAAATTGAAAGTAAAATCTGTTTATACTCAAATTCCCGAACGCCTGAACATCGACGTGACGAGCTTGGGATTGGGTAAGACCATCAAAGTCGGTGAATTGCATTTTGATGGTTTGGAGTTGGTTACTAGCAAAGAGGTTGTCGTTTGCCAAGTTAAGATGACGCGTAGCGCAAGATCTGCCGCATCTGCTGACAATTAATCCATAGACAGCGAATGAAATACTTAATTGTCGGTTTGGGCAATATCGGAAACGAATACGCCGGAACCCGTCACAATATAGGTTTTAGAGTATTGGATGCCTTGGCCAAGGCATCCAATCTTGTTTTTGAGGACAAACGCTACGGCGCTGTGGCTTCCCTCTCGCTGAAAGGGCAGCAATTGGTGCTTTTGAAACCGTCCACCTACATGAACTTGAGCGGAAACGCCGTCAGGTACTGGATGAACAAAGAGAACGTTCCCCTTGAACGTATCCTGGTGGTCGTAGACGATTTGGCCCTTCCATTCGGTGCCCTACGCATGAAGCCAAGCGGAAGTGATGCCGGTCATAACGGATTGAAAAACATAGCCTCTGTCTTAGGTACACAGGCATACGCCCGACTTAGGTTCGGCATCGGTAACGATTTTCCCCGGGGTGGACAAATTGGTTTTGTACTGGGACAATTCACGGAAGAGGACTTGGAAACCATGGACGAACGGGTGGGACTGGCTTGCGAAATGATAAAAAGCTTCTGCCTGGCCGGTATCCAGATTACCATGAACCAATTCAACAAGAAGTAGAAGGATGTATGAACGAAGCGAGAATTGACAAGTGGCTGTGGGCCGCCCGTATCTTCAAGACACGTTCGATGGCCGCTGCAGCCTGCAAGAAAGGACAGGTTTCCATGAAGGGAGCGCAACTGAAACCTTCACGCACCGTCAAGCCTGGTGATGTCATTGAAGTGCGCAAACCTCCTGTCACTTATTCTTTTAAGGTCAAGCAGACCATAGAAAAACGGGTCGGGGCCAAACTGATTCCGGAAATACTGGAGAATGTCACTCCACCAGAACAATACGAACTTTTGGAGATGAGTCGCCTGAGCGGTTTCGTCGGTCGCGCCCGTGGAACCGGACGCCCAACGAAGAAAGACCGTAGGAGCTTGGAGGAATTCACCACACCCGAATATTTGGACGACCTGTTGTTCGACTTCGATGTCGAAGACGAAGAAGGCGGGGAAGACGATTAAGGTTTACCCACAAAAAGCCGTGACAGGGCTTCTTTCTCCCCTACTAGCCAAATGATGTCTCCGACACGGAAAACCCTCTCGGCTTCAGGTTTCTCCAACATACCGTCGGGGGTCTCAATGCCTACAATCATACAGTGGTACCGGTCGCGGATGCCACTGTTTTTTATTTTTACCCCTACGAATCTGGACACCTCGGTAATCAGGAACTGTTTCAACTGCATCTCACGGTCCTGAAGTTCCGCCTCTACGATGACCGTATTCGCCAATGCACCGGAAAAACGTTCTATCTGCTCGTCCGTACCTATCACCTGGATATGGTCGCGAGGATAAATACGGTCATTGCCGTTGGGTATATTCATATAGTGCGTTCCGCGAATGATGGAAACGACGTTGACCTCATAACGTTGCCCCAATTTTAAATCACCCAACAACCGGCCTCCCCAAATAGACTCTTCCGGAATTTCAAAGTCAGCCAGATGCAAATCCTTAGACAATAAACGTTGTGCATAACCGGGCTGCACCTTACCATCGCGACGCGCCAACATGTCCCGACTATGCAAGTTGTCCATAAAGACTTTCTCCATCCTGATGGAATTCCGTCGCAACGGACGGGACAAGGAGATTCCCCCTACAATCAACAGGGCAAACAACAACAACAAGGGGTCGGCAAACGGCACTAAAAAGCGAATGATATAGAAAATGAGCATACAAACCACCACCGACCTCACAATAAGCGTAAAGACCAACGGCAAACGGTTGTAACGACTTTCCTTCCACAAGGCCTGAAACAAAGACGAACGTCGGCCGCGTGCCATGACACCCCGCAAAAAAGGAGCGATGCAAAGCAGCGTGACGACTCCGCAAAGCGCATTCGCCCACCAATGGGGCAATATCTCGCGGGTAAAGGGTAACAGAAAACGGAAAGACAGGGCAATGACCGTCACGGAAAGAATCGTAAAGACCACAACCTGCCTCAACATGGCAGAAATCAGTTTCTTCCAATTTCCGGAATGGCTCTGCACCACCGCGCCCGGCGTATAGCGTTCCAACCACGCCACCCAACCGTGGGGCAACACGCAGCACAACCAGGAATAAGCCGGACCAGAGGCTTTCAGCATATAAGGCGTAGTGAAAGTCGTCACTACGGAAACGGCTACCACAATAGGATAGAGGTAATGGCTCGTCACGCCAAGCGACATCCCCAAAGAAGCGATGATAAAAGCAAACTCCCCTATTTGCGACATGCTAAAGCCGCACTTCATCGCCTCTTTCAACGGCTGCCCGGCCAATACGAAACCGAACGTCCCGAAAAAAGCCTGCCCTGCGATGATAGTCAAGGTCAAGGCTACTATCGGCCAGGCATACTCAACCAATACTTCCGGGTCCACCAACATCCCTACAGACACAAAGAAGATGGCACCGAACAAATCCTTCACCGGAGCCACCAACCTTTCTATCCGCTCGGCTTCTACCGTTTCGGCCAAGATGGAACCTACCACAAAGGCGCCGAACGCAGCACTAAAACCAGACTCCACAGCAACCACCGCCATGACGAAGCAAAGCGCCAACGATACGATTAACAAGGTCTCGCTGTTCAAGAACTTTTGGTTTTTCCTTAATATAATAGGTATGAGATATAACCCAACTACAAACCAAAGTATCAAGAAAAAGCCTAATCGGAGCAATCCCGCTATCAACTCTTCTCCTTCTATATTATGGCTTATAGCCAAAGTGGATAGCATCACCATCAACACAATGGCCAGTATGTCCTCCAGAATCAGTACACTGAGCACGATTCCCGCGAACTTTTTCTGTAAAACACCCAGATCCTGAAAAGCCTTGTATATAATGGTAGTGGAAGACATGGCCAACATTCCGCCCAGATAGATGCAATCCATGCTCTTCCATCCGAACAGATGCCCGACAGACGTGCCTAAAAACATCATGCAGAATATAATGGTAAGGGCGGCAATGACCGGTGCCGCCCCCATCTTGAGTATTTTCTTGAAACTGAACTCCAGTCCCAACGTAAACAACAAGATAACGACACCTATCTGCGCCCAAATATCTATGCTGCCCACATCCCGTACCGATGGCGTATAAACAAAATGAGGCCCTGCAATGAATCCTGCTACTATGTAACCTAGCACAACCGGTTGCTTGAGCCACTTAAACAATAGGGATACCCCGGCGGCGACTAACAATATCCACGCCAAATCCTGAATCAATGCCGGAAGATGTTCCATTCTCTGCTATTTTACTGCCGTCAACTCTGCTATCTTCACAATGGTCATCATCGCCTTTTCCATGCTCTGCACCGGAACAAACTCATGGCGCCCATGAAAATTCAGTCCTCCTGCAAAAATGTTAGGACACGGCAATCCTTTAAATGAAAGCTGCGCCCCATCCGTTCCCCCACGGATAGCCCTCACCCGGCACTCTACCCCGCATGCCTCCATGGCCTCTTTCGCTATGTCGATGATATGCATCACCGGCTCCACCTTCTCGCGCATGTTGTAATATTGGTCACGCACCTCGACCGTCACCGTACCCTCCACGGTTTCCTCATTCAGTTCTTCAGCCAATTGCCGCACGAACGCTTTACGGGCTTCAAACTTCTGCCGGTCATGGTCGCGTATGATATAAGACAAGATGGTTTCCTCCACCGTACCTTTCATACCTGTCAGGTGGTAAAAACCTTCATAGCCTTCCGTGGTTTGCGGGGTTTCGTCCGAAGGCATCCTGCGGATGAACTCAGCGGCTGTCAGCATGGCATTCCGCATCTTGTCTTTGGCATACCCGGGATGCACGTTCAGTCCTTTCACCGTCACTTTGGCTGCCGCTGCATTGAAGTTTTCAAACTCCAATTCGCCTACTTCTCCGCCATCCATAGTATAAGCCCACTCACAACCGAACTTCTCCACATCAAAAAGATGCGCCCCCATACCGATTTCTTCGTCGGGATTGAAGCCCACACGGATTTTACCGTGTTTGATTTCCGGGTGTTCCCGAAGGTAAACCATGGCCTGTACGATTTCCGCAATACCGGCCTTGTCATCAGCTCCCAACAGGGTATGGCCGTCCGTGACAATCAAATCCTCACCCACATGATCCGACAATTCGGGAAATTGTTTCGGCGACGTAACAATCCTCTCTCCAGCACACAATACAATGTCCCCTCCATCGTATTGCTCCACGATTCGCGGTTTCACATCCTTGCCCGAGCAATCCGGCGAAGTGTCGATATGGGCTATAAAACCGATTGTAGGCACGTCACGCTCCGTGTTCGCAGGCAACGTAGCATACAAATATCCATGTTCGTCCAACGATACGTCCTCAAGTCCTATCGCTTTCAATTCGTTCTCCAAATATCGTGCAAACACCATCTGCTTGTCAGTACTCGGACAACCCTCTCCTTCTTCATTCGACTGCGTGTCAAAACTCACGTATTTCAAAAATCGTTCTATCAGTTCCATAATTCATCATTCGTTTAATCTAAGTTGTAAAATTAATCAATCCTATAGTTTTTCGCAACAAAGGACTGCTTTTTTGTCCTTTTTTTATGTTATAAAACATGATAAGGTGGTTTTATTTAAAATAATTCCATTTATTTTTTGTAAGCGCACTCTTTTATTGTATATTTGACACCAAATAATATTAATCCTAACAATAATGAAACCATGAAAAGACCTATACTGGTATTTTACAGCATGTTACTTGGTTGTACGGCTACATACGGACAACAGGATGTCACATCCATTTATCTGGCTAATCCCTCTTTCGAAGAGGACGTAAAGGCTTGTACACAGGATTCCCCCGACGCACTTTATGAAGGCACCGAAGGGTTGCGAGGATGGAACTTGTCGCCCAAAGGATGGCAAATTACCAGTCCCGGAAAAGCCCTCCTTATTAACAAGGAATGTGCCACAGACAATGGATTCGGCAAGACGGAAGCAGCCAACGGGGATTTTGCCTACTACCAACGTTTCGGTTGGGGCAGTGCAAATTCGGAAATGAGGCAAACCACATCCACCCCTTTGCCGGCCGGGGAATACGAACTGAAATTTTTCAGCAAAGCTTTTGCCGCCAACAATGCCGCGACCAGTGCGACTGTCACGGTCAGCGACAGAGAACTGAAATCGTTGGACAAACTGATAATTACCTGCGTGAACGGAAACGCAGGTATTATGGCAACTTCTTCATGGACGGAAAATTCCCTGAAATTCAAGTTGGAGGAGGAATCCGCCATTACCCTATCGGCACAAATGAGTTGGGGCAACGGGGGAAGCTGCATTGCATACGACCATTTTACGCTGACACAACTGCCGGAGGGCAGCCTCGATCCCGACGCACCGAGCATTGAAGGCGGCACGGAAGACCAAGTGGACTCCCCCACCGAAGGAGTCATATCCCATGAGTTCGTAGAAGAATCAGCCATGCAACAGGATCTGTTGCAAATGTTGGCCAACTCCCTGACATACGCCCATAATATATGGTACGACTGCGCGGCTCCCAACAGTAAGGACGAAGCCTGCGGATATTTTAAAGCCAACAGTGCCGGACAAAGCAACGAGGACGGCGTGCGCACAAATGCCGACTTTTCCATGATTTGCGCTTTCCTTTATAAATATGGCAAAGGTAAAGTAAACCTTCCGGAAGGCATCACTTGGGACATGGTAAAAGACATGGCCGCGAAGTCGCTCGTCTTCGGTTATTCCACCCATAAAGCCAATAAATTCAAAATAACCTCGGACAACAAGTATTGGGGTTCCGTCAGCAATGCCGACCACGTATGGGAAAGTTCGCTTTGGGCCACGTCATTGGCATACGCCTCTTATTTCCTGAACGAAGAATTGAGCGAGAGCCAAAAGACTTATATTTACAACATGATCAAGGCGGAATGCAATTACGAACTCGAACGCAGCATTCCCACGGGTTATAACGGTGACACGAAAGCCGAAGAAAACGGTTGGGAAACCAACATCTTGTCTTGTGCTTTGGGACTCTACCCCGACGATGCACTGGCCCCCAAATGGTTCGACCGCCTGCGTGCGTTTGCCATCAATTGCTATTCGCACGTCGATGACGCCCAAAACACTACGGTCATCGACCCCGAATATGACGAGACCACCGTACAGGACCTGTACATCGGCAAAAACCTGTATGACGACTATACATTGCAAAACCACAATTACTTCCATACTTCTTACCAGAATGTCGTGATGCAGGAACTGGGCGAATCCCATCTGGCCCTCCATCTGTTCCAAGGCGAGAATCCGAAATGGAAGACCAACGCCTTGATGCACAACAACCAGAAAGTCATGGACGAGGTGCTCTGCCGTCTGGCGTTGGCCGACGGAGAACTGGCTATGCCGAACGGCAATGACTGGAGCATGTTCCTCTACGACCAAATCACCAGCTACACCACGGCTGCCTGCTTCCTGCGCGACCCGAATGCCCTGATGCTGGAAAATCTGGCTTACAAACATATCAAGGCCCGCCAAAGCACGACACAGGATGGAAGTTGGTTGCTCAACAGCGACATCGGCCCACGACGTATGGGTGTGGAAGGACACCGCGTCATGATGACCTACCTGATGCATGAACTGGCTTCCACGGCAGACATGCAGGCCACATCCTGGAAAGATTTCAGCCAATCGCAGGAACAAGCCTACATCTTCACTCCGCAAAATATCGTACGGGCCAACACGCCCGACCGTTTCAGCGTGTTCTCGTGGAGTAACGGGCTCAAGAGCTATACCGGATATATCGCGTCCAACAAGCCTGACAAAAACAAAATCATCGTGCCCTACAAGAAGAACAACACGGGAAACATCTTGGGTTGGTACACCGTAAACGGCAAGGCCACAGATGCCTCACCCGTCATCAGCGGCATCTACGACCTGAACGGGAACAGTTACACCATGAACGGCAAGTTGATGACCAACGGGAACAGTCTGGAAAACAACTTTACCCTCTTCTCCACCCCGGGCAACGCTTTCATCTACATGGATTACGTGGTGGGCAAAACCAACGGAACCATAACTGAAGAGAAAGGCGGCCTGATGGCTATCAGCACCGACCCGTTCACCAAAGAAAAACGTACGCTCTACCATAGCAAAGGACGATTGCAAACCGATGGCAGCCAGTTGAAATCATTCGAGGGAAACTGGGTCAACATCGACAATGAAGTAGGAATCGTGAGCACGGCTACCGACAAATCCATCGCCTTCGGAGACCGTGAACTGAACAGTTCCATCTTCCTGTCCAAGATTTACCCGGTTTACTCGACCGACGGACGTAGCTTCAGCAACGGAAGCATCGTAGACCGCCGACACATTATATATTATAGCAATGTGGACTCGGCCGACACGGAACAGCTGGCTGCCGACGTACTGCCCCTGACAGCACAAGTGGCCGAAGGTTGGAACGGCATCATCGTCAGCGACCCTGACAGTGCGCGCTATCTGCTGCTCGGCAACTATCTCGGAGAAACGGCCTGCACCCTGAAAGACATCCTTTTGCCTGACGGAGCACCGGTCTTCACGGAAATGACCACCGTCAACGGACGAGGCTCCACTGCCACATTCCGTTGCGACGTGAACCACAGCGTGGCCAATACGCTCCGCGTGTTCATCCAAGGCGACGGACTTTCCGCCCGACAGATGGAAAACGACTCTTGCGGTGCCTACCTCTATAATCATAGCGGACAAAAGCAACAAGCCCAAGTCACGATTTGGGCTGACGGAAATAAACTGACCGCAACAGTCACTGTGGAACAAGAATCTTGTGTATCCGTCAAAGCTGTCGGGAACGAAATCCTCACCGAAACCGTGGACCTCAAAGAAGAACAGGAAGAATTTTTCGATGTCACTGCACAATTTCTCTCCAATCCCGGTTTTGAAGAAGACCAGACCTACGGAACAGAAAGCAAAGTGACATTGAACGGAGTGGTCTACGATCCTTGCTACGTCAATACGGTCAAAGCATCCGACAGCAAATGGCCGCAAGTCCTGCCCATCCAAGGTTGGACACCCGGCAACAGACTGAAAGGCGGCTCCAACTTCGCCGTACTGTATTCCATGCCTTACAGCACCACCATGTATTGCGTATCTCCGTCCAACGTGGGCAACTCGGCCAGTATCATGGCAGCTCCCGCCACGGATGATGCCTGCGGCAAACGCTGCCTGAGCATCCTGAACTCCTGGGACAGCGGCAATAACAGCATCTCACAAACCTTCACCTTGCCCAAAGGCGAATACAAATTGAGTTTTCTGGCACAATACGTATGCGCCAACGAAATGCGGCACATCAACGATTACACCATCGCCACGACCGGCGACAACCTCAATTATTCCCGTTGCGGCATCCGTTTCGGCGACACGGAAATATACAAATATCCCCGGTTAGCCAACCATTGGGAAACTGTGGAATGCCCTTTTTCGCTTGAAACGGAAACTCAAGTGACCGTCAGCATGGGACTCGAAACCACAGCCGGAGTCGGAGCAGCCTACAATACCCGCTTATACATCGATCAGGTAAAACTTTACAGTAAGGACGAAATCATAGATGACATCTCAGGAATCCTCGGTGGAGCGGACACAGAAAATGTCGATGTGTACAATCTGCAAGGCATGAAATTGCGCAGCAACGTCCCTGCCGGGCAAGCCACAAGCGGATTGTCTAAAGGCATTTACATCGTAGGAAATAAAAAGACAATCCAACATTGACCTCAATATTCAACTGTTCGCAAGAGAGACTCGTTCCCGATGGAATAAGTCTCTTTTCGCTTTGTTACCGTATTCTCACCGAAAAGAAACCGGGTTGTCATATCCTACGCCTAACTTTGTAGCGTCCTAAAAAACAGAAGCACATGGAACGAAGAAGGCATTACCGCACGCTCGTGCTCTCCGACATTCATTTGGGTACCTCGCATTCCAAAACAGAAGAAGTCAGCCATTTCCTGAGCCACGTCGATTGCGACCGCCTGATTCTCAACGGCGACATCATAGACGGATGGCATCTGAAAAAATTTCCTGGACAATCTGGCTCCTCTCACGTTCGCCAACCTCCGCATCGTGAAAGAGTATGAACTGGAAAGCGGCGGCAAACGTTACTTCGTCACTCACGGTGATATATTCGACCGGATCACGACGCAAATGAAATGGCTCGCCCTTTTGGGTGACCTCGGCTATACTATCCTGTTGGCTTTCAACAGTCTCTACAACCGTTACCGCGTACGGCACGGCAAACCTTATTATTCGCTTTCGCAGCATGTAAAACAAAAAGTGAAGTCCGTCGTCAACTATATTTCAGACTTCGAACGCACCTTGACCGAATTTGCCCGTGCCTGCAAATACGACGGAATCATTTGCGGACACATCCATCATCCGGATAATACCGAATACGAAGGCATACATTACCTCAATTCCGGCGACTGGGTGGAGACCCTTTCTGCATTGGCCGAAGATGAAAACGGACATTGGAACATCATTTTCTATACTGACATCACCGACAGCCTCCCGCAATTTTCTGAACTCATAATGTCAACTTACTTATCGAGCATCTCACCCGGGAACCGGAGCCCGCACCCCAGTCTTTATATACAGAGAAAATACTACAACTTTTCAGGCGTTACAAACCGGTTTTATATAAATACCTAAACACCTAACCCTGTCTTTCATATCAAACAAAAACAAACAGGTATCAAAGAAATACAAAATACTCTCTATCAGGGAGAAAAAAATATATCTCTTAGTAAGAGATATACAAGTGGAATAAAAAACCTTCTTCATCGGCAAAATTAAGCAAAATCAGCGAACCTGCAAAATATAGGATTGTTTTTTTTCGTTCACAAACGGTTCCAAATGTTGATGAAATCGTTCCATCCGAAAACATAAATCCCTATAAATTAGCGCAATGAAAATACTCATTGCTCTCTTACTAAGAGAGCAATCATGCAAGCGAGCATGAACGGAATAAGAATTGTTTTTCATTATTGAAATTAGGTTAATGTAAAGGTAGCTGTCTTGTGAAAGACGGCTATCTTTTTTAGTCTGAATCCGTTGGAAAGCAGAAAACGAAAACACAAAAAAGACCCTAATACAAAACATAAAAAAAGTCCTCCACAATCCATAGATTGTTAAGGACTTTCCTCTCGTGACCCCGGAGGGATTCTAACCCTCGACCTTCAGAACCGGAATCTGACGCTCTATACAGCTAAGCTACGGAGCCTTAAAAACGATGCAAAATTAAGAAAAAAACAAAGACGCACCAAACTATTTCAAAAAATTAATCCGCAAAATAAAAATTATCATATAGACACAAAAAACACGTTATACACTTCCAAGTTAACAAAAATACGCTATCTTTGCAAAACATTCTGAAAGAAATCAATAAACGTCATAAAGCAATGAGTCATTTAATCAAACCGGAAAACTATCATGCGCTGTTGGATTTGCAGCAGACTGAAATTGCCATTAAGAAAATAAAAGACTTCTTCCTGAGCAGTATATCCACCGAACTGCGTTTACGCAGGGTGACTGCTCCCTTATTCGTACTCAAAGGGTTAGGAATGAATGATGACCTGAACGGAGTGGAGCGTCCCGTCACTTTCCCCATCAAAGACATGAACGAGGCCCAAGCGGAAGTGGTCCACTCTTTGGCCAAATGGAAACGGGTCACATTGGCTGAGTATAAAGTGGAACCGGGATACGGCATCATCACCGACATGAACGCCATCCGTGCAGACGAAGAAATGGATAACCTGCATTCGCTTTACGTAGACCAATGGGACTGGGAACGCGTCATGCCGCCCCACAGCCGCAACACGGAATACCTGAAAAAAATCGTCAACCGCATTTACAATGCCATCCTGCGCACGGAATTCTTTATTTGCGAGACCTATCCCCAGTTGAAAGCATTCCTACCGGAAGACATACATTTCATACATGCCGAAGAGCTCAGGCAACGTTATCCCGACCTTACCCCGAAAGAGCGTGAGGATGCCATCTGCCGGGAATACGGTGCCGTATTCATCATCGGTATCGGCGGAAAATTGGAAGACGGAAAGGAACACGACCTACGTGCCCCGGATTATGACGACTACTCCACAATAGACGAACGCAGCGGCTTGGCCGGACTGAACGGAGACCTGCTCATCTGGTATCCCATATTGGGCCGCGCCATCGAACTTTCCTCCATGGGCATCCGTGTAGACAAAGAAACCCTGCTCAGACAATTACAACTGAGCGGAAAGGAAGACCGTAAAAAACTGTACTTCCACCGCCGCTTGCTCGACGGTACCCTCCCCCAGTCCATCGGTGGCGGCATCGGGCAAAGCCGCCTGTGCATGGTGTTGCTCCACAAGGCACATGTGGGAGAAACCCAGTCGAGTATCTGGCCTGAGGAAATGCGCCGGGAATGCAAGGAAGCAGGCATGATACTGATTTGACCCACATTGTTATCGCATGGCTATATAGCCCGAAAAGCCTCCCACGTTTTGTAACGCAGGGAGGCTTCTACTTATACAGGGAAAAGCATGTAAAAACACACTTTCCTCTTAAACATACCTATGTTATTTCACGTGGAGTTTCACGTCGGCTTTCTTTCCGTTCACATCCGTCACGTGCACCACGTAATTCTCATTTCCTTTCACGGTAAGCCTGCATGAGGTTGTGCCTTCCGCACATGTTTCCTCTGCCATCAGCATACCACCGGCCGTATAAACCTTCACCGAAGTCAGGCTGCCTACGGGCGAAGCCACAACCACTTCACCTGAACGCACGGAATAGACCGCAAACCCACAACCGGCCTCTTCTTCCTTTTCAATCTCCGTACCAACAGGCAGGATATAATAACGCCCGTCCTCATTCGTGCGCACTGTGATTTCCATACCGTCGTAAAGCGCGGTGCGAACCTGTGTCTGCACATCGTAGAGTTCCACCCCGTTACAAACGTCAGTACCCTCGAAACGTAAAGCCACCGCCTCGTCCTCCGTTCCATATACGCCCAATGGAATCCGTTTCGAGACCGGGGTCACGTTGACACTAAGAGCCTGCGTGCCGCCCACTGTGTAGACGGAAGGCACATCGCCCAAGTTGGAGTCAAGGAAGAGTTCTGCATCCTCGCCTGAAACATAGTCTTCGGAAGCCCCATCCGCCCAGGCTACCACTGCACGGCTCTCACGACCGTCTTCCGTCGTGGCTGTCAGGCGCAACAGGTTGGCATTGACATCTCCCCCGGCAGCTTCCGCTACAAAGGTCTGCATGTCTGCCGTGAATTTCACCACATGGCCTGTGGCATTCTCCACTTTCTTCACGAAGAAAGAACGCATGGGAGGCACAAGGGAAGTTCCCGACACACCGTCTGCCACAGAAATCCATCCTTGGTCACCTTCGGCAGCGGCCACTGCGGCATCCTGCTCACCTTTTTCCACATACCAATATTTCTGCTCCAATATGCCGTCGTTGGCCGCCAAGAACTTGGCTACGTCCAAATGCGACATGAACGGGTTGCCCACCAAGTAATAATTCCCCGAGGCAGAAGTTCCAAGCTCCACCTTGAGCGTACCTTCCTCCACGTTCTGCCAAGCGTAATTCGGCGTAAGCCCGCGCAAGAACAGGCTGTCTGATTTCAGTTTGCCCACCGCATCTGTGTTCCGCTTTATCACGGCCTTGTTTCCGGATACCCTGCCATCCTGGCTGTAATACAGGTAAGAATCATCCTCTTTAGGCAAGCGCACCAACACCTTGCCACCGGCATCCTCAGCAAGGTCTTGCACCTTTAACGAGAAGCCCCACCCCGAAGGATAACGCTCGTCAACATCGTTGTAAAGCGCGCTCCAGTTTCCGGCCACGGCCACATTCTTCACACCGTCTTGCTGCGGCGTCTGCAATGCCACCGTCCCTGTGGCGTCCTTCCACGCCCGTTGGTAGAACGACGGGGCAAAACGGTTATTCTCCCGGTCGTCGAACGAGATCCCCGTGAAGTATTCGGCATCTTCTTGCCCGCTCTGTTTCGTATAGAAATCTCCGGCCACCACTTCCTGCAAGGGCGAAGCCAAAGTGTACCATTGTCCGCCCTCCAGTTCCAAGTCCGTGTAAGCCTTATTATAATAAAGGTATTCGGCATGCAACATCTCAGCCTCTGGCTCGAAATGAATCTCGTCCGCCATGCTCACACGGAACGGTTCGGTCTCCAATCTGCCGCCATCTTCCTTATGATCATAAGCCATCAGGTCATATTGTATGTTGTTGGTCGGCTCACCGATATGCTGCGGACGCTGCGTCACCCATGTCTGTCCACTGCCCGAAGTCGACAAACCCGCTGCATACAGTTCCACTTTAGCTCCTCTCGGCATGACAACCTTGGAAAACAACATCGGTGTGAATGCACGTCCGTCTCCGTCCGCATATTCATCATAAGAATCGCCCCCTGTTTTACGCAAGTCGGACTTTCCGGCACGCCTCCAGTTGCCGTCATGATGCCAGTTGCCTGTGGCAACTCCCTTTTCTCCAACCTGCTTGTCGTCCCACACCAAATATTCCGGTACGACCTTCATGGTCATTGGGAACGCCCCCCAACAGTTGGTCGTGGCCAGTCCGCCCCCAGTCTTCTCCTCAAAATGCACGATAAACGTATAATAGTACCCTTCGCGCGGAGCAAAAGCAAACTTCTGCCCGTCTTCTAATGTCTGCTGTCCCAAATCAAATTGCAATTCCGCATAGTTGTCGAAGCCGCTGCCTGTAGTGTACTCCACGCCATTCAACGACAACAGCTTCCCGATGGGCAACATGAACTCGTTGAATTCATCCGGAGCGTCACCGGCAAAATATTTCTCGTACTGCGGGTCATCCGTACCCACCAGATAGATTTTCGTGTAATCCACATCATCCGTTCCTGAATTGTAATCTATCAGTCCCAATCTGTCCACATTTTCACCCACATAGGTCGCGCCGCGCAAGTCAATCCGCAACGCATTCCCGTTACCGTCCTTCATGGCCACTTCTTCTATCTGCTTCAACCCGATACGCAAAGCCGGATTATAATTTTCCGGATAGTCCATGATATGCTCGAAACCGGCATACAAGGTCGGAGCCTTCCCGTTGGCATGCAACTCCAAGGGCACATAGCTCGTGCAGACATTCATCCATTGTTCCTCAGTGACCTCTTCCGAAGGAGGCACGACCGTATGTATCGGGAACACCACCAAATGCAACCCTTTCTCCAATATGCGGATATCCAGATTCTCGCGGTGCAGGACAAGCGGTTGGTTCAGCCCGCCCTCGTCGCCCGCTTCGGTCAGGTAATACCGGATGTGGGCGATATCGGTTTGCGTCAGTTCCGGCTTACCCGAATCAGGGTCTCCCTCTTGCGGCACCACACCGTCCAACGTCTCCGCATCGGGATAATGCTCGCGGAAGCGCATCAATGCCTCATACAATGAGGAGCCGCCGAAGTCCCGATTGTTCGTCGTAAATTCATCTTCCGTACCGAAGAACCAGTCGAAATACACGCCCCCGTTCAGCACGATGAACTGCTGCTCCCCAACTTCATTGAAACCAGTCGGCACCCGGATTTGCGCCCCGAAGTTGAACACCTGTCCCTCGCAGAAATCCGTCTGCGGGTCGAGCACTTCACCGTTCACCTTCACCATGGTCTGCGAAGTCACGTAGAACAGTGTCTTGATGCCACACGGGTCGTCCATCATGTCATGGAAATCCGCCACCGTGGCCGCCCCTTTGTTCGGGTCGCGGTCGATAATCAGCATCTGGTACGGATGGTTGGGCGAAAGGTTGGCGTAAAAGTCGATGGTCAACCTGCGGTCGTCCGTTTCTTTCGCCCCCGCGCCATAAAAGTAGAAATTACCATCTTCTTTCTTATGGAAATAAGCGATATTGTACTTTTTCGTCCCGTCTGGATTGATTGTATGCTTCGGATAGGAGTCGTTCCGCTCCCAGTCGAGATAGAAGAACAAAGAGACTATCGGTTGGTCGTAGCCTCCGGCCTCGTCCCCGCCTCCCACGTTTTCTATCGCAGCATCCAACGCGTTGATACTATCTTGCCGAGAGAGGGCATTCCTCAAGCCCTCGGCATACTTCACCGTGTCGATAAAACAGAAGTCAATACCTTCCGATTGCATCCCCAAGTCCGGGTTTTCTTCATCGATACCGAGACGTTCGCAAAGCTGTATCCAGTTCAGGGAGACGTTCAGGGGCGTACGCTCATTCACGCAAGTGTACTCCAACTGCTCCACCCGGGCTGTAGGACGCGAGATAAACACTTCAATGTCATCCAGGTAAAAGTCACCGCCCGTGGTATTGGAACAGTTGTTATCTATCCTCACTTCATAAGACACAAAATCCGCATTGCTTACATCGTCATTGATAAAAGAGAAATACAATTGGTACCAATCATTCGTCCCCGTGCCATATCCATTGGCCGAGGTGTAATCTCCCCGGCCATTATCGCTGCCGTTGTAAGCCGTATTACGGATCTGCCCCGTAGACTGGCTATGCAATGTTTTCTTCGTCCCGTCTGCCCTTATACCATTAATCGTAAACAACATGGCCGCGTCTGTCTGGTCGTCTGCCCCACCACTCTTCACCCATGCGGTTACAAACAACTCCGTACCCGGACATAAGTTTTCCGTAAAGGGCAAGGTCACAATCGTACCGGGCAAGTCGGAAGCGTCCACATAAAGGAAATATTCCGAAGCGTCATCCGCTTCCCCCCTTCCGCCCAACGTCTTTTCCGTAAAACGCCTGCTATTCGTTGCATCATCATACCCCACAAATTCGTTGGCAATACAATAAGAACCCCATTCCACAAAGGGTTGATTGGCATAAAACCCACCCAAATCCATGGTCCAACCCTGAAAATCCGTCACGGTATTTGACACCTTGCGTGAACCGTCGAAAAAGGCATACGAGCTGTAGCCCCACTGCAACGGGTAAGGATAATAATATTCCTGCACATCCACCATACCGGGCACTTGCGGGTCGTAATCAAAGGTGCGCGAGGTCAGCAACTGGTAATTCTCGCGCAAGTAACGCGGCGTGCGGTAAGGCTGGTTCCAGTCCGTACCCTCTATGGCTGCCTCCCGGTTATCGATACGTTCCAGCTGGTGCTGCGTGAGCAGACGGGTCTCTTTCTTAAATCGCAATTTATACTTGGCGATATTATACCGGGGATACGTCCCTTTCGTCACGATGATGGTAGCCGTATCCCCATCGTTCACCGACCATCGGCTACCTTTCGCCGCACGACTCTTTCTGAAAGAAATCACACGGTCCGTGCCGGATAAAGTGACGGACGATGCCAAGCTATTACCACTAACCAAACTTATGTCTGCCGAAGTAGCCGAACTTACAATATTCACCGTCAAATTTCCTCCGCCATGGTTTCCTGCCGCTTTCGTCAAGGCCAGGACCTCGTCCGTGTGGTTGGAGATATGGTCGGCAGGAAAAGTAATGTCGTATTCCTCCAAGAACTTCTTTCCTCTTCCGTTCCCCCCTTGATATTCCGACCGAGCCAGACGGCCATAACCTTCCTGAAACCATTCAGGTGTATTGCCCACACCACTGGAAGTAAGCATATCATCCTCTACACCTATTATATAATAAATAGCCCGGAGCGAAAGAGTGGGTTCTATAAAGTCGTCCATAAACGATGAGCGTTTGGAAGAGACAGTAAAACGATGGGTAAAGTCCGTATAACCTGAAAGGTCGCAAGCCACGAGGTATTGGGTATTACCGGCATCACCATTATCAATATTCCAAATCACAGATTCTAAATCTGTCGGATAATAAAAATCCGCGCTATACATGATGCCACTCTTTGTCCCATTCCAACTCCCCGTTGAAATCAAATACTTGTTTCCATCATGGTCCGCCCCGGCCACATAGCCATTCGAGAAGCGGAACACATTCACATTACCCTGTGGGGTCAACAAGTCCCAACGTTGTCTGTTTCCACTTTGATTGGTACGAAATACCCCTTCCGTCCTGAAATTATACCAACGTTGGTAAAGCTGCGCACTGTTGTTTGCCCCCCCCTTCGTTGTAGGAAGCATCAATGTGCACGTCGTTCCTTTCTTTACATATATCGTATCGACCCATGTATGCGCAGCCTGCATCTCATTCCCAGTATAAGGGTTCGTGAAGGACCAATCCTCATCACTGAACGTATCCAGATCTTTCGCCTTCTGGGATATATTTTCACGCATCTGGTACCATTTGTTTTGGATTTCCCCGTCCACGTTTTTATTCTGTACTTTTTGCAGCCTATAATCTTCATGATACTTGTCCTGCCCACAAACATATCCTTCCCCCAAGAGCAAAGCCCCTAAAAAAAGGATGGCATATTGATAAAACCTCCAAAATCTTTTCATGACCGAACCTCCTCCTTTATTTGATATAGCCAAGGTTTACTCTTTCGTATTTTTGTGCATTCTCTGTCCAACCCGGCAAATTGCGCCGGTTCAAAAGCCTGTAACCGTCCATGTCGCCCAAAGGCACGGTAGTCAGTGTCAACGTCCCTTTCTTGGCATGGGGCGAAGCGACACGGAACTCAAGCATGACCGATTTGCCGGGCAAGGCCGACAACCACCCCACCAAAGGAATAGCTGTGGCATCCTCCACCGCCACAAGGCCGGTGGAAGCTTGAGGCACAGTCCATGCCCATGACGTGACCGGCATGTCCGTGTCGTCCGTGCGCCCGAACGTGCCTTCCACCTCGAAATGGCAACCTTCCGGCACTTCCGCCACGTAATTGTCCGTTAGCGAAGGCCCCGTCATCACCGCCACCGGATAACCGCCGATGGGTGCCACGTAAGCCGTCACCGTCAGCACGAAATCGGACAGGTTCAAGGCCAAAGGCAGGTAATGGTTGCGCGGCACCGTGGTGGCTACGGTCGTTCCCGTCATCTTATTATCTTCGTCTATCATCAGCTCGATTTGGAACGGGTCGCTTCCGTCCGTCTCGTTCACATATATTTCCGGCATCTTCTTCCCGTCATCGGAGGTCAGCACAACTTGGTCGTCGCCGTACGTGCCGTACAAGTCCACGGGAACTGCCCCTACCGTGCAGTCGAGCGTGAAACGGCGCGTCTTGTCGAACGATACCTCGCCGGCATCCCCGCCCTCGAACAAGGCAACTCGGTCGGCAAAATTCCTAATGGAGAGCGAAGTCACACGGACATCTCCCCCTTTTTCATTCGTCAATCGGGGACGCACCTTCCCGACGAGGCGCACCAATTCGAGGCGCACCGTACCGTCGCTCACAGGTATGCTCACTTCGCGCCTTGCCGCCATGGGAATGAACACGTCTGCCAAATCTATTCTCGAAGCCGGGTTATACAGCACCGTACCGTCGTTTATCCCGGCATCCGCCCAAAGGCTTCCTTCCTTGATGCCGCCTAACACCTCCCCAAAATCTTTCCCCTCAACATCCGCATGGCCGTCCAGATTGGCAAAGGCATAGATGGTCTTGGCCCCCGTGCGGAGTGTCACGGTGGTGGAGTACTCAGTTTCGCAACCGCCCTTCCCGTTGTCTGCCGATACAAAGTTCGGATCGTCAATGGCACGGATGACTTTCTCCACCATCCCTTGGCCGTCCACGATGAAAAGTTCCAACGAGTTCATGAACTCCCCGGCTATGGCCGCGCCGTCGCCACCGTAAGCCCGGGTCTGCACATTACCCGCAGCCCCCACCTGCAAGGTCACCAAGGCTGTGGCCGCCCCGCCCGTTTCTTCCCCAGAATACTCCGTGCCGCTTTCCTGCACGCAGCCTATCGGCATAGAAAGGCATGCGGCCAACACCGCCCCATACATATAGCGCACCTTCTTCGTCATATCTTTTTCCTTTCTTTATTGTAAATCCACATTCTCTTCGTCCATCGCCTGCCAATTCCTCACGGCCACTTCTATCGCCAGTTCGCTATCGCCGGGCTGCGGGTCGCCTATGCCGCTGACCGAAGTGACGGTCAGTTGGTAAAGGTTGTTGCGCACGATGGCATATTCCATCGTGCCGAAGTGGTCGTTATCGCCGTCTTCGGCATGCTTTATCCAATAGGTATAGTAACAGATGCCTCCCGGATAATATGTAATACCATACCCGGCACAATTTTCATTCGTCAGGCCGTCTTCCGGTATCCCTGCGACCTGTGCCACCGAAGACAAATCCGGATAAAGCTTTCCGCCGTACCGATAAAGGTCGTGTCCGGACGTAAACCCCGTCACGTCATATCGCGCCTTGAACACCACGCCCGTAGCCTTTTGCCGCAGCTCAGCGGCCTGGCTTATCTCATTGGTGTTTTCACGCACATAACCGAGGCAGTGCCACTCCGTACCGCCAACATCAGTCATAGGGAATCCCGTAGAGAACTCATCAGCCCAACCAAGATGGCTCGACAGCGTAGGCAGGAACAAGTCGAACTCCTTTCTGCCACCGGGAAAGGCATCCACCACCCAATTGGCGGCCTGCCCGCTTCCGTCCACTGTCTCCCGGCCAATTTCAGCTTCAGCCAACGTGGACGGATATGTCTTTGCCACATGCTTGAAAAGGTTCTCCTTGCCCGTCAGCCGGTTGACCACGATTGCCCCCTCGACAGTCACTTGCCCCACGGTTTGTCCTCCCGCATCCGTCACGTCAAATACCCCATTCACCGTACGGGTGCGGTAGTCCACCCTTGCAGCCAAACGTTCCACATCCAACCGGACCGTAGCCGGATTTTCCTTCGTACTTCCGTTAATGCCCGTCACCGATACCAGTTCCGTAGAAGACATCAGGAAGTTCGTCTTCCGGATGTTTTCCGGATCTGTCCCTTGCCACAACCAGTCATCTTCCACCGGGACATCACGCAGGTGACCCAAAACCGTCCATGTCCGATTGCTCACATTCCCCGTCCAGTCCACGTTCACCACCGCCAAAGCCTTGCAGCAATCCACACCCAAGTCCTCCACACTCACGGCTTCCGTCACGTAGGAGGTTCCTTCCTGATACAGGTCGTCCCCGGTTTTGAAATAATAAGCGGCAAGGATGGAGGCATTGCATCCGTCCGTAGTGTTCCAATCCGCACTTTCATCGAAGAGGAATACCGTCACACCGGTCACCGCATTCTCGTTATCGTCTCCCGGTTCGCGCCCGTCGCCGTCCTCACCGGGATTGGCTCGCTTCTCCGGCCCGCTCCCCCCCACGGAAAACCGCACGCTCAGGAACATCGTCCCGGCAGGCGAACCGCCGTGGCCGTCCCCGTCGCAGGACGCGTCGTCCGGCCAACCGCCATCCATCTGGCTGCAAGCTGCGGCCAACAGGCAAAGGCAGGCCGTGCAGACCCATCCCCGTATGATATGATATGCCTTTTTCATGTCCCCATCTTTTTGTATGTTCACAATTCTTCAAACTGCACCCGCATGCTCCAGTTGAGTACGCTGATGCCGATGTTCACGTAAGCCAACTTGCCTCCTTTAAGGAAAAAGTCCATCTGGTAATCGTATCCACGATCCAGGAATTCCTGCTCTGAATAACGGTGGATGTCGGCATACTTGCGCAGGCGGCACAGCATGTCGGGCAGGTTCACGCGGATGACCTCGATGCCCGTCTCGCGGTTGGTCACGCTCAGGATACCGTCGTCTGCCACATTCTCGTGATAGAGGATGCGCGAGGTCATGAACTCCGCATGGGCGATATACCCCGGGGCGGGCAGGCCGTCGCCGTTGAAGTCTGAGGCCGGCGTGCGGTCCTCGGTATTCCACATGGCATAGGGAGTGTAGGTCACCTCCACGCTCTCGTCGAGGGAATTGTCCCAAAGGATATGCGTGTTGCGGTCTTCGATGCAGAAGTCGTACTTCGCCACGTCCATCTGCATGGGGTCGTCGATTTCGCGCAGGCTGACGCTGATGCTCTTCGTGTCGCGCACCAAGGAAATGGTGTCATAGGTAGGCCGCGTGTCCGACACTTCCACCTCCTCCAGTCCCATGCCATGCCACAGTGTGTCGAGCGGCATCCCCTTGTGGGGTACCTCATATCCCACTGCCCCGGCCACACGGTCGAGCGTCACTTCCAGTCCACCCTCCATCGGGTCGCCCGCTTCAGGCTCGGTACGCACGAAACGCGCCCCATCCCCGGCCAACTGTGCTCCGTAGCTTTTCTGACCGGCCAACACGAGAAACTTGTATTTTCCGGGTGCCAGGTTCATGTGCATGGTGTACAGGGATGAGGTGAGCGGAGCCGAGGCCGCTGTATTGGACTCTTCCTGTTTGGTCACATAATGTCCCTGCTCATCGAAGACGTACACCGTGACGGCCCCGACATGGTCGTTGAACATGTCCGCACGTTGGAGGTTGTAATCGTACTTAAAAGAAAGGTACAACCCCGTAGGGCAATCATCCAAATCCTCCTGCATCATGGAACAGGAGGTTGCCATGACGCAAGCCGCCGTCAGGCCACACCATGCCGCAAACCATCTTTTCATCTTATCCCTCATATGTTTTTCGTTTTTTTCGTTCCACATTCCTGTCTTTTCTCTCTTGTTGTTATATCGTGGGCGACACATCTGTACACAACGGGATGCCGCCTCCGGTTTTGCCATTCTGTAAAAGGGCATTTTCCAACCCTATTGTCCGGACAAGCACCTGTCCTCTCTTCCCGCCCGAATTTCCGAAGTCCGGCGGCACGACCTCCTCCTTTACCGGATTTTTCTTTTTAAATAAAAAATCGGCATAAGGCGCAAAGAAAAGCAAAGTTCTACATAA
>UMHY01049535.1_pt1 | contig 24695 bp, 29 predicted proteins | sample 1965661 | NCBI WGS metagenome assembly UMHY01 (sample SAMEA4836112, study PRJEB28245) | human gut metagenome | biome: gut microbiome; material: fecal sample | place: Denmark | collected 2008
ATACCTGTGCAGTTTCAATATTCTTAAGAAGTGCACGATATCTTTCCTCATGATGCTTCTCAATTTCTCCTACTGCTCTGAATTTTGCTGCAAGCTCAGGGAAACCTTCTTCTTCGGCTGTTTTCGCAAAGCCTTCATACATATCTGTCCACTCATAATTCTCGCCTTCTGCAGCTGCCGCCAGATTTTTCTTTGTATCACCAATTCCTGCTAATTCCTTGAACCACATCTTTGCATGTTCTTTCTCATTATCTGCAGTCTTTAAAAACAATGCTGACATCTGCTCGTAACCTTCCTTTTTCGCTACAGAAGCAAAATAGGTATACTTATTTCTCGCCTGAGACTCTCCTGCAAATGCCTACTGTAAATTCTTCTCTGTCTGTGTTCCTGCATATTTGTTTACTGCCATCTCTTTTACCTCCGTTTTCTTTACTATTTTTCTCCCTGCATTTCGGGCAAATTCCTTTAAATGAAATATCATAATCCAAAAATTCAATTCCATGAATGTTACGAATTTTTTCCAGCAAATTCGGTAATTTCATCCATATCCGCAGCAAAAATCTCACTGCACTTTACGCACCTTTCTCTACCAATATATCAAGATTTTTTTGAATGGCATTTCTCCTGCTTGTCGACACTTGTTATTGGGATTAGTTCTTAATAAGGATTATATTCTGTTTTTATTTTATTGTCAAGAAAATAGTAATAATTCTCATTCTCTGACTTTCCTCTTTGCATTTTCTTAATCTCAGAGAAGGGTATGATGAAAAAGAATTGAAAGATGCAATCATGGATAATTCCCCAAAAATTCTTCTTGAATTAGATCGTGAATTTGCTTTTGTCAGCAAAGAATACCCTTTTTTGTCGGAGATGCTAAAAAATTTATTGATATGCTGTTCTACAACATATAAAAACACTGTTATGTTTTAATTGAAGTCAAGACAAGGGCATTGATTCCGGAGATATGGGACAATTAGGAACTTACATTGACAGTCGCTTTCGCCAGTGCTAGTATCTGTATTAGTTAGGTATGTCTAACGTACTTGATTTTAGCACATTAACAAACAATCGGGAGAATATTTTTATGAAAATTTACGAATTCGGGGATAAAAATAAACCGAGCATCATGCTCTTTCCTGGCACCTGCTGCTATTGGAAAACCAACTTTGGACACGTTCTTGATGGGCTTCAGGAGCACTTTCATACTCTGGTTGTCAGCTACAGTGGATTTGACGATACGGAGAATTCTACATTTATTTCAGAGCTTGACGAAGTTCTGAAGGTTGAGAACTACATCAAAGATAAGCTTGACGGAAAGCTGTTTGCAGCATACGGCTGTTCCCTCGGAGGTTCATTTGTCTCTCTCCTGATCGGGCGTCAGAATATACATATAGATCATGGAATCATAGGTTCAAGCGACATGGATCAGGCGCCAAAGTGGCTGGCAAAGCTTGAGACAGCCATCATGATGCCTATGTTCTATCCTTTTATCACCGGCAAGGAAAGCGGTATTCTGAAAAAAGTATTTGAGAAGAAAATGAACGAAGGAAATGATAGTTCTGAATATATGAAGAAATTCATGGAGATCATGGGCAAAGGAAGTGGAATAGACTTTTCATTCATATCCAAGGAGTCCATGAAGAATCAGTTCTGCACCGACCTGTACACAAGCGTTGGAGAACACATAAACGTACCCGGAACGACTATCCACGTATTCTACGCCAAGAAAATGGGTGAGAAATATCTTGAGCGTTACAGGAAGTGTTTCGCCGATCCGGATATCTGTGAATTTGATCTGCAGCACGAAGAACTGCTGCTTGACGCCGACCGCTGGGTTCATGAGGTCTGCAGGGTGTGCGGCATAAACTGATCTGCTCCTTTCTTAGGTCTGAATAAATCTTTCATATCTGTTTTCTCTATCTCCAGCAGTTTGATCTTCTTGTCTATTCCACCTGCATAACCGGTCAGACTTCCATTTGTACCAACTACTCTGTGACACGGGATGACGATTGATATTGGATTGTGACCAACAGCACCGCCAACCGCCTGAGCAGACTTTTAAAACAGATCACCCCTCTTGAAGCATTTTTCTCAAATCGCCCAATGTCTCGGATGCAGGGGTAACCCTGACATTTCTCACATCATCTTCTGCCTCAGCCAGAATTTCTAGCAGTTCTATACGAACATTCATGTTTTTTATATTCTTCATATGACATAACCACATCATCTCCTCTGACACAACCTCAAATCAATATTGATCTGAGTCTCTCCTACTTCTTAACAACCAAATGCACGGCCCCTGCAAATGAAAGTACAATGATCACCACATATACGATCAGTGTAATCAAGTGTCCATTCTGCCAGTTGTCCACCGCAAGCAGAGTCCATAGTGCGCCCTGAACCAACTGCGTTGCAATCTGTATCTTCTTATTACCCTTATTCTTACAGCTTATTATAAGTAATATTATGTAAACAACAAGACCTATACTCAGTAAAATGCTCATCACAAATATAGCCACCTTTCGTCTGTATACTCATCTAGTTAGCTTTTCCTAACCAACTTCATTTTAGCACTAATTATTTTAAATTCAATCAGACAAATTCATAAGTTATATTAAGTATGATGAACAGCACAAATTTAAGAGGATGGTGTATTGCCTCAGTAATACTCCCACCCTCTAGTGACTGATTTTTCTGTTGTCCGAACAACGAGACCGACCCTTACGTTCGGCATTGGAGCAAAGTTTTTCGCTGCCTGCCAGCGTCCTGTATCTTTCGCAACAGGATAGGTCACAAACATACAAAAAAAGCCGGTCCAAGCACACAGAACCGGCTTTATATAAGTGGAGGAAGGTTTTCTATCCACTTATACGCTATATTATAAAATCAATACGAAGCACCTTACATGGATTTCCCGCTGCAACTGCCCAGTCAGGGATATCCTTTGTAACAACACTTCCTGCACCGATTATGACGTTACTTCCAATATTCACGCCATGGCAGATCACAGTGTTGCCGCCAATCCATACATTGTCTCCAATGGTAACTTGCTTGCCATACTCCCACATAGCACTGCGAACATCAGGATATATCGGATGACCTGCTGTGTATATCGCTACATTTGGCGCCATGAAACAATTGTCACCTATGGTCACCTTTGCAACATCAAGGATCGTACAGTTATAATTTGCAAAGAAGTTCTTGCCAACCTCTATGTGTGAACCATAATCGCAATAGAATGGCGGATTGACACAGGCTCCATCAGACTTGCCGAACAGCTCCTTTACGACCTCTGATATGCCATCTGCATGTTTCTCCTTTTTCTCATGTCCATACTCATTTTCAATTCTCCTCGTCTTTTCAGTAAAATGTATGTTTCAGCAGCTTACCTCTAAATTCCTTATCCATATCGTATTTCTCTCAAAAATAAATATCGAAGCGGGTATCAGCCATTTGATTTAATATAAAAATAAAGCATTTTAATTTATTTTTATATCATAATTCGACATAGATATATAACAATCGTTCATCACATGGGATAATATAATATCGTGTGTAAACACTATTATTATATTTGAATACTGCAAACTTTTTATTTATATTAATAATCATAATAACGATTGCCACACAAAATAACATTTGAAATATCACATACATTAAAAGAGGTTTTTATGGATACATGTAAAAGTATGGAACTTAACTCAGATCTGTCGGAAAATGTAACTTACAACACACCGGAATTTCCAGCCTACATAAGGATGGAACAGCTATCCCTCTATCCCGACTACAGAGGTGTCAGCCACTGGCATGACGATGTTGAGTTTATTATGATGATGGATGGCCAGATGACATATGATATAAATGGACAGAGCATTGACATGCAGACTGGGGAAGGTATTTTTGTCAACAGCAGATGTCTGCACTACGGCTACTCAGATGCACATGCAGACTGCCATTTCATCTGCCTGAGAATGTCTCTATCGCTCCTGTCCGCAAACGAATATTTTACCAAGAACTATCTGGAGCCGCTCACCGGCAATACCGGATATCCTTACCAGAAGCTTACTCCCGCCATTTTATGGCAGAACATGATTCTTGGAGATATACAGGCAATTTACGATACCAGCCATGACGTGTTAAGACCATTCTCCGTCATCGAAAAATTTGCCCATATCATGGAACTGCTGTCGGAGAACATGGATACACAGAATAGAAACGTAGAAAACTCAGATGACCTCCTGTCACTCACCGCCATGATCGGATTCATCCAGAAAAATTATCCGAGTAAGCTATTGCTCAAAGACATCTCTAGCGCCGGAAACTGCTGCAAAACAAAATGCACATCCCTTTTCCAGAGATATCTGTCGGTATCGCCCATGCAATACCTGAACAACTATCGTCTTGAAAAAGGATGCGCTATGCTTAGAAACTCTTCTACGTCCGTGACCGATGTAGCTTATGCCTGTGGATTTTCCGGTACGAGCTATTTCTGTGAGCTGTTTCACAGGCACTATGGGATCACGCCGAATGAGTATAGGAAGGAGAATTTATAGCTTTATGATTTGCTTTGACTTTGTAATGGTAAACTGGATTATTGCCGTGACATATAAAAAGTATTTTGTCATTATTTTTATTTACTCCTTTTTGCCCGGAAATGCCTTGCTTTGCAAGGTTTTCCTTAGCTTTTATCAAATACTCCAAATTTACAAAATGCGACAACTCAAAGCAGAATTGAACAAGTTATTACTACCTGCTAGTAGTAAAATGGAAAGAGGGTACTACTAAAGGGTTTTTAGTTATTTATCTTGCTCTGTTTTTCGATAAGATAATTTATAAAAGCCGAACACGAAATTAACATATACTTTGCGTCCTCGGCAGGAGCATTTGTAAAATCTATTCCACCGTGTCGAATTCCATCTGAATCCGAAGTATATCCATATAATTTTTCAAACGCAGTTTTCATAGCTCCATGAATCACTATTCCACCGTCTTTTTCCAATTTCTTCAATGTACTCCCTAAAGTCGCTTGCGAACCTGTGGATCCTGTAATAATGCAACATATTGACTCTACAGCACTAATTGATTCTTTAATTGAATTTTCATAATCTGGTTTCTTTCTATCTGAATAAAGAGTAAGCGCTTTATTAATGTGAATTTTAACCGATTGATATGGGGAGTCTATTATTTTACTTATTTCCTGTAGTTCCTCATCGCTAATTATGTTAATAAATTTATCATTTAATAATCTATATCCAGATTTTTCCTGTTCTAACACAATATTAATATCCGTTGTTACATTTCTAAACCACTCTGTGTAACCACAATACTCACAACTATTATCACTTCTATATTTACATTCTTCACAATGAAGCCTTTTTGCTTCAAAAAATAACTCAATTACTTCATATGGCATATACCAAGGAATAGATGAGTCGTCACCATCTAAAACTGTATTAATAATAAACCAATTTCCGTTTGTAGTTGACACCACTTGATATCCAAGCCTATCAACAACATATTCCAATTCTTCATGTATCATTGGAGAACTCTCCGAAAATTTATGTACCATATTATACAAGCGATTTCTCAAGCTTCTATCTATTTCATCTACCTGAACGGTCTTCTCTTTCACAAACCCATTTCTTTCTGCAAAACCCATAATATCAGCCCCCTATCCCATCGCAACATTCTTTACTATTGGCAATAATTCTTTGCAAGAAGAATACCTTTTTTCAATGCTACTTGATAAACATTTCATTATTATGTCGATATCTGTTGATGAAATTTGCGAGTTTGACTTTTCCAAATACTCCCTCATATCACTTCCACTTGGAGCTCGCCCGCATAATAAAAAATACCAAATTGCACCAACTGAATATATATCACTTCTCACATCTCGAATTTTAGGATTTTGTTGTAATATTGGATCGATAAAACTTCCACCTGCGATACGTTCACCTGTTTTTGTCAATTGAGTATGATTTTCTGTATCTAAAAATGCACTTACACCAAAATCAATAATCTTAAACATTCTTTCACTTTCTGAATAAATTATGTTTCTTGGTCTCAAGTCTCTATGAATCACACCATGTTCATGTGCATGCTTTAATCCAGCCAAAATATGTGAAATTACAATTGCACTTCTAGAAAAAGACATATTTCCTTCTCGATTTCTAAGTTCCTCTACTGTATACCCTTTAATATATTCCATTCTAATATATGGTTTACCATCCATACGACCTGCATCATAAATTCTGGCAATATGAGTATTATTTAGTGAAAATAACATTTTAGCTTCTCTGAAAAATCTCTTTTCTCCTTCATGTTGCTCTTCTGTGGAAACAAACACCGGATCATATATCTTAACGGCAAAATCCATATCTAAACAATTATTATGATATCTGTATACAGTTCCAAAACCACCACTTCCCAATTCTTCTTGCTTTGTATATTCTTTCATCTGCATGAACCGATCGCTATCTTCATTAAGATAAGAAGCCAAACTATCCATTTCTATATGTATCAATGAACGTCTATCTGCATAATGCTGGTTATATGCTTGCATATAACGACGAAAATCGTTTGCCGAATGATTACTTTTAATAAATGCAGGTATATGTGATTTTAGTTCTGGAACTTGCATCAAAATATCCCTACAACGCTTATAATCCTTCTCTGACATATCGCCATTTGTTGCTTTTGCGATTAATCCGCTTTTAAATTCATCAATCAAATCTCTTATTGCATTTTTATCCATCTTATCTGCCACATCCACTCCATAAAATCTATAATCATACACTTCTCTACCTGATATGTATTCCTTTATATATAATTCATACCCATCTTCTTTTATCAAACTGTTTACTTTTTCTAAAAATAATCCCCATTGCTTTTTTTCATCTCTAACCAAAGGATGAAATATCTCACAAATGAACCTCAAAAACATTTCATCCGATCCATTTGCTAATCCAAATCTATCATCTTTAAAAACCCAACAATACGGATAATCGTCAAAATTTATTGTATGGCGAATAATATCCCCCTTTGCATTTCCATGCCTTGAATCAATACTTTTCATATTATCTAAATCATATAGTCGTTCAAGAAAATCAATTTCTTCTAATCTTCCATAATAAGGATATTGAACATTTTCTGTATGAAACAAATCTTCTACAGTGCATCCATCACGAAATAATTCATATATGTCTCTCTTAGTTATTTCAGTTAATCTATTCAAGAATATTTCCCCTTTTTTCAATACTAATCCAAAATAAATTATATCAGTAGCTTCGCGTTTTTTCCACAAAAATAACGCCCTAGCCAAAGTGTTACCTATTTTCCATATTAAATTACCTTAAACATTTTCCATGACATCGTTTTCTCCTTCTTCTTCTCAACCTCCGCCTGTGCCTTCCTAAATTCTTCCATCCGCTTCAATTCTTCATCAGCATCATCGAATCCAATATGCGTGTACACATTCATTGTGACCGACATATACAAATGTCCCCTACGGTATTGTAATATCCTTTGGACTAATTTCTGATTTTGCCATATTTGAGCAATAAGTGTGTCGGCACACATGCGTTGTGATATTGGATATCTGTACCCGGTAAATGTCATTGTATCTGCCGACCATATGATTGAAATAGTGTTACCAATGCATTGCAACAAGGTTTCCATAAAACCAAGTCTGAGCAGAAAACAGCGGAAAGCATATTTGTCATTGTCCGTTTCCATCAGCTTTGATGAGTCCCTTTTTCATCTCTTGCCATATCTCACTGTCTAAAAAATTTTGTGTAAGCTGCAAGCTCATCGCCATCCTCTGAGTATGAAAACCATATGAAATTTAATTTTTCCTTGCGTTTTCAATTTCTGTGCTGTCCGTCCAAAATGCACGTTGAAAAAGTATTTGCTTATTCGCTATGATCTTCTGCAAATTTTCCAATACCATATCTGTAAGGCTTTATCTCGTAATCGCCATGCCACTTTCTCCTGCTGCACTGGCACTTCTTCTGTTACTTTTGCATCGTCCTGAAACCCACGCTCCCATAACTGTCGAATTATGTCTTCCACTGTTTCTTCCATCACTCCCTCCGGGATATGCAGTACACCCTCTTTGTCCAGTCGGTATCCCGCAATATCATATGCACAGCTTAGTACCTGTTCCAAGTATGTTTCCAATCTCCTGTGCCAACTTCGGTCTCTGCTTCAATGCCAATGCAAACCTGATTTCATTCTTCATAATGTGTACTCGCCTTTCTTTTTCGGTAGTACATATATCACTCTGACGGCTCAGCATAGCAGGACAATTCGGATTATATTTCTGCCAAAATGTACTCATAAAACTGTACTTTTCATGCTGTTTTTACACGTTTTTTGCGGATTTCGGTTCTATCTGGCAAAATATAATCAGTTTTAGCAATGATATTCAGTGGATATTTTCACATAAACTGACTTTGGTTGGTATAGCCCCTTGTTTAGTTCTACGAAAATTCGCACGAATGGGGCCATCGGTCTTCAGAAAGAAATGGCGTAAAGATTTGGATAGCTCCTTATCCTTTTTATTCATATTTATGTTGATTTTTTCACAGAAATATGATATTTTTAGTTTGTTCTGGAGGTATGAATATGGGAGTAAGCTATAAAAAATTGCAACACATATTAATTGAGCGTGAAATATCTAATTCTCAACTTATGAGAGCAGCTAATATTTCTGCTAATATAATTTCAAAAATAAAAAACGGACAATACATTGCTCTTGATAAAGTCGAAAGCATTTGTACTGCCTTAGATTGCACTCCAAATGATATTCTTGTATTCCTTCCCGATTACAAAGCCAAAGATGAAACATTTTCCAATCAAACGGAGAACCCTGCACAGGAGGAATAATTGTTTACTACTAATTCAACCACATATAAGCTTTTTAATGAAAATAACCTTGATTTTATGCAAAAATTACCAGACTCATCTATTGACCTAATTTTAACAGACCCACCATACAATCTATCTCCTTTTTCCAGAGGAAATATTCACCTAAATAACGGAAAAATAATCAATAACAATATTGCCGAATGGGATAGCACTCCTTTAAATCCAAATGATTATATAAAACCATTTACCAGAATAATAAAACCAACAGGTAATATATTCATATTCACTAGTTATTCATTACTCGGCAAATGGTATGATGCATTTAACCCGCTATTCTCAACATTTCAGATATTTGTTTGGCATAAAACAACACCCACACAAAGTGTATACCACAACAGTTTTTTAAATAGCTGTGAACTTGTTGTGTGTCTATGGAATAAAGGTCACTCTTGGAATTTTTCTTCTCAAGATCAAATGCATAACTTCTTCGAATGCCCGTCATGTATGTTTCCTGAAAAAATCATTTCTCCAAAGCATCCAACGCAAAAACCACTTGAACTTATTGAGCATCTTCTTTTAATTTCTTCTAATCCAAGTGACATTGTATTTGATCCATTTATGGGAGTTGGCACTACAGGCGAAGCTGCATTAAAAAATAACCGACGTTTTATCGGAACCGATATAAATGAAGAATACGTTAAAGCTTCTCTTAAAAGATTGTCTATATACTAACATCTGTTAGGCGCCAAAATTCAAATGTGGCATGAATACTATTTCTAATAGTTTTCATGCCATTTACTACTATGCGGTCTTCCTTTTAATAAGAATACGAAAATATGGTGCTTTACCATTTATTTTCAAATCTTTGTCATCATCGCCTTTCCTAAATTTAATAATCTCAAACTGTTCCGGATCATATTTATTTAAGAAAGTAATAGGTACCCCCATTGCGCCCATATAATCCATCGGAATATCTTGCGTTTTATTCACATTTATTCCCTGGTAATTATCATAAAAAGGATATGCTTCCTCATTTCCTTCATATTGCTTTACCAATTCAATTGGCTGATGTCTCTTCTCATTATCTAAAGATGTCAACCACATACAATTATTCGGTGAAATTATTCTTCTTCCATTTTCATCAACCCTAGTTTCTGTTCCATATAATTCATAGTTTTCTGGAACAATAAATCCTGATATACCTCTTCCAAAGCACACACCTAACCATGCTTTATTCGATTGAATTAGTGGAAAGACTTCTTTATAAGTAATCGCATTTATATTACTTATAATCAAAAAATCTTTATCATATCTATCTAACTGACTAATATACTCACGAAACAAAGAAAACGGAGGATTCGTTACAACTATGTCACTCTGCTTCAATACTTGTATACACTCTGTACTACGAAAATCTCCATTTTCTTGTAATTGTGTAACAACTACTTCTTTTCCATCATAACTATAAAAACTCGCTTCTTCTCCAAAATATGTTGCATTTAATCCTTTTAATCCCAATTCTTCGAAATGCTCATAAAAAAACCTCCAAAAATTGGAATATTCCGGATCATCACAATTACAATAAACCACCTTATCTCTAAAGTGTTTTGTATAATGAATCATTTCTTTTTCAATGTCTATTAGTTGAGTGTAAAATTCATCTTTCTTATTAAGCTTCGCTTTATCTAGCAGTGAATGATCTACTTCTCTTTTTTTCATTATATTTTCCTACTTCTTTGTAAGCTGGTTAAACAAATCTTTTCCCAACATTTTTAATGATGTTCTTGCAACATCCATCATAACTTCTATCATAGCCTTTGCATCCCAATGACCACCTTCACCTTTGGTATATATTGAAGCTGCTTGAAGCATTATTGTTGCCCCATTACATTTAACAAATCTGTTTTCGCACAAATTTGTATTGATTGGCATGCCATAGTTTGCTGCAGTTAATCTATCTAAACGATTTAACATTCCATCGTTGTATACCAATGTAACTTCTCTTCCATCTGGTCTTGTAACAACAACATTTTGAGTTAAAAAATTTGATCCTTCAAGAAATAAAATATATGGAAAATAATTCTCAGACAACATAAAATTTGCAATTTCGTTTACATTTTTATAAGCCCGTTCTATGGCATTACCTGCTGCCATGAGATCCTGGTTATTATTTTTTCCCACAAGCTTCCCCGCCTTAATATTCTCAATATCTTTCCCCTGATGCTTAGCTTCAGATACAACTACAACACGCCAATTTCCATTATCATCCTGAACTTCAATAATTCCACCATCTGGTTTTATCTTCGCGCTCTCCACAAAAAGAGTTTGTCCTAAATATTCATCTACTCTTTTTAATGCCTCATTTATCTCTTTTTTAGATAAATCTTTTCTATACCTAAAATTCAACATCGGAAATTCATACTCCAGTTGCTTTTTTACATATAAAGATGTATCTCCAACCTCTGCATCATGTATCTGAGCATCTTTATGAAATATTGTAATAGGTCCCTGACCTTCTTTTTGCTGCGTTGTTAATCGGTTAGATTGTCCCTTTTTCATTTGCAGTATCTCCTTTTGTATTATATTCAAAAAAATCTTGTATCTTTTCAATTTTTCTATATTGTGTATTCTGCCCTAGTTCTTTCATTAACAAAAGATGCTTGGCAAAGTATTCAAGAGATTTTTTATCACTGTCACACATCAGACAGTTTCTCCCTTCATTTATGCAAACTCTTCCCACTGTTCCACTACCTGCAAAAAAATCCAAAACTGTAGCCCCAGGATACGATAACGCTCTTACAAATCGTTCAATAATGGCTAACGGCTTTTGAGTTGGATGCCCTACACGTTCTTTACTATTTCCATTTAATCTTCCGATTTCCCAAACATTGGTTGGATTCTTTCCCTTTCTCGTTGTTTCAGGATTTAATCTCTTATCTCTTAACGCAACCTTTAAGTCTTCTTCCGAATAAGGCACTCTGACTGAATCCAAATCAAAATAATAATCATTGGATTTAACCAGCCATATAGCTTCCTCGTGTCTATTAGCGAAAAAACGATGTGCTGACATACCATTTTTATAATGCCATATGATTGTATTTACTAATTTAAATTTTGTATTTCTCCGAATATATTGAATTATATCTAATAAATCTCCTGATTTTACATCTCTAAATTGTATACCGCCAAAAATAACCATACTTCCATTATCGGATAAAATTCTATATGCCTCATCAATCCATTTTGATGCCCATTCAATATAATTTTCGTAAATATCCCATCCTGCCAATTCCAGATTATATGGAGGATCGATACAAATTAGCTGAACCGATTTATCTGGTAACTGCTTCAAAAAATCTCCACAATCGGATATTCTATGTAAAAGTTTTATTTCCGTAGGTATCTCAAAATCAGTGCTTGTTTTATTCTTTAAGCTATCCTCTTTACGTTTCTTATTCAGAGACATCAAAGCATGATTATTATGGGATTTATTATGAATTGCCATAAGCATAACCTCCATATTCTAGTAACACATTTCATATATCTCCCTGTTTTTTTCTTCCTCTTCGGAGTTCTTTTGGTTTCTGAGTATTACTTGGAATAAGCCAAATAACTCCTTTTTGAATTGCACCTTCAACTCTTCCTTCTCCGCACAATATTCTAACTCTACGGCTTGAAATATTCCATTTTTCAGCAATTTCATTTGACGTTAAATACTCCAAAATAATTCCTCCATGAGTATTATTATATTCCAATTTTGGAACAAATTCAATCAGAGATGAATACACCAATTCACAATCTGAATAACCTCACACATAATATTATGACCTTAATCATTCATATACAGCCTCTAAGTAGTCCCTTACTACTAAAGATTTCTCCCCACACCTTTGCCTTTATCCCCATTCAACCCATGAGCCTTAGTAGTCTAAACCGTAGTATCTCCAATACTTGCCGCCATATATTGCACTGTATTGCCCCCACTTTACTTATGATAAATATACTTTTTATCTGCCACAACTCTCCCATTTTACTATAAATCATACTTTTGCATTTTCCAATCCTTATATGTCCAATAGCATGCTGTTATTTCAAATATACCTACTTCTGGTCTTCCATCTCTATTTTCTTTTTCAAGTATGTGTTGAAATATGGCATTTTTGATTATTTTTCCCTTTTATGTTCAACATTTCATAATCACTTTTCTTAAACCATTCTTCAAATTGTTAAAATTCTTTTTTATTATCAAAAAACATTACTGGAATAAGATTCAACTTCTATTACAATAATATTATTCCTAAACCTGAAATACGGCATATTGTTGGCAAGGGTTTATTTTATTATTATTTGAAAGATAGTATTAATGGAAAATTGAATTCAGTAATTAATCGTAGTAATGCAAAGTCCCATATCCATAAACTATATTCAGATTCATAATATTATAGTCGTAAAGTACTCAATTTTTAGATTGGAATATAACGTTCTCTCGCCGTCATAAAAATAGGAAATAATTCATAACCATCTTTATGTTCACCAGATACTATTTTATACTCTGGATGATTTATGTAATACATGTAGTTAACAGTATTACAATTACAGTCAGACCATCCCTTAACATCATTCAAAATAAGATCGAATCTTTTTGAAAGGCTTAATCATATCCAAAATGCTTCTCATTAAATACTCTGTATGTTCAACACTTGCAGTGCACTCCTTACTATATTTATTCTTCTACTCCCAAGAGAATCAAATCCTTTTTTAACGATTCAACAAAATCACTAAGCGCAATTTTTCTTGTAATTCCTCCTTGTTTCACTATATCATCATCCTGGACACCTTCTATAATTCTCTTTATCCCCTCAATATCAGCTATATAAAAATCTTTAAGATTTCCCATGGAATATATAGTTTTAAATGCTCGAAGTATTGTATATATACCTTCATTATTGCTTATATTAATCAATGCGAGCAGTTTATCCAAATCCAAGTATTCAATAAATGATTTATGGCTACAATAGTAATTCTCCATTTTGCTGCAATGCTCATAAAATACATCTGCACTTCTATATATGTTAGATTCTTCTTGTTCCTCTTTGTTTATTTCACGATTTCTTATTTTTCTTTCTTCTGCAACTGGACGATATAATTCGTTATATTTATTTCCTATATCTTCCGACGAAAAATTTTTAGGGAAGACATCCTCTTCTTGAACATTAGAATCTTTCTTAATCATATCAATCATAATAGCTTGAATTTTCTTTATGTCTCCTGTAAAAAGTCCATTTACTTGAAGATATAGTAGTATTGAAAGTATATTAGAATAGTCATAATAGGCATATTTGCCTTCTTCGACTTCATGAACTAATTTTTCTAATACTTCCCCAACTTGCTCGTCTTCCATAAGATACCAGTCTCTTAACTCTTTTAGTGCTTTGCCTGTTGAATGTATTTTAGGCGGATTATCAACGTCTTCTTGTTCTCTACGCTTAATTATTGACTTACAGGCTTGAGACAAATCTTCGTCACTCCACACATCACGATTAAGCCAGGCCTCAATAAAACTATATCTAAAAATATGGGTATACTCATGGCCTTCAAAATACACCATATCTTGACTTCCATAATTTACACTACGAGTTATCTTTTTATTTTTCTTTATTGCTCCTGCTACCCAAATACTATAACGAAGAAAATCGTTCAAAATTTTTTCATAATATTTACTATCGGAATAATACTTTGTTGTTGCTTCATATATTTTTCTAAATGAAAAAATCCATGACCTTATAATTCGTAAATTACGATTTTCTGTTTCTGTAAATGCACTTACAATATCATTCATATGCTTTAATAAATATTCTTTATATTGGCCTTCTTGAATTATACCTTTGCTCTTTTCATTTCCGCATATTACTTCTTTAATAACCTCTTTTAATGCCGGATAGTACAGCATCGTTTTACCAATTACTTTTTCCTTGATATCTTTATATAAATAATTTTCTGAATATAATATCTCATTTAGTTTTTTTACTTCCTCAACTGTAATCTCTCCACTTGCATCTTTTCCCAGTCCTTTATTTTGTGTTTTAGTATTTTTTCCATCTCCTATGTACTCAACCACTTTACGATTACCAGAAAGCACTGTGAGATATTTTTCTTCTATATTTGTATTTGCATATATTTTTCCAATATTCTTCTCATCCGCCAAGATAATCACTTTGCAATTACAATGTTCTATCAAATTATTAACAAAGCCAAAGAACTCGTTAATTGGAATTGTACATCTTTCTAAATCATCAAAACATATAACCATATCTTTAACGTCTATACTTCCCTCAATTTTTTCAAATACATTAGATAAGTCTGCCGATACCGGTCCTATTGAAAATGAAAATGCACTACTAGCTACTCCTATAATTCCTGCAAGTGGTTTTAATCCTTTTTTTACTAATTTATTTCCATTTCCTTTGACATATATCAAATAATTTGTAATTAGCTGCTTTGCCAGTGAATCAATACTAGAGATTCCATAAAGAGAAATATAAACATTTTGCTTCCGTTCATTTTTCCCTACTTCTACTGAATCAATTTTGTCAACCAAATATTTTTCGTATAAGTAAGTTTTTCCACTTCCCCATGCTCCATCAATCAAAATGGCATACTTCGCATTTTCATCGCAAACATAACTGATTACAGCATCTACTATTTCTTTTGATGTCATTTTTATTCCTCCAACAACCATAAACACACCCAAGCCATTTCTGACTTAGGCTGCATTTGATATTTTTCTAAACCACCTTAACATTTTCTGGCCTTCTAGCTTCTTCTGCTCTTTTTCCAATTCACAGCGAGCATTTTCCATTTCTTCCATATCTAATATACTATTTATTATATCGTCATTTTCTTCTCTTTTCCATCCAAAAACGCCCTACCATCTCCAGCGTACCTCCAAACTAACCAGTCTACTATATCGCCTTAACATCTTCCGGGACACCGAATTCTCCTCTTACGTCCATTCCAGTTCTTTTCTGGCATTCTACATATCCTCCAACTTTCTCAATTTGTCCTCAGCATCCTCTAGTCCCAATGCGTATAATGTTAAGCGTAACTCCTGTAGCACTATGTCCCATGAGGTATTGTAGTGTCTTTGGATTCATTCCATTTTTCTCCATATTGCTGCAATACGTGTACCGACAAACATGTGGCATGATATTCGCCATCCGCACATTGTACCGCTTCACCATAATCTTTGCACATACCGCCTTTATTTTGGGTATGTACATCTATCACTCTACCTAAAACCGCAAATCCTGTACATAAGAGAGAAAATGCATCTGTAGAATTTTTAATTAGTGACGCAGATATGCAAATATTACAAAACATTGCACCCATTAAAAGTTACAGTCTGCTTAAAGTTACGCCGGTATTCAATAAAAATAAAGTAAAAAGGCCTCTGCATCTGTCAAAGATCCAGAAGTTTTTCTACAACTACATTTTAATTCTTCACGTGTAATGTATCTTAATAATTGTTGGTGCAAAAGTTCCAATACATTTTAATATTACAATCGTCATAGACTGCCCCTTAGTACCTTTTTTACGAACATTTCAGTATACAAAAATACATGTTAAGATTTTGAATAAATGTACCATACCTACAGCCCAGTGCTGCACATCCGTAATCGGTGTGACATACACCTGCATTTTTTCATTGTGAACCGTTTCACAGGCGTTATGAGATTACGCAAAATGAATACAGTAAACAGAATTTATAGTTTCATTATTTTCTTTGCCTTGGTAACGGTAAATTGTATCACCGGCCCCGATACAATCACAGTAACAACCGTACACACACCGAACTTTCCCCCAAGGATCACACCTATCACAACCATGGCAGCATCAAGTATCATCCTGACTACCTTCACCTGCCAGTGATTCTTCTCTGCAAGCGCAAATGTCACAGCCTCGTATGAACCACGCCCAAGGTCCGCCGCCGCATAAAGTCCTGTTCCCACCGCAAACAGCACAATCCCGACGAGCATGATCAACATATTGAGCCATATGTATTTGCTGTAAACATGCATTTGCGCGAACAGATCAACACACAGGCTGTAAACGATCTGGTAAAGTATCGTTCCTATATGTATCTGTGATCTGTCATATACGAGAACAAAAAGGATCATTATAACCGCCACTATGAACGACGCTGCTCCGATACTCACATGAAACGTTCCAGATATTCCCTGCCATAATACCGCCAGAGTCGCACCGCCGAATCCGGCATACAATGCCAGGGTTATACCATACGCGGCAATAACTGAACCAATTATTATAACAATTATTTTTTTAGCCCATTCACCTTTACTCATCGTTCTCACCTTTTTGATTTTTAATGCGTACCTTATCCTGATACATATTCTTGTCCGCATTATTAAACAGTGTCATAAATGTGCACTGCTTATAATCTCCCGAAAATGCCCAGCCGTGCGCATAGCTTATATCAATATACTCGCTGCTATGATGCAATTTGTTAAAACGATTTACAGCATCACCAAAATTCTTATTTATATCGTCAATTTTATCTTTTGAAGCATTGTGTATGACAGCCATAAACTCGACTCCGCCATATTGTCCATCTTGGATGAGATCAGCAGGATAGGTCCCGTTGTTTTCTCCACCCGGATGACTGCATCAGGATTTGGATTCTGCACAAGTGGCAGATAGAGATCATACATAGTCACATCTCTGAGCTTGATGCTCTTCTTCAATATATCGCCGAGAGGGAACTTCTCCATTCCATATGATGAATACTTCCCCTGAAACTCCAACTGCTGCCCGGTATGAAAGAAATCCCCTTATTCTTGACAAATCCCTGACACACTGTATTCATAGGCGAAACCGCTATCACCGCATTGACAAGTCCCGGAAGAAGACTTCCTGCTAAAAGTGCAAGCTCCGCTCCCTTGGATATCGTCCGCTCTGCAATTTCATCTTCTTTGACGGTCTATATGCTATAAGAGCGAAAAAGATCAGCACCGCAGTAACCGAAAGGCTCAGCGGATACACCGCCATGATCGCTTTAAATGTCCTGTGCGCAGGGAACACAAGTGCTATCCAGAGCAGTCTCACGCCGCACACTCCTATGGTGGTGAGTATCGCAGGTACAAGCGATATTCCAAATCCCCTCAGATAACCGGACATGTTCTCATACAGCATACTGAACGCATACGCAGAAAATACCATCAGTAATCTGGTATATCCTATCTCCACAACCTGAGGATCACTGTTGAATAATGACAGAAGCGTCTTACCCATGAGCAGCACCAGAAGTACCACAAGTCCCGTTGCTATGGCATCCTCTATGATACACAGAAGGAGAACCTTCTTGCACCTTTTAAGCTGTCCTGCTCCATAGTTCTGCCCCGTAAATGTCGTACACGCCTGGCTGAATGAGTTGAATACATCATATGCAAATATCTCTATGTTGAACGCCGCGCTTGATGCCGCGATTACAACTGTTCCCAGACTGTTGATCGCCGACTGTATGACTATATTTGCAATGGCAAATACCGCGCTCTGGATTCCCGCCGGAAGTCCTATCCGAATTATGTCAAGGAAAGTCTTTCCGTCAAATCTCAGCTCATGCCGTCTCACACGTATGACGCTGTCCGTGCGCACCAGCTTTATGAAAAGAATGACCGAGCTGACTGCATTTGCTGCAACTGTTGCTATAGCGACACCATTTACCGTCATCTTGAGCACTATGACAAAGAACAGGTTGAGGAGCACATTCAGCACTCCCGATATGGCAAGCGCCACAAGAGGGATCTTCGTCTCTCCTATGCTCCTGAATATCGCCGCCTCGAAATTGTACAGAAGTATCACCGGCATTCCGAGAAGATATATCCTTATGTATATAAGCGCATATGGGTATACGTCATCAGGAACTTTGAGCACTGACAGGAGATTTCCTATGAACAGCTCACCTATCAGCATCACCAGGAGTCCGCCGACCACCGATACTATGATCGATGTGTGTACCGCCTTATGTATGCACTTCTCGTCATTTCTGCCTATTGCATTTGCGATAACCACATTTGCGCCAAGAGCGATTCCTATGAACAAATTGAGCAGCAGGCCGACTATGGGACTGTTGGCCCCAACTGCCGCCACCGAGACAGTCTTTGCATCGCCTGTAAAGTTTCCCACTATCGCTATGTCAGAGGCATTAAAAAGCTGCTCGAGTATACCCGTGGCGGCAACCGGCAGCGCATATTGTATGATCTTATTCCACAGAGAGCCATTCAGCATATCCATCTTAGCTGCCCTGGTGTTTGATTTCTGCATTGCAATTCATCCTTTCTTTTATCCTCAGTAATTATATAGACCGTTCCATTCTATAGCAAATACATATAAACTATGATTTATCATAGTTTACAGGAATGATTGTGTTTAATATAATATATAACAGCATCAGTAATAATCCGGCTGATATACGGCTTAGAAGGCATTATTACCATCAAATATAAAGGAGTACACTCATGGATATCAGAGTTTTAAAATATTTCCTGGCTGTCGCCAGAGAAGAAAATATAACAAGAGCGGCTGAGAGTCTGCATATAGCACAGCCATCCCTATCCAAACAGATAATGGAGCTTGAAGAGGAGCTCGGCAAACAACTGCTCATACGCGGCAAGCGCAAGATAACCCTGACGGAAGAAGGTATTCTTCTCAGAAAACGAGCTGAGGATATAGTTGCCCTGGTTGAAAAAACTGAACAGGAGATCTCATCCGACTTTGCAAATGTATCAGGCGAGATATCCATCGGCGGCAGCATTCCCCACACTCTCATGACGGCAGCCTCATCCATACGCGAAAACTATCCAGAAGTCTCTTTCCAGTTCTACAGCGGAGATGCCATCGATGTGACTGAACGCCTTGACCACGGCAACATTGACTTCGCCGTGCTTTTGCAGCCGATCGACAATACTAAATACGAGTATATTGCCCTGCCAGACCATTCGATCTGGGGTGTTCTGATGAAAAGTGAATCTCCATTTGCCAAGCTGGATGTGATACGGCCTGACAATCTGCTGCAGATGCCGTTGATCCTCCACAGACGCGCAGGCTTACAGCAGGATATTGCCGACTGGGCCAGGACGGATATAGAGAACCTTCACATAACCGCAACATATAATATCGTACACGGAAGTCCTGCGACATTTGTCCAGAACGATATCGGCTACTTCCTTACCACGCAGGATCAGTTGTCACCTGAACCATATAACGGAGTCACTTTCCGCCCATTAGAGCCAAAGCTTGAAGTGAAATATAACCTTGTATGGAAAAGGCGCAACGTTTTCAGTCGCGCCGCAAGCCTTTTCCTTGAAAATGTACGACAGTCAATTATGGTCTGAGCGGTCCATAGAAATAGCTTGATGTTGCTCGATGATCCTTCCATTTACATAATTCTCACCCTTACAGGAGTAATAAATAATAAGCTTGTAAATGCGATATCAAGCCGTTCAAATTCCCTGCCAAACCAGTTAGCAAGCTCATTCTGCACGCTGTAACGCTCCGGAAGTATGAGCGGAAGCTCCAGATGATCCTCCTCAAGCGCCGCAAGCTGCCTTGAAAGCGTCGGCTGTGTTATGTGAAGATGCTCCGCCGCCTTAGTGAAGCTCTGCTCCTTCGCCACCATAAGAAAATATCTCAAAACCCTAAGTTCCATATTCTATTCCTTTCATCTGCAAATCAATATCACTCAAATCCATATTTTACAGTACTAACCGTTACATATTTATTCTACCTGTTCTCTTGTCTCAACTAACCGGCTCCATGCTAATATTTACGCTAATCATCCACACATGTTTTGCACTAATATTACACCTTTATTTTGCCGGGTACCTCATATCTATCAGCTTATTTCTATCTATCCCACTTCTCACCGCCAGATAAAACGTTACATCCGCCTCCGCATCAGTGAGCGGTATATTGACTCTGTTGCCATATCTGTCCATGCTCTGTCTGAAATAATCCGTTGTAAAGCACGGCAGTGACGATGACCTTGCCAGCTCGTCAAATGTATACTCATCCGTCTGCACCAGGAATTTGGACGCCGGCATCTTCTGTCTGCACATCGTATCCCAGAATCCAAGCTCTGATCTCAGCAGAAAGTTAAATCCATTTATATCCGCAAATGTCAACGTCTCGCTCTCCGCAAGTCTGTGATCCGGCGGAACACAGACAAAAAGCTTCTCATTCATAAAACCTATAAAATCAGATTTTTTAATATCTTTTTTTATCTCAGTACTATCTTCATCAAATCTGGAAATCTTTTTACCATTAGATTTATTAACCTGTTCATTTCTATTTTCATTATCTGCATTCTCAGAAATCTCATCTGCATCATAAGGAAGAATGGCAATATCGCATTCCCCATTTCTCCAGGCGCTCTCCACTTCCGCATTCTGGCAAATGGCAGACTCCACCATCATGTCCGGATATGCCGCCGACAGCTTGCGAAGGATCTCCCAGAGTGGCGCCGGTGCACAGGATCTAACAACTATAGTCCTCTGCCTCTGGTCAAATGCCCGTACATTTGCCGCCATCTGATCCGCCTCATTTATAAGTCTTCTACCGTATTCCACAGCCAACTTTCCGGTATCATTTAACTCAATATGGTTCTTTCCACGTACAAACAAAATTACTCCGAAACTCTCCTCCAAATGTTTCATTGAACGGGTGATAGAGGGATTCGATATATGAAACTCCTCCGCCACCCTTGCAAGAGTACCCATATCTGCAAATGCTATGAGCTGTTTTAGTTCGTATAAATCTATCATCTTTATACCTCACCATTTACATTCACATTTCATATTATGAAATGTATATTCCAATATCTATAGTGTACTTACGAATAAATTTGTTGTAAAGTCTGAATTGTAATAGAGATTTATATTTTTTATATTTCAATAATTTGGAGGTAGAATCATGGAATATGTTACACTTAACAATGGAATCAAGATGCCTAAGCTCGGATACGGAGTATATCAGACTCCACCAGAGGATACAAAGCGCTGCGTGCTGGATGCCATAGAAGTAGGTTACAGAAGCATAGACACAGCCCAGGCATATTATAACGAGGAGGGCGTTGGAGCTGCACTTGCCGAATGCGGACTTCCACGTGAAGAGTTCTTCCTCACAACAAAGGTATGGATCACAAATGCTGGATACGAGAAGGCAAAGGCTTCAATCATCGAGTCAATGAAGAAGCTTCAGACTGACTACCTGGATCTTCTGCTCATCCACCAGCCATTTGGCGATTATTACGGAACCTACCGCGCTATGGAGGAGCTGTACAACGAGGGCAAACTTCGCGCCATAGGTGTATCCAACTTCGGACCTGACCGTTATCTTGATATCGAGCATTTCTCCAAAGTAAAGCCAGCGGTCAACCAGATAGAGACTCACGTGTTCCAGCAGCAGAAGACAGCAAAGAAATATCTGCAGAAGTATGGATGCCAGATTGAATCCTGGGGACCATTTGCAGAAGGACGCAACGACTTCTTCACAAATCCCGTCCTTACAGACATCGGTGCAAAATACGGCAAATCAGCAGCACAGGTTGCTCTCCGCTTCCTGATGCAGAGCAATGTAGTCGTAATTCCTAAGTCAGTTCACAAGGATCGTATGCAGCAGAACTTTGAAATATTTGACTTCACTCTGACTCCTGATGACATGGCTGCCATCGAGGCGCTGGACAGCGGCGAAAGCCTCTTCTTCTCACACTATGCACCTGAAACAGTTGAGTGGTTCATGTCTATAGTATAATTTCTATAATAGATAGAATAATTTTAATAGAAAAAGCCCTGTAAAGATTGACAGATATCAATTATATTTTCTTGAACACTCTGCTTACATAAATTTCAAGAAACTATCTGCTGATCTTTTCAGGACTTTTATTAACATTTTTGCCATGCACTTTATTTGCAAACTCTGCTTAACTGTTCTACGCCATTTTCAATTTTTATTCTCTTTGCAACTCTCCCCGATTCTGTCATTTTCTAACATCTAACTCTGCTATAGCTATATATAGTGTTTTACATCAAAATGCTCCGGTGCAATACTTTTCTTCATTTTAGAATCAAATATCAATACATAATTTCATGCACATTATAAGGTCGTACGGCTAAATTTTATATGTCATTATGTCAAATTAGCCGTACGGCTAAGTCAACTTTTCTTATATAAGTCACCGCCGATTTTTCTTTCAAATATCCCATAAAGCTCGACACACTCATTAGGGGCAGTATATCCATTAACATATGAATGTAATCCAGCATTAAATGCCCCTCTATTATTTCCACACCCTTGTATGAACATAACCACGTAAGTATATCTCTTACATCTGCTTTCAGATGATTATAAAGTCTATACTTTGAAGCAAATACAATGTGGTATTACATCCCCTTTTTGTATGGGCAATATCATTTAATTATTTGCCATTTTCAACCCTTTTCCTTTCTTGCAATAATGACTGAACAACTCTATTGTACAAGGAAAGGTGTTTATTTGTATAACTTATTGACACCACCCGCATAGCAGGTGGTGTATTGTTTCAAAAGCTGTTTATTGCCTTTTGATTTTTTCTAAACCATGCGTATTCAATATGCTAAAGCCCATAATAAAAAGCTCAAAAGCCAGATAAATCAAGACTTCTAAGTTTAACATTTGTATAATATGAAAGAATTCACCTTCACAAATCCTCAATTAATTTCAAACCTAAAATTATTTTATTATAGGTTTCATCCCATAACACCCATGTTCATAAAATATCAAATTACTTTTTAACATACGTATCTTCTATAAAGTTCTATCATACAGCAAACTTATATCTAACGATATATATTATCCTTGCCATTTATTATATTTTTCAGAGAAGTCTCTATATTGCTTTCAATTATATTTCTTATCTCGGTTTCAGTCCTTATCTGTGATGACAAATACTTCTGATCTATACCATTTCTAAACATTATTAAACCATCTATTAATTGATCCACTGTGACCATTCTTCGTAATTCATCATAATCGGGTGAAATATAATAAATTGATTTTGTAGTAACTATATATTTATAGTATCCACAATCACCATCATCATGTTTTTCTAATATCCATCCCCTATCTGGTACAAAAAAGCATATTTTATAATTATAAGTATAATTTGGCTCCACATGATTTTCTAAAAAAAATTTCGGCAAAGCTTGTATAAACTCTCTTCCAATCTTTCTTTTAATTTCCTCATATATATGTGAATTATATTCTAAAATTTTTTCTTTTTCCTTTTGTTCATTTTGAAGTATTTTACTCTCTGCTCCAACTTTGTTAAATATTTCATTTATACTCATTCTCTTATACTATTCTCCTTAACTCCTTAACCTAACTCTATTTTTGTTCTAATTCTAATTTATATATTAACATAAAAAAAACCTAAAAACCACCATCTCGTAATTTTTAGGTTGCTTATCCAGCAGGGGATGAGAGAATCGAACTCCCACCAAAGGTTTTGGAGACCCCTATCATACCATTTGACCAATCCCCTATTCTTCTTTTTCTGTATACTTTTTATATACCATCTTGCATATTTCTCTATATACAGAAAAAATTTAACACCTTTCGCAGCGTTAAATTTTCTCGGTACACTTTATTCTGTACCTTCAGAATTTCACACAGAAAGATCTTCCATCTTTCGTCCATCTCTAAGTAAACTTTTTTCTTTCGCTTTCTCGCGTATCTCCAAAGCTTATCTCTTAGAAACCTCTAAGGATAAG
>UMHY01023888.1_pt1 | contig 24236 bp, 29 predicted proteins | sample 1965661 | NCBI WGS metagenome assembly UMHY01 (sample SAMEA4836112, study PRJEB28245) | human gut metagenome | biome: gut microbiome; material: fecal sample | place: Denmark | collected 2008
AGAGCGAGGGTTATGCAAAGGTTCAGGTTCAGTCGTCGGGAGCGGACTCACCTCGCCCGATTGAGCTTCGCAGAAAGGGCGATCAATGGTTCTTGTGGCGCAATCTTGCACTCTCCGACATACGAACTCCCGCTTCGAATGACCCTTGGGCATAAAGGAGAGATTCTTATTAAAATCAAGAAAAAAGCAAAGCGTATTTCGAGTGTTGCCCTGTGTGTGCTTATGCTTTTAACGGCTCTTCCGATTACAGCCGTAACCGTAAATGCATTACAACAATAAAGACGGCGCAACCGTGATTTTTACAATTTCATTTACAGCAATTATTGCTTTGCTTGCCTTTGCTGTATTGAAGAAAAGAGGACGCATTGAAAAATAAAAAAATATATATTGCAATTATAGCGGCACTTATTGTTGCAATCGGAGCGCTAATCGCAGTATTAATCTACAATAACATAAACTCTCAACCTGCCGCACCCACACAGGGTGTGGTAGGGGAGATACGCACTGATTGGGATACAGGCATAGACGAAAACTCAAAAGGCAGTGACAATACCAAAAAAACAGGCGTGCAGATACCCGGCTACAGCACTGCTGAAATGAATGCGGGCGATACCTCTCTGCACATCAGTATCGGCAATCCAAAGTCAAACACCTGCGGCTTATACGCAACGCTAAGGCTTTCCGACGGAACTGTGCTTTATAAATCGGATTTGCTTGAACCCGGCAGCGGTCTTACAGATGTACCGCTTTCAAAGTCGCTTGAGAAAGGCGAGTATCAAGCAATGATTTTGTATGAATGTGTAACTCTTGACGATTCTCATCAAAAACTCAATTCGGCGGAATCGGAGTTTACACTCAAAGTTAAGTAAAATACCGATAAATTCGGTAAAAACAAAGAAAGAAGTGTTTATATGAAAAAAGTAAAATTTATATCGGCAATTATGGCGGCTATGCTCGCCGCAACAGGTGTGGTTTCCGCATCGGCGGCAACCCTTACAAACGAAAATCCCGATTCTTCCACAGAAGTTACCGCAAGAATTGAGGGTACACAACCGGGAGATGTAAGCTATGTTATTACAATCCCCGATATGGTTGATTTCGGCACTCTTACACAGCCGCAGACAGATACACAGAGCAACAAGTATCTTAACTTTGATGTGACTGCAACAGAGCTTAAACTTAACGATAACAACTTTGTATCTGTTTATATTAACGGTCAGGACATTGACGATAAGTTCTACATTACACAGAAAGACGCAACCAACCCGTTCAAAATCAAGTATGATATTTATTCGGAAAAAGTAAATGACGATAATGTTGCCGACAAAGTCGCTATCAATGACGCAGGTGCTCCGGGTGCAAACGGTTTCCACTTTACAACCTTCAGCGCCGATTCACAGGGTCAGGTTCAGGAGGGTACACTTGTACTTAATCAGCAGGCACTCTACGGACAAGACCTTGACGCTATTGCAGGCGATTACAGCGGTACAATGACATTCCACAGCTCAATTGTAACAATATGATTATGAAATGACTGATTTTAAAAAATTGCTTAGCGCAATTGCGGTTTGTACGGTGATTGCCGCAGTCTTTATAACGGCTACCGTTTCGGTAACGGCAAGGGATGAGGGCAGTACGCAGATTACGGCTAACATTTTATCACCGACAACTCAACCGTATTCCACAGTCCCGACCGTACCCGTACAGGACAACACGAGTATGGTAACGGGAACACAAACATATTTGCTGATAGCCTTGCTGTTGTGCATTGCATTGCTTGCATTTGTTATATTATTATTTTTTATTCATAATAAACATATGAGGTGACTATGAAGGTATTTAATTGTATTTTGGGTATTTTGACTGTTCTTGCGTCAATTTATTGCATATTTTATCCCGGACTTACATTTCTTAACTGCGGTTGGATTGTAACGATAATTCTCGGATTATGGGGAATTTCCTCAATTGTTTCGTATGCAGCTTCACGCAACGACGGTAATAATAAAGAAAAAGCTTTAATGGGAACTTTAGGTCTTATAGCAGGCATAGCTGCGGCGGTTGTGTCTGCGCTCGCAATGTTTATGCCCGGCATAAGAGTGATGTTTGATATATTAATCCTTGCAATTTTTGCGGTATGGCTTATTGTAGACGGAATCTCCTCTATAGCAACATCATTCAAGGTTAAAAAATCAGGTTCAAGTGTATGGGTACTTCCGCTTATATGCGGAGTGCTCGTACTGCTTGCAGGCATATACGGAATATTTAATCTTATATTCACAGCGCAAACACTCGGACTGTTTATGGGCATTTTGCTTATGACATACGGTATAAGACTGATTCTTTCGTCATTTAAAAATTAATTTGCTATCCACTCATTTCCCTTATATAAAACAACAGCCTCTCGGTGTTTTTTCACCAAGAGGCTGTTGTGCTTTTTATATTTGGTTCCGGAGTAAATGTTGGAGTAATATCGGTAAATTATATTTTAGCAGATTGCTTTATCAATCAATTACGCTTTTTCTTTACCATTATTTGCAAATCTTTTTGACGGTCTGTAGATAATCAACGCTATAAATATCAGCAATGCCGTTGTAGCTAAGCTGACAGGGTAAGCGGTCATTATCGTTACAAAAGTTCTGTTTGCGGGGAATACGGTATTTATCCATATTATTCGCAACACGCATACGCCTACGGTAGTGAGAATTGCAGGAACAAGCGAAAATCCGAATCCTCTTAAGTATCCAGACATTACCTCATACAGCATTGAGAATATGTAAGCTATAAAAATAATTACAAGTCTTGTATAGCCTATTTCTATTACTTCGGGGTTGTTGTTGAATATTGACAGCAAAAATTTTCCTGTTATAAGCACTATAAGTATTGCCGTGCCCGATGCAATTGCGTCTTCGATAAGACAAAGAAAAAGAGTTTTTTTACAACGGTCAATTTTATTTGCACCAAAGTTTTGCCCTACAAAGGTTGTGCAAGCCTGACTAAACGAGTTCATCACATTGTAAGCGATAATCTCTATGTTGAATGCCGCACTTGACGCCGCAATTACAACAGTGCCGAGGCTGTTAATCGCACCTTGAATTACAATATTCGCAACCGCAAACACCGCACTCTGTATTCCTGCGGGAAGTCCTATCTGCATAATTTTCGCAAAGACTTTTCCGTCTATTCTTAGCTTTTTAAATTCTACTTTTATATATTTGTCGCTTTTTACGAGCTTTATATAAAGAATACCTGCACTCACAACATTTGCAAGCACTGTTGCAGTTGCTACTCCGTTTACCGACATTTTAAGTACGATTACGAAGAACAGATTAAGCAGTACATTCAAAATTCCCGACAGCGTAAGCGCAATAAGCGGCATTTTGGTTTCGCCTATACTTCTGAAAATCGCCGCCTCAAAGTTGTACAGCAGTATGACAGGCATTCCGAGAAAATATATTCTCAAGTACAACAGTGCAAGCTCAAGCACATCATCGGGTACATTCAGCACCGTAAGCAACGGCTCGGCTATAAGTTCGCCGATTATCGCAACCAATACACCGCCGATTACCGACACTACCATAGAAGTGTGCACGGCTTTTTGCACCGTCTGTTTGTCATCTCGTCCTATGGCATTTGCTATTACAACATTTGCGCCAAGCGCTATGCCGATAAATAAGTTCAGTATCAGACCGATAATCGGGCTGTTTGCTCCTACTGCCGCTACCGCTGCGGTTTTGTCGGTTTGTGCAAAGTTGCCTACTATTGCTATATCGGACGCATTAAAAAGCTGTTCGAGTATACCCGTTGCCGCAATCGGCAGGGCAAAAACAGGCAGTTTGTTCCATATACTTCCGTTGAGCATATCAAGTTTTTGCTTTTTCCGTTCCTTTTCCATTAAATCCACCTTTTTGTTTCACATAAATTCATACTATATAGATTATATTCCTTATTTTTACAATTTTCAACTGTTAAATGGTTGCATATAGACATAAGGTTTATTATAATATAAGGGAAGAAAAATTATAAAATGAAAAAATGAAATGAACATTTGCATTTATAGGGGTGGCATTATTTATGGAAATGGATAAACTAAAGCCAAAACAAAGTGCCTTTATTACAAGGGTTGGCGGTGACGGAGCATTAAGACACCATTTGCTTGATATGGGACTTACACCCGGCACTGAAATTACTTTGCAGAAAATAGCGCCGATGGGCGATCCGATTCAAATTGAAGTGAGAGGCTATGAGCTTACGCTCCGACTTGATGAGGCTAAGAAAATTGAAATTGAAAACATACACGAACGAAAAGTTGTTGCCGACAGCAAACCGCAAAGGCATAAATCTATTCCGCATCCACGAGTAGGCGAACTTGGCGAGGCAAACGATTATCATATTCACGATGAAAGCAAAGCACTGCCGAAAGACAGCAAACTTACATTTGCGCTTGCAGGAAACCAAAACTGCGGCAAAACCACTTTGTTTAATCAGCTTACGGGCGCTAATCAGCATGTGGGCAATTTCCCGGGTGTTACCGTAGACAGAAAAGACGGCACAATTAAAAATCACCCTGAGGCAACAGTTACCGACTTGCCGGGTATTTACTCATTGTCGCCGTATTCGAGCGAAGAAATAGTTACACGAGATTTCTTGATAAAAGATAAGCCGAGCGGAATTATAAATATTGTAGACGCCTCAAACCTTGAGCGAAATCTATGCCTTACTATGCAGCTTATGGAACTTGGTATTCCTATGGTGCTTGCGCTGAATATGATGGACGAGGTGCGAGAAAACGGCGGAAGTATCAGAGTAAACGAGCTTGAGCAAATTCTCGGAATACCTGTTATTCCTATTTCAGCCGTAAAAAATGAGGGTATAGACGAGCTTGTAAGTCACGCACTTCATGTGGCAAGATTTATGGAAAAGCCGGGGCGAATAGATTTTTGCACAGACAGTGTAGATAAAAAAGACCCTGTCGGAGCGGTTCACCGCTGCATACACGCCGTAGTGCATATGATAGAGCCTGAGGCAAAGCAATCGGGACTGCCGCTGAGATTTGCCGCAACAAAGCTGATAGAAAACGATGTGCCTATTGAAAAGTTGCTTAACCTGACCGATGACAAAAAGCAGGCATTTGAGCACATTGTATCCGTAATGGAAGATGAAACGGGACTTGACCGAGAGGCCGCCATTTCAAATATGCGATTCAGCTTTATAGAAAAAATGTGTCAAAAAACAGTTGTCCGTCCGCACGAAAGCAAAGAGCATAAGCGAAGTATGAAAATTGACCGATTGCTTACGGGCAGATATACCGCTATTCCTTGCTTTATTGCAATTATGGCACTCATATTCGTTATGACCTTTAACCTTGTGGGCGCATGGCTCTCTGACCTTATGAGTTTAGGCGTAGATTCTGTTATATCGCTTATAGACAACGCACTCACCGCCGTACAGATTAACCCTGTTGTGCATTCGCTTGTGGTAGACGGCATATGCAACGGTGTGGGCAGTGTAATCAGCTTTTTGCCTACAATCGTAACTCTGTTTTTCTTTTTGTCTATTCTTGAGGATACAGGTTATATGGCAAGGGTTGCCTTTGTAATGGATAAGCTGTTAAGAAAAATAGGACTGTCGGGCAGAAGTTTTGTGCCAATGCTTATAGGCTTTGGCTGTTCTGTTCCTGCAATTATGTCAACACGAACACTCTCAAGCGAAAGAGATAGAAAAATGACAATCCTGCTCACTCCGTTTATGAGTTGCAGTGCAAAACTGCCGATTTATTCGCTGATTATAAGCGTATTTTTCCCAAGGCAGTATCAGGCGCTTGTAATGGTGGGACTATACATATTCGGCATTATTTGTGCCATTATTTATGCTTTGATTTTAAAAAGCACAAAGTTCAAGGGCGAGCCTGTTCCGTTTGTAATGGAGCTGCCTAATTACCGACTTCCATCGGCAAAGAGCGTTGTGCATCTCATTTGGGAAAAGGCAAAGGGATTTATAGAAAAGGCATTTACAATTATTTTTGTAGCGTCAATTATAATTTGGTTTTTGCAGACCTTTGACGCAAAATTTAATGTTGCCGAATCACCCGAACAGAGCCTGCTTGCAATGATTGGCAGCTTGGTTGCTCCTATTTTTGCTCCGCTCGGATTTGGCGATTGGCGAGTATCAACAGCTCTCATTACAGGCTTTACAGCAAAAGAAAGCGTTGTGTCTACACTTACTGTACTTATGGGAGGAAATGCCGAGCTTGTAAGTACATTGTTTACTCCTTTTACCGCCGCTGTATTCCTTGTATTTACTTTGCTTTACACTCCTTGCGTTGCCGCTATTGCAACCGTAAAGCGAGAAATGGGCGGTACTAAGGCGGCTGTCGCAACTGTTATTATTCAGTGCGCAATCGCATGGTGTGTGGCTTTTCTTATTCACGCAGTCGGTCTTGCCTTTGGCTTGGCTTAACGGAGGGCGAATATGGATATACCGAGTATTATAATTTTAGTAATTGTAGCTCTTTTGGTTATTCTCGCCGTGAGAAAAGCTAAAAAGGATAAGATGATTTCAAAGTGTGGCGGTAATTGCTCAGCCTGCACGCTAAAATGCAATAAAAAATAATTTAAGCAAGGCGGTTTAATTTCCGCCTTGCTTTTTTGTGATTACCAAATGGCATAGCAAGCAATTTGAAATAGGCATTAGACATTTGTAAAACAAAGGAGTATAATATAAATACAGTTTAAATACAAGCTGAATTTCTTTGAAAGGTTGATTATAATGAAAAAGTTAATAGCTTATTTTTCGCCAAGCGGTAACACTAAGGCAATGGCAGAAAAACTTGCAAAGGCAACAGGCGCAGACTTGTTTGAAATCAAGCCGCAGACGCCTTACACAAGAGCCGACCTCGACTGGACAAACAAAAACAGCCGTTCATCTATTGAAATGAATGACAAGAGCTTTCGTCCGCAGATTGCACAACTTCCAAACAGTCTTGCGAATTACGATACAATTTTTATCGGTTTCCCAATCTGGTGGTATGTTGCTCCTACTATTATCAACACATTTGTAGAAAATGTTGACTTAAACGGTAAAAAGGTTATTCCGTTTGCAACTTCCGGCGGCAGCGGAATGGGTAAGACTTTGGCAAATCTAAAGCCGAGCTGCCCGGGCGCAAATTGGGTTGAGGGTAAAGTAATCAACGGTATGAGCGAAAAAGCCCTTGCCGATTGGGCAGAAAAACTTTAATTTAATAAGGTAAAGCTATGCATAGGCTGTATGAGTGTTGGTGCGGCGGAGAAAACTATGACGGCGCACGACCATGTAATTTTGATTGGGTAAAGCACCTTAGAGAGGAATGTGAAAAGTACAATGTCACTTTTTGCTTTATAGAAACGGGTACTGTGTTTATCAAAGACAGCAAAACTTATCTTATGCCGAAAAAACAGCTTCAAAGCAAGATGGCTTATAAATCTAAAATGAATTTAAGCGAAAAACCGATCGAATGGAAACTTTGCGATAACTTCGGTGACAAAATCCCGAAAGATAAGCTCTATGTGCCATTAAGCGAAAATTAAAATACAGATAAATATTTTACATTATGCTTGACAGTGTATGATTATTTTTTATATAATTGTAACAGTTTGTTTTTAGGAGAGTTTCTATGGAAAGAGAAAGTTTTAAGTCACGGCTTGGATTTATTCTTGTAAGTGCGGGCTGTGCAATCGGTATCGGCAATGTATGGCGATTCCCGTATGTTGCAGGCGAAAACGGAGGCGGTCTGTTCGTTTTGCTTTACCTCGTTTTCCTTGTTCTTATGGGTATTCCCGTATTGACAATGGAGCTTGCAGTGGGCAGAGCAAGCCGAAAAAGCGCCGTGCTCGGCTACAAAAAACTTGAAAAGCCGAAAAGCAAGTGGCATATTCACGGTTGGTTCTGTATGCTTGGCTGTTATCTGCTGATGATGTACTACACAACCGTTTCAGGGTGGATGACAAGCTATTTTTACAAATTTGCAACAGGCACTTTTGAAAGCGGAATGACCTCTGAGCAAGTCAGCGGTGTATTCTCTCAGTTGCAGTCAAACCCGATTGAAATGGTTATATGGATGGCTATTATTACCATACTCGGCTTTTTGGTGTGCAGCAGAGGTATTCAAAAGGGAATAGAAAAGGTGAGCAAGGTTATGATGATTGCTTTGCTTGTGCTCATTCTCGCACTTGCCGTAAACAGCATTTTGCTTAGCGGTGCAGGCGAGGGACTTAAGTTTTATCTTGTTCCCGATTTTGAAAAAGTATCCGAAATAGGTATCGGCAACATTGTTTCCGCCGCTATGAATCAGAGTTTCTTTACTTTGAGCCTCGGTATTGCGGCTATGGAAATTTTCGGAAGTTATATGTCAAAGGACGATACTCTTCCGGGCGAGTCCGTGAAAATCTGCGCACTCGATACTTTTGTGGCAATTATGGCGGGACTTATTATTTTCCCTGCGTGTTTCTCATACGGAGTTGAGCCCGACCAAGGTCCTGCACTCATATTCATTACCTTGCCAAATGTATTTGTAAATATGGCAGGCGGAAGAATTTGGGGCACACTGTTCTTTTTGTTTATGACTTTTGCGTGTTTTTCAACTATCATTGCCGTTTTTGAGAATATCATTTCGTTCTGCATTGATATGTTCGGCATCAGCCGTAAGAAGTCGGTAGTCATAAATGCGGTTATTATTCTTATTGCAAGTTTGCCTTGTGTGTTCGGATTTAATATTTGGAGCGGTTTTGAGCTGTTTGGTCAGAATGTTCTCGGTATGGAGGACTTCCTTGTAAGCAATATTTTGTTGCCTGTCGGCTCGCTTATTTATCTGCTGTTCTGCGTTACAAAATTCGGTTGGGGATTTGACAATTACCTTGCTGAATGTAATACAGGCAAGGGTATGAAATTTGCAAGATTTTTAAAGCCTTACTTCCAATTCGTACTCCCGATTCTTGTGCTTATTGTACTTGTACAGGGCTTTATAAAATAATTTAAAATCAAATCTCCCGATATTGCATTAATCTTGCGTATCGGGAGATTTTTTTGTCTAAACAGTTAGTTAAACCGTAATTCTAAAATTTTCAAAAATATTTTCAGAAAAATTATTGCAATTAGTGCAACTTTTACCTTTTTTGCAATGTAATTGAGGTGATAATTTTGAAAAACATTAAAAACTTTTTTACATTACCAAACGAGGTTTTCTGCCTTATGCTCACTCCGTCCGAGCTTGCCGTTTTAAGCTATCTTGTGCGTTGCAGTGACGATACAGGCATTTGCTATCCGTCTATTCATACAATTGCAACAGCTTGCGCAATGTCAGACAATACAGTACGCAAGTGTGTGCGAAAACTTGAGGACAGAGAGATTATCTCAAAGTCCGGCGGCTTTCGTGCGAGCAAATTCGGCAAGGAGCAGAACACTTCTTTTATATATGAACTCAACCCGAATTTTTACAACGAAGGTTTTGCAAGAGCAAATCTTGTGGATTATTTTACAAAGAGAAACGCTCAACCTAAAAAAATCAATGCAGTAGGGTGCTTAAAATATTGAGGATAACCGCTTTATTTTTTGCACCTGCCTGCTTCATAATCTGAACCCTAATAAAACTAAATAAAGAAAACTTATTAAAAAATACTAACCGAACATTCGCAGTCGGTCGCCGATTGTGAGTGCTTTTTGTATTTTCTCCGTTTAAGTATTTTTACTGCAATATAACAGTGAATTTTATATGCTGAAAAGCATTATTTTTAAAAAATTTAGTAAACTTTTTTTGTTTTTGGGAGGATAATTTAGCGTTAGCTAAATTTCAATGCCCGACCGACACTCCGCTAAACCATAATTTACTAATGCTGACATTCAGAACAGAACGCAAAAAGCAAAAAAATAAAAACCACTGCAAAAATGCAGCAGTCTTTAAAAACATGACTGTATCTGTAAGCCGGGTTCTGTCGTGAACAGCTATCTATCTTGGCAGCCCGTTGCCGGAACTGCTCAATGCCACCTCCTAAGGACACGCCGAGCAAGCGTATAATGTCCTACCACGGTGTTGCTTCAAATAGGGTTTACACGGCAGATAACTCTCGCTATCTCCGGTGAGCTCTTACCTCACCTTTCCATCCTTACCACAAAAGTGGCGGTAATTTTCTGTTGCACTATCCCTGGAGTCGCCTCCGGCGGCCGTTAGCCGTTATTTTTGCTCTGTGAAGCCCGGACTTTCCTCGCAAAACGCCTTTCGGCAATTTCCCGCAGCTGTTCAATACACTCATATCTATAATACTATATGATTTTTTGCAAAATGTCAACTTAAATTTTCATAAAATAGCTTGATATATCCGATTTTTCAGTTTATAATAAATAAAGATTTGTAACAAAGGAGAGTTTATAATGGACATAAGACAGAAATCACTCGAAAAGCATTACGAATGGAACGGTAAAATCGAGGTAATATCAAGAGTTCCTATTTCTAATGCCGAGGATTTATCTCTTGCATATACACCGGGTGTTGCCGAGCCTTGCCTTGAAATTCAGAAAGATTACGACAAGTCTTTTGAGCTTACAAGAAGAAACAATCTTGTTGCAGTAGTAACAGACGGTACAGCGGTTCTCGGTCTTGGCGACATCGGCCCCGAGGCAGGTATGCCTGTTATGGAGGGCAAATGCGCTCTCTTTAAAGAGTTCGGCGATGTTGACGCATTTCCTATCTGCGTAAGAAGTAAAGATGTTGACGAAATCGTAAATGCAATTTACCTTATCAGCGGTTCATTCGGCGGTATTAACCTTGAGGATATTGCCGCTCCCCGTTGCTTTGAAATTGAGAAAAAACTTAAGGAAAAGTGCGATATTCCGATTTTCCACGATGACCAGCACGGTACAGCCGTAATCGTTGCCGCAGGACTTATCAATTCTTTAAAGCTTGTAGGCAAAAAGTTTGAGGACATAAAGGTTGTTATGAACGGCGCAGGCGCAGCAGGCATTGCCATTGCCAAGCACCTCCTCAATATGGGCGTTAAGAACATTACTCTTTGCGACAGTAAGGGTATCATCTGCAAGGGTGACGAAAGACTTAATGCAGTTAAGCGTGAAATGGCAGAGATTACTAACCTTGAGCATATGACAGGCACACTCGCAGACGCTATGAAGGGCGCAGATGTATTTCTCGGTATATCAGCCGCAGGCTGTGTAAGCGAAGAAATGGTTGCTTCTATGGCAAAAGACCCAATCCTCTTTGCTATGGCTAATCCTACTCCTGAAATTATGCCTGACTTTGCCAAGAAAGCAGGCGCTGCCGTTGTAGGTACAGGCAGAAGTGACTTCCCGAACCAGATTAACAATGTTCTCGCTTTCCCGGGCATTTTCAGAGGTGCTCTTGATTGCCGTGCAAGCGACATCAACGAAGAGATGAAAGTTGCCGCTTCATTTGCAATCGCTTCACTCGTAAGCGACAGTGAGCTTAATGCCGACTACATTCTTCCGGAGGCTTTCGATAAGAGAATCGGTAAGACTGTTGCCGAGGCTGTTAAAAAAGCCGCTATCGAAACAGGCGTTGCAAGAATTTGATAAATGTATAAATTTACGGGGCTGTCGAAAGGCAGTCCCTTTTGTATTTGAATTTTTTGTAATTATATAGTATAATAGATGTATTAAGACAAAAAGTTGGTGCATAGCTTGATAATTCACGATATTTCAAGGGATATTCTCACAAGCAAGGTCTACGAGGGCGACCCGCAGACTGAGGTAAACAGAATAAAAAGTATTGAAAACGGCGATGATTACAATCTTTCTGCCATTAGTATGAGCACCCACACAGGCACTCATATTGACGCTCCTCTGCATTTTTCGAGCGACGGCAGTTCTATATCCAAAATGCGCCTTAATACCTTTACGGGCAAATGTACGGTAGTCACGGTCAACGGTATTCTTACGGGCGAAGATATGGACAAAATTCTTGCGCACAGCCGTAAGAAACTGCTTTTGCACGGCAACTGCAAGGCTTTTGTGTCTGCTTTTGCCGCCAGAGTGCTCGCTGACAGCGATGTGGTTATGATTGGCACGGACGCACAGTCAATCGCACCCGAATATGACGAGAACGAAACGCACAAAATCCTTGCAAATGCAGGCATTGCGATTTTGGAAAACCTTGATTTATCGGATATAGCAGACGGCGACTATGAGCTTTTTGCATTTCCTATTAAGCTTGGCGGTCTTGAGGCGGCACCTTGCCGTGCAATTTTGTTTGAACAGGAAAGAGGTCTTTGATATGGTAAAAATGGTAGTATTTGATTTGGACGGCACACTTGTAAATTCTCTTGTTGACCTTGGTATTGCCACCAATGAGGGACTTAAGCAGGCAGGTTTGCCTGTACATCCTATGGAGAATTACAATCATTTTGTAGGCAACGGCAGAGAAATGCTTGTAAAGCGTGCAATGGGTGAGAAAAGCGAAGATAAGGCACTTTTTGATACGGTTATGAACGGATTTAACACTTACTACGGCGCTCACAGCAACGACCATACAGCCGAGTACAAGGGCTGTACCGAACTTTTGGAGCAGCTCGACAAAAACGGTATTATGACGGCCGTACTTTCAAACAAACCCGATGAATTTGTAGGCGCTATCCTTGCAAAAGTGTTCCCGAACCATAAGTTTACCGAGGCTTGGGGCAACAAAAAGGAATATAAGTGCAAACCCGACGGCGAGGCTTTAAACGCAATTTTGAGCAAGCACAATGTAAAGCAGAGCGAGTGTATTTATATCGGCGACAGCGATGTTGATGTGTTCACCGCAAAGAATGCAGGCGTAAGTATGCTTGGCGTTGAATGGGGATTCAGAGGCAGGAAAGAGCTTACAGAGGCAGGCGCTCCGCAGGTTGCCGCAACCGCCGACGAACTTTTGAATATGATTTTGGCACAGAAATAAGGACGAGCGATGAACAAGGTAAATTATCAGAAAATTCTTGACGGAATAATCTCAAATCTTCAAAAGACAAATACTGTTCCGACACTGCTTTTGCATGTCTGTTGTGCGCCTTGTTCAAGCTATTGTCTTGAGTATTTGTCGCAGTATTTTAAAATCACGGTTTTCTTTTATAATCCCAATATTTCTGAAAGGGCTGAATATCAGCACAGATTAAACGAAGAAAAACGCTTTATTTCCGAAATGAATTTTAAGTATCCTGTAAATATTATTGAGGGCGAATATTCTCCTTTAGAATATTTTTCTGCCGTAAAAGGTCTTGAAAACGAACCCGAGGGAGGGGAAAGGTGTAAAAAATGCTTTGAACTGCGCCTTGAAAAGACCGCCCGCATTGCCCGGGAAATGAATTTCGATTACTTTACAACCACTTTGACGATAAGTCCGCTGAAAAACGCACCGTTACTGAATCAAATAGGCGAGCGTTTCGCTGATGTTTACGATGTAAAGTGGTTAAACAGTGATTTTAAGAAAAAAGAGGGTTACAAACGCTCAATCGTACTTTCTGCCGAGCATAATTTGTACAGACAGAATTACTGCGGCTGTGTTTTTTCAAAGCGTGAGGCGACGGAAAAAGAATAAATTTACAGAATTTTGAAAAAGTTTGAAAAAAATTCAAAAAAATCTTGACAAACGGCTGAAAAAATGGTATAAAATATATCGTTGCGTAAGATAATCGGCAATACGGAGAGATGTCCGAGTGGTTTAAGGAGCTAGTCTTGAAAACTAGTGATCCCGCAAGGGACCAAGGGTTCGAATCCCTTTCTCTCCGCCACTTGATTGCCGATTTTCTTATCGCTTTATATATACGGTTTAAAATATTTTATATAAAAATTTATTTTAACTGTTGACAAATATATCACAAAGTGATATAATAAATATCGTTGAGTTGCGATAACATTCAATACGGAGAGATGTCCGAGTGGTTTAAGGAGCTAGTCTTGAAAACTAGTGATCCCGCAAGGGACCAAGGGTTCGAATCCCTTTCTCTCCGCCATTTATTCAATATTTTTTGTAGTTTAACTACACGGAGGATTACTCAAGTGGTTAAGAGGCTCCCCTGCTAAGGGAGTAGGTCGCTAACGCGGCGCGAGGGTTCAAATCCCTTGTCCTCCGCCAAAGGATAGTCTGAGGTTTTATACTTCAGACTATTCTTTTTATTAAATTATAAAAAGATTTGGGCGTTTCAGGAACAAACTTTCCTCGACAATGAACGAGTGCAGGTGTTTGCAAGAGTCTATTAAATTTGTTTTATAGAACACACTCTACAATCTATGGCACACTATCTCCCGACAGGGTGCTTGCTCTAATGGCGGTTTATGCGAACTTTCACAAGTTGGCTCGAATAGAGTTTTTATCTCTATTCCTTCACACTTTTGTCAGGCTCACATTATTTTTGTGAGGTAGCAATCATTATTGGTGGTAATGATTGGCTCGCTCGCTATTGCTGCTAACGCACAATAGGTTGTGGCGTATTTAATAAGGACGATACCTTCACTGTTACACTTGATAATTGGCTGAGTAATGTGTATTTTCTGTTCTCTGAAACAGCACCTATTCAATTTTTATTTTCTAAACAAGAAAAGCTTTTAGTTTGCAACCTTTGCAGGCTGAAGCTTTTTTTGTTAGCAATCCCATACTATATATTATAAATATAAACAATTTTGTTGTCAACAAAAGATATATTAAAAAGATAAAAAAGACATATAATTTTTTAAATTTGTTAATTAATTATCTTTTTTTGTAAAATAACTATTTGAAGCAGGGTGTAAATTTATACCCTATTTTTTAGAATAACCAAATCTTAATTGTAAAAAAATTAATCTCAGGGTATAAATTTGTACCCTGTTTTTTATAATTATCAAGTGAAAATATTGCACAATTCGATAAAATAGTGTATAATTTTAATACAGGAACTAAAATTGTATTTTAAAGAATGTAGGTGGCAATATTGGATAAGAATTTTATAAAAGAGGAATTGGAAAAAGCTAATAGCATATACGATTTCATTGTAATTATATTTTATTTTCTTTCAAAAAGTGAAACAAATGCTTATATTAAGAATTATTATAAAATGATGAAAAATAAAGATTTTAAAAAATTAATTCAAAAATTAAGTGCTTTATTTTATAATTTTTTTATGATAAATGATGGTGGGACAGATGCTTTTTTTGATTTTAAACAGATGTGGCTTGACTTATACGATGAAAATAATTTAGAAACTTATTGTTTTGCTACTCTTATAAACTTTGATCAAAATTATCATTGTAATAAAAATTTATCAAATGAAACAATTACAATACAAGGTCCACTAAACAATTCATTAAGTGATAAAGTTTTATTTTTTAATAATGCTCCTGATGGATATTTTAGTGAATATTTTAGAAAGAATGGTATATGGGAAGGCAAAAGTAAAATAAGTTTTAATCCATCAAGTCTAAACAGTAATTTTTCAAAATTTCATATAGTAGAAACTACTTATATTGGACACTATAAACCAAAAGTAAAAAAATATAATCAAAAAATAGAACTTGATAATAATTGTATTGCAATTATTCCTTGTGAAAATAACAATGTTTCTTTAATATTTGATAAGGAAACTCGAACCATAAGTGCTGAATATAAATCGGAATATTTTGATAAACATTTAAATTATATTTTAAATACTTTAAAAATTTTAGATGAAGATGGTAGTAAGATTGTTATTTTTCCTGAATTATTTCTATTTCCAAATTCTGTTAATATTCTTAGAAAAAAATTATGTGAGAAAAATTTTAAAAATATTAAATTAGTTATGACTGGCTCTGCTTGGAGTAATAGAACTAATTGTGCCTATATCTTATCGTCAAGCGGTAAACTTTTATTATCACATAAAAAGAAAATTGCTTATGAGGAATATAAAAAAGCTGATGGAATAAATTATATTGAAGATATTGAAATTGACAATTCTTTTGAATTTTTAGATATTGAGGGAATTGGTAGAATTTCTTATGTGATATGTAAAGATTTTCTTTCATCAGGAAATAATTGTTTTTGTCAAGGAGTAATGAAATCAAATATAATATTTGTATCATCATATACTCATAAAACTAATTTGATGGATACTACTTCTCAAGGAAACGCCACACAATACGGAATAGCTACAGTTTTATGTAATTGCTGCACAGCTACTAAATCTAATGATCCTGAAAGTTTACTTGGGTTTATGATTTTTCCAAAAGCTGAAAATAAAAAATTACATTGCCATCGAGTTCCGCTTCAAAAACAAGATGAGAAATGTGATGAATGTGGAAATTGTTATCCTAGTGAATTTAGATAACATTATTTCAATTTATATCTTGAAAAAAATTTTTTTCTTGTTATAATAGATAATAGAGATGTATATTTAACATTAACTTTATGTGGGGTGACTTTATGGATTACAAATTAATGAATATAGATTTAGGAACCGCTAAAGATAATTCAGCTATGCATAAAACTTATTTGGAATTTTATAATTTATCTAAAGAAGCTATTTCTAATAATGAATATATACCTATACTTCGAATATTAGACGAATTACCAAATGAATTTGAAAGAATTGAGAATTTTTTAGAAATTGATAAAGATGAAAATAAATCTATTTTTTATTTTGGAATGATATCTGGTATTGCAAATTTACTTTCAGACCTTGGTAAAGAAAAAACTGAAAACATTGATGTTTTGAATTTATTTAAAAAATATAGACTGCTATATAATGTTTTAAATACTATTAATGAAGAATATACTTTATCAGGTCAAGAATTGAAGCAAGATCTTAATTTTAAAAGTGAGAGTAATTTATCAAATTTTATGAGAAGAATAGAACCATATAATTTGATTTATATTCAAAAATTAGGTAAGACTAATTACTATACGCTAACAGCAAAAGGAAAAAAATATCTTACTATATATGAAGATATTGAAGAAAATAATGAGAAATTTAAAACTATAGATGAAAATATTATTATTTTATTGTTGGAACAAATTGCAAATCAATCAAAAACAGAATCACCTAATTTGATGAAAGTATTGAGTGTTTTTTCAAATAATAATATTACTTTGAAAAATTTTCATATGATGAAATTGAAGATAAATTCAATTTTTTCTTCTCGTGACGAATATGTAAAAAGAAAAATCGTAAGTAAACTCGAAAAATACGAGAATGATGAGAATAAAAAAAGAATGCTTGAGGATCAAAGTGAATTCCATAAATATAATTTTAATTTTGAGTTTAAAAAGCGTGACGAAAAATTTGAGTATTTCAATTATGTAAAGGAGTGAGTATTTTTGTTTAATAATATAAATTCTAAAATTTCAGAAGATATGAAAGAAAATGAAATATATAAATTAATAAAATCTGATGAATATAAAGAAGAGTATGTAAAAGGAATAATTGGATTATCTAATGAAATTAAAGATAAAAAAACAGATTTTGAAAATTTGAAACAAATAATTTTTGATAATGTAGCTAATAAATATTTTAGAGAAATTATTATATCTGCTTTGAAAGATTATTTAGAACCATTTAATGAAACTAAATTTATCAGGGATATTACCTTGAGTGATTTTAAAAAATATTCTGAATTTATTTTTTTAAAATCGGTCTTACAAGTATCATCTTTTAATGCAATAAGAGAATCAATAGGTTTAGAAAAAGATGACATAATAGCTACTGTTAAATTATTAAACTTTTCTAAATACTTTATTTTAATAAAAAGATATTCTAAAGAGTTATTTATAAAAGATTGTAATGATAAGTTTAGACTTGACAAAGATAAGTCTGAATTTATTTGGAATTTAGTTGATACGAATAGGAAAGAGCTGATAATATCTATTTTGATGGAAAATGTTGATAGAATGAGTGATATAAATGATTCGGTTTCAATGATATTAGAAATTTTTCAGGATCTTGTAGATGAAGAATAGAAAAATAAATTATATTCTATTTTAAAATCAAAAAGGCAGGACTATAAGTGTATTACTCATAGTCCTGCCTTGTAATTATTAATCAATAAATTGGGGCAGAGGAAAGATAGACTTTCACTCTGCCATTTGTTTAGCTGATATTTGCATTTTTGTCTTAAATCAACAAGAGGCAATCTTTTTAAGTTCCTCATCTATTTCTTTAATTCTTTCCATCAGACGCTTTCTTTCTTGTTTAAGAGCGTGTTCTGATTGCTGTTGTCTTAAAATGTTGTATGTAACTCCTTCTGGCAATGTTTCTGATTTAATTATTGTTTCAGGCACATTGCTGAGAATTACAATCGAATTTTGTTCTATTTCAACATAAGGATATTTATTGCTTCCAGCCGCAAAGTAACGACCGTCTTTGTATATTACATCGGAAGATAAGCTTGCGGTGCTTCTTGAAGAATAAGCTCTTGCAACCGTTTTTCCGAATATTGTTATACACATTCCTTTTGATTCAATATTTTTCTCGAAGAAAAGTTCAACTTTTACTTTTTTTGTAGTTGAAATATCAGTTTCACCAAAGTACTCCATCATTAAATCTCGAACAGCTTCAATGGATTCTTCTGGTGCAGTCCAACAGTTTTTCTCAGAGTTCCATTTTCGACCGCCTATGCGTTTTTTTAAAACCGCAATAAAGTTTTCATTATATGGAGTATAAATCTCAATGCGTCCGTTATTATCATTTGTAATTTTCATTTTGCAATCTCCTTTAAATAAATATAATAATTTATGTTAAGTCGCAGAGCTTAGTCCCTGCGACTTTTTGTTGTATCAGCAAATAAAATTAGCTGAGCATATTGGATTCATATGGCAGTCAGGCTCTCCTTCAAATTCATTGTTATATGCGGAATAAAGAGTATCCTGCCTTTCAATGCACTTCTCTCTTGATGAGAGGCAGTCTATATGCTTCCAAAGCTTACCGTTCTGATCCTCATAAACATATCTGTCCCAACTGTCTTTACCTTTGTATTTGAGCGTAAGGGTGTATTCCTTAACTGCAATCAATCCCAGACGCTCATAATCGTAGTAGCCTATACACTTAGAACAAGTTATATAGCCATACGCTTTTGACATTACTTCCTGCACAAAGCAAGGCTTGTCAAACATATGTACCTCAGTAACATTCTTAATACTTTCGATTTCTTCTTTGCCTAACGGCTTGCTCAGATAGTATTTCATAACAAACACTCCTTATATAGATATTTTTCTTATGTTCCAATGACATAACATTTCATTAGATGCTATTTCTGCGTCATTTAAAGTTTGATATTTTTCTACATCAGTGCAGCCATCACCTAAAACACTTTCAAGGAAAGATTCATAATCGTCTTTCATTTCAGCATTAGCTTGCTCAAAAGTATCACAAACTGCCAAGACATCAATTTCAGAATCATAGTAATACAAAACCAGATATTTTTCCATAAATAAACCTCACTTTCAAAATTCAATTTTTTCAATATTCCAATAAATTGTAGTAACATTACTACATATAAGAGCCTCTCCATAGCAATAGTGTTCAATAGAGAAGCTTTTTATATTGCCTTTTCCGATTTCAATGTCAAAGCAACGATTAAAATCTTCTTCCATATGAGCATAAGCCTGTTCTTCAGTATCACAAATAGCAAGTATTTCAGAATGATGAATATTATTTTCAACTGAATAACAGTAACATAAAACAGCATATTTAGTCATAGTAAAACTCCTTTAATAATGGCTGAATATAGTTTACGAATATATCTGCTATCCTCTTTGCCCAAGTTGGATAACTGCAAATAATGCAATCATTGAGGCTTTCAGTTTCAAAGTCAAGCATTTCACCGTAAAAATAATCCTCAAGTGATTTATATACTTCAACTTTATTTTTGCTGCAATGACAAACATACAACAGTTCATCTTCGTCATCGTTTACATCAGTATCATCGCCGATGTACTCTTTGACAGCCAAATAAGTGGCGTCACAATCGACTTCTGACTGTTTAGCAATTTTAGATAGCAAATATCCTTTGCTTATACTTGCCAAAAAGCTTAGAAACGGCTTGGTATCAGAACACCAGCCATAAGCGTAATTACCACAATCAGATGTGATGAGCAGCTTACAGTTTGTTGTATCAAAATAGAACTTAGCCCAAAGACAAGAACCATAGTCTTTATCTGTTTTTTCTTGATTATATTCCAGTACAGTAATATCTGGATTAATGACTTTTACATTTGCCATAATTTTTCAATCCTCTCATTATGTTTAGTATTCTTCTTCTTCATCTTCTTCGTCGTCAAAGCATAGCTCAGATGGTGTATAACCGATGTATGAGCCACACCTCTTGCCATACTGACATTCAATATCACTGTTGTGATAAATACATTCGTAATTACTGCAATAGCTACTGTAATACGAATAAAAAACGCAATTAATATCGCAGTTGTCTAAATGATTACAGAGGTCACAAGGGTGTTTTGAATTGTAATTCATATTAATAAGCTCCTTTAGATTTAATCCTTTGAATTTTTGGGTACTTGCAACTCGTTATCTTTCAAATAACTTTCATATTCGACTGCATATTCTTTTTCATTTGGAACATCTATGTCGCTCCAAATAATATATTTGTTCATACTATTTGTTCCTTTCTGAAATTGAAACAAGAGTGTTCATCGTTTCATAATTTCTACCAATACACAAAAAATCCGAGTGTGACTTTGGGTGTTCAAATTCACGCAGACACTCTTCAAATTCGATTGTACCTATATCAATGAGAACTATTTTGGCATATTCATCAAGGTACTCAAAGAAATTTCCCACTCTTTCCGTGCATTTGCTTGCTTCAATTATGAAGTCAAACGGCAAGTGCAGTATAACAAACTGACCGCCTGCGAACGAGTCAGGATTGTAATATACTCCAATGAACTCATATAGGTCTTTTCTTATGAAATAATAATCATCTGCACCAATAGGTGTTGTGTTCGGATTGAGTTCCGATTTTACTTTTCTATCTTCCACAAAAAGTCACTCCTTAATTAAAATGTAAAACACGCAAGCCATACTTTCAGACTTGCGTATTACTCATTTTTATAAAACAGGCTCTACGATAACGCCATTCTTCTCACAAAGTTTGGCAAATTTGCAGATATGAAACAGATTTGTGCCGACTTCCAGATGGCAGTCGTCAATATATCTGCAAAACTTCTCCGTTCTTTCACCATTACTCTTTGTAATTGAAATTTTTCCGCCATCAGCTATGCGAAACTTCTCGTTATAATTTGAATCAATAAAACGGATACCTCTTTCAGCTCTTTCAAGATGACTGTTAAGCCAATCTTTCTTGTAGCAATAGCAATACAGATTGTATTCCAGATTGTATTCGCCTTTATTGGGATTAAGCCGCATAAGGTAACTGTATTTATCTGTATCAAGACGAATACCGTAATAAATACGGTCATCATCAAAGCTACTGTCGGGATTTGAATAGCAGTAAGAGGACATAGCCTTTCTGTCTGCTAAAAAATCACCGTCACGCAGACTGTTTATTAAATTATCAAATTCATCCTCAAACTCACCGGTTTTTAGGTCATCTCTAAAATCGTTCCAAATCGTCCAAAATTCCTTTCCGATTGAACCGAAATCACCTCTCAGATACCCGATAAGACCAGTCTGTGAAGATAATTGGTAGCTCTGCTTAAAAGTGTATTTCTGTTCAGACTTTGTTATTGCTCTGTATTCCATAGTCATTTCTCCTTGTGTTTATTTTTTATGTTCTACCTTCGTGCAAGTGCTTAAATCAGATCAGGATTATCGTATATGTTACCGACAATTTCCAAATCATAATTATGATAGCAAAAACCTAAGCTATCGTAACAACCATCGTGTTCAAAATAAAACTCTGTAAATTCGGCAGAATATTTAATGACACCATAGTTACAATCCTTTCGATCCTCAAAATCTATAATGTCACCTTCGTAAATTTTTTTGCCGTTTTTATCGTTTAATCCTGTATATTGCCCGATTGTTTCTTTAATAACAATGTGATTCTTAAAAAAGTTTTTGTCTACTATTTGATAATTACCCTCATTATAAGTTAAATATCCTTCAAACCAAGAACCGTCACCGTCATTGTAATCTGGATTTCCTTTTCCTCTAAATAAAATTTCTCTCATTTTCATTTTTGTTCTCCTTAAAACTATTTAATAAAGAAACACGCAGAAATAATAAATAGTCCTGCGTGTTTGGTATAAATTAATATTTTTTATCTCTCTTGTGCTTTTCTTATCTCTTTTTCAATGGAATAATTGATGGTTTCCATATAATCATCTTCCATAGAAACAAATGTATTATAAATATCATCAAGCAAACAAGGTGAAGATAAGAGTAACTTGTAACCATCTTCTGGAAAATCACTGTTTTCCATAGCGATTATAATATCCTTTTTGATGGTATATTCGTAGCTGTGTTCTATTGCTTCATTGCAGGGGAGAGATAATAGATATTGTCTATATACCTCTAACTCATTTTCAAGCTTAGATAATACAGCTTTGTGCATTGAATTTGTTTCCATTTCTATCGGTCCTTTCTCAAAATATGTAAGCAAAAAGAGTCAAGTTGAATTTCAACATTGACTCTTTCGCTTAGAAATATGTAGTTTTGTTTTTGTTATTTAGCTATCAGAATTGCCATTAGAATTTATAATTCTTTCAACCTCACTAACAGCCATATCAAGAATATCAGCAATTTTCTGCGTAGAAAAGCCTTTTACTAAAAGTTTTTCTATACTTTTAGCAATGCCTTTAGCTTCACCAATAGCAATGCCCTTTTCTATGCCTTTTTCTACGCCTTTTTCAAAACGGTGGTTATAGTCGGTAATTGCTCTTTCCCTTTTGAAAGCAAGCTCTCTTGCTCTCTCATCATCATTGTAATCACGCAGCTTTGAAACTGCGTCATTGACTTCTTGATTATTCATTGCTTGTCACCTTGCCATTAGAATTTATAATTTCTTCAACTTCGGCAACACTCATTTTAAAAATACGAGCAATCAAGTTTGTTTTAATACCTTCATTGTAAGAGGCAAGAATATTTTTAATTTTTTCTTGAGCAATGCCTTTAGCTTCACCGATGGCAATACCTTTAGCTTCACCGATAGCAATGCCTTTAGCTTCACCGATGACAATGCCCTTTTCTACGCCTTTTTCAAAACGGTGGTTATAGTCGGTAATTGCTCTTTCCCTTTTGAAAGCAAGCTCTCTTGCTCTCTCATCATCATTGTAATCACGCAGCTTTGAAACTGCTTCATTGATAATAGGATTATTAGCTTTTTCAATCATATCTAAGTCCTCCTTCGATTTAGCATTAAGGAATTTAACCCACAATTCAAGTTCTGATATATCAGACCAATCTGTAATATTAAGTTTTGGTAACTCGATAAAATAGATATTGAACTGTTTTGCAAGCTCATCTTCAATTTCGTTTCGCTCATATTCTTTTGGAATGTAGTGCGAAAAGAAATTATCTGTTTTAAGCAATTTGCAATCCAAAAAATTAATACAAATTGTAGGCTTTAATTCCTCGTATTTTTCGCCGCTATTGAAGTTGTTTACAAATAATCTTGCCCAGTAGTAAAGAGTTCTTTGAAAAAAATCAAGTTCTTTGCAAACCTGCATTTCTATATCAATTTTCTCTCCTGCTGTTTCAACCTCAATATCAAGGCGAATAGCTTTTCCGTCTGGTTCATCTGGTGATTTTTCGACTGTTTTGACAATCATTTTGTCTGCACTAATATCCAAGCCTGTTACAGCTCTAATCAGTGCTGCAAGTAATTTAGGATTTTTGGTATATAAAGTTTTAAAAATCCAATCGTTACTTGCTGGGAAAAATTCTTTGTTAAGTACATTATACATTTTTTAATTCCTTTCTGCAATATTAATTGCAATAAATTTTTACAATCAGATAAAAAATTTTTTCTGAAGGTGAATTGCTTTTGATTATATAAAATAAAAAAAAGCGACCCACTAAGGTTAAAAATCAAATACAAACATCTAAAAACGGCAAACAAAAAAAGATAAGCGTAAAACACTTATCTTTCAAATAGTTACAGTTTTTATCTATCTGGATAAATTAATATCACAAATAGAAAACAGACATTATATTTTATTTTAAAATCTTAGCAAATCGCTTTTTAAAAAATAGACACATCAGTTAAGATGTGCTACATTGCAACAAAAGAAAAGTCTTTTGTAGAAATATATCGAGTTGAAAATCAACTTAATATATATAATC
>UMHY01051680.1_pt1 | contig 24041 bp, 19 predicted proteins | sample 1965661 | NCBI WGS metagenome assembly UMHY01 (sample SAMEA4836112, study PRJEB28245) | human gut metagenome | biome: gut microbiome; material: fecal sample | place: Denmark | collected 2008
AGGTGTTGCGCCGCTACTATCGTGCGGCTCAGCCGGGCGAGAAAGTACGCCCGCTTTCGCTGCCCGAAATATTCGCACGGTTGCGGAGACTTGAACCCGGGGCAATGGCAGGCGTGACGCTGCCGAAACTATCTCAGGCCCTCGTGGCCGCAGGGGTGCAGAAAGTGCATACGCATTATGGGAACCGGTACCGCGTGGCGGAATTGTAACTTTGGCTTATACGCCCATATCCTCCCGAAGGATTTGGGAGAAATTCCGCGCCCCGACATCGGCACTCAAATGATTCCCGTCATAAAAATCATCATCTGAAAAACGCGTGTCACCTAAATAATCCAACCAACGGACATTAGGATATTCAGAAGACAGTTCGGACAATCCGTTACGGAGTCGGATCAACGCACAGGAATCCAACCTCGCATAATAATCTTCATGCACAGGCGGTGCCACTATCCACAACTTTATTCCCTTTTCCCTGCACATCTCTGCCAAACGGCATATCCGTTCCATATTGCGGCCATAGCGCACCCCGTCCTTGTCCGACTGTACCAAGCCATTGTGCCCGGCAACCACAGAAGCAATCTTCTCCCGCCAATCAGCAGCCCGTTCCGACAAATCGAAGCTGTGGTCAAGTCCCAATGAGTCGCACAGCATAGTCTGCCCGTGCAACAGATAGAACTTCGACCATTTTCTCAATGAACGGGCACCGAGAGACAACAATTCACTATGCGGCAAAAAATCATCTTCCAAATGGATATCCAAATAGATGCCATGCTCCACAATACTCCATTCATCCGTCTCCACGTCATCGTCACTCCACAACGTATGGTAACACACTCCCAATATCACGTTTTCAAGCTCCGGCATATATTCCTGATATTGCCCGAACATTTGGAGGTTAAAACGCAACCATTGGCCCGAAACAGCCAGATTATAAGTCCCGGACGGGAAACAAGAAGGAGCAATCCCGCACTCTGCCACGGAACTGCCCAAGACCAAGGTCTTGATATGCCTCCCTTGTTCTTCCATCAAACTCCGTTTGAAAGCATAAGTATTCGGTACACGGCGCAGCATGCACTCCATGCCTATGGCCAAAGCCAATAAGAAAGAAGAAAAGAACAATACATTCACAATGAACCGTTTCATGACTTCTTATTATTTAAAATTGGAAATAAATGAACTCTTCCTGTTGCCCGGACAACAAGAACGTCGCAATGAAAACCACGTAATAAAGCAACCAACGTACAGCCCTGTACTTAAACCAACCACCGGCGCCGATTTGCAACCCGTGCTGCTTACCCCTCTGCAACCACTCGACACATAAGAGGATGCCTATATAAATCAACGGGTCATTCCCATGGGCCGGAAGCCTAAACGTGAAATGTGTAAACATCCTGGCAATATATTCCCATGCCTGCCCTATCGTCTCGGCCCTGAATATCACCCAACCGAGAACGACAAGCAAGAATGTCATCAGCATCTGTAAGGCCTCTTTTACCGTAGGCAATATGCGCCCCTCGGCCACACCGTCCACATGTTTACGGTTCTTCCCGAAATAAAGCAAGGGGAAGAATAGCATGGCATGGTACGCCCCCCAACACACGTATGTCCAGTTAGCCCCGTGCCAGAATCCACTGACCAGAAAAATCACAGCCGTATTGCGCATGACTTTCCACCTCGCACAACGGCTTCCTCCCAAAGGTATGTAAATATAATCACGAAACCATGTGGTCAAGGAGATATGCCAACGCCTCCAAAATTCGGCAATGTCACGTGAGAAATAAGGATAGCTGAAATTACGCATCAAATCCACCCCGAAAAGGCGTGCCGTACCGATAGCTATATCGGAATATCCCGAAAAGTCGCCATAAATCTGAAACGTGAAAAACAATGCACCCAAGAACAGTTGCATGCCGTCGGCGGTCTGGTAATTGGCAAAAATCTCATTCACGGCATCGGCACAATTATCTGCCACGACCATCTTCTTGAACAGCCCCCAAAGAATCTGCCGCATCCCGTCTACTGCCGCCGCATAAGAGAATACCCTGGGCTTTAAAAACTGCGGAAGGAGGTGGGTCGCCCTTTCTATCGGACCGGCCACCAACTGCGGAAAAAAACTGATAAATGCAAAAAAGGCCACCACATCGTGGGTAGGAAACATTTTACGGCGATACACGTCAATCGTATAACTCAAAGCCTGGAACGTATAGAAACTGATGCCCACCGGCAAAAGGATGTCCCGGGTCACCCAGTCTACTTCCCAACCCAACATTCGGAAAAAAGCTGCAAAGTTCTCTCCAAAAAAGTTATAATATTTAAAATATCCCAGAATAAGAAGGTTCAATAGGATATTTCCTCCACATATCCATTTCCGCCTCAACGGATACGTATCATACTTTGCCAATAAAATGCCGCTGAAATAACTACAGAATGTAGTCAACGCCATTAGGAACAGGAACCGCCAGTCCCACCATCCATAGAAAACATAACTGGCCGCAACTATAAAAATATTCTTACACTTACCCCCCCCCTAAAATAAGCCAATACACTGTAAATACAAGAGGGAGGAAGAACAAAAACTCAATCGAATTAAATAACATACCAAACTCCCATATCTATCTTATCATCACTATTTTTTATTCCAACACCACGCGCTCGGCTTCCACATGTTGACGAAGGAAAATGGAAGCTGATTCCGTAAATTTGTCAGGGCTTTCCGTGGTCAGGAAACGGCACGTGCCGCTTTGCGTACACAACGTTTCTATTTCCGTATGGCGTTGCAGGTAATCCTTCAGGCTATAGGCCACGTACTCTCCCTGGGGGACGATACGCACATTACGAGGAGTGTATTTCAGAATCTTGTTCAGCAACAAGGGATAATGCGTACACCCCAAAATAATGGTATCTATCGCAGGGTCTTTCCGGAGCAGGTTGCCGATGCGCTTTTCCACAAAATAATCGGCTCCGGGTGAATCGTATTCGTAATTTTCCACTAATGGCACCCACATGGGACAGGCTTCCCCGCTCACGGCAATGTCGGGATAAAGTTTCCGGATTTCCAACGGATAGGAACCGGAACTGATGGTACCTGATGTGGCTAAAATTCCTACGTGACGGCTATGGGTTATCTGCCCGATACATTCTGCCGTAGGACGGATGACACCCAACACGCGACGCGTCTCCCCCTCCATTTTGGGGAGGTCGTTCTGCTGAATGGTTTTCAAAGCTTTGGCCGAAGCCGTGTTGCAAGCCAATATCACCAGATGGCAACCTAAGTCGAAGAGTTTCTGCACGGCTTCACGCGTAAACTCATATACGACCTCGAACGAACGGGTCCCGTAGGGTGTGCGGGCATTATCCCCCAAATAAAGATAATCATACTGCGGCATCAACTGGCGGATCTCATGCAGGATGGTCAATCCGCCGTAACCGGAGTCGAACACTCCGATAGGCCCCGGCTTTTCAGTTAAAGCAACTTTCATGGTTCGACACTAATGGGCAACTGAAGCTTTTCTTTCACATAGTTCGTCACATCGTCGGCCATTGCGGGATTGATAAAAGGACAGGTATTACCGTCCGTATTGATAATATAGGCATACCCTCTTTCCACACCTACGGCACGAATGGCTTCGTTCAACAAGTAAAGCATGTCGGCCTGCAAATCCTTTTCCGCCTGCACGAGCAACTTCTGTGACTCTTCCTTGAAACGGATACTCTTGGTCAACAGGTCTTGCAGTTCATGCTGACGTTTCAACAAGATGTTCTCCGGAAATTCTTTCTGTCCTTGAAGGAATTCCGCAAACTTCCGTTGGAATTCTTCCTCACTCCGTTGGGCTTCCTTATCATATTTAGACTTCAAGCCCGCCAACTTTTGCCGGGAAACCTCATATTCGGGCATAGCCTGAAATATGGCATTGTAACTCAGATAACCGAATTTGCCCTGCGTAGCCTGCGCCTTGACCGCGAAAGGCAATAACAAAAAAGAGAGACACAAGACTAACTTATTCATTTTTCGCATCATGAACCGTATATTATTATACCGTAACAAAGGTATTCATTTTTATGTTCATACCGATAAAAAACAGCCTTTTTTTCTCGGAAAAACACATTTGCAAATAAAAGACTTCCCCGGCAGCAAATGCCACCGGGGAAGCCTGTATGCGAAAAGCACGAAAAATATCCCGCTTATTTCAAGCCCAACTTTTGCTTGATGTCAGCCGTCACATCCGTACTCAACGTCGTGCTGATATAAGGGATACCCGCCGAAACGTCCATGATATAAACATAGCCGCCCTCTGTCCCAATCTGCTTGATAACTCCCAACATCTTGTCGGAAATAGCCTGCATCTTCTGCTGCGAAGTCTCTTGCAAAGACTTTTGGTTGTCCTGATAGCTTTGTTGAATGCGGTTGTACAAATCCTGCAACTCAGCCTCACGACGCTGACGCACATTGTCCAACAGGTTTGCCTTCTCCTTGTCGTACTCCTCAGACTTTTTCTTCAGTTCGTCCTGCATACGTTTCAGGTCGTTCTCATACTGAGCCTGGAGCTGTTGGATTTCGGTCTGCGCCGTAGTATATTCCGGCATGAGTTGGATAATGGCACTTGAATCGAAATGGCCAAACTTCTGTGCAAAGATGCTCATCGGTACGAGCAACAATGCCATTAAAATCACTTTTTTCATCTTAATGTCTATTTTTTATATTATTATTTTTCATATAGCATGCAAATGTACGAATGTTAGTTGGAATATCCTAATTTCGCCAGTACTTCATTGCTTATATCTATCTTCGGAGAGGCAAAAATGATACCCGTATCGGACGCACGGTCCAAAATCAACGAATACCCCTTACTGTCCGAAAGGTCCTTTACGGCATTGTATATCTCATCCTGGATGGGAGCCATCAGGCTTTCACGTTTCTTGAACAACTCACCTTCCGGACCGAAATATTTCTTCTTCAACTCGGCTGCCTCCTTTTCCTTGGCTACGATTTCCTCTTCTTTCTTGGTTTTCTGTTCCGTACTCAGGAAGACGGCCTCACTTTGGTAATTCTTATATAAAACCTGTGCCTCTTCCGTCAATGCGTCCACCTCGGCCTGCCATTTTTTGGAGACTTGGTTCAACTGCTCGCTAGCACGCTCGTATGCCGGGATATTCTTCAGGATATACTCCATGTCGACCAACGCGAACTTCTGTGCCATTGATTGTGCGCCCACTATCATGAGCAAACACAACAAAGTGAATAACTTTTTCATCTTTCTTCTGTTTTTAAATTAGAATTCTTGTCCCAAAATGAAATGGAACTGGCTTCCGCCATATTGTTTGGAACCGAAGACATCATCGAAACCGTATGCCCAGTCGATTCCCAACAGACCTACCATCGGCAAGAATATACGCACACCGACTCCGGCTGAACGTTTCATGTCAAACGGATTGAAATCTTTCACGCTCGACCACGCATTACCGCCTTCGATGAAGGTCAGCGCATAGATGTTCGTTGAACCTTGCAGCATGAGCGGATAGCGCAACTCCAACGTGAAACGGTCGTAGGCATAACCCGTATATCCGCTTGGAGTCAAAGAACCGTTGTCGTAACCGCGCAAACCGATAGTTTCGGTAGCATACGTCGTAGAGTAACCGGACATTCCGTCTCCCCCGACATAATAGGTTTCAAACGGCGACTTCTTATACTTGTTATAAGCTCCCAACAACCCGAATTCCACACGGGTCATCAACACCGGGCATTTCACCGCACTGCTCAAAGCCGTGTAGGTGCGGAGTTTGAATTTCCATTTGTGATACTCGATCCATTTGTACTTCTCCTGCATCTCACGGTCGTAACTTGCGCTTTGGTAGTTGTTCGCGAGATTCTTGTAATCCTTGTTGTCAAACAAAGAATACGGGGGCGTCAATCCTACGGATAATGTAAACTCAGAACCTCGACGCGGATAAATCGGATTGTCCGTAGAATTACGGGACAATGCCAGATTCAACGCAATGTTATTGCAAGAACCATTTGCGATGAGGAAATAATTCCAATCTTTCAAAATATACCGTTGGTAAGAGAGATCGGCCGACAGTTGGAAATAATCGTCCGGCCAACGTAAACGCTTACCCCATCCCAACGACAAGCCGAACAGTTTCACGTACGAATCGGGGTCGAGGAAATTCTCATAATAGTTATACCCATTCGTACCATAACCATACAGGTAATTATAGTAACTGTTATAGTAAGAGGAGTTGTAATAGTTGTCGCTCACGTCTGTCTGTTTAGAGAAGAAAGCCGAGAACGACAAGGCATTAGGACGCTTGCCTCCGAACCACGGATTCATATAGTTGACACTGTACGACTGGTAATACTGCCCGTTCGTCTGTCCGCTGATACTAAACGTCTCGCCGTTCCCCTGTGGCAGTACCCCCCGGCGGAGCCCACCTTTTGAAAACAAATTGGCCAAACAGAAATTCGAGAACTTCAAGCCGATTTTTCCAATCACACCCGTCTGCCCGTAACCTAAAGAGAACTCTATCTGGTCGTTCGACTTCGACACCAATCCCCAATCGATGTCCACCGTACCGTCCGACTGCGAAGGAACGACCTTCGGGTCAATCTGTTCCGGGTCGAAATGCCCCATCGAAGCGATTTCACGATAGGAACGTTCCAAAGCCTCCTTGCTGAACAAGTCACCGGGTTTGGTACGCAACTCACGGCGAACCACGCTCTCGTACACACGGTCGTTACCACTGATGGCGATGTGGCGTATCGTGGCCTGCGGCCCCTCGAAGATACGGAGTTCCAAATCTATCGAGTCGCCGTCGATATTCACTTCCACCGGATCCAACCGGTAGAACACATATCCGTTATTGTAATAAAGATTACCCACGGCATCCTCGTCGGTCGACGTGCGCTCCTCCAGTTTCGTCTGGTTGTATACGTCTCCTTTCTTCATCCGCAACAAATTGTTCAATGTTGTCGTGGGATAAATCGTATTGCCGACCCATTCAATATTGCGCAGATAGTACCTTTGGCCTTCTTCCACCTTCACATACACGTCCACCGTCTTCTCATTATGAGGCACCACGCTGTCTTCCAGAATCACGGCATCCCGATATCCCAGTTCATTATACTTCTTAATCAGGTTTTCCTTGTCTTCCTTGTACTTTTCCTCAATAAATTTCTTCGTACGGAACCAACTGCCGGGACGTCCTTTCTCGTTGGTCTTCTTGAAAACGCCCGGAACGAACATCGTTCCTTTTATCTTCTTCGTGCTCAAAGCATGGTTCCCCTCGATCGTAATGGAGTGTATCTTCACCTTCTCTTTCTTGTCGATGCGGATGTCCACGATGGTCTTGTCCGGTGCGGCCACATCATCCCGCTGCAAAATCTCGATTTCGGCATTCTTGTATCCCTTTTCATCGAAATACTTTTTAATCAAGAACTTCGCACGGTCTATCATGTTCGGAGTGAGCTGGTTGTCTTTCAACAGACCGATACGGTTTTCCAAATCTTCACGCTCTCCCTTTTTCACACCGCTGTAATTGATCTGCGACACACGCGGACGCTGTGTCAGCTTGATGCAAAGGAAAATCTTGTCTTCCACCACGCTATCCGCTTCTATCGAAACATTCGAGAACAAACCGTTACGCCAGAAACGCTTGACAGCATCAGTTATTTCTTCCCCCGGAATATCGACTTTCTGGCCGACCGTAAGCCCAGACAACCCGATAAGCATATAATCGTCATAGTTCTTTGCTCCCTCCACGGAAATTCCTCCGATAGTGTAGGAACGGGGCACACGGGAATATTCTACGGTTGGCTTGATTTGTTTTTCTCCCGTTTGAGCTTGCACGGATGAAATACCCGTACCCAATATTAATAATGTAAGGCAGATGCTCTTTACTGTTTTCATACGTCGGTGTTGCTTATTTTGTAGCCACTTGTTCACTGGTCTTGCCAAATCGGCGTTCCCGCGACTGGTAATCCGCAATCGCCTTGCGGAACTCTTTCTCATCAAAATCCGGCCAATAGGTATCACAGAAATAAAATTCCGTATAGGCACATTGCCATAACAGGTAATTGCTGATACGGTATTCACCGCCTGTACGAATCAGCAAATCCGGATCCGGCATAAAACGGGTAACCAAATGGGCTTCGATGGTCTCTTCCGTAATCCGGGACGGCGACAAAACACCTGTTTGCACCTCTTCAGCTATTTGCCGCATGGCCTGCGCCAATTCCCAACGGGAAGAATAGCTCAATGCGATGACCATCGTCATCTTCCCGTTAGCGGCCGTATGCTGCATACATTCTTCCAAACGCACACGCACGGCTTCCGGAATACGGGACATATCGCCGATTACACGGAAACGGACATTGTTTTTCATGAAAATCTCATCTTCAAGATGGTCGAGAATCAATCCCATGAGTGCCGCTATCTCGGGCACCGGACGATTCCAGTTTTCTGTGGAAAACGTATATAAAGTCAAGTACTTGACACCTAACCTGACAGCTTCCTCCGTAATCTTCTTCACGGTTTCCACCCCCTCCTGGTGCCCGGCCGTGCGCGGCAACCCTTTGGTTTTCGCCCAACGCCCGTTACCATCCATAATAATGGCCACGTGGCGAGGAACACGCGCAGCGTCTATTTCGTTGTTAAAAGACATATTTTATATTATTACAATTTACACACTTAGGGAACAGATCGTAAGTGACCGACAACATCGTAAACGAATAGCAGTCCTTGTTCTTAAAACCGCCACTCTTCACACCGTACGGATCGTGAAGTATCACCCCATCCATATTGGATACATCCAAACGGTCTGTTGTCGTAAAACGCATGCTCCATTCGAACCCGATATTCAACCGGGGCCTTACCTTAAACTTGACTCCGACTCCCACCGGGATATTGAATCCCGCATCGGCCTGTACCGGCTTGGGGGCCAATGTCAGTCCGGCCCCGATTAACATATAAGGAGTGATACGGCTGTATCCTTCGTAGCCGCGCCCGATACCGTATCCCCAGAAGTTAAATTCGAACTGGGCACCGAAATCTATCACATTGCGCTTGAAATGCGCCACGCCGGGCCTCCCCCCGTCAGCATCGCCGCTTCCAGCATTCTCGGGAAAGAAGTCTTTCCCCGTCTCACCCGATATATGCCCCAAAGCCAGGTTCCCTTTTATCGCCATACGAGGATTGAAGATGTAGCGCGCCACAACGCTTCCCATGGCTCCCAAATGAGCAAACGGCTTGCTGTTGGCATCGCCCAAATAAAAGCATCCGCCTACGCCGCCGCCCAACTCCATCCGGTAAATGTCGTCCTGCGCCTTGCCCCCCCAAGGAAGCCCCAACCACAAGCAAAACAATGTTACCAGAACCTTCTTCATCCCCGTTGTATCTATATTTAAGCCTGCCCGCTTGAATCAACGGTCTTCAAACCCCAACTGGTTCAACCGTCCGCGCCAAACCTCGCTGCCTGCAACAAGCCACACATGGTATTCGGCATCCACCGCGGCGGACATCAACACATCTTTTCCTTCCAAACCACCGGGCAGGACGTATACCCCGTCGGTTTTCCAAGTCACACCATTATCCCGGCTCACATACATATTGTCGAAAGCCTTATGGGCCGTCCCGTCCAGTGACTTACCGCCCAAAGCCAACAACACATCATCGTAACGCATGAGATTCAGGGATTGCAAACGGGGACAAGTATAACGGTTGTCCGGCGCGGCATTGAAATAAGCCCAAACAGCCGTTTCCTGCCCTGCGGCCAGACTATGGCTCCACACCATGGCCGCCTCGTCTGATGGATAATCGTCCATGCTGCGGTTGCCAATCCACAACGTCCGCTCCAAGCCATTCTCTTGCGTATAAGAGACGGCTGCAAAATCCTGTACCGGCAAGAAAGCCGGCGTTTCGTCCAAAGCTTCTTCAAGCCATAACGCGCCATCCGCCGAACGCCAAACACGTCCGTCCGAAAGCGCATAAAGATGCGTCCTGTCGGCCACCAACAAACGTACGCTGCGGTCTGCCGCACATACGCTCCAATTCAGTCCGTCTTCCGAGCGCATCAACGTACCGTCCACCCCGCTCACATACAATTCATTGCCAAATACCACCAAAGTCGACACATCGGCCGCCGCACATCCCGACAAGGTCCGTTCGGTCCAACTTTTTCCGTCTGCCAAAGCTGTCGTAAACGCACGCACACCGCCATTCTCCCGGCTGAACAGCCATACGTATCCTTTCCACACCACCGTCTTTACCGCTTCCGCAGTCGACCATGCTGCCGGTTCCGCCACTTTTTCCCAGGAAAACACTTCTCCGTCTTGTTGGTGTACATTCACCTGCAAAGTATAATCGCGGCTTGCCGAATAGTCGGGCGAATATACCCGGAAAGTCAAAGGCGACGTAAAATCAATCGAGTCCGAAGTAGAATAAGCCTTCCACGCGTCCTCTCCCTCGGATACCTTCTTGTACACTACGGTTCCGGAAGATTCCACAGTGGCCAATACAGCTTTCACATCACTGTTTACAGGAAGAGAGTCTTTGTTGGCTATCTTCCCGTCTAACTGATTGACCGTCATAGGAAAGTAAGAAGCACTATAAGAAATGGTATAAGTAGTATCCCGACCGGCAGAGTTCACCGTCGTAATCTGCCTCTTCACATTCCCCAACGTAAAACTGCTAATATAACAATCAGAACTCAACACAACCTCGTCGTCGTCCTTACACGAGCATATCAATAACACGGAAAGCACGGCTAAAGACAATGACAATATGGATTTTTTCATAAATCTATCAATACAATATTATTTATCAAGGTACAAAAGTACGCACATTTTTTACTTTTACGAAACATAGAGCGTTGAATTATGCAAAATTTCGATAAATCGAAGTATTTTTGCGTTCATCCACACGATTATACGGCCGAACTGCCTCGCGACGAGAGTATATGAACCAACAAATGTCTTTCCACCTCTGTAGTCCGTATCCGTCCGTGAGGCCATGACGGAGACGGAACGCCCTCTTTTAACCATACCGGGGACTGCTCCACCCTGATTTCATCCCAAAGTCCGGCTGAAATGAAACTTTCTAGCAACCGACGTCCTCCTTCCACCAAAAGGGACTGGACTGACAAATGGTATAAATCATCCAAAATCTGCGGCAAAATATCCCGACTGAAATCCAAACGCACGCAAGTAACTCCCGCCTGTTCCCCGTACAGAGGATGAACCGACAAAGCATCCAGATACACGCGTGTTTCCGCTCCATCGTTAAAAAGAGCCAGATGCTTTGGAAGACTGCCATTCCGGTCTACCACCAAGCGTAAAGGAGATTTACCCGGCCAAAGCCTCAAATTCAGCAAAGGATTGTCGGCCAGAGCGGTCTGCCGCCCGACCAAAATAGCCTGATGACCCGCCCGGCAACGATGTACCAACATCCGGGTGTACGGCGTGGAGAATGCGTAAGGTTTTTCCTTTTCATAGTCCGTGCGCAGGCTATCCATAAAGCCATCGGCCGACTCTGCCCACTTCAACGTAATATAAGGACGACGGTGCGTATGGAAAGTCATGAACCTGCGGTTCAACGCCCGACACTCGGCCTCCAGCACGCCGACCGTGACCTCGACGCCCGCCTCCTGCAATTTCCGAATGCCCCGACCCGCCACTTTGGCAAACGGGTCCATACACCCGACTACGACACGGGGAATTCCCTTTTCCACAATCAAATCGGCACAAGGAGGCGTCTTTCCATAATGCGAGCAAGGCTCCAGACTTACGTATATCGTACTCTCTTTCAACAACTCGGGATTACGCACAGAACGGACCGCGTTCACCTCGGCATGCGGTCCGCCGCAACGCACGTGGTATCCCTCGCCGATAATCTTCCCGTCGTGTACAATGACAGCCCCCACCATAGGATTCGGTGCTGCGCCATAAAACCCGTTGCGTGCCAGTTGTATGCAACGGAACATGTATTTTTCGTCTGTTGTCATATACCAATCCGATAAAAATGCCTATTTTTGTCCGACAAACCCATCACAGAGATGAACGCTTCTTTCAATTATATCTTCGACCGCCTCTGCATGTCCTACCCGGCCAGTGAGGCACGCGCCATAGCCCGCCTTGTATTGGAGACCCGTTTCGGCCTCACGCCAATCGACATCTGCATGGGACGGGACCGGACTTTCTCCTTAGAAGAACGCCGGAACCTTGAAAATATTGTGAAACGCCTGTCGCAAAAAGAACCTGTACAATACGTTTTAGGACAAACGGATTTCTGCGGCCGTACTTTCTCCGTTGCCCCGGGTGTCCTTGTGCCGCGTCCCGAGACGGAAGAATTGACGGAGTGGATCATACGGGACGAAAAGGCATCCGGATTTTCATCGCCCGACATATTGGACATCGGGACGGGCAGCGGCTGCATAGCCATCACGCTGTCCCAAGAACTGCCGCAGGCACAAGTGTCCGCCATCGACATCAGCCCGCAAGCTCTTGCCATCGCCCGGGAGAATGCAGAGCGTTTAGGGGCCGCTGTGAATTTCCGGTGTCAGGACATTCTGGACTCTCCGTCCAAAGAGCAGGATTCCCCGCTTTGGGACATCATCGTCAGCAATCCCCCCTACATCTGCGAGCATGAACGGGAGGACATGGAAGAGAATGTGCTGCGCTACGAACCTTCGCAAGCGCTCTTTGTCCCGGACCATGACCCATTGCTTTTCTATCGGGCAATAGGGGAATATGCCGTAAAGACGTTGAAAGAGGACGGACGGCTTTACGTGGAAATCAACAGGGCATACGGATGGGAAACCACCCGGCTGTTCCAAAGCCTCGGCTTACGAGACGTCACTTTGAAGAAAGATTTCTACGACAATGAACGAATGATACGATGCAGAAAATGAAAGAACTGACCACACAAGAAGCCTTCAACAAGGCTGCGGCCTGCTGTTCCGGCGCGGAATACTGTCTTTCCGACATCCAAAAGAAGCTGGACAAATGGGGACTCGGGGCAGCGCAACAGAAAGAGGTGCTCACACGCCTCCAAGCGGAAAAATTCATCGATGAAGCCCGGTTCAGCCGGTGTTTCGTACGGGACAAATTCAGATATAACCAATGGGGGCGCATTAAAATCATGCAAGCCCTCCGGCTTAAGAACATTCCCGACACGTATTGCCGGGAGGCACTGGAAGAAATCGAAGAGGAGGAATACCAGTGTGTCCTCCGCAAGCTTCTGCAAAGCAAAGCCCGGAGCGTGAAGGCAGCTTCCGACTATGAGCGCAACGGGAAGCTCATCCGCTTCGGCCTCAGCCGTGGATTTGAAATGAATGCCATTACGCGTTGCCTGCATGTGGAAAAAGAAGATTTTACATAGCCTCTCGCCGTACCTCCAAGCCCTTTTGGACTTTTTCTTCCCCCGGTATTGCCTTTGTTGCCGCAGGCGCATGTCGCCGGGCGAAGAGGTAATTTGTGTACGATGCCAGGCTGACCTCCCGCGTGTCCGGACCGTCTCGTTTGAAGAAAACGACATCGCCCGCATATTCTGGGGACTGGTTCCCATCGAAAAGGGAATTTCTTTTTTCCATTACACCCCACACTCTCCTTACAGCCGCATTTTGTTCGAACTGAAATACCATAACCATCCCGAAGTCGGGAAAACCATGGGGCGCATGATGGCCGAGGAACTGAAAGCCACAAATTTTTTCAACGGGATAGACCTTATCGTACCCATTCCCTTGTCCCGGAAAAAGGAACGGCAACGGGGCTATAATCAAAGCGATTGGATAGCATGGGGCATATCCGAAGCCACCGGCATCCCCACCGATACGACAAGCGTGGTGCGCACCAAATCCAATCCGAGCCAAACCACCTTGGACCACCGGCAACGGCGCGAGAACGTCCGGGACATCTTTGCCGTCCGCCATCCCGGGAGCTTGGAAGGCCGCCATATCTTGTTAGTAGACGACGTCATCACCACCGGAGCCACCATGTTGTCCTGCGCTGAAACCATTGCCCGTGCCTGCCGCGTCCGCTTCAGCGTGCTCAGCCTCGCATGGGCCGGGCATTCGTAAAAAGCAGGAATCCGCTCATTTTCTTAAAGAAAAACACCCAACCGTTTTCCTTATTCAGAGATAAATTGTAAATTTGCCACATCCTCACCTTGAAGCAGTCTGACAAGCAGAAGCGGAGGGGTGGGACGACATATAGGAAAAGGCGTTTATCAGACGCTTTGTTCTTTTGACTCTTCAAAGTCTCGCAAACTTGAATCCCTGTCAAATGACAAAGCAACGATAGATGCCCATTGGGATATGTATTCATACAGCCCTTGTTGTGTCCGTTCGTCAGCACGGATGCAAACAGAGGGGGTGTACGCATATTCTGCGTGGGCTTCTGCGTTGCTCGTCCTTGACGGGGAGGCAATGCGAGACGCCTTGAAGAGTGGGACGAGCGACAGGTACAGCGACCCACGCTTTTTTGTATATGGCCGATGATTCCTTGATTAAACGCCGCTCCGGGGTTGCATAAGGCACAAAAAGTATAAATATGGAAAAACATTATCATGATGCCTTCTCCGGCGCACCCCCTCTCACATCCAATGGCACTCTCCTTCTGCTATCCCGTGCCTTATTCCTTGTGCTCTGCAGCCTATGGGGAGCAATGGCAGCCCAAGCACAAGATGACAGCTACCGTTGGACGGAGCAGAACGGCGTATACACCCTGACCGGCACAGCCCAAAAAGGCGAAATAGCCACCATTAAAGTCGGTTCGTTCTATGCCTCGGATGACCACGCAGATGCCACCGTGTATTTCCATGCCAGTGGCATCGATAGCCAAAAGGACAATATTTCACTGTTCTATCCGATTAAACAAGATGGCACAGGAAGCGACACCCAACACAGAGAACTAATCCAAGAAGGTTGGAATGATGTGTATCTGACAGCCCAACATGTGGAAGGTACCACCGCCAATGTACAAATCAGCCACATTGTCCTGCCGACAAACACGACCCACCCCGTCGAAGCCATGAGCAACATCTATGACATCAACGGAGACGGCAAGATGGAATTTTTAGGAACGGATTTCCGTTTCCATTCTTACCAATATCCGGGACTAATGCCTATGGAACAATATTCCATACCCGAAAGCGGAGAACACGCCCGGTTGTGCAACCTGAACAACGACGCATTCCCGGACATCCGCTATTTGGAAGGTGGAACCATCGCCCTCTCCGGACAGGACGCTTCATGGCAAATCCCCGACAATATCAGCGAGGCACCCTATCCCTGCGACTACAACAACGACGGGCGCATCGACCTGATGCACGACAACCGTAAAATATACCGCCAAGCTGCCGATGGCAGTTTCAGCCCCATCGAAATCATACCTATCTCATCAGAAGAAGACACATTGGTATATAACCGTTGGGAATCACAACCCTCCTCCTCCGGCCTAGGTCTGGGCAACTTGGGCGGCGATGTGGGCGTAGCCATCGGTGGCTCTTCTTCACAGAAAGTTGCAACTTTCTCCAGCAACAGGGAGTTTTATAGCATGGACTTCAACAAAGACGGACACGCAGACTTGATTGATGAATCCACCGGCACACTGTTGCTCAACCGGGGCAACAACCGTTTCCTTGTAGCCCCACAAAGCGGCAGGCTATATCCACGCGACTTGAACGGCGACTTCATCATGGACTACATCTGTTATGATGAGGAAACCCAGACGGTGGAAAGCATGGTGTTCCAAAAAGACGGGAGCATCAAAAGGCAAACGTTGATGAGCAACCTGGCCATGGACAAACGCATTTACTTCTGCGACTTCAACGCCGACGGCTATGTGGACGTACTGTTGCCTTTCAGCCATTCGTCAGCCACGGGGGAATACTGCTATCTGGTAATGGCCATCAACGACGGAAAAGGAAATTTCGCCATCAACGAAGACAACACCTTCCACCGCCAACTGTTTTTCATCGGATGCGCCGATGTAGACAACGACGGATGTTACGACATACTGGCTTTGGAAAAGAACGCAGACCGCAAAGTCTGGAATGGATGGGAATGCGACCTTTATTGGCTGAAAGGAAGCAAGGACATGCTTTTCAAGGAAATGCCGGACGCATTGATACCCACCCAAATCGTGCAATATGAATCTTCGGGAGGATTGGAGGGCGACGCCGAAGCTTACGTCGGCGATTTCGACAATGACGGTTTCTGCGACATCCTGGTCCATAGCATGTACTTTGAACGCCTTTCGGACAAGCTGCCTACAGCCTCAAACAGCTTCCTTTATTCTTTCAAGCAGGAAGCCACAGCCGCCAACCAAGCCCCGGAGAAACCGGACATGCCGACCCTCGTGTCCGATGCCGCATCCGGGATGCTGCAAATCAACTGGCAACCGGGAAAGGACGACCTGACTCCAACCACCGACCTGACCTACGCCCTGCGCATCGGTACCGCCCCAGGCAAAGGGGACATCCTTTACGCCTGCGCCGACGAACAGGGACACCGCCTGAACCTCATGCCGGGCAATATGGAGTACAACTTGGACAAGACGCTCAACGTGTCCGGTTGGCGAAAAGGGGATTATTACATCGCCGTGCAGACCATCGATGCCATGGGGAAAGGCAGCGCGTGGTCGGATGCCGCCATCTACCGGCACGAAGTGGCGCATGCCCCGTTCTACATCGCGGACAAGGACATCACGACTGCCGACACGGCCATCATAGGTTATGACGGCCCAGCCGACCCCTCGCTCAGCTACGACTGGGATTTGGACGGCGGCACCATCATCTCTTCCGAGGCTTCAGGAAGCATCCTAAAAGTCGTGTTCGACCAACCAGGACAGAAACACATCACGCTGAGTGTGATCGACGCGGAAGGCAACACCAGTACTCCCCGGACAGACGACCTTCATGTCAGTGCCGTCCGGTTTGACAAAAGGACGTTAGGCAACCCCATCTATAGCATACAACAGATTGCCGACATCGACATAGACGGGCAACCCGAACTGCTCGCTTCAGACGGCGTGTACCAAACCACGGAAGGGCAAGACTTTGAAAAAGCACCGGGCATTTACAACACGAACCTGAATGTCAGCCTGAACTTTGCATGGGATTACAACCGGGACGGGCTAATGGACTTCATTGGCGGTATGAATGCTGAGAATGGGACATTCAAAGACAACCTGATGCTCAACCAAGGCAACAGGCGTTTCACCGTAACTAATGCCATAGGCGATGCATTCGTACCTAAAATAGGCATTAGTGATTTTTGGGAATACCCCATCTATGATTTCAACAACGACGGCTTGCCCGACTACCATTGGCGCAACTCGTCCGGATATTCCGGCCAAAACGATACCATCTATGAGAATACAGGAGACTGGCGCACGTTCGTGGCTCATCCCATCGACTGCATCGCCTATTCAGGTACCAGTAATGAATTCCAGTACGACTTCGTGTATGCCGACATCAACGGGGACAACCTGATGGACATGGCCGGTTGGGGCAAACAGTGGGACGAATACGGCCATTATTCCCATGACAGACTGGTGCTGTTCATCAACCAAGGCGGCTTCAAGTTCCAAAGGATAGATACCGACATCATCGACGATGACCATTGGCAATGGAGCTATCCGGCGTTTGCCGACTTGAACAACGATGGCATCAAAGACATCATCATAGAAGAGGAAGCCAATGTCGAAAACCGCATCTATCATATTTACCTCAGCCGAGGCGGACAAATTAACTATGACTCTCCCATAAAAGTGGAAGGTCCCGTGGGAACAACCCAAGACCTCATCTTCTACGACCTGGACAACAACGGATACCTTGATTTGGTCGGTACGCATTTGAACAGTTGGCTGTACAATTACGGAGGAGGAAAGTTTGAGTTGCAAACCACCGATGACGACAACGGTTCCTATATGCTATTTGGAAAAGATGCCAACGGAAAGCCCTTGTTCCTGAACAACGCCGGAGACGACATGAACACGGCCAACAGCCGCATTTCCAATACGCCACCGCACAGTCCGCAAGGCTTGCGCGCTACGCAAGACGAAGACGGGTATCTCACCATATCATGGAACGCTGCCGAAGATGCCGAAACCCCGGCCTGCCAGATGCGTTATAACCTGAGCGTGAAAAAACAAGGGGCTTCCGGAGAAGGGGCATTCATCATCTCCCCGTTGAACGGGCTAAGCAATGAGGCCGCCCCTCTGCCCTCCCCATTGCAAGAACTGACGGGGACACAGATACGCATACCTGTATCTGCACTGCCGGTAGGCAAATATGAGATTCAGATGCAAAGCATAGACAGATGGTTCGCCACTTCGGATTTCACCACCCCCTTGGCGGTGGAAATCCTCCCTAAACCGTTATTGTCCTTGCCGCCACGCATCTGTCGTGACAAATCGGCCACCATACGGTATGTCGGCACAGGAGGAAAGAACATAAAGGTGGATTTCGGAGCCGATGCCACCGTATTGGACAGTAGCGACGGCCACACGTACGAAGTGGTGTGGAGCACAGCCGGACAAAAGACCCTTACCGTAACCGTGGACGGCATCAGCAGCAAAGTGTCCACCTATGTCAATCCCCCGTTGGACGCCACATTCACCCTGCCCGGAATCACGTTGGCCCACACGAAAACCAACTTTGAAATATCGGACGACATCTTCATGGCCAACCGGAGCGTAAGTTTCACCGTCAAGTCACAAGACGACGATGACTTTTATACTCCCGAGCACTATGGTATCAGTTTTGAACGGATGGAAAATACAAAAGAGGCGCGGGCCACATTCACGCATACCGGACATTATACCGTGCGCATGAACGTGGAAGACGATGGTTGCGGAAACATCTACCAAGAACGCGACATCGACGTGCTCGAAGGTATGGAAGCCCCGCAGATCGCCTTGGTCACAGTGGACCCCACGACCGGGAAAAACCGGATTAACTGGAAATTCAAAAACCTTCCGGATTACATTTCTACGGTCTGCATCTACAAAGAGGGCAGCCACTACAACCAATTCGACCTGATTGGCGAAGCACAACCGTCAGACGAGGGGTTCACCGACATGGCCTCCAACCCGGCCGTCACCACTTCGCGCTACCGTATCTGCCTGAACACCAGTTTCGGTATACCGACGGAAAGCGGTACGCCCCACCAAAGCGTCCACCTGGCCATCAACAAAGGCATGAACGGCAGTTGGAACCTGATGTGGAATGCTTACTCCGGACGCGACATAGACCATTACCGCATCCTGAGAGGCACCTCGCCTGAAACCTTAACCGAAATAGCTACCGTTCCGGGCAGCACCCAGTCATACACCGACCTCACAGCTCCCGAAGGCGTGGTTTATTATGCCATAGCTTATAGTGCTTATTACGAAGATGAATGGCAACCGATGAAGCGCAGTCTCGCCATGGCTTCTGCCCAATCGAACACAGCCAGTGCAGCGCAAGCCCAAAACTTGCGGTTGGCCGAAGAACTGGCCGTCACGCATTTGGAGAAAGAGGCCGTATTGAACGAGCAACAAGCCAGCCTGCACCTGTATGCCCAAATCTACCCGGCAAACGCCTCATGCAAGAATGTGAACTGGACGATTATACAGGGCGAAGAACTGGCCTATGTCACCCCACAAGGACTGTTGGTCGCCCATGGAACTCAGGCCGGGCAGATTATCGTACGCGCCACGACCATCGACGGCTCACAACTGCATCAGGACTTGACGGTGGAAAAAGCATCTTTCCCCGTTCCGGTTGAAAGCATCCGCATCTACCCCGAAGAGGAACTCTATATCGACAATGCCACCGGAGTGCAACGCATAGAACTGACGGCAAAGGTTTACCCGGAAGAGGCCACAAACCCGCAAGTCGCCTGGAACATTATCGAAGGCAGTGAATTCGCTTATATCGAAGAGGATGCTTCCGGACACACGTACCTCCATGCCACCCAAAACGGCAAGGGCACGATTGAGGTAAAATCACTGGCCTATCCCGAGATACGGGATACCCGTGCATTCCACGCCGTGGGATTCCCCGGAAGCGACATCCGCTCTTCCCGCGAAAACACCATCCACGTCTATCCGACCATCGTGACCGAAAACCTTCATGTCTGCCACATGCCGGACAACAGTGAAAAACAGATTCACGTCATCGGATTGGACGGACAGTGCAAGCATACGGAACAAACATGGGAAACGGACATCCGCATCCCATGCCACAGTTATCCTCCTGGCATTTACCTGTTAAAGGTAATCACCAACGGACAAACCGTAACGCGCAAGTTCATTAAGAAATGATAGCGTGCCCACTCATCTCCCTTGCCTCCCGCAGCCTCGTACCCGGGTTGGCAAGGGGTTTTTGTATGACATAAAAGCGCCCGAATTTTCTGCGCCAAACGAAAAATCATTCTCAGCCGAACGATTTTTCGTTTGGCGCAGAATGATTTTGCGTGCCGCCGCAAACAGTTTCATGCCGTATGCCACCTCGGCCACCCATACAATGAGATTGAACGAAAAAAGGGTTCACATCCTTCATATAAACTGTGCTTCAACCCGTTACGGTGAACTCTCTTTCTCACAGCCTTCACCTGCCCTTCACGGAGAAGCAAGCGTCTCCACATGAGTGCCCAAGAGCCATAGAACGGTCTGAGCCAGACATGAATCTATACATTGAAAAAAGTTCTTTTTCCCCGAAAGGTCATCCTCTTCCACTACCTTTGCAAATACGAAGACAGGGTACAGTCCGGCACAGCCCAATTAAAAAACTCCGTTTTCATTTGCCCCTGCGCTCACCTTTCACTATCTTTGCACATAAAATCATAAACTTAGGACAGTTATGGAAACATTAGAGAAGATCTTCGCAGCTAAGTTACTTAAAGTCAAAGCCATCAAACTTCAGCCGACCAACCCTTTCACATGGGCCTCCGGATGGAAATCCCCGTTCTATTGCGACAACCGCAAGACATTGTCTTACCCGGAACTGCGCAATTTCGTAAAAATCGAGATAGGACGCCTCATCGCCGAGCGTTTCCCTGAAGCCGACGCTATTGCCGGCGTGGCTACCGGAGCCATCCCGCAAGGTGCATTGGTTGCCGACTTGTTGAACCTGCCCTTCGTCTACGTGCGTTCCAAACCCAAAGACCATGGCTTGGAAAACCTGATTGAAGGCGAACTTCGTCCGGGCATGAAAGTCGTTGTCGTAGAAGACCTGATTTCTACCGGCGGAAGTAGCCTGAAAGCCGTGGAAGCCATCCGCAACAACGGTTGCGAGGTGAGCGGCATGGTGGCAGCCTACACTTACGGGTTCGACGTGGCCGCCCAGGCTTTCAAGGCGGCTAATGTAAAACTGGTCACCCTGACTAATTATGAAGCCGTAGTGGCAGAAGCCGTACGCATCGGCTATATCGACCCCTGCGACGTGGAGGTGCTCAACGAGTGGAGAAAAGACCCGGCCCATTGGAACGGTTAATCGTCTCATCAACAGGAAAACGGAAAAATGTCAAAACAACAATTTGAAAGCAACATCAAGCCAATTCCCTACGCGCAGTCGTGCGTCTATGCCAAACTGGCCGACTTGAACAACCTGTCCGTCATCAAGGAACGGTTCAACGACCCGTCGGTACGCGCCATGATGTCGGGCCAGGTGCCGGAAGACAAGTTGAACCAACTGAACGAACGTATCCAGGAAATGACGTTCGACACGGACTCCGTGAGTTGCAAGATTTCCCCTCTAGGGGAAGTCTCCCTGCGAATCATCGAGCGCGAAGAGCCGAAGTGCATCAAGTTCGAAACGGTCAATTCCCCTATCCATCTCAACCTGTGGATTCAACTGTTGCCCACTTCCGAAACGGCATGCAAGATGAAACTGACGGTAGGGGCAGAACTCAACCCGTTCATCAAAGGCATGGTGGCCAAACCGCTGAAAGAGGGGGTAGAGAAACTGGCAGACATGTTGGCCATGATTCCATACGGAGCTTAATCACATCAAAGACAATATGGCAAGCAAACTTTGGGAAAAAAACACGGAAGTCAATCAAGAAATAGAAAAGTTCACGGTCGGCCGCGACCGTGAACTTGATTTGTATCTGGCGCGGTACGACGTACTGGGTTCGATGGCGCACATCACCATGTTGGAATCCATCGGACTGCTCGGCAAGGACGAACTGCCGGTGCTGTTGGAGGAACTGCGCCGCATCCATGCCGACATCGAAGCCGGGCGCTTCACCATCGAAGAGGGCGTGGAAGACGTGCACTCACAAGTGGAACTGCTCCTCACCCGTAAACTGGGCGACATGGGGAAGAAAATCCATAGCGGACGGTCGCGCAACGACCAGGTATTGGTGGACCTGAAACTGTTCACCCGCGCACAACTCCAGGAAATAGCCGAAGAAGTCCGGGTGCTGTTCGAAGAACTGCAAGCCCAGAGCGAACGCTACAAAAGGGTGCTCATGCCGGGCTATACCCACCTTCAGGTGGCCATGCCCTCCAGTTTCGGATTATGGTTCGGAGCCTACGCGGAAAGCCTGGTGGACGACCTGCTTTTCCTTCAGGCCGCCTACAAGATGACCAACCGCAACCCGCTCGGTTCTGCCGCCGGTTACGGTTCATCATTCCCCCTCAACCGTACGCTGACCACCGAACTTCTCGGATTCGATTCGATGAACTACAACGTGGTCTATGCCCAAATGGGACGCGGGAAAATGGAACGCAACGTGGCTTTCGCCCTCGCAGGCATCGCCGGGACGCTGAGCAAACTGGCCTTCGATGCCTGCCTGTTCAACTCGCAAAACTTCGGTTTCGTCAAGTTACCGGACAACTGCACCACGGGGTCGAGCATCATGCCGCACAAGAAAAACCCGGACGTGTTCGAGCTGACGCGTGCCAAGTGCAATAAAATCCAGGCACTGCCCCAACAGGTCATACTCATCATGAACAATCTGCCGTGCGGCTACTTCCGCGACCTGCAAATCATCAAGGAAGTATTCCTCCCGGCATTCGAGGAATTGAAGGACTGCCTGCGCATGGCGGCCTACATTATCAATAAGATACAAGTGAACGAGCATATCCTTGACGACCCGAAATACGACAACATGTTCAGCGTGGAAGAAGTGAACCGGTTGGCCACGGGCGGCATGCCGTTCCGCGATGCTTACAAGAAAGTGGGACTGGACATCGAAGCCGGGAACTTTACCCCCGACAAACGCGTGCACCACACCCACGAAGGAAGTATCGGCAACTTATGCAACGACAAGATACATGGGCTGATGGAACAAGTGTGGAACGGTTTCAACTTCGCCCGCACCCGTGAAGCGGAAAACCGCCTGCTCGGAAAATAAGAAGCACCACAATAAAAGGTAAAAAACTCCGTTTCTTTGATATGAAAAGAATACGGAGTTTTTTTATCTTCACGGCATTGCTATGCCTCACGGCCTGCAAGGAGGACGTACAAAACACCTACTCCAACTATCCGGCCTATTTCGTGTACAAAAACGTCAACACCGTACCGCAGCTCAACGCGGCCCTGAACAGCTTAGGGGTCTATACGACCATCTGCCGCGACCGCGACCGTTTCCTGTTCACGGACGAAAGCGGACACACCACCCCGGTCAATGCCACGGCCATTGCCGGTAACTCTTCCATTCAAATGGGTATCGCCGGTTTTATTGCCGGCCTGCCCAACATCCCCGAACTGGGCAGCACGACTTCCCTTCCCGTCTGCTACGATTTGGCCTGCCCCAACTGCTATTCTGCCTATAATATATCCCGTGCCCTGCAACTGAAAGAAGGCGGTTATGCCGCATGCGTATCCTGTGGCCGGACGTACAACCTGAACAATCAGGGACAAATTATCATAGGCGAAGAAGGAATCAGCCTGTTCCGTTACCGTATCACATATTCCGGCAACACGATGGTCATCAACAACCGGTAAAAAATAAAAGAAAAATTTGGTGCAAACTCCGAAATACGCTATCTTTGCAGCCGTAATACAAAAGTCCCCTGCGGAAATAGCTCAGTTGGTAGAGCACGACCTTGCCAAGGT
>UMHY01013819.1_pt1 | contig 22709 bp, 20 predicted proteins | sample 1965661 | NCBI WGS metagenome assembly UMHY01 (sample SAMEA4836112, study PRJEB28245) | human gut metagenome | biome: gut microbiome; material: fecal sample | place: Denmark | collected 2008
CAGCTTTGTTTTGACCCACAAAATGAGCAGCAAGTAAAAAAATAAGGAGAACGAATCGAGCCTACGGTGGATTGCCATTGAGTGATCCGCCGTGGGCTTGTTTGTTGCTTTATTAAATGAAGAATTAGTGAGGGAGAAAAGAACTATGAGAAATTATAAAACTGCTGTGGTCGGCACGGGGGAGTGTGAAATAATATGGGCAACCAAAAATAATCCTGATTTCATGCGGGTTTGCGCGGCTTGACCTTTTCACCTCAACTTGTTTCTGCTTGTCATGGTGCGCTAGGACTAGCGTGATTTCAGGGGTTAATAGCTTCTGGTTGCGCTCTATACTTAACCCATCACAGCGAAAGCTGATAGAGCAGAAAACAAAATAAGGAGGTACGAGGACAAGCCTGCGTATAGATTGTCACTGCAATCTGTATACAGGCTTGTTGTTGTGCTATGAAGTAAGTTGAGGAGTAAGAGAATACGATAGCAAGAAATACCATCTTTCGGGATGTGTACATAGATAAAAACACCTTTTGAGGAAATAAGGTCCGAAAAAGACCAGAGGAGTAAATGAATTATGGATATTAAAAAGGAATACGAGCGATGGCTGGTGAATGCAACTGCGGATACAGATGTTGCCGATGAACTGAAAACGCTGGATGATACAAAAATTGAGGACGCATTCTATCGTGACCTTGCATTTGGTACGGGAGGTCTGCGTGGTGTGATTGGCGCAGGCACAAACCGAATGAATGTCTACACCGTGGCAAAGGCTTCTCAGGGTCTGGCTGATTATCTGAAAAAGAACTTTACAGAGCCGTCTGTGGCCATCGGTTACGACAGCCGCATCAAGAGCGATGTGTTTGCAAAGGTGGCTGCAGGTGTGTTCGCGGCCAATGGCGTTAAGGTCAACATCTGGCCGACCCTGATGCCGGTTCCTACCGTGTCCTTTGCGACCCGCTATCTGCACACCTCTGCCGGTGTCATGGTGACGGCTTCCCACAATCCCAGCAAGTACAACGGCTATAAGGTCTACGGCGCGGACGGCTGCCAGATCACCACCGAGGCTGCTGCGGAGATTCTGGCTGAGATCGAGAAGCTGGATATTTTCGCAGACGTTAAGACGAGTGATTTTGAAGCAGGCGTGGCAAGCGGCAGCATCCAGTACATCCCGGACGAGGTCTACACCGCCTTCGTGGAGCAGGTCAAGAGCCAGTCCGTCCTGTTTGGCGAGACTGTCAACAAGGATGTAGCCATCGTGTACAGCCCGCTGAACGGCACCGGCCTGAAGCCCGTGACCCGCACCCTGAAGGAGATGGGCTACACCAACATCACGGTGGTCAAGGAGCAGGAGCAGCCGGACGGGAAGTTCCCGACCTGCCCGTACCCCAACCCGGAGATCAAAGAGGCTATGGCACTGGGCATGGAGTATGCCAAAAAGTGCAACGCCGACCTGCTGCTGGCGACTGACCCCGACTGTGACCGTGTGGGCATCGCCGTCAAGAACAAGGCAGGGGAGTACGAGCTGCTGACCGGCAACCAGACGGGTATGCTGTTGTTGGATTATATCTGTAGCCAGCGTGTGAAGCACGGCAGGATGCCCGCTGACCCGGTCATGGTCAAGACGATCGTCACCATGGATATGGGTGAGCAGATTGCTACCCATTATGGCCTGCGTACCATCAACGTGCTGACCGGCTTCAAGTTCATCGGGGAGCAGATCGGCAAGCTGGAACAGCAGGGCAGGGCCGACAGCTATGTGTTCGGCTTTGAGGAGAGCTATGGCTACCTGACCGGCTCCTACGTCCGCGACAAGGACGGCGTGGACGGCGCGTACATGATCTGCGAGATGTTCAGCTACTATGCCACCAAGGGCATCAGCCTGCTGGACAAGCTGGAGGAACTGTACAAGACCTACGGCTACTGTCTGAACACCCTGCACAGCTATGAGTTCGACGGCAGCGCCGGTTTTGCCAAGATGCAGAGCATCATGCAGGCATTCCGTGGTGATATCAAGGTGTTCGGCGGCAAAAAGGTCGTCAAGCTGCTGGACTACGCACCGGGTCTGGACGGCCTGCCCAAGTCCGATGTGCTCAAGTTCCTGCTGGAAGATAACTGCTCCATCGTGGTGCGCCCCTCCGGCACCGAGCCGAAGCTGAAAACTTATATCTCTGTCAGTGCGGAGAATAAGGAAACTGCCGAGATTGTGGAGGCAGATATCCGAAAGAGCGCTGAAAAATATTTAAAGTAAAAAAGATTGGCAGTTGTATGAGGAGAAAAAACATGAATATTATTTTGCTTTCTGGTGGTTCCGGTAAACGTCTTTGGCCTCTTTCTAATGATGTGCGTAGTAAGCAGTTTATCAAACTGTTCAAGAATAATGATGTGTATGAGTCTATGGTGCAGCGTGTTTACCGCCAAATCACCACAGTAGACGCTGATGCAAAGATTACCATTGCAACCAGTAAGTCGCAGGCAAGTGCTATCAAGAATCAGTTGGGCGAAAAGGCATCCATTTGTGTAGAGCCTTGCCGCCGCGATACCTTTCCGGCTATTGCGTTGGCTGCTACATATCTTCATGATGAAATGGGGGTTGCAGAGGATGAAGCTGTTGTTGTCTGCCCGGTTGACCCTTATGTAGATAATACCTATTACGAAGCAGTCAAGAGCCTGCAGGAGCTGGCAGAGCAGGGTGGCGCAAACCTGACTTTGATGGGCATTGAGCCGACCTATCCCAGTGAGAAGTATGGTTACATCATCCCTGAAAGTGGCGAAAACGTCAGCAAGGTCAAGGAGTTTAAAGAAAAGCCGGATGTAGAAACGGCCAAAAAGTATCTGACTCAGAGTGCGCTGTGGAATGCCGGTATCTTTGCGTTCAAGCTAGGCTATCTGCTGGATAAAGCACATAGTATGATCGACTTCGAGGATTACCGTGATCTGTTCAATAAATATGATACCCTGACCAAGATTAGCTTTGACTATGCAGTGGTTGAGAAAGAGTCCAGCATTCAGGTTTTGCGTTACAGTGGCGACTGGAAAGATGTCGGTACTTGGAACATGATGGCCGAAGTCATGGCTGATAAAACCAAGGGCAAGGCCATTTTGGATGAAACCTGCGAGAATACCAATGTGGTGAACGAACTGAATATTCCAATCCTCTGTATGGGGTGTAAGGATATGATTGTTGCCGCCAGTGGCGATGGTATCTTGATTGCTGATAAAGAACGTAGCGGTTATATGAAGCCCTATGTGGAAAAAATCGAGACAGAAGCAATGTATGCTGAGAAATCATGGGGTACTTATACAGTCATTGATGTTCAACCGGGCTCGATGACAGTCAAGATTTCCATGAGAGCTGGTGAGCATATGACATACCATATGCATAATTACCGTGAGGAAGTTTGGACGGTCGTTTCTGGTAAAGGAAAGGCAATTGTAGATGGCATGGAACAGGTGTTGCGCACTGGTGATGTAATCACAATTGCCGCAGGCTGTAAGCATACAGTAGAGGCTATTACAGCACTTGATATGATTGAAGTTCAGCTCGGTGAAGAAATCAGCGTTACAGACAAGATTAAATTCCCGATGGATTAATGCTGCGGAGGATAAATTAATGGAAATCATGAAATTGATTCCGACTGGCAAGGACTATCTGTGGGGTGGCACCCGACTCCGGGAAGAATACGGAAAAAAGATTGATTTGACTCCGCTGGCAGAGACATGGGAATGCTCTGTACATCCGGATGGCCCTAGCTATGTGGCGAATGGAATCTATAAGGGACAAACGCTGGCGGAGGTACTGAATGCTCACTCAGAATATCTTGGCACAAAGGTGGAAAACGGAGAACTGCCTGTATTGGTGAAATTCATCGATGCCAAGAAGGATTTGTCTGTTCAGGTTCATCCCGATGATGTATATGCACGGGAGCACGAAGGCGACAACGGCAAGACCGAGATGTGGTATGTTATTGATGCTGATGAAGGAGCTAGTTTAATTTATGGTTTTCAGCATGAAGTGACGGAAGAAATACTTCGGAAGGCTGTTGATACTGGAACACTAGATAAGCATCTACAAAAAATTCAAGTTCATAAAGGGGATACATACTTTGTTCCAGCGGGTACGGTACACGGTATTGGTAAAGGTATCCTTCTGGCAGAAATTCAGGAAAGTTCTAATGTAACATATCGTGTTTACGACTATAATCGTGTGGATAAGAACGGTAAAAAACGTGAATTGCATTTTGATAAGGCTGTGCAAGTCATGGAGATGAAAGTTACATCGAATGTGAACAAAAAATCGAGGATGGTAAAGTATTATCCAGGTTGCTCTCGTGAATTACTTTGCCGTTGTAAATATTTTGAAACAGAGAGAATACAAGTAACGAAAGGTTTTGCCTTTTCGGTGATGGATAGTTCATTCCAGGTATTGATGTGCCTGAATGGATATGGAGAAGTGCAGACAATGGATGCGGAACAAAAGCCGATGCGCTTCAGCAAAGGTGAAACAATGTTTTTGCCAGCTAGACTGGGTAGATGCCTGGTTGTTGGTGATGCAGAGTTAATTAAGGTTCGGTGCTAACAGGCTTGTAATGAGGACAGAAAAATGTCAAGAATAAAATTTATGAACACAGAGATTGATAATTTGACAATGCAGGAAACACTGCAGGCTATTGATCAGCTGATTCAAGAAAATAGAAGCGCATACGTGGTCACACCTAATGTGGATCACATTGTGCAGCTTGAAACAAGTAAAGAATTAAAGGCGGTCTATGAGAATGCGTCGTTAATTTTGACGGATGGTAAACCATTGTTGTGGATTGCAAAATGGTATGGAACACCGATTAAAGAGAAAATTTCAGGTTCGGATTTGTTCCCACGCTTGTGCAATATGGCTGCGAAAAAAGGATATAAGTTATTCTTTTTAGGCGCGGCTGAAGGTGTAGCAGCGAAAGCAGCAGAGAATCTTGCAAATAAATTTAAGGGATTACAGGTTGTTGGTACATACTCTCCGCCATTTGGTTTTGAAAATAATCAAATAGAAATGGATAAGATTAAGTCTATGATTAAAGAGTCTAAACCTGACATTTTGATTGTTGGATTGGGATGTCCAAAGCAAGAGAAGTTCATGTACCATCATTGTAAAGAACTTGGAGTGCCAATTTCTTTTGGTTTGGGTGCAAGTCTTGATTTCGAGGCAGGAAACATTAAAAGAGCTCCTCGCTGGATGGCGGATCATGGGCTGGAATGGCTTTTTAGAATCACACAAGATCCCAAACGTATGGCGAAAAGATATTTGATTAATGACAGAAAAATATTGAAACTAGCAATTAAATACAAAAAGCAAGTGTGAGGATGGATATGGGAGCTTTTCAAAATATCGGAATTAATGCTTATTTAAAAAGATATGGCTTAAAGAATGGATTGCTCAGAGGAATTTATATGGCGAATCCCATTCATATAGTTCGTGATTATGAAAATAAAAAACTATTATATTATTATCATGCAAAAAAGTACATAAAAAATCATTATGAAAAATATGCAGATGAAATTAATGACGATGTTAAATATGGGGAATGTGTAAATGAAAATCCAATATGGATTTATTGGCAGCAAGGAATTGAAAATGCCCCAGAATTGGTACAAAAATGTATAAAATCTGTAGTTGAATTCTCAGAGAGACCGGTTATTAAATTAGATGCTAAGAGTGTGGAAAAATATATTCAATTGCCAAATGATATTCGTCAAAAGTACACATCAGGAAAAATGTCTGATGCGGCATTATCAGACTTGATTCGGTTTTCTTTATTGGAGCATTTTGGAGGTACTTGGATTGATGCTACAGTATTATTAACTGGAAAAATTCCTGAGTATATACTGGAATCAGATTTCTTTGCGTTTCGAGATACATTTGGCCTAATTGAAAATCCAGCGACTATTAGCAACTGGCTTCTTCATAGTGTGCCACATAATATAATAATAAAAGAAGCAAAAAATATGGCTTTTGCGTACTGGAGAAATGAGGAATATGTTGTTGATTATTTATTTACATACATGATTCTTCAAATAGCGTATGAAAGAAATGTCAATAGTTGTGGTTGGTTTCCTTATGCGAATAGTGATTATTGTCATCAGTATTTAAATGTATTAGATGAACCGTTTTCTGAGAAAGTTTTAGAACATATTACAAGACTATCAAGTATTCATAAATTAACATATAAATTAAAAGAGGAAGTGTATGAAAGAAAAAATACATTTTATGCGCATCTTATGCAAGGAGAGTAATTATTGATGTTCAAAATAACAAAACCAATTGGGTATGTATTATATGTTATTACAAGTTGGCTTCCACACTATCAATTACATTATTCGTGGCCGATAACAACTGCAATACGAAGAATAGCAGCACAACTCATGTTTGATAAATGTGGAAAGCATGTCGATATAGGAAGAAAAATTTCATTTTCTTCTCATTTTTCACTTGGGGATAGATCTTCTGTAGGGGACAATACTTATATTTTAGGAAAAGTTTCAATTGGAAATGATGTGATGATGGCAGCAAATTGTGCGTTTATTGCGTCAAACCACAATACAAAGAGATTGGATATACCTATGAATCAACAGGGAGGAACCGATGCACCAATTATTATTGGAGATGATGTGTGGATATGTTATGGCAGTACTGTTTGTGCTGGAGTAACAGTTGGCGATGGGGCAATAATCGCAGCTGGTTCAGTAGTAACAAAAGATGTGCCTCCTTATGCAGTTGTTGGAGGAGTTCCGGCAAAAATTATTAAAAGTAGGCAGGAATGAGAAAATGAATGTATTAATGATTGGTGTTGATGAAACATCTATAGGTGGAATGTTAACAGTTGTTAATAATTACAAGAACAATAAAGAATTTTGCAAAATGACAAACTTAAAATATGTCGCAACGGTTATTCGTTCGAATAAACTTGTGAAGATAAAAACATTTTTGTGTAAAATTCCAGAGATTATTTCTACAATAAGAAATGATAAGATTGATATTGTTCATGTTCATATGGCAGAACGAGGCAGTGTGTTTAGAGAGGGATTTGTTGTTCTATTGGCAAATGTCATGGGATGCAAAACTGTTATTCATATGCATGGAGCGGATATAGAAGATTGGTATAATAAACAATTCGTATTAATAAAAAAGCTTATAGCAAATATTTTTTGTGCAGCAGATGTTATGATCGTGTTAGGAGATAATTGGCTTCCTTTTATGAGAAGCGTTATGGTCGGACATGAGGAAAAAATTAAGGTACTACATAACGCAGTATATGTTGAAGCTGAAAATAAGGCAAATGCGAACGCGACAGATATTCTATTTTATGGAATGTTAATTAAACGTAAGGGAATAGAAGATCTTTTAGCAGCTTTTGAAAGAATTAAAGATGATATCCCGAAAAATATACACTTACGATTATACGGCGATAATAAAGAGTTCGACGTTTTAAAAAAATTGAAAGAATATCATCTAGAAGAAAGAGCTTCATATGAAGGATGGATGACGAGTGAAAAACGTCAGACAGTGTTTAGCAATACATTAATAAATGTTCTTCCATCCTACAATGAAGGGTTACCAATGACAATTTTGGAAAGCATGGGGTATGGAATTCCTAATATCTCTACTAATATTGCTGCAATTCCAGAAGCAATTACAGATGGAGTGAATGGTTTTACAATTGAGCCAGGGGATGTTGATTCATTGGCAGAAAAAATGAAAAATCTTATATTGCATAAAGACTTGTGGGTGAAATTTAGCAATAATGCATATGAAACTGCTAAAAACGAGTTTTCTATAAAAACTCATTTTGCCCAATTAATGAAAATATATGAACAAATTATGTAAGAGGAGGAAAAAACTGTGGGGAAAATTCTACAACTGGTTTATGATTTGAATTGTGGAGGAGTAGAGGCTTTTGTAACGAATCTAAACAGTTGCGAGGATGTATTTGATGAACCGTTTGATTTTCTACTTTTTACGTATAATAATGAAGAACAGTTTTTTGAGAAAAAAAATAGAAGCCGCGGATCAAAAATTATAAAGATTATTGATGATGGAAATGGAAATGCTGTTTTTAGGTTCCTTAAACGGAGAAAAAAATTTTATGATATTGTAAGAAATGGAAAATATGAAATTGTTCATATCCATAAAGAAACGGTTTCTTGCATGGTAGAGGCTATTATTGCTAAAATGGCTGGGGCAAAAAAAGTAATAGTGCATTCCCATAATACACATGTGGCAGGAACAGGAAAAAGGGCAGTAATTGAGAAAAAAATACATTATATTATTAGGGGTTTTTGGCCATTAATAGCTGATTATATGTGTGCTTGTTCTTCAGAGGCTGGAAATTGGTTGTTTGGGAGAAAAAATGTAGAAAAAGGCAAAGTTGAAATTTTAAAAAATGGTATTATAGGAACGCAATATTATTATAACAAAAATACTAGAAATGAATATCGTGAAAAACTAGGGTGGCAAAATAACTTAATTGTTGGTCATGTTGGTAGATTTTCAGAACAAAAGAATCACACATTTTTAATTGATGTGATCGCGGAAATGTATAAAGTAAATCCATCTGTTAGAGCAGTATTATTTGGCATAGGCGATTTGAAAAATGACATGGAAAAAAAAGTTGAGCAATTAGGTTTAAAATCAATTATTAAATTTCCAGGAACATCGCCAGAAATAAACAAGTACCTTCAGGCAATGGATTTGTTCCTTTTTCCGTCCTTGTATGAGGGACTTCCAGTCGTTGGAATAGAAGCTCAGGCAGCGGGAATCTGGGTCCTTGCTTCAGATACAATATCTCCAGAATTGAAAATAACGGATAAAGTACATTGGATGTCTTTAAGTAAACCTGCGAGTTGTTGGGCAGAGAAGGGATTAGAATTATTGAATCAAGTTAGTGAACGTGATACTGCATTGGAAATTAAAGAGGCTGGATATGATATTGAATTTACAGCCAAAAGATTAAAAGACATATATGAAAGTTAAAATAGAGGATTTGAGATGAAGAAAATAGGTCTTATTACAATACATGACACATTAAATTATGGCTCTCTTTTACAGACGTATGCTTTATATAAAGCAATTGAATCCTTAGGTGTAGAAATAGAACTAATAGACTATAAATGTAAAGCGATTATGGATCGCGAGACTACATATCCGTTAAGCCAGTGTCGTAATATAAAAGATATCATTAAATCTTTAATGTGGCACAAAGCAATGCAAAAGAAATATGAAAATTTTTGGTCGTTTATTAAGAAGAATATGAAAATTACTAAACCCTATACAAGGGAAAATGTTAAAGAATTAAATAATATCTTTGACGTATTTATTGTTGGAAGCGATATTGTATGGGGTACGAACATAACTGGAAATGATTGGACATATTTTTTGGATTTTGCGGATGACTCAAAAACAAAAATTGCATTTTCATCTTCAATTGGAACAAAATGGAATAGTGATGTAGAAAAACAGATTCTAAGTAATTTAAATAAATTTAAATCGATAAGTGTTCGTGAAGAGTTAGCCCAAAGTTGGCTTAGGGAAATAGGAATTAATGCAGACGTGACCTGCGATCCAACAATGCTTTGGGATAGCTCTTTTTGGAGTAGAATGGTGGAGCGTCCTAAAACAAATGAGCAGCCCTATGTTCTTGTATATATGTGGACGAAAGATATGAGGACTGTTAATCATGCTAAAATGTATGCGAAAGCGCATGGATTAAGAGTAAAATGTCAACAGTTTTATAATCCAATTCCCGGAGTAGACAATGTGAAGCCGGTTTCTTTAGAGCAATGGATATCATTAATTGCGAATGCAAATACAGTATTTACGGCTTCTTATCATGGTTTATTATATTCTTTGTATTTTCATAAAAATGTTTACTATTATAATCGTGAAAATAAATCAAGAATGGAGTCGTTGGGAAAAAAATTAGGAATTTCTAATCGTGAAATATCGGGAGAATTTAAGGAACAACCAATGATAGATTATCAATATGTGGATAATGTGATTAATGAAATGAGAAGAAAATCCTTATTAGTGTTAAAAAACCGAGTTTCAGAAATATAACAGCTGGAGAAAGTAAAATATGCGAAGAATCTGCGATGAGGGGAAGTGTACTGCTTGTGGCGCTTGTGTTCAAGCGTGTCCCCAAAAATGTATAGAAAAAATAGTGACAAAAGATGCGTCATTTTATTATTCCATAGATGAGAAAAAGTGTATCAGCTGTAAGAAATGTGAACGTGTTTGCCCTAGTTTAAATTCACCAATATTTAATAAGGCAAAAAAATCGTATGCTGCATGGAGAACTGATAGTACATTGCATTTTGAGTCAGCTTCTGGTGGAATAGCAACGGCATTTTATGAATATGCAGTCACCCAAAAAATGTTTTTCTCTGGTGTTTCATTGAACGATAAGTTTGAAGCACATTTTAAATTGACGGATCGAGTTGAGAATATTAAAGATTTTAAAAATTCAAAGTATACGTTTAGTTTTGCAAGCGACATCTTTGATGAAATACTTAACAAATTAAAATGTGGTTACGATGTTCTCTTTATAGGATTACCATGTCAGGTTGCTGCAATAAAAAATCTTGTTAGAATTACTACGGTTAAGGGAAATCTGATTACAGTTGATTTGGTATGCCATGGAACGCCACCACCAATTTATTTACAACAACATATTAAAGCAATTGAACTTAAGCAGAAGCAAAAGTTCACCAAATGTTTTTTTCGTGACACAAAATTCGATACATCGAATTATGTGTATACATTGTATACGCATAATTCAGAAAAACCTACATATGTAAAATTTGTCGATGAAAATGACAACTATCAAATAGGATATCATAATGCATTGATTTATCGAGAGGTATGTTATAATTGCATGTACGCTAAAAGAGAACGCGTGGGTGACTTAACAATTGGTGATTATCATGGATTGGGGAAATTAAAACCATACAATCATGAAAAAATCAATGTATCTTGTTTAGTTGTTAATTCTGATTTAGGAATGAATTTTCTTGATGAGGTACAGGAAAAAGTGCAATTGACATTGTATGAGCGTCCCTTAACAGAGCCGATGGAAGGTGAACATCAATTTAATCGACCATCCGTTGCGCCGAAAGAAAGAAAACAATTTATAGAACTATATGGAAAGTATCAAGATTTTGAAATCGCAGCTGATAATACATTCTACAAATTCAAGCAGAAGAATGCTGTAATGAAAATATTACATGTAAAACAAATAAAATTGAAAATTATGAAAGCAATACCTAGATGTGTAAAAGAGCAAGGAAAGGCATTTATAAGAAGAATAAGAGGATAAATATATGATTTTGTATGTATCTAAGCGTTTTGAAACCAATATAGCATCTCAAGTGCATTATAAAATATTAGAGGAAAAGTTTGGAACGGATAATATTTACACAGTTGATCTTCGACTTTTTGAAGAAAAGCAAAGTAGACATTATATAGCATATGGAAAATATAAGAATAAGTTAAGTAGGGTTTTGCAATGGCTACAAGGAAACACAATGTATATTAGTAATCGAACGATTTTAAATATATGTGAAATTGTAGAAAAATATAGTATTAAACTTGTTTTCATCGAAGATTCTGTTTTTGGTGGTTTAGTTAAAGCAATAAAAGAAAAGTTTAGCGATGTTAAGATTATATCATTTTACCATGATATGGGAGCAGATCTTTTTGTTCAATGGTCCAAAAGAGAAAACTGGATGGGAAAAATAGAATGTAAGTTGTCTATATATCAAGAAAAGCTAAATCAAAAGTATTGTGATGTTAATATTGTCTTTAATCAAAGAGATGCTCAGCTTTATCAGAAATATTATGGTGAAATGCCTGATGCTATTATTCCGATTTCAACCCCAACTCCGGAAATTGATTGGGAGAAGGCTGCATGGTCAAATGAAAAATCTGACATTATGCAAGTACTGTTTGTTGGGTCGAAGTATTACCCGAATATTGTTGGAATAAAGTGGTTTTATAAAAATGTTTTGCCGAAGTTAAATAATAACATTATAATAAATATTGTTGGTCGGGGAACCGAAATTCTTAAAAAAGAACTAACAGATTGTCGTATTAGAATTTATGGTAGTGTTGATTCGCTTGCACCATATTATATGGGGGCTGATGTAATAATTGCTCCTTTATTTGATGGTGGTGGAATGAAGACAAAAACTGTTGAAGCGCTTTCCTATGGTAAGAGCATTGTAGCAACTGATGAAGGCTTAGAGGGCTTTTGGCAAGAAATGGATTCAACAATCCAAAACAGATTTGTTTTTAAAACTAATGATGAAAATGAGTGGATTAAAAAACTCAATGAAATGAGTAAAGAAAAACCGTTGAAATATAATCAGGAAGTATTTGATTTGTTTGTGAAGAAGTTTTCATACGAAGCAACGCGTGACGCAATGTGGAATGTATTATAAAGCTTTGATAGTGAAAGGAGATGGCAAAAGATGAACCTAAAAGTATCAAAACGAGGAATTTGGCTTGTGATATACGCTGCTGTAATGCTTGTGCCTACATATTTTGAGTCTTCTTTTACAAACTTATTGGATAATGCATTTTTTATATGGGCAATGTTGATTGTTCTTAGAAATAGAATAATTCCTAATAGATTTATATGTGCTTTTAGCCTGTATTATATATATTTGACAGTAATAACTTTTATTAGTGGTACGGATATGGCAGATATACATTTGATTATTAGCGTTGCTAAGATGGTGGTTTTTTTATGTGTATTAGATTTTCAAATTAATTATTCGGCCAGGATAGCAATTAATGGATTGTTATTTGTAGTTGGTGTTTATATTATATTGGATTTTATATCAATTGTTTTATATCCAGATGGCTTATATCAATCTGTAACAGTTTGGAATGAGTGGACATCTACATCTGCTGCGCAATGGATTTTAGGAAATAAAAATAACAGATGTTATTGGTATTTTATAGCTATAATTTTGAGTGTATGGAAACTTGCTCTTGAAAAAAATAGAGGGAACAGAGTTATAATATATGCTATTTGTTCTATCTCTCTTTTGGCGATGATTGGAACAAAATCATCAACCTCAACAATTGCAACAATTGTTGCAATTATTGCTGCATGGTATGGAATGAGAAATACAAGTAAAAATTTAGCACGAATAAATGCTTGGGGTGTGATGCTAGCTTATTGTAGTGTACAAATTTTGATATTTATGGGTTCTCTTCCATTTATAAGTTCCATTGTGGTAAAGCTATTTGGAAAGGATTTGACGTTTTCCGGTAGAACCAAGATATGGATACAGATGCCGGTTTTGATTGCACAAAAACCTATTTGGGGTTGGGGACAGCTGTCGGGTAGTACAGTGGGATCTATATTAGGAAATAAGTTTTTTACAAGTGCACATAATCAATGGCTTAATACTTTATTTCAAGGTGGAGTTATTCTTTTTTTGTTAGTGGCTCTTATAATAATTTGGTTGGCAAATAGTACTCGAAAATTTGAGAAAAATATTGGCAATATGAAATTATTGATGTTACTTTCGATTATGATTGATATGATGTTTGAGTCAATATTAAGCGTATTTGCGACATGGATATTTCTATATATAATATACAAATATCCAGAAACAACTAAAGAAAATGAAGGGTAATGGCAAGGATGAACAAGAATAATTTGCGTATAGCAACAGCAATAATTGTTTCAGGACTAGGAGTATTTATTAGTTATTTAATCAATTTTTTGTTGACACCATATATTACAGATAATATAGGAATAGAAGCTTATGGTTTTGTTTCTCTTGCAAAAAACTTTGTTAATTATGCTCAAATAGCAACAATTGCAATTACAAGTTTTGTAGTGCGATATATTTCGGTATCATATCACGAAAGGAAAATGCAGGAAGCAAATGAATACTATTCAACATCGGTTATTGCATGTGTTGCACTAGCCGGAGTGATTTTTATATCGGCTTTGCTTTTAATAACTAAAATTGATTTATTATTGAATGTTCCGCAAAACTTAATATTCTCCGTCAAGTTGTTGTTTTTAATTGTATTTCTTAATTTTGTGCTAACAACAGCAACAACCCCATTTACAACAGCAGCCTATATTAAAAATAGATTAGATATTACTGGTATTATTAAAATTATTGCGTATCTTGTTGATGCTGGTGTGATGGTTATATTGTTTATAAACTGTACTCCTAATGTATGGTTTGTTGGAATGGGATCTTTAGCTGCATCAGTTGTTACTTTTATATGTACTTATATATTATCAAAAAAACTAGTTCCTGAATTGGTCTTTAACAAAGATTTTTTTTCAGTTTCAAAACTTAAAAATCTTGTAGGAAATGGAATTTGGAATTCATTAAATTCTTTGGGAAATGAACTAAATAGTGGGTTGGATTTAATTATTTCGAATTTATTTTTAAATGGTGTGGCAACTGGGCAAATAGCAGTTGTAAAGACTATTGGAACTATGTTTTCAATGTTATATGAGGTTGTTTATCAGCCTTTTCAGCCTAACTTGATAAAGGCATATGCGAGTGGCGATGTAAATATATTTATTAATGAACAGAAAAAAGCCATGAGAATATGTGGATATTTTTCTAATGTTGCATTTGCTGGATTTGTTGCATTAGGAGGATTATATTATAAATTGTGGTTGCCCTCAGAAGATACGAAATTGCTTCATATGTTGACGATTGTAACTGTGTTAGGAAGTGTTACAGCAGGTGTAATGCGTCCTATATATTATGTTTATACGTTAACTTTAAAGAATAAATTGCCGTGTTGGATAACAATTGCAGGTGGCTTTTTAAATGTTGTATCAATGTATGTTTTGCTCAAATATACACAAATGGGCGTGTATGCAATAGTTTCAACAACAACTGTAATAATGCTTTGTATTAACTTGTTTTTCAACCCAGTATATGCAGCTTATAATTTGAAAATCAGTGTAAAAGTGTATTATAAAGTGATTTTTAAACATTTGATATCAGCAGCTATAATGGTGGGTGGATTTATAGGAATTGCTAGAGTCATCCGGCCTAGCGGTTGGGTTGGATTAATAGTAAGTGCAATTATTATGTGTATTAGCGGTTTAATTATACATGTTTTAATTATGTGTAATATGGATGAAAAGTTGTTCTTAATTAAAAAGATAACAAAAAGAAAGTAACGACAAATATTGGGGTCTGATCAAGGAACGCAGAAGTAAATCAATATGCCACAATTCTCTGTGTAACATGGATTGCGGTGGATATGTCAAAGGATGACGATAAAGCAGCGAAAGTTTGTGTCATCAATGCTGGTAGCACTTAGAACATTGCAGACATCTGCAAGAAGTTGGACTGCAAGATAACCTATATCAGTACGGACTATGTGTTTGAAGATCAGCGCAACGATCCTTAGCAGCCGGACTGCAAGCGTTTAATGTAGTATATGGTCAGACTAAATTGGAAGGCGAGCTGGCTGTCAACCAAACGCTGGAGAAGGTTTTTATTGTCCGAATTGCTTGAGGTTCGGTTTGAACGGTAAGAACTTTATTAAGACCATCTCGGTAGTATTTACTGGGCAGTATGTATTCGTCTGTTGCCCTTTTCAGAATCTCGCCATACCTTGTCTCAAATTCATAGATCTGGCCAAGCTCAGGTTCGGCATAAATGCCAGTTACATTGTCCCGGTTCTTTTTACGCCTTCGAGTCCTTTGTGTTCCTGTGCAAAGTAGAGTGCGTTTCTTTACGACTCTGCACAGTTGAATACGTAGGTGCTCTTTCAATTATAATGGGCATGGTGAGTTCAGCCAATATGCGAGAAAAATCTGTACAGTGATTGTGTTCCCCATTGAAATATTTATTATTGGCGGTATTTTCCATATGTTGTGGGAAAGGTAAAGAGTAAATGATATCAATATAAATAATGACAGAAATAGTATGGAATATGCTAGTAGTAATATGAACTCAACTGTTTTGCAATTATGGCAGTAAATAAAAATCAAAGAAAGGGTAAATGGATGAAAAAAATAATATCGGCGTGTGTAGCATTCATATTAGCGTTTTTCGTAGTGAATGGTATAATGTTTGCCTATGAGAGACCAGTTGCATGGATTGATACACCGAATGGAGCAAGTCGTGCGGTAAGGAATCCAAATGCTATGTTAATTCATGGAACAGAGGGATATAGTATATCTAAAATAGATTCCTATGGTTTTACAAATCAAAATTATGCACTAGCGGATGAATATATTTTGATGATGGGGGCATCACATTCTCAAGGCAAAGAGGTAACAATTTCAAATAGATATTCAACTATTGTGAATAATATGCTTGTTGATGATAAAGAAGAGTTGAGAGCATTTAATATTGCCTGCGATGGTCATTTTTTACCGTCTATCATAAACCATTTCCAATCGGCCATTGAAAACTATCCGAAAGCAAATTGTGTGACGATTGAAATAATGAGTACGGATTATTCAATAGATGATTTAAGAAATTCTTTGATTTTGGCAGATGAAATTGACACAAAAACTGCGATAGAACTCTTTGCCTCGCAGAGTAGTGTCAAAAAAGCGAAGAACATGCTTAAAGAGTATCTCCCGTTAATTGCGATGATTAAAAATCATATAGAAACATCACAAAAGCTAAATTCTAGTGGGGGGGGGTGAAAAATAATAGTATTAATGAGGAAGAATATCGCACTGTAATAACAGATGGTTTATCATTGATGCGTTCGTGTTTCGATGGGCCGATTGTTTTTATATATCATCCAACAACAAAGATACAGACTGACGGGACACTTAAGCTTATCAGAAGTCAAACTCTTGAAATTTTCAAAGAAGAGTGTGAACATGTGGGTATTGATTTTATCGATACCGGTGATGCATTCTTAGAACACTATAACAAATATCATGAGCTTCCGTATGGTTTTGCAAATACTACTCCAGGAAATGGTCATTTAAATGAAGTTGGTCATAAAATTATGGCTGATGTTATTATAGACTATTTAGAGGAGGTGGAGCGCAAATGATATTCTATTCGTTGACATTTGCTTTGTTTTTTGCTGCCCTAATTATGTTGACGCACTTAGTGAAGGACTGCAAAAAGCAGCATATTGTTTTTTTGTTAGCCAATATTGTTTTTTACGGTTATTGGGATGTGCGTTTCCTACTCTTGTTGGCAGCCGTTATTCTGATTTGCTATTATGGTGCGAATCTGTATGAAACTAATCAGAACAGGGTATTTATAACGATTCCTGTGGTGACTTGTTTAGGCGTACTGGGAATTTGTAAATATCTGAATTTCTTTATTGATTCATTCTGCGAGGCTTTTAATATCAGTGGTATACATACACTGCAAATCATTCTACCGCTAGGCATTTCGTTTTACCTGTTCCAAGCAATGAGCTATCTGTTTGATGTAAAGAAGGGAACGATTTCTGCCGAAAAAGATTTCATTAAGTTGGCGACATATATTTCCTTTTTCCCGCAGATCACATCTGGGCCGATTGTAAAGGCTCATGATTTCCTGCCTCAGCTTGATCGAGTACACCGAATCAAGAAGTCAAACGTATACGAGGGCATCCAACTGTTTGTGCTTGGTTTGACCAAGAAAGTTGTTTTTGCAGATCGTATTGGTGTTGCTGTTAATGCGGTGTACAGTGCTCCTTTAGCCTATAATAACATCAGTATCTTTTGGGCTATTATTGGATACTCACTTCAAATTTACTGTGATTTTTCTGGATATTCCGACATGGCGATCGGCATTGCTAAAGTTCTGGATTTTGATTTGGGAAAGAATTTTGATCTTCCGTATCTTGCCAGGAATCCGTCGGATTTTTGGCGCAGATGGCATATTAGTCTGTCCAGCTGGTTTAGGGATTATGTTTATATTCCTCTTGGCGGAGGCAGAGCAGGTAAGGAAAAGACATACCGTAATTTGTTTGTGACCATGCTGCTCAGTGGTATCTGGCACGGTGCAAATTGGACCTTTATTGTTTGGGGGGTGCTACACGGTGTCGGATCTGCAGTCCATAAGATATTTCGAGATATAAAAGGTAAGGCAGATAAGAGAACAAATCCAGCTGTAAGCTTTATCTGTATTGTGGGGAACTGTATTTTCGTAGCGTTGTTATGGGTGGTATTCCGTGCGACCGATATGGGACAGGCAATGGAAGTGCTGTCTGGGTTGTTCCGCATGACGGGTATCACTTATATAAATGTATATGTTGTGATTTATTTTGTGATTATCGCAGTTGTACATATTCTTGGTGCGATTAAAAACAATGGCCATGCTTTTGAAGTAAAATTGGATCTGGATACATTCAAAGGACAATTTATCCTGTTTACCTGGATATTCCTAATCATCGCGTTTATGTACGTTGGTGATTCTGCGTTTATCTACGCACAGTTTTAAATATTGCCGCCCAATGGGCGGTTGCCATCCTAATCAACAGCCTTCACGCGGCGGATGGTGGGCGTATGAAAATACGGCAGATGGTTGACAATAGTTGCAGTAAATGTTGGGGCCTGCCCCTCTTAAGAAAGTAAGGAGAGATTATGAAAACAACATTACTTATCATGGCTGCTGGTATCGGTAGCCGCTTCGGAACAGGAATCAAGCAGTTGGAGCCGGTGGATGATGCTGGACATATCATCATGGATTACTCGATCCACGATGCAATCGAAGCCGGATTCAATCATGTAGTATTTATCATCCGCAAGGATATCGAGAAAGAGTTCAAAGAGGTCATCGGTGATCGCATTGCCTCCATTTGCTCTTCTCATAATGTAACTGTTGACTATGCTTTCCAAGATATCAATGATATCCCGGGAACTCTGCCAGAAGGCCGGACAAAGCCGTGGGGAACCGGTCAGGCTGTGCTTGCAGCGAAGAAGGTCATCAAGACTCCGTTTATCGTCATCAATGCAGACGATTACTACGGCAAGGAAGGCTTCAAAGCCGTACATGAGTATCTGGTGAATGGCGGCAAGTCCTGCATGGCAGGCTTTGTGCTGAAGAATACGCTGTCTGATAATGGCGGTGTGACCCGTGGCATCTGCAAGATGGATGATCAGAACAATTTGACCGAGGTTGTGGAGACCAAGAACATCGTAAAGACGGCAACTGGAGCAAAAGCAGACGGTGTGGTTGTTGATGTGAATTCTCTGGTATCCATGAATATGTGGGGACTGACACTTGATTTTCTGGATGTACTGGAAGACGGCTTCAAAGAGTTCTTTGAGAAAGAAGTCCCGGGTAATCCTCTGAAAGCTGAGTATCTGATTCCTATCTTCATCGGTGAACTGCTGGAGCAGGGAAAGATGAACGTAAAGGTTCTGAAGACCAACGATACCTGGTACGGTATGACTTATCATGAGGATGTGGCAGCAGTACGGGAAAGTTTTAAAGAAATGCTCGAGAACGGCGTGTATAAGGCTGACTTGTTCGGTGATCTGTAAACGACGATGAAAGAAACAATTGATTTACTCGGAAAGATCCTCACAAATATCCTGACTGCTCTCTACGTGCCATTTGGATTCTCACTCCTTCTTTCTTTCCTTGCAATGTTTTTCTACCTGTATGCATATGAGCCAATACATGTTGGAAAGGGATGGAAGAATGCGTTGGTGATATGGTATAAGAAATTCAAAGAGAGTGTGTTTTTCCGCAAGTTGTTCCTATTGGTTTTCGTGACTTCGATGATCCTGTTTAGAACTCTGTTAAACCGTAATCTTTGGATGAACCCGTTGTCCAATGTTATGGGGGGCTGGGGGATTTGGAAAATAGAAAATGGTGAACAGAAGCTGACAACGGAGTGCATCGAGAACGTGATCATGATGGTGCCGTTCACCAGTATGGTTATATGGACATTTCAAGAGAAAGTAGCCAGTAGCTGGAAGAAGATACTGTGGTATAGCGGAAAGATAGCGTTCATTTTTTCGATAAGCATTGAGATGCTACAGTTGTTTTTAAGGCTCGGTACATTCCAACTGTCTGATTTGTTCTATAACACAGTCGGTGGAATGATTGGCGGTTTAATGTACTACGGAATTACGAAGGCAAAAAAGCATCTGTAAAAGAATAGAATTATGTGGAATATTGGGAGCGGTGGCTCCCGATGCTGCTCGGATAATCACACACCTCTTCGTGGTGAGCAGCAGGCAACGATCTGTGATCGGCAGAGATGTGATAACGAATAAATGCAGAAAAACAAATAGGTGCTATCATTATGGACGATATTTTGAAACTTGCAAAGGATTATTCGAAAGAACGCCATTTAGACCTTCTGCCGCGTTGTAATAATAATATTTTGGACAAACTTGATTATATATATGATGAAAACTGGGAAAATCAAGGCGTACCTTATCCATACGAAATATTAACGTATCTGTTTGATAGCTATTATGTTTTACCCGAGAGACCAGATCTGGCAGCACTGTTTTGCTGGCAGGCAATTAATCATTCGTATTACGTTCAGCAATTAAGCGATAACAATGTAGGTTTCTGTCAGGACACAAGGGGGATTGAACTTGTTCGAGATGCGATTTTAGTTGACTGGAGTAATAAATATAAAGCAATTTTAGAGCCTTTTTTGAAGAGAATGCCAGATAAAACATTTCATTATGTTGCATCGTATATGCTTAAAGGGTATGCGATGGAAAAGAATGGAATAGCAGAAAAATATGGGGCCACTTCGTATAAATCGTTAAAACGAAAAATTCCATCGCTATTAGATATTTTGGATAATGCGTATGGAAAGTCATACTGTCAGATCTCCAATCCGACACTTGTTAATAATGAAGTGGATCTTGGAATTACTAATGCAAATAAAGGAAAGAGTCGAGCCATAACACATAGTTTTGGAATAAAATTAAGAGCGCTCATGCTAGGAGAAGAAGTTGAGATTACATTCTGTGATGTGCAAGGAACAAAGAAAATATACAAATTCACAGAAGTAGAAAGAATGTCGTTCGTTCTTTTTGGTATTCTCTATGCTTCTCGTTGCAATAATTTCCATGGTAATGTTGCGGCTCGAATGAACAGCATCAATGCAAACAAAGATACATTTAAAATGTATACAGATATGTTTTTGACAGAGTATATTATTTTGGCAATCCATCTGAATAGCCAAGGTGTTCTGTCGGATGTGGTGCTGAATAAGGTTAAGGAAAATGTCGATTTGATGATATGATAGATGTTGCACTCATTTTGATGGCTTGAAAGAATGCAGACTTTATAGACAGTATCGAATGATAAAAAATTCCTAAAATAGAAAACAGTTCTCGGAGTTAGACTGGAACAGGCAAATTAAGTGGGGGGAAAATGTCAAAACGAAAACGGAATGAAGATTTAATCTTAGCACAATGGCAAACCTATGTGGAGATGGCCAATTCGGTGAGTCAGAGGCGGGATGCTATGAATAATGTATTTATTACCCTAAATCTGGCATTACTTACTGCGGTTTCTTTGGCATGGGATATTAAATCTGTTTTTATTATAATAGCAGGGATTATAACGTGCATTATTTGGGGATTTTTTATTAGACATTTCAGATTACTGAAAACATCTAAATTCAAGGTGATTGCTCAATTAGAAACAAAATTACCAGAAGCTCCATTTATTGATGAATGGGAAGATTTGAAGTCTTCTAAGAAATATGTAGACGGAACAGATCTTGAACAACTACTGCCGATTACATTTTCTGTTATGTACATTGTGGCAATAATTATAATCAGTAGGGGGAGATAAGATACTTTGGAATCAGGCCAGGTGTTCCAGACCGCGATTGGCGTTATCGAAAGCTGATTTTATGAAGTTCATATATTATATATTTCATTTATTATCCCATAGTGATATAATTAAACCATCATAACAGGAAAGAGGTTATCACCTATGCCCAGAACTAAAGGTAGCAAGAATAAGCCCAAAACTGTGACTGTTGATTTTGCAACGCAGATTGCGGAAAAGCAGTCCGCGAATGAAGCACTCGCAGCCGAGATCGCATCCATCATCGCCAACATTGACACTTTGAAGACTGACCTGAAAGCAAAAAAGGCTGCTTTGAAGAAGGCCGAAAAAGAAGTGACCACACTGGAAGCAAAGAAGGCAAAGGCAGATGCCAAGGCTGCAGAAGAAGCAAAGAAGGCAGAAGCGGAATCCGTTCTGAAAAAGCTGCTGGCCGAAGGCGTGAGTGCCGATGAAATCCTCGCAAAACTGAAATAACACGAAAAACCCGTGATGGACGGTGCATAACACACCGTTCATTACGGGTTTTAGGGTTATAAGAACATAAGTTCATCCGGCGGCCACATCAAACTGAAAATGTGCCGGAAGGTTGAACTGCTTGATAAACGCATGGTGCTGGGCGTGATAGTGCCGTAGATCGTATCCCAGATGATGCAGTTCAAGAAGTTTCACCAGCACCAGATTAAGGTGAATCCGTTTGGCTGCGGAGATTTGCGCAGCGTCCAACCCACGCTTCGTCATTTGATAGACTTCATCACTGTCCAGCATCAGATGGGATGTGAAAGCGTTATGCTCATAAAGAAGGATGTGCTTATCCTTAATGGTCAGAAACTTGTTCAGAGTATGCAAGTCCATAAGCAGCTGATGCTCCAGATAATGTCCGAGTGCGTAGCCGCACACCATCTGCTTTGTCTGTTTGTCCAGCTGGCGAT
>UMHY01063480.1_pt1 | contig 21781 bp, 19 predicted proteins | sample 1965661 | NCBI WGS metagenome assembly UMHY01 (sample SAMEA4836112, study PRJEB28245) | human gut metagenome | biome: gut microbiome; material: fecal sample | place: Denmark | collected 2008
GGTAGTTTTCTGGTCGCTTTGGATCGTAGCCCTTTCCGGGTACTCAAACTTAAAGGTTGTCCATATACCCGAAGCATCATAACGAAATTCCGGTGTGGAGAATCCATCTTTCTTACAAGCAGTGATAATGCGCTCGATGCCGCGTCCCCATGCCTCAATCTCACCAGCACGAAAAAACGTATTGGCTATATCAGGGTTATAAGGCATACTCCGATGTGAGGACAATAAGGTTTCCACCGTCCATCCTTCGGGCAGTACCCCGCCGTTGATTATCTCCAACTTGTTTTCATACACGCGGATTTGAATAGGAGAAGGTTCTGCGTAGTCTTTGTTGATGCAGGCATTCAATAATGCTTCACGGAGTGCCTCACGGGGCATAGGCAATGTTTCTATCCGTTGGATGCCTTCGTAGGTAATGATGGCTTTCATGTACTTGGTACACAGCAAGTCCATCAGTTTCATGATTTGCTGGAACAGATTGCCGTGCACTTCGTCCTGATATACCAAATCCATACCTTCGCGGAAGAAGCCAACCTTTACAAACGCTCCGGTCACATACTTTTCCGGGTCGGGATGGAATAGTAAGGCGGCAGCACGTTTCAGGTAACTGCCCTCATAAAGCCGGAGTTTCTCCAACAGTCCGTGATTATCGTCCATTAAGTCCGCTTCCTCCATGCGTCCGCTCCGTTTGGCATACTTGCGGAACAAATCAAACGTAGCGTTATCCAAGTCCTCCGCTTTCAGATAAGGCACAGGTACACCATCCCATGTCTTGCCCTGCTTGCGAAGCATGAAGCGGTCGAGTGCCGCTCCTTTCAGTTCCTGATTGGTTGCGCCGCTACGTTGGTAATACTTGCCACGAAAACTGACGGGATAAGGATAAGCCTCCGTTACAATCTCCAGACATTGCTTTCCATCTTTCTCTTTCAGATTGACTTCCACCAAGATACCCATCATGTCGCGCACCTTGTTCGGAATGTCCTCCATCAGTTTCTTGGCATCCGGCACACCGCACACCTCGCCGTTATCCTTTACACCCACATAAAGGATACCGCCTTGTGCATTGGCAAAGCCACAAATCCATTTCTGGTATTCGTCGCGCCAAGATTCTTTGAATTCTATGTTTTGGGATTCAGTATTCATTTTAGATATTCTTTATACTCATTACGTAATCGTGTTCCTATTTCGGTAAGAATACAAACTTGATTATTTATAGCGTCTGCCCAAGTATAAAAAGCATCTATCTTTATGTCATGTAAAGCCTCACACAATAGTTTGGTAAATTCAGATGGCTCTACCGATGTTATTTTCTGATTGATTTCCCCAACTAAAAGAATTAATTTGTTTATCGTATCCATAGATTCTCTTCCATGATATTTATTTACTATATCTGAAAAATCATAGTAAAGATATATCCTATTCTCATTCTCTGCAGACAATTTATTAAGTCTATCTATAGCAACTTGTATGTTTCCAGCCGCAACTGGATTTACAATACCTTTCTTACTTCCTTTCAAGCCCGCTCGAAGCGTCAGATAAGCATCTATTGTGTTTTGATAACACAATATGGCTTTTTCGACAATTTCAGTTTTCCGTTGAAATACTAACTTCTTTATCTCTCTTTCATTCTTTATTTTCTCCATCCAATTATTGAGCAAAGTTTGCACAATAATTGTAATAATCGAACCAACTAAACCTGCTGTAATTATACTTCCTATCATAATTATTATCCATTATATTTCTTGAAATTCTCCGCCTGCTCCAAAATCTCCTTAAACACCTCGTCATTCGTCACAGGAGGATAGCCGTATTCGGCCAAAACCAAAATCAAATCCATTTTTAGTTCTGCCTTTATATCATCGCGAGTAGACCAGTCGGTATATTTAGACTTATCCGCCACTATCTTTTTGATTTCTGCTGCAAGTTTCAATAGCTTGTTTTCTGGATATTCAAATCCAAATTGCTTGGCTATGGCTTTAAGAATATCGTAAAAGGCTTTTTCTTCGTAGCTGATGCCTAAATCAAGGAAAGATTTCTTTTCCTTGTTTAACTCTTTCAACAAGTCTGCCATCTGATTGGCTACCTCTGTCAATACTTCGTCCGCAAAGATGGCACTGTCCCGGCGGTCATTGTATTTGTCCACCAATGCATTCAGGCGTTTGGAGAAGTCCACGCCTTTTACTTTGTTTACTTTCTTGAATTCCGTGATAACGGTTTTCAGCAGGCGTTCCATCAGTTTCACCTTGGTATTGGGCAATTTCAATTTACCGAGACGTTCCATGTACTCCTCGCTCAGCACGTCCAAGTTTTCCTTGTCGTTGCCTATTTGGATAATTTCCTCTACGCCTTCCGACTGTATGGCTTCCTCTATCATCTCACTGACGCTGCGGTTCATTTGCGAAGCATCCGGCGTGTCGCCAATGGTCAATTTATAGATGATGGAACGCACACCGGTGAAATAATGGATTTCCTCACGTTCCGCATCGCTGATTTCTTCATGGTTGCTGCATAGGTTAAAAGCTGATTTCAGTTTCTTGGCGTGTCCCATGAACAAGTTTTCCAGTTCTTTGGTGCGTTGCATGAATTCGGCACCCTTATTCAGACAGTCCAGTTGTTCCAAAGGTGTCCCTGTCGTAAATTTAGAATAATCAAACTTGCCGAACATCCTGCGGATAATGTCCAATTCGTCTTTCACCATCGTAACGGATTGCTCGACATTTTCCACCGAATCCAAGTTGGCATCCCCTTGCGCATAGCGTTTCAACGCCACATTCATATTGCTCTTGATGCCTATATAGTCCACCACCAAGCCTTTCTCCTTCCCCGGATAGACACGGTTCACACGCGAAATGGTCTGCACCAAGGTATGCTGTTGAAGAGGTTTGTCTATATACATCGTATCCAAGCAATCCACATCAAACCCCGTTGTCCACATATCCACCACGATGGCAATCTTGAAGTTTGACTTAGGCTTCTTGAATTCCTCGGCAAAGGCACGACGGTCTTCATCTGTTCCCAACAGATTGTAAAGTTCCAGTTCATCGTCCTTGTTTCGGGTCATTATCAGTTTTATCTTCTCGATAGGTAGCTCCTGATTCCCATATGGGACACGTGGCTCCGCTGCCATCATATAATGGTCCTCATGCGCTTCTTCGCCGGGTATTTTTGCCCATTCGGGACGCAAGGCGATAATCTTTTTATAAAGGCTGAAAGCGATGGTTCGGTTGGAACAGACGAACATGGCCTTGCCTTCTACCGTACTTCCTTCTTCCACCCGTTTCTCATAGTGGGCAATGAAATCTTCCGCCACTGCTTGTAGACGGTCGGAGTCTCCCAAGATGCGCTCCATCTTGGTGACGGCTTTTTTGCTTTCTTCTATTTGGTATTCATTCGCTCCTTCTTCGGCGCATTGCTTGTAATACTGTTCTATCTCCTGCAACTTCTTGTTGTCGATCAACACCTTGGCGGCACGTCCCTCATAGACGATACGCCGAGTAATCCCATCGGTTACTGATTCAGTCATTGTGTAAGCATCCACCACTTCGCCAAACACGTCTATCGTGGCATCAATCGGTGTACCCGTAAAACCTACATACGTGGCATTGGGCAATGAATCGTGCAGATACTTGGCAAATCCGTAGTTGCGCTTTACGCCCTTATCCGTCTGCCTGACCTGCAAGGAGAGATTGGTCTGCGAACGATGCGCCTCGTCTGAGATGCAAATGATGTTAGCCCGTTCCGACAAAAGCCGCGTGTCTTCCGTAAACTTGTGGATAGTGGTCAGGAATACGCCTCCGCTGGTTTGTCCGGCCAGATGTTTGCGAAGCTTGTCCCGGCTTTCCACTTCCACTACGCATTCATCGCCGATGAATTTCTTGGCTGTGCCGAACAGCTTGGAAAGTTGGTCGTCCAAGTCGGTGCGGTCGGTAATGAGCACAATCGTAGGACTGGCAAATTCCTTGCTCCGCATCAGCATACGGCTGAGAAATAGCATCGTGATGCTCTTGCCACAGCCCGTCGCCCCGAAATAAGTACCTCCTTTTCCATCGCCACCTTCTTGAAGTTTGGAGTGCAAGCGGATATGGTCGAACAGCTTGTGCGTGGCAAAGAATTGCGGATAGCGGCAAACCACCTTCTTCTCGTTCTTCGATGAATCAGGGAAGAATACGAAATCTTTTATCACGCTCAACAGCCTTTCTTTCCGGAACAATCCTTGCATCATTGTCAAAAGAGAGTTGATGCCGTCTGTGGCCTTGTCGTCCGCCTCCACTTTCCGCCACGCATAAAAGAAGTCGTAAGGAGAAAACAGAGATCCATATTTATTGTTCACCCCATCGCTAATGACCACAAAAGCATTGTATTTGAACAGGTCGGGAATGTCGCGATGATAGCGCACGGTAAGCTGCGTATAGGCATCCATGATGGTGGTGTCTTCCTTCACGGCACTCTTGAATTCCAATACTACAACGGGCAGACCATTCACATAAACAATGCCATCAGGAATGCGCCGTTCCGAGCCTTGTATCTCCAACTGGTTGACGATACGGAACAGATTATTCTTTATGCCCTCTTCGCTGAAATCTATCGGTTCGATAAACAAATCCGGCAAAGCCGCATTCTCACGCTTTAACGAAAAGCCCTCCGTCATCAGCCGATAGGTATGGCGGTTCTGCTCATACAAGGAGAAGCCCACATTGGCAGTCAGCTTGGCAAGTACGCGCTCTACTTCCAACAGCGTGATACCTTCAGCCCTATATCGGCTGCGTAGGTACAGGCGCATATCGTCCCGAAGCAAGACATCGCTCACTTCCTTATGGATTTCCTCTCCGTTGGTATATGTGTAACCCTCCTGTTGGAACAGTTCCATGATGGACAGTTCGAGGGCGTGTTCGTTGAAGTGTGGCATATTCATCATGTATTAATGCTGTTGCTTTTTTATTTTAGATATCTCACTCCAAAGACGATTAACTTCATCTTTATTTTGTGTCAAATTGATTAATAAGTCATATTTTGATATTTTTGTTGAGTTTCTACTCATATCTTTTCTAATCTCAATCATAAAATCTAAAAAAGCATCAAGTTGGGTTGTTTGTGCTTCATTTGTGGTAGTAGTGCATAGCCATTTGTTGAAAGCCTTTATTACGCTATCGGAACCATACATAAAAATACATTTCTTAGATTCTAACATCTTATCCATCATTTCCTCTTGATTGCTTTTTTTTTCTCTTTTTGCATCCTTTAATATAGAAAAGAAAAGCCCCACCATATCTGCATATGCCTTATATTTTTTTTCGGATAATTGGTTCTCCATTATTTTAATACGTTCAGTTTTTCTTTGCATTAACCAACCCATGAATGCTATTATAATAGACAAGATAACACTTATCAGATGTTCTTCTTCCATATATTTCCTTTTTATTTCCCCATCTTTACCAAAAGTAAAGACTGTAACTCTTTTAATTTCTTATTCTCGTTTGAAAGTATTTGCTTCTGCTTATTAACCGATGAGATTAGCTTATCAAACTCTTTATAATTGTCATTTGAAGGGATTATAATCTCATACGAGTATAAACTGTTAATTGTGACTTGTGCTTGTGCAGACCCAGAGCGCAATGTGGATGTGTCTGAATTCAATAAATGATAGTACAAATAATACTTCATTTTATCATCTTTCAACAATATGGCTATTGCTAAATTTGTCAGATAGAAGACATTTGGGGATAATACGATTTTTCCCGAACCTGCATCTCCTCTTGCAATTACAATAATAAGCTGTTTTTTATACATAGGAATGTTGGTATATCCAACGATTCCATAACCACTAAATATGGGAATGTCTCCTTTTGAAGTTTTGTCAGGCATTTTGCCATAGGTAAAATCAGCAACATCGCCCAAAGTCCCCATTTTCCACCCTTCCGGCAAATGTTCCTTATCAATTCTATCTACAAACATCTTGCGGTAGAGGGCTTGCGCTGTTTCTTCCAACTTGGCGATGATTTGCTCATTGAGGCAGATGCGGTGGGTAACGGTTTCGTATTCAGATACAATCTTTTGCTGTTGTTCTATGGGTGAAATGGGTAAAGTCAGATTACAAAAATCTTCCCATGTAAGATTACCTCTTACACCTCCTACTGCATAAAAACTTGCTTCTCTATCAAATTCTTTTCGTGAAAACCACATCATGAGATATTCAGGAAGAAGCTTCGTAGTATCTACGACTTCAAACATCGGATAGGCAGGAGACATGATGGCTTCCTTTTCTTCTAACATGGCTATAGGTATTTTTTCATCCCGACTGACCTGCATCAAACTACAGGCAAATTGATTCTTACGAATAATCTTATATTTAGACAAATCGGTTCCTATTACATTCGCTACTGAAGGAATGAATGACTTATCGATAGTCAAACCGACAAGTTTCTTCACCTCCAAATCCCTGTTCCTCACATCCACCTCGCAGATATAGTCACCTAGCCGTTTCATTTCTCCCTTATTCATAGTTGTTCTTGTTTATCAGGTTCACCACTACTCATTCCCTGCCATAAACCATAAGAAGAGCGTGGCGGCAATGCGCTTGTTGCCATCACTGAACGAATGATTTTTTGTTACGAGGTAAAGCAGCATGGCGGCTTTTTCTTCTACTGACGGATAGAGGTCTTGCCCTCCGAAGGTCTGATAAATCTGCCCGATGGAACTCTTGAACGAATCGTCTTTCTCATGGGCAAACCATTGGCTTCCGCCAAACTTGGCTTTCAACTCTTCGATGGCTTGCATGGCTCCCCCGTAAGTAGCATGGAATTTTGCTTCGTTGGTGGTCTGCTCCACTGCCAGTTGTTGGTAATCGTACTTATCCAAGGTATCAAGGGCATAGGCATAGTCGGAAACGACCTCCACCAAATTGAGCGCATCGTCGGAAGTCAATGCCTCTTGTGCCTTGATCGTCCTGCCCAAGACAGCGACCAACTGTTTCAATTCCGTATAGCGTTGTTCCGACAAAGCCTTATTGACGGCATAGCCTTTCACCAGATACTCTTTCAACACTTTGTTTGCCCAAATACGAAATTGCGTGCCGCGTTGGCTTTTTACACGATAGCCTACGGAAATGATAACATCTAAATTGTAAAGGGCTGTTTGGTAGGTTTGGTCTGCATCTTTACCCACATGTGCAAAATTTGCACATGTGGTCTCACGCTCCAATTCATGTTCCTTATATATGTTGTTAATGTGCCGTCCGATGACAGTCCTGTCCTTTTGAAACAGTTCTGCCATCTGTGCCTGTGAAAGCCATACCGTATCCCCATCCATCCTGACATCTACGATGGTTTGCCCATCGGCGGAACGGTAAATTACAATCTTGTCATTCAAGTTCATACCCCAACTCTTTAAACAGGTTCAACAACTCCTTTTTGCTTTCCTCCTCCTGATGAAGCAGATCTTGCATCTGACTTTGCAGTTGCTTCATCTTCGTGTCAAAGTCTATGCCTTCATCCCGGTTTTTGAACTCAATGTATTTGCTAGGAACGAGTGACCATCCTTTCGCTTCAATTTCTTCAAGCGTAGCGGAATAGCAGTATTCGGGTACATTGCGATAGGTTTGTTCATGGCCTTCGCGCTGCCAGTTATGAAAGTTTTCGGCTATTTGCGCAATCTGTTCTTGCGAAAACTGGATATATTTCTTCTCGAACGGTTCACCCCATTGCCGTAGGTCGATAAACAAAACTTCATTTTCCCGATTGCGGTAGTTCACCAACTCGCTGTTCTGTTCTACCGTTCGGGCTTTGCGATTTCCAGCCAATATCCAAAGTGTAACGCTGATATCCGTAGAGTAGAACATATTACGAGGGAGGATTACAATGGCTTCCACCAAATGATTCTTCAATAGTTGGCGACGTATGTTCAACTCTGTACCATCGCCACTCAACGCACCGTTGGCAAGCAGAAATCCCGCCATTCCATTGGTAGACAGTTTAGAAACGATATTTAGAATCCAACCATAGTTGGCGTTGCTTGTAGGTGGAACTTCATATCCGTGCCAACGCTGGTCGTTGGTCAGTTCATTTTCTGCCCTCCACGCCTTTTGGTTGAAAGGCGGATTTGCCATGATGAAGTCTGCTTTCAAGTCTTTGTGTTGGTCGTTATGGAAAGTATCGGCGGCCCTTTCACCTAAGTTGCAGGCAATGCCACGGATAGCAAGATTCATTTTCGCCAACTTATACGTGGTATTGGTATATTCTTGTCCATATACGGAAATGTCTTTTTTGTTACCGTGATGCGCTTCGATAAATTTCATGCTTTGTACAAACATACCGCCGGAACCGCAACAAGGATCATATATCTTGCCCCGATAGGGTTGTATCATTTCTGCAATGAGGTTGACAATCGTCTTGGGCGTATAATATTCACCTTTACCTTTGCCTTCGGCTATGGCAAATTTGCCCAAGAAGTATTCATATACGCGCCCTATCAAATCGTGTTCCTTGTCTTTCTGCGTATCTATCTTGCCGATGACGTCCAGTAAGCTAGCTAATTTGGTACGGTCAAGCCCTAATCCGGAATAATAATTGCTCGGCAAAGCTCCCTTTAGTGTCGGGTTGTCTTTCTCTACTTGCGCCAAAGCTGCATCTATCTTAATGGCGATGTCATTCTGCTTGGCATTCTCCATCAGGTAATCCCAACGGCTGATTTCATTCAAATAAAAGACATTCTTGGCATTGTAGAATACAGGTTGGTCTACAAACGCTTCCTTATGGTCGGCTATCAGTTCATTGCGACGTTCCACAAAGCGGTCGAAGGCGTATTTCAGGAATATCAAACTCAGTACCACATGCTTATATTCCGAAGGTTCAACAGACCCGCGTAATTTGTTTGCCGAATCCCAAAGGGTTTCTTCTATGCTCTTCTCTTTCAGTTGTTTCTTGGCCATGATCTTATTCTTCTATCCCGTTATTAATCAATCTTCTCGCATCCACATTCAATATGGCAGCTATCTTCATTAACATTTCCAATGAGGGTTGGCTCGTTCTTTCCTAACTGTCCGGCAAGCCATTTTTCAGTTTTTCCTTGTTCTACCAATGCTATTTTTTAACCTGTTTGTCTTTTCTGTTCCCATATTTGGCTTATATTGCAAATGTGCGATAATTGATTGATGATATTTGCAAAGTTAGTGATTAACAATGAGAATAAAACAAAGTCTTAGCAAGATTCTTCCATTTTTTTGTATTGTAATTGCGCCTATGGAGTTCGTATTAAGCGTTTTATACGTATCATTTGTTTCGCTTTTTATTGTTGTTCATTTGTCTTTTTTTGCCTCAGATGGAAACCACCGAAAAAGAAATAAAAAAAGCAGCTACTTTAATTAGTAACTGCTTGATTTTTAAGTGGTGCCACCAGGAATCGAACCTTTTGCTTCGGTTTATTCTAAAATCCTGATTGACTACACATTTACTGCTTTATCTTTTATGAAAGCCATTGAATTAGCACTACACCAAATTCATCGCTTTTCTTGATTATTTTTGCAATTGTCATCTCCTTGACTCAACAAAGGTAGATAAAAGGTTCGATTTCTACAAACTTTTATTGGATTATTCAAAGATAAACATGATAGTTTTAAGAAATTCCACTAACTTTGTTTATTATGGATGTGGTGATAATGAATTTGCTGTGTCATGTACTGTTTCGTATTCTATTACTACATTTTAATTTTCCAATGGAATCAAATATAGAATTATGTTAATAACAAAGGTATGAACTCTTTAATTCTTGATTTTTTAGACAGCTATGCTGATAACCCTAACCCTCAGTATGCTGTGATGTTGAAAGGAAAATGGGGATGCGGTAAAACTCATCTTATAAAGCAAAGGTAAAAAGAAGAGTCGTATTATTACCCACAACAGAGTTTGGTATGACTCTTTTAGGTTTTGTTTATACAAACTATAACTATTCGGAGAGGTTATAAGGATCGTAAGCCCCCGATAAAATTCCCGTTATCTATTCTTTTTTTTCGCTCGATCTTTGCGTAAAAAAGATTATGCGAAAAATGAGCAAAGAAGAATTCTTAGACATTCTATCCCGTCAGCAACGAAGCGGTTTGACGATAAAAGACTTCTGTGTCAATGAAGCCAAGCCTATACCGAATCTAGCTTTTATTATTGGAAAGGAAAATTTGGTATCTCTCGACCTTATCGTGCGAAAAGCTCCTCTTCCGAAGAATTCGCTCCTGTCAATTTGACCTCCTTGTCCACTTCCAACCTGTCTTATGATAGAGTAGCTATGGGATCCGAAGAGATTCGAATAGAGTTTCCGGGTGGCATAATAGCCCGCTTCAGTGGTATGGCTGAATCCCATGCCGCCATACAATTACTCACTCAAATTTGCGGTCATCATGTTTTGCCTGAATGATACGATGCGCTACTTCCTTTGCCCAGGTAAGACAGATATGTGCAAAGGCATGAATTCACTCTGTGAAGTCATTCATGACAAGATGGGTTACGACGTTCGTTTAGGTGACGTATTCATTTTCATAAATCGCCTGCGGACCACGATGAAACTTCTGCATGCGGAAGATGGCGGTCTTGTCCTGTATATAAAAAGGCTGGAGGAAGGAACCTTCCGCTTGCCCGAATATGATCAGCAAAGCAAATCATACCCCATGGAGTGGCGTGAGCAGGTTATGATGGTGGAAGGAATTAATAACGGATCCGCTAAGAGGCTCAAGCGATTGAAGACGTTATGAAAAAGTGATATATAACAATGAAACTCAATGGACCAGACCTTGTTTAAGTAAGAGTTTTTTCTTATTTTTGTATTGTTCAAAATCCTCATAAATAATGACTCAGGCAGAAACTTTAGAACTTTTGGTAGCCACACTCCAACAGACTAATGCCAATCAGTCTGAGTCCATCAGAAAGCTGACCCGGCAGAATGAACAGTTACAAAACAAATTGGATGAACTACTGGCTCAGGTAGCGTGGTTGAACCGACAACTTTTTGGTCGTAAGAGTGAAAAGTTATCCCGTCTGGACCCAAATCAGCTATCTCTGTTTGAACAGCCGGCCAATCCTTAGAACCGAAACCTTTGGAAGAAACTGTAGTCGGACAAACTACAACACCTATGGTTACTAAAAAGAAAGAACGGCAGAACCGTAAACTGCTGGAAGGACTTCCGGTTGTGGAAGTTGTCATAGAACCACAAGACCTGGATCTTACAAAGTATAAACGGATTGGCGAGTAACGTACGCGTACACTTGAGTTTGAACCGGACAAATTATATGTAAAGGAAATCATACGTCCCAAATATGGATTGAAAGACAATACCGCTTTACCCCAGAAATATTAGGGCGGTATCGTAATAGCCGATCTTCCACTATTGCCTATTTATAAAGGACTTCCAGGTGCCAGTCTGTTGGCAAAAATTCTCCTGCAAAAGTATGAGTATCACGTTCCATTCTACCGTCAGATACGGGAGTTCCATCACTTATGTTTGAAAATCCCGGAAAACACGCTTCATGGCTGGTTCAAACCCGCCTGTGAGCTGCTAAAACCTTTATATGATGAACTCAAGATGCAGGTATTGGCTGTTGATTACATCCAGGTGGATGAAACCACATTGCCTGTCATCATCAACAAGCAAAGCCACAAAGCTGTCAGGGAATACCTGGGGATGGTCAGGGCGGTAACTACTGGATTAGTGTTCTTTCATTATGATGACGGTTCCCGTTCACAGGAAACGGCACGGAATTTATTGGAACCATTTAAAGGATATCTTCAAAGTGACGGTTATGCGGCCTACAACATCTTTGAAGGTAAGGAAGGGGTGTTCCTTGTGGGTTGCCATGCGCATATCAGGCGTCATTATGAGACTGCCAAAGAGGAAATAAGTCTCAGGCTGAATACGTTCTGGCTGGCCAAAATACAGGAACTTTATCGGATAGAGCAGGCAGTCGACATACAGGGAATATCCCCTGAAATGCGAATGTCAAAAAGGCAGGAACAGGCTCTTCCTATTCTTGACGAGCTGGCGCAATGGATGGAAACTACCTATCCGAAAGTGCTTCCTAAAAGCCGGATGGGACAAGCCATCGCCTATGCCTATATCTTTTGGCCACGCACGAGAAATTACCTCAAAGACGGCAGGCTCAAAATTGATAATAATCTGGCTGAAAATGCAATCCGCTCAATAGCTTTATCGAAAAAAACTTCTTGTCTTGTGGAAATCATGAGGCGGCGGAAAACACAGCTGTCATCTGTTCATTGTTGGCATCATGCAAAGCATCTCAAGTTAATCCCAGAGAATGGTTTACCGATATAATTGCCTGGTTACCATATTACACAAGGGATAAGGGAAAAGACTTAAAAGAGTTACTACCCAATTACTGGAAACTGAGAAACTCCAAAGAAATCTAACAATACTCTAATGAAAAGAGAATCGCTATAAACTTATTAGATGTATATAGCAATTCTATAATTTATGCGGGGAATTTATCGGGGACTTACATTAATAAGTGGGAAACTAATAATCATAGAATCAAGTTGCCAAAGAGAAAATGATATAATAAATTTATCAGGAAACTTCTATTAGTCAGTTTATAAAAAATCTATTGTATTAGTCAAGTTGTTAAAATGATTAAATGTTAATTAACTAAAAGTAAGGTTGTATTCTTAATAAAATATATCTGTAAATAATCTATGACTATTGATAATGGTTATAGATTATTTACAGAATAGAGGAGTGTTATTACTTATAATCCATTCTGTTTGTAGTTTTAACATGTTGTTCTTTGGTGTTTTTAGCAATCAATTTTTGTGAGATTTTTTGATCAGATCCATCAAATTCTTTAAATTCATTTGCTTGTATTTGCCTTTGGACTTTTAATTTATCAAGAATTATGGGATTGTCATAATATTTCATTGTAAGAAGAAGGTTTTTATTAAGCATTGCAAATCGTAGTATTTTATTTTTGATAACTTGTAGTGCTTTATCAATTAATGGCATGTTCTGCTTGATGTCTAAATCAACAAGAATGTAAGTAAGCATAAATATTCTCATTTCGTTTCCTTTTGGATTATTCATCAAATCTTTAAGTTTTGATTCAAATACACGTGTTAAATTCTGTTGACAGATAGCATCGTAAAAAAATGCTTCAATTATAATGGGGATAAAATTTGACACTAAAGAAACCAATGCTTCTGTTTCATTTTCTTTATTATTATCAAAAGACTTAGAATCTTCTACTAACATAAAACCTAAATAACAAGAACCATTTAAAATGTACTCAAACATTTCATCTGCAATTTTCAGCATGTCGCATGCGTTGCTATTTCTGTAGACTCTAGCTAAAACAAAAATAATGCGTTCAACAATTGCCGCATCAATATCTATCTGATCATACAGACGTTTAGGCTTTACTTCAGTTTCATCAATGGAAGAGATACTAACTGGCAAATAATCAAACCCATCCCCTTCGTCATTAGGCATTTCTGCCAATTTATTTAGCAAATTACCTGTATGTTTAAAATCAGAACTTGTGATCTTCAATTGATTAGATAAATGTGAATCTAGATTCTCATAGTCAGCCTTGCTAGTAATAGGATACAAAATCTTTTTAGCACTATCAAAGACTTCTGAGATTGTTTTTTCATCATCTTTGCAGAATCCTGCATATAATTCTAATTCATTTCCAAAGGAAAGAATGTAGTTTTTAAAAGTTAATACATCATTCTTAAATTTTTCATTTTCTTTCATTCTATAGGCTAAGAAAAACTCAAAAACCCCTTTCAATCTAATCGTGAATTTGGTATCTGATTTAATCAAAATAGCTTTTTCTAAAAGATAACGAATTATATCCCAAGATGTATCTGTAAACTTCTTATGATCGTTCCTATATTTTTCTGTAAATTGAATAAGTTCAGATTCATCTATAGCGTAATTATTCATTAAAATATGCTGAGCAAGAGCTGAAAGATAAGACTTTAAATCATCGTAGCTGACTTTGTTGTCAGGGTTAAGAATATAATTTTTCTTATCTAATAGTTCATCAATATATAGCTGAATAAGGTCAAAATTATTATGGATATTGTGTTCATCTGTTTTTTCAAATATCCATAGAAACAGAGATGTTGTCCAATAATTAAGTGGAATATGCATCTGTGTAAAAATTTGAATAATCTTTTCTTCTGCTTTCTTTTTCTTTTCCACAGAAATATTTGGCCAACTAAGTGTGAGTTGATGAACTTCACGATAGGTTATGTCATGGATATAGAACTTCTCAATTGCATAGTCTTGGAAGTTAATAAGGGAACACTGCTTTGAAATTGACTCTGCGCAAGTTGCAACAAATCGAGCATGAGGAAACATCTTAAGCTGTGTTACCAATAAATTTGTGAAATTATTATCTGTTGGATTCAGGTCGTCAACTAATAACAATAGAGAATACTCATTAAAAAACGATTCGCATTTTTTCGTATTTATTTCAAGATAATTTCTTAATACCTTCTTCAAATCAAAGGTTTTGGCTTTATACAATTTATAGTCCAAATAATACGGGATGACTTTTCTATTCAAACATTCCTTTATACTATCTATTTGTATCCAGCGTAACAATGAAGTTTTACCTTTTTTATTGTAACCAAAAATAATGGCAGATTTATCATTTGATATAATTTGTGGTAAAGAGACTTGCTCACCTTCTTTTTGAGTTGCTATAATTTCCTGAACACTTTTGTTCTTAATAATAGGATTGTTAAACAATTTCATAAAGTCCCCAGAATTGCCTGATACAAATAACTCATCAGCAATTTGGAGGGTTTGTTCAAATCTCTTTCGTAAGAGTTTTCGGAAATCATTAATTTCTTTTTTTGCCTCTGATACAGGAATCGCAAAAGATTTTGGGGGCATATCAATAAAATTACCATCAACCATTCTAACGTGACAAACGGAACCTTCATATGTAGATTCATCAATTTCAATAATAGAATAGCCGTATTTTGATTCCTTGTCCCATCTATTCATAGAGGCAAACGCTGAAATATGAAGTAGTCCGACTTCTGCATCATGATTTGTATTAATTGACGCTTTGTGATAATGCCCCGTAAATAGAATGTGACATTTTTCATTTATTTCATCTTCAATATCTTGAGCTACATAGTCTCGGTAGTCACTAATATTATGATGTTGATTACAAATAATCAGATCACATTTCTGCACCTTTGATAGGGCCTCTTTTACAAGATAGACAGGATATAATAGATTACCACGATCCTTTACTGAATCAGTGCATCTCCATGCAGAATTAAATGAGACAACTCCTATAGTAGTATCATGCAAATTTATAACATCAGTATAATAAAGAAGAGAATTATTATTACTGCCATAAAATGTAGTAATAAAGGAATTGTAGTTTTTAAAATTATCAAGGCTACATTTACATTGCTTTTGGTCTTGACAAAATGTATCTAACTCCTTAATTGTAGAAATACTATCCAATTGATTACGAACCATAGGCATTTCTTCACCTCTTTTTAAATCATGATTTCCTGGGGTAATAATTACTCTTTTATTGTCAAGATTTAAAGTTTTGATCAATGGAGTGAAAAGGACATCTGAAGCATTGTTTAAAATATCAGCATTTGACGCCTCAAAAACAAGGTCTCCAGAAAATACAATAATATCTATAGATTGTTTCTGTAAACTGTCACACATTTTTCTGACAATATCTTCGTAATCATTAGAATGATCTTTTTTATAATGAAAGTCTGAAATATGAAGAATCTTTATCATAATTAATTTAATTGAAAGGATATATATAACCCTAGTTAATAGATTTATAATTATTAATGGATATTATCGATAAGTTTAGGCTGTTCCATAACCAATACTTATATAATTTACTTTTCTAATGAAATAGGAAATTTATTTTAATGGCCATAACAAGTCTTTCATATCTACTTCTAATGTTTCTGCTATTTTGAGCAACATTTCAAGTGAAGGCTGTGAGGCGTTTGTGCACCATTTGGAAACGGTAGCTTGATCTTTGCCTAATTGCTCCGCCAACCATTTATTGGTACGTTTTTTCTCTGCCAATACTACTTTCAAGCGATTTATGTCTCTTTTCTCTTCCATAATGAATCTGTTGTATCATTGATTAGGGCAAAAATAATCAAAAGGTCTGGATCTCTCAATAAAATTTCAAGGAAAAAGAAAAATGTATTTGCGAATTACACCAAATATTTTCATAAATAAGAAAAATTATTGCGGTTGGTCAACTCCGTATCTTCAACATCAAGTTGGTCCTAACTGATGGGTATAGAGTATTACCGGACAAAATCAGTATCGTTGTTCATTATGAGGTATGGAAGCATCGGCTATAACCATCTGTTATGTTCTTGAAAGGATAAGTTTGGAGCAAGTGCTTTCGACAACCATTTGAGCTTCTTGGTCGAAACAGTTTTATCGTGCAAAGGTATTGCGGACAGGAGAAATGCCAAGTGGTACTGACATTTTTGATTGGAGGGCTTGACGGCAGCCTTCCACAAATTTTCTCGTACCTCCAAAATTGGGGTATTCCGTCCGCACTCTCCGACCTCACACTTGCCTTATTCTCCCTTTTGTCCGCAAGGAATTTTCGCACGAAAAATGGTTTTCCCGACCAAGAGGCTCAAAGGAGCTTCACAAGAGGGAAAAGAATTGAAACCCAAAAACGAAATGATTATGCGAGTAAGAAGAATGACAATCGAGCAAGATATGGGGGCTGGACTAAGCCATTTCCCAAACTTCCACAAGACCGGGAGTGTGAGAGGCATGAGAAAGCTCTATTATGGCAGCAAGTACCTGTTAGTACACTGTGGAAACTACATATATAATGTATCATCCGAGGCGCAGATTTATTATCAAGCAACCTTTTAAAATTGTAGCAATATGGACTATCAGGAATTTTTAGGAGCAATAATCTCCGAACAAGACAAGGCTTTCGCCCAAGAGTTCGCCAACTTTGTAAATGGACAGATGTGTCCCGCCGACCAGACCGGCAAGGAACTGACCAGAGCACACCGCTACCTCCAGCAGCAGATGTTCAAAGTGTTCATCTGTTTTATGCGCCAGTTGGCATACAACTATAAGCAGGGTGCTTGTGATGAACGCAATGCGTGGGCTTCACAACTTGCATCGGAAGCGTACACTCATCTGATTGAGAGTGAAATCATTTATGACCCCAATTTCAAAAAGTAAGAGCAATGAACGATACAGATTTCCCGGAATACGGACGGCAATGTGAACTGATAACTCCATGGCGTGGCTATCATCGTAGCACAATCATCGCCAGGACTACAAGAGGCTTCGTTGTGCAATTCAACAGTGGCGCAGAGGTAGAAGTATATGAGGACGAAATAGAACTTGATTGATATGTGTAGGTTAAAGATACCTCAACTGGAGGAAGCCTTGAAAGGTTTTCCTCTTTACTCCCAAGACGGCAAGGGGAAAAATGCCGTTTGTTGTGCGATTTTTGCTCTCGGTGGCATCCTAAGGATCCTTCGTTCGTGTTTCTTGATGAGGATACTAACTCGCAGGATGCCAATAATGAAAGAATCATCACTGGGAATCTGCTGAATTTTCTGTAAAGAAAGGATTGTCAAAGAGAATACCCATGACGAGTGCACAATTCGTCATGGGTATTATTATGAGTTGATAAATAAGCAATTGATTGCTGGTGGAAAATTATTTTTATCAACAGGCGGAATACGATTAATAGACACAATATACCGATTATACTCCTTCACCTTTTTAATTAGAACAAGCTCCTTGAGGTTTTAGTCTGCGATTTTCTCACCAATATATCCTATGTAAAAGATTTGTTCAGATTCATTTGGACAAAAGTGTATTCGTCCCGCACTAGGTGTAAAGCGTGAATGCCAAGAGCAGAGTCTGGTTTTTCCATCTAAAAATAATATTTTCAATTGTGGCAATCTGCTGCGTGTCTCTGATTCCGGTGTCGTTTTATATTTGAACTTTTCCGGTGAGATAGATGAGGTGGAGTTAGCTGCCACTCTTTCCAAATCCAATAATCTCCAATAAACTTGTTGTACAACAACCGGATCTTTGATTTTCTCAAGCTGATTTGATGCCTGTTCTGCAAATCTAAGATGTGGAAATAATTTGGCAGAGCGTTTCGCTAATACTTTCCCGTTGGTTGGTATATTAATTTTTTTGAGGAGAAAATCCCTATGCGTCTCGACTTCATCCGGAGAAACCACATGCTTGCATCCGGATGTAAGCGGTAGTTCATTTCCATCTTCATCCAACAAGTTTATATCTACGTTGTAACTTCCATTGTCCCAAACGTTTTCTTGCCTGAATCCTAAAGCAAGTGTATTTTCCATTGATTCCGAGGCCCATCCCAAACCTTTACATGGTATCTTATTATAAGAGAATTCCAATACATTGTACTTGTCTTCAAGATTGTCAATAGGTTCTAAAGTGCACAATTTATTAATCAATACGGACTTTAAATCCTTGCCAATTACTGTTTCATTATTCAAGATCCTATTCCATGTCTGCCCAGGAAGTATTCCTTTTTTCATTATTTCATTTGTCATACGGACGTTTGAAACACCTAATTCCGACATTTTATGCAAGCACTTGCCCAATAACAAGAAAGCATCTTGAGCCTCTTCATTGTTTGAGAAAACTCTAACACTCAATTCATTAAGATATGCGTCCATATTTTTAGTCAATTAGTTGAGTTAGTACATCATCCCAACTGTCAAAGAAATTTTTAGGACGCTCGTTTAATTTCCCTTCATCCGTGATTTGAATTTCATTAATATAAGTAACCTCTATATCATCGTCTGTACCAAAGTCTCTTTGGACAAAGATTACATTCAAATCTTCTTGTGAAATAACTCCTTCTTTCCTTGCCAGCCTTAAACTGTTCAATATATGGTCACTGTGTGATTCTATTATAATTTGTACCCCTTTTCCAGCAGCTAATGCTATCAGTTTACCCAGTTCTACTTGTGCGGCCGGATGCAGGTGTGCTTCTGGATTTTCAAAAATAAGCAGATCGCCCACCTTTGCCCTAAGTAAGGCTACAATGACAGGCAAGCAATAGGTAAAGCCAAAACCGACTTGTAAAGCCGAGTATTTCTTGCCTTTCGTTCCCGCTATACCATATTCAAGCCTGATCTTGTCTTTGTCTATTTCAGTCGTATTTGCTTTCAAAGCAGGGACTTGCATAATTTGGGCCATCCACGCATTCACATTTTCTGTCAGTTGTATCTGTTCTTCTTTCAAGTTTGGATGTCTCATTCCTTTTATTCCGATCTCCTCATTTACAGATAATGCGTTGTTCAGGTAAGCGGGAGTAAGTTCCCCCTGTATACCTAATGAAGTATTGTATGCCCTAGTCTCCGATTTGTTATATTGGGCTTTGGGGCCCCACCGCTCCGCTTCTAGAAATATGAATCTGTCATCAAATAAAGAAAGCCCGTGGATATCGCTGCCGGTATATGTATAATCGACCTCCTCACTTTCGGATTCACTGGTGTCCAGTCTCCATTGATATTCATTTCCACTATCCTCTTTTATGGATATGCATACACTTTTTTCTTCGGCGAATGTGTAACATATAGCTCCGGCAGATTCCAAGTTGACAAAGTCATGCCTTAAGCGTAATTTTTTCTTCGGGTTGGATAAGTACCCCAATTCATAGTTCTGTTTGAGGAATAGCAATGATTGTATAAGGGTGGATTTCCCCATGCCATTTACACCTGTAATCAAAGTTAGAGGTTTTATGTTGAAAGATTCTTCTTCAAAAACCTTAAAGTTCTTAAGTCTTATTTCCGTTATCATAATAAACTAAGTAAATTTCATGATAAAATTATTCATTGTATCAAATCGTTTACGGACAGCTTCTTTTGAAGTCTTTCGTAGTTCTTTTCCGCATAAAAAGCCTTCTCCCTCGAAAAGCTGTTTGTATTTCTCTGTAAACTGGTCTGACTGTCGAAGCAAACTCTGATATTCATCATCGTTCAACTGGGATATTGTATAAGAAAATACATCAAATAAATTCTTGTTTATACGTTTCCGTGTGGCTTTGATATTGATAAATGTAATGTCCCTAAGTAGGTCGTAACAGCGTTGCATTACAGTTTTGAATCTGGCTGTCTCCCTCTCAAAGTCATTTTCAAACAATGAAGAAAGAGCATTCATCCCTTTATCTAAGAAATCGTCCATGGTTTCTGTGGTATTAAAGAATTCCCGAAGAAGCCTGAAGGCGAAATATCTGCATACAAGTTCTCGATCAGACATTCCTTTTTTACTCATCATTTTATGGGTCGCTTGTAGAAATTCGGAAGATTCTGCCAATTCAGCAATGCACTTTGACACAGAATTTTGAAAAAAAGCATTTCGTAGTTCCTCTCTGTTACGTTGTTTCCCTATCTTGTTTATTCTCTTGAAAATGTTGAACTTTACAGCATCGGGAGTACCGGGGTTGATAACATAAGCTACTATGTTTGTTGATTCAATCCGGCTTCGTAAGTAAAAAGGGATGGAGGAAAAAGACATTCCCTCACATTCTTTATTGAAATATTCCAATCCATTTAATACGAATTCATTTTGAAGGAACTTATGGAGCGAACTGATTCGTTGTACCCCATCGATTATTGTCCATGGAGTTTTGCTTCCATCTAAGTATATTAGCTGGATGGGTAAATTTGCCATAATGGATTCTATAAACGAACTTCTTTCTTTGTCATTCCAGATATTTGACATTCTTGGCAGTTCCTCTGTTTCAGGTATACATAATTTACCCGTTTCAATCATTTTTTCTAGTTGACTGACGGATATGTATTGTAACCTGATGTCTACGTCATCAGGGTTGAACGATTGAGGGAAAACGTACTCTATTCTCATTATAATCCTAATTTTCAATTAGCCTATATATACCAGTTTAGGCAAAAATACAATAAAAAAATCATGTTTGTCCCCTTGTCTTAGTAATATTCTGATTTTTTTTGCAAAATAGAAACATTAGTCTCCTTAATTTTCAGAGCAGGTGAGCAATCACGCAGATAAATTGGTATCCTTACTTAATAGTTTTCTTCCATCAACTTTAGAGTAGTAGTTGATAGCAGTTTTCGATTCCAACCTTTTGATATGATTTCTTGAGTATAATATAACATTGTTATCATAACCCAACTTGTGTATCAAGGTTAATGATGTTTTATGCTCGATTTTTTGATTTGTCATCTTCTCAATCTTTTCCAGTTATAAGTTCTAGTTTGTCAATGTTAGGTAGCGTGGTAATGTTGTCTGCATACAAATCTAACCGGGGTACCTGGGGACACAATTTGCTTGCGGTAGTGGAATTTTTCCCAGTTCCTCAACAAGTCATTTAGCCGTTTACCTCTTTTCTACGCTTATCACTTTGCTGTGAATTATTTTTTGTTGGCAAAACTCTTTAGTATAGATACAAAGATATATATACTATTCAGAATGTCATAACTTCTCCATAAATATTATTTTGTACAGTTTTGTTTTACTTATAATTCATGCCTTTATCATACTTTGCGGCATTGCTGCATGAAGGAGGTGGGCATGCCAAAACAGATTTTTTTTTGAGCCATTCATGTAAAAAGAATATACAGTATGTCATCTGATGACTTTTAATGACATCTGATGACACTGCTTTTTATGTTTCGGGTATAAAGCGGTTCTTTGTCGTGTATTAATAGTGAACTAACCCTTGAAAATGAGATGCCATGAACATACAAGAAGCAAAGAACATCA